>Ga0126342_10005137_pt1 | contig 22695 bp, 22 predicted proteins | sample Cyp1metagenome_FD_92528 | JGI IMG/M metagenome (GOLD analysis project Ga0126342, IMG submission 92528) | Coral microbial communities from Lord Howe Island, Old Settlement Bay, Australia - Cyphastrea 1 metagenome | ecosystem: Host-associated > Invertebrates > Cnidaria > Coral ...
AGAGCGCGCCGAAGTGGCAGAGCGATCCGATCCCCAATGGCAAAAAGTATGCAGCTGCGTCATGCATGCTTGGGACATTGACATGTGTCATACACCGCAGCAACATGAATCAAAGAACATAAGGGTTTTAATAATCCCCAACGAACCAGTTAACAGAACACCCCCACATCAACCGTGCCTATTTTTTTTGAAACGGGTGACTCCTGGCAGGCTGTGCGGTCCAAACCACCTGGTTTAACGGCAGATGACACCCGCAACAAAGACAGGGCGAAAAACATGGTGGAACCTGGTGACGCAAACTGTCGAAAGACGTCCCATGAGAGTTGTTTTTTGGTCAATTTCAAAGTCATTTTTACATGTGCAATGTGCATCAATGTGCATGTTTGAACATGTACATTTTTGATATGTCTATCTTGCTGACAGCGATGGATAAGAATGCATAAAAATGGACAAGATGGGCAATGCTTGGAATGAACCCGTTTCAGGACGGTAAAAAATCTCAGGTACTGCAGCATTCCAATCACGGCGCTCATTTCCTTCCCAGATCTAGATGACAAGAAAAGTGACGCTTGAAATTTGCGCGGATGGATTTCAATTTTAAAGTCCAATCAACTGTCAAACAGAACGAATGGCAGATCTCATCTCGTGCGAAACTCATGTCGGAAGAGCGTTTCGCCTCTGCTGTCAAGTGCTTGGTAGACACAACATGACACAACAATTGCTGATCAGTTTCATGTCATGATTTCCTGTATTGCATTTGATCTAGATTCAATCCTTTAACTTGATTCAGGTTGTACCCGGCCAGAAGCGAAACCAGAATAAACCCGTTCGGTCTCACAAGGCAGAACCACCGAGATTTCCTTTTTTGGCAATCAAAATCCCGATTTTTTCTTGAATTTCTCAGCTTGTTGGAGGTGGTTTTTCTTGGGCAATCCGGTACTGGCAAAACGTCTCTGATCCGGCAGTTCGTTTACAGGACGGTGATCACGGTCGTCCGGTGGAACGAATGAAACGAACATAAACTTCGATGACCATCGATGACCATCGATGACCATCGATGACCTAGTAAACCATGGTAAACCCAATTATAAACAATCCCCAATTATTACCATGGGTTCCCAAATGTTAGTTGTTTATGGCATTTGGGTTTTCCACATTAGTCATTCAATCCCATTGGTTTTTGTTGCAGGACCTTCGAACCATGCTACCAGGCAACAGTGGGGATGGATTTTGTCTCCAAACTGGTCACGTTGGAGGCGTGGGAGCGGCGTGCCACCTTTGAGGTTCCCGCGCAGCAATTTGATCCCGGCTCACGGCCTCAGGCTGGGCATAAGATTCGACTGCAACTCTGGGACACAGCGGGCCAAGAGAGGTTTCGAGCATTGGTGCCCAGCGCAGACCTGAATTCCTGCTTTAAAAAATTATAGTTCTGTCGAATTTTCTGAATAGTTTGGAGAGTGCCTTGGTAACCAAGGCTACCTCAGAGATAGCTCTGTTTGTGTGATTGTCTACGACGTCACATCTAGGGTGTGTGCCTGAATCATTGCCCAATCCGAAAAGTGATGCGGCAAAGTTGACAAGCCACCAGACCATTTGAGATCGGCTCAATAGATTGCAGCTGATTGCAGCTGATTGCAGCTGATCGGGATTCTCCATCCGCAGTCAGCTCAATCCAACTAATCCAACTGCTCTCAAGGAGTCTTTTGATAGTGTCTATGGCTGGGTCGAGCAGGTTCTGGAGGTGGCAAGGGTGAGTTGGAATGAGCAAGATCATGTCGTGAAAATTTTTAGGACTTTAGGACGTTCAAAACCGTTCAAACGTGACACCTTCAGGAACTTTGGGATGTGCTTGAGGCTTGCACTGGTAAATTGACGGTTGATTCGTATCGATTTTTTTGGCCCTGTCGATTGCCAGGACAGATCAAGGAAGGAGGTGATACTTGCCTTAGTGGGGAACAAGGTTGATCTTGAGGCGAAGACCCATTCCAACGTCTGTGTTTTGTGCAACTTTATCCACTACTTTGAGTCGTGGGATAATTGCTCTGCAAACTTGACTTTGAACAGCTTCTGAAGATGACTCTGGCTCAGTTTGCATTTGCGGCATTTGGCAACAAGAGCCATTTGACAGGTCATTCAAGTTCTAATTTTGGTTTCTGAATTTGCAAAACGCAATTGAGCAGTGTTCAAAACCCCGTTTGTTTGATGATTAGTGCAGGATTATACTAACCATTATATATATTGGGCGATGTCACAATCCACTAGGGGAGTCCTGTTCTCACCCAATCATTAACTTTCTGAACGGAGAACCGCCCGAGTGCCTGCTTTCCTCAACCTTCGGAAAGCACAGGCGGCAGCCTCGGCTGGAGGGATCCCCGTGAATGATGATAATCTTGGAAACAAACTCATGCAAAACATATAATTTACATATAATCCTGCAATTGCTATTTTTTCCGCAAAACATAGATACGATTCATTAGATTCATGATGCCATTGTTTTGTTCTGATATATAAAGCCTTTTCACGGGTAGTAACTTTCCAACCAACTGTGCTGTCCTACAATGAGTCCCTGACTAGAAATACCATCGCAGCCCTTTGTCACTCTCTGTCAGTTCGTTGAATCTACCGCAGCAGACACAGCTAAATTCGATCATCCAATTGACGCTGAATACAGTTTGAGTTGCCATCGTTCAAGCCCAAACTCTGCACATCAAAATTGGTGGGAAACATCCAGCCACATCTCTGATGGGCGACATGGGCCGTCGTTGAATTTCGAATTTCAGGACTGCACTTGTCACCGCTGGCCATTTATACTATAGTCACGTCGTGGGAGTCTGTGGGGAGTGATTGCTTTTTCTTGCCAGTTGGGCAGAGCAGTCTTTCTTTCCTCTCCAGTGGCTGGCCTTTTCACCCCATGCTCAGCTTTGTTCGCCATTTTCTTTGTCACCATGTGGCTAGGAAGTGACTTATTTGTCTTTAGTTCCAAGTGAGGTATGAGTGGACTTCGGGTGTGGCTGTTGAAATCTTGTGGTGCTTTCCGTTATATAAGTCTTTTTGGGAAACACCAGAATTCCGCAATATTCCGCAGGACTGATGAGAGCACAATGGGATCAGGAACCAGAGGCATCAGGGGCCTTTGGTTCCAAGGAAGTCCTGCAGAGAGCAGGCCGGGCAAAATCTCCAGTGCCACACGAAATCCTTGTGGTGTCATGGTGCCTGGTGAGTCATGCCCAGGCTCCGAGTGGTCGAGGTCGCCAAGGCCAACGTCGATTTTGAGTCGGAACTTGTGGAGGGCACCTGATCTTCCGACACTTTCAAGCTGCCTCCCTGGCGCAACTCTTGATTCGCCTGAACCACTCACTTTAAGCGATGGGTCTGCAAAGCAGATGTGGCCACCGTCTGCAGCTTAGAGATCTTAGAGGTTTTGTCAATTTTGATTGAAACAGATCGATTTGAAGGCAGACCAGGTAGATCCAGTCGGATGCCTAGTAGGATGCCTAGTAGGATGCCTAGTAGGATGCCTAGTAGGATGCCTAGTAGGATGCCTAGTAGGATGCCTAGTAGGATGCCTAGTAGGATGCCTGGTAGGATGCAGCCTGTCGTTTGGTTGGATAGTCTCAAAGGTTTCAGCAGACGGTTTCGAGGCATGAGGAGGTTCGGCGTGATGAGGTGCGGATCTGAAAACGAAAGGAACCTTCATGCTATTCATATCTTCAGAAATCTTCATGATCAAAATTCATATTCTATCCATATTCTATTCATATTCATTACAGTATCCAGGATTGATCCACTTCAATCTACTTCAATCTACTTGATCGCATGTTGCCTGCAGGTTTGTGATGATTGCAGTGGCTCTGATGACGAAAGTGTGCAAATCTTCAAGGAGTACGCACTGGGCCAGCTTCAAATCTGGATTAAAACAACCGTAGAGCGGAGCCGCGCAGCGCTTGCCTTCAGCCAAGCTGAAGCGTGAGCGATAGCGGTTTTTAGATAGCCCCATTTTGATCCGTTCTGTGACCACGCGGCCATGACAGCATGGCATGTGGAAACACGCATGTGTGATGCAAAGCAGTACAGCATGTGGGAAGCTTAGCAGCTTCAGGTCTTCAGCGACTAGGCTCTGGGGCACGAGAGTGCATTTCACGAGAAAAGGTCTCTGGGTGATGCTATTAAGCAGTCCAAGCAGAAAGGATCCTCGCTCGAAGAACCTCTGTAGTAGTCTTAACAGGGTTCCTCCTAATTTCTTGTAGCATGACTGATATGAACGATCAATGCAGACATTTGAGGGTTCTTCTTGACTGCATCATTGGAGTCCGATGGCCACTGGTAGGCCTTGAACCTGCAGGTCAACATGGCGTTTGGAGACCGGCTGACTTTCTGATGCTGTTTAGAAGCTCCCTTGACCTCAGCTTTTCACAGCAGTTGAAGATGTCAGATTTGCGTACCATCACATAGCCATGCTTTTTACAAACACACGACTCGTGCGACACTGACAAATCAACGACTATGTTGTCAGAGTGATTCTTCAGGATCTAGCACCTTTTCCGTAGAGTCAAAAGGACTCGGAACCTGTGTCACTTGAATTTTGCAGACTAAGATGCAGCAAAAGGGCTTATGATGAATAGCAGTTGTCGTGTCGGGAGAGGAGTCATCAACTTGAAGATTTTCGTTTCATTTGCGCTTTTGCATGTTATTACTATTATTATTATTATTATTATATATTATTATTATATTACTATTACTATAACAATAATGATTATTATTATTATTATGTGTATACAGTATACCATCTACAATCATCTACATGTATAGATACACACATTATTTTTTCATTGATGTATTCTTTTTGCATTGGCTTCATTGGCGCAGGCTGACCGACGCGTGCAGCACTCCGAGGGAAGAGCAATGGCCGAGGAGCTGAACATGCTCTTCTTTGAGGCACACAGGGCAGGGCTTCGTTGGCTTCGTTTAGTTTTTTTCAGTTTTTGCCCTGCACTCCGAAACATGCCTAAACACATCGCCACAGGCAAGCTCTTGCAAGCCTGACTTGGTTGATGCTGTCTTTAATGGAATTGCAGAAGGCCTGGTGAACGGAGTGCACAGTGCGATCTAGCTGATTCCAATATGATATGCGGCCGTCAGGTCTGTCTGCAGACCCCAAAGCGGAGTCTGATGATGAGATTGTGCTGGAACCACAGCGACACCGTGAGGTCACTTTTGGCGCGCAGCTGTTCCTTTAAACTTATTCTTCGGATTTCTTCAGTAATCAAACATGGCTGCTGGAAAATCCGCCACTTACGGACAGTTTTTCCATTTAGCTGCTAATTTTTCGGGAATCCCAGCTAGCATGTTTGATTGCCGGAGGTATACATAATGCTTTGTTGCAAAAAACTCGCTGCTGAGATATGGCGCAGGCTTCGCACAGACGGAAAAAGTGCTGCTGATGCCACTGATGTGAATCCACGCCAAATTGGTTTGGCAGTCGTACATTATAGTGGAGAGGATGACTGAAGATGCGTCCTAAGTGGTCAGCCAAGACGAAATGTCTATCACATACAGTTGCTGTTGATCTGGAGATACGCACCATGTTAGTAGCCAAGTGATTTGAGAGAAGGCCCACAAGATGACGCTTGTACATATTCGAGGAGCCTGGCCAGAATATGGCTGGATTCCAAAAGCGCACCTGCAAAATGGCAAATGCTTTCGAACGAAGATTTAGATGGGAAGGTGAGCCAACGGGAAGACAACCATATGCCAATCATATGCAGTCTTTGTTGACTTTGTTGACTGCCCCGAATTCTCATCACACTTCATTTTGCGAGACTTGGTCGGAAGCTTTGGCTTCAGTGTATCCACCTTGAGAGTGACGCAGCAAACCAAGTGCAATGGCTCTGACTGAATTCCATGTAGTTAATGTAAGTTAATGTAGTTGCTTTCAGAGAAATGGCAAGAGAAGAAAACGACAACTTCTTCTCTTAGTCTTGTGTTGGTCCTTGTGTTGTGCTCTGGCCCTTCCAATGTAGATACCATGACAACGGTTCATGCAGGGCCAGGCCGGGGCAAAGCAGAACCAAGGACCAAGGATCTGTGTTGAGATGTCTCAGAGATGTTGTCATTCCTGGCCTTTTTGCGCAGGTGAAAGGGGAGAAGAGCCAATGCTAACGACTGAGTTCTGGCATGCTGATCTCAAAACTTGGTGCTTGAGCACGGTCAGTTTTTTCCGAATGTTCAGGCGTTCACGTCTCCAGAGCACAAGCAGTGATGCTCTGACAGATGACAGCTTCAGCATTCCGACTGAGGAGCGGCAACATTCTTCGGCAGTTTCCATTCATTTGAAGATACTTGAAACTTTACTTGAAACATCTTGAAACCTTGACAGATACCTGGAGACATTCCTAGCGAGTCCATGCTCCAGGCTCGAATCAGCAAAACCTTTGATTTTCTGAAGCGGCAAAACAAACATCCTCATGTGAGGTACCCCAGTCTGGTTCGTTGCCAATGCCTTCACGGCCTGGCGTTGGGGGTTCAACTTTGTGGTTTCTTGGCTGATCTCGGCTGACTTTGAAACTTTGTGGTTCAAGCGAAGTTCAAACTTTGTTTGATCTCATCATTGCACATATCTCAGCTGAGGAACGTGCACAATGATGCGACAGAGGCTCGGCCCCAGCCCGACGAGTTTGACAGCCGACATGACCGAGCACCAAGGTACGGGAGGCCCAGTTGGTGCATCCTCCCAGGAGCGGATGGGTGACCGATGATCATCCGATGATCCCCAGTTTTCACAGTTGAGATATGTTGAGATTAGATCAGTTTTGCTGATGCACCTGAAAGGAGTCACCTGGCATTCTCTGGTGCCTCAAGGGGATCCGTGGTGAACCTACCTCACCGCTCAGAAGTACGGCGGCGTCCGCCGCTGTCAGTGCCTCATTGTTTGGGAAGCACTGAGGATGAAAGAAGATGAACCATCCTGAGGTTCCAGCAGCCCCTGGACTTTTGTGGCACGTGTGGAGCACAGTCCTGGAATCACAGAGTTGGAAAGGAAATTGCAGGAAATTCTGTAAATTGACACCATCTGTTGAGTTGCACAGGAGGCGGCCTCCCTTTGCAGTCTCGCCCTACCCTGTTGGACAACCAGCAGCTCTGCAGGCTGGGGTTGGAGATTGACGGTTGACACTGAGTGTGTAACGGGATCCTGGCTGTGATAGGGAGATGGAGCCTATGTGCCGATTGATGAAAGTTGCAGTCCAAGAAGTTTTAGTTCAAGTACCAGCCTTAGACAGCCTTAGTAACCTTGGTGTTCTGAGGTGTTTTGCAAACTTTGCCGCAGTTCTTTTTTGAATAACTTGTACACTGTAAGGATGGTGGACCCTCACAACATGGCCATGTTGCGATGCAGGAGTGCACATGAAATGCATCTCTCTGAGGTAGCAGTGAACCCGAAGAGGCCTTTCTGTCTTGCTGCCAGTATGGCGCATCCAATAATAGGATGGTTCAAAGCTTACTGTTAAACATGACAATCATTTGTAGTCCCTTGGGCCCCATGTTTGACCCATACCCTGCTGAGATTGCAGGCGAGACCTGAGAGGTTGCGCGTCAACTCTTATGCATCAGCCTCAGCATGCTCTGCATAGCACGGCATACCATCTATATCGTCTATATCCATCCATCATCACTATATCCAATCACTATATCATACCCAATCACCATATCCGTCACTATATCCATCACTATATAATATGCGACACTATCCATCTCTGTATCCTTCCATCCATGATCACCCTGGTGTTTTGTTTGCGCTGCCTCTGAGTTCGCTGAGTAAGGCTTTTAGCCGAATCCGTCCTGAAGGTCAGAACTTCCTGCCTGTGCATCGGGCTATGCGGGCGGCTTGCTAAGACAGGTACAGCAAACTAAACTGCACAAACAATGGATTGTAATGGCGCATTTCGGTTCACTTATTTTGCTTGATCCTTGTGTCTTGGGCGAAACTTGGGTAAACTCTGGACATCTTGGGGGAAACACGCAGAGTTGATGAGGTCAACAGTCACGATCGAGCTCGTTCTGTGCCTCTCGCAGAGAGAGACCATAGAGCGCCTTGGCCGCCTGAGTAAAGCGACAGTACCTACACCGGCAAAGCGGACAGCAGCCAGAGCTGCACGTGACAGGCCCGCGTTATTTATGAAGTGACTCCGCAGGAGGTCCAGGATGCTCGCCTCAAATCAGCAGAAATCAGCAGACATTGCCGTGATAAGATGTGAATCGAAAAGGCAGGGATGTGTTGATATTATGGGGAAGGGAGGCTATGGAACAAACCTGAGTGAACATCAACATAGCCCGTAAATGATAGTAAATGATAGTATATAAATGGATGTTGATCCGCCATTTTGTATCATAGGTCTTGAAATCTTGCACGTTTTTATTCTGATCTGAGTCCGCCTCTGGTTCCAGCCGGCCTTCGGCTGTCTCAAGACCAGAAATGGAGGCCACATTCGATCTACCCATTGCAGAAGCGGTACTGATACTACTGGGATCGGATTCTTTTTGAACCTGAGCAGCTCAATTGATATTTCAAAATTTCTACCGCCTTTGAGGTGCTTTCAACACTCTTTGAATTTGGATGCTGTTCTGTTGCTCAATTGGTGCAAGCATGACAGGCACAACATACGTTGTCCGAAAGACCATTGAGTCACCATCTCTCTGCGCCGGAGTTGCTTGGAGATTGCAGGGAGATATTTCTGCCGACTCACCATACCCAAACAATCTTCTTATGGATTTGTCTAGAAATGGTGTACCCCATCGTTAATACTGGTTAATACTGGTAAATCATCATTTCCCTATGAAATGACAGTTCTATTTGGCTGTCTTATTGGGGGGTATACCCTAGTCGAGTCGCTTGGCGCCGAGAACCGCCCGCACCCAGAGAATAGGACAGAGAGGAAAGAAGCGGGCCTACTTGGCCCAACCAAAATCCGACGGGTCAAACTTGGCCGTCCTTGGCCCTTGGCTTTAAGTTGGGCCAAACAGGTCACTTGCGCCCAACTTGGGCCTAACTTGCGCCAAACTCGGGCCAGTTGGCTCCAACTTGGGCCCACCTTGAGTCCAACTGGGTCCAACATGGCGCAGCTTGGGAACGTTTGGGCGCAAGTTGGGCTTAGCATGCGCAACTTGGCCTGCGTCTGGCGCCGAAGTTGGGCCCAAGACAAGCCCAATGTGGGCAACACGGCTTCACACCAGCAAAGCCAAAAAAACGTTGGAAGCAGAGGTAACAACGCACGTTTTCAGCGTGTTGCATCGAGGCCGCAGAATCGGCTCGGGTCGGGCCCAGCTTGGCCCCGGGGTGCTTCCAAACCTGGCCCAACTGGAGCCCAAGTTGGCGCCAAATGGTCATGTTGGGCTGAAGTTAGGCCTAAAGCGATCCAGATGGATTCCAAATTGAAGCCACCCCAAGTCAGTTCTAACATGCTGCAACTTGGCATCTTTTGACGACAGCTTCGCACCAAGTTGGGCCCAACGGAGACATGGGGAACATATGGAAACATTGCTTCAAACGAAGCGTCATCGATAGCAAAAAGAACGTTGAAAATACCCGTCAAAATGGGTGTTTTGAGGATTTTGGATTGGGCCAACGATGTCCCCCATTTTGAAGCCATATGGACTTCAACTTGGGCCGAAGTTGCTCCCAAATGGGTCGAACTTGGGACCAAGTTGCACCGTGTTGGAGCCAAGTCATGGGACAGATCTGGGCGGTCGCACCCATTGCTAAACTACCAGGCCTCACCACCTTCGGCGCGGGCGGACTTTAGGACTAACCCTTATCTTAATCTCCATTCATTCAAATAGTATATAGTCCACTCCTGTGTGGAATGACCAGTGGACACGAAGAGAAACTTCCGAGGCTTCCATCGCCTTGGCAAGTTGCAGAGGCTACGGGCTTTCCATGGTCGTTCAAGATTAAACCATTAATTCGGGGATGGTCAGACTTCCATCAATATCCATTTATAAGGCAATTGCAATGGCACCTGTCGTATTTTTTTTTTTTCGGATTTGGCTCACATGACTCACATGTCTCATGTTCTCGTGTGAACAGCAGTAAAACAATCGCCGCTCTTTGGGAAGGAGCTTGGTCAGAATGGCGGTATGGCAGCTCCTCGCTATTTGCTGGTGAGACTGGGTCGCTTAACTGCAGAGATCTGCCACAGTGATGGTACGGTGATCGGGAACTATGAATGACTGCAGGAATTTCCGCAATGGTCCACTGCTTTTAGGTGAATGTATCCCTGCAGAGACTGGTGCTGCACCAGTTCATCGTTCCAGGTGGATCGCCTTTGCTCGGATCACTTTCTTCTGCAGTGTTTTGAGTGGTCCTGTTGTCAGATTGGACTGTGGTCCACAATGGAAAGACTTCCTCAACTTCGCGGAGTATTCCAACCCCGAAGGTGTCTCTCTACAGGCGACCTTCACCATTCACCCACCCAGAATGGATACAGCGGATGCAACTCACTTGGTGCAGGAAGTGTTGACGTGCCCTTGCTGCCTTAGCATCTTCCGGCAACCCATTGGGCTACCTTGTGGCCATAGCTTATGCCGCAGGGATGCCTAGCCAAGTCGGATAAGCAAGTGCGGAAGAGAATCATCGGGAATGGGTGATGATGATGATGATGATGATGATGATGATGCTGGTGATGATGATGATGATGATGATGGTGATGGTGATGATGATGATGATGATGATGATGACCCACGAACTGTTTCATAAGTTATAGACTGTAGACTATATAAGAAACTATGAGTCACTGTGGCTCACTTTGAGCCACTATGAGTGATTTTGAGTCACTGTTTGTTTGCTGGACGATCCAACAGACTTGTCAAGGCTTGGTGTCAATCCACCCAGGTGGGTGCTATGTGCGTGTCTTCTCGCAGTCAGCACTGTCTCGCAAATGCCCTCTATGCCGAATGGACCGGGATCTTGAACTTTGTGCTGACTGTCTGAAAGAAAAAGTACAGAAAATTTCATAAACCCTGCACCATTGATGTGAAACCTAATTCAGTGATGACGCGCCAAATCTCCATTCCCGGTATTTCGAAGTGTAGCAGAGCTCAACACTCCGCTACCAAGTTCCGTGGCAGGATCTACCTCGATTTGACCTTCGAGTGAATGTGGCATTGGCTGCAGTGTCTGATGCGCTGCGATCCTTTCTGGCTGTACAAAGGCAGGTCGTTTTGCAGCACCGTTGATTCCGTTGATCCAACATCCATCTCTCAAGTTGCAGCCCCCGCAACCGTTGCCTGCCACGGAGGCCAAACCCTCGGGTCAACCTGTCAGAGCATCACTGATGGCACCTGCATGTAGCGAAAGTAGTTTGGCTTTGTGCATTGTTAGACATTGGAAGCCACCACTTTAAAGGTGGGGAGAGCTTTCAGTGGCAGTATGTCCAAAAGGATCCTTTCACATTGAAGGTCTTTATGACAATGTGGAACATTTACATTTGTTTGAACGGATGCTGTTTGACCTCACGATTCGTCTTTTGCCTTCTTATTGGCTCAAGTTGATAGCAAAGATTTAACGCTTCATGCAAAAGATTGAGAATCTGAGACGCGTGCATGATGGATTACGATGTTGCAATAGATTCTTCACAGAGCTTTGGCAGGCAAGGGTTGAATGCACTGGGACATTCAAAGCATGATAAAGTCAAAACATGTCAACAAAGAAAGTGGAGCCCGCAGACGGCGCATGTCATGGCCGGAAATGAAACCACCTACCAGCGCAACCAGGCTCCGGGGCAGTTTCTGATCTTTCTGATCTCCTCTTTGACTTTGGGGCCTCTGGGGCCTCTGGCACTACATGGCACTACATGGCACTACTTTGTCTCCTGTGAGGTACTGCAGACACTGCAGACAGAGTCGATGTTTTTTTTGGCTCCTGATTGTCCTAGACGTGTTGATAGCAGCTCCAGCAGCTCCAGGCATGGAATTCCTGGAACAAACTGAGGGAACAAAACCCTGGTATCCTGCTGAACATCAATAGGATATAGCCATATAGCTGTCAAATGGATGTTCGTCATCCCCAACTGAGAATTACTTTTCATTTCTTTTCTTTGTTTCTGGTTGTGTAAGTGACGGAGGTCTTTGATGGGATCCTGCAATCCATCTAGATCCATCTAGATCCATCTAGATCCATGGCAGGTGGACCTGAGGCCAGGCCCAAGTCTTGTGAGGTGTTGGATTTCTTGACAGATGCGGTTTTTCGATCAGTTGGGACTCCGCCTGCCAGGCGCGCTGCCAATCTTGTTGTGATGCTGCATCGCCTGGAGGCTGGGAGCGTTGCCCGTACCATGACTTGTCCATCGGGAGTCTGCTGAGGTGCTGTGGAAGAGATTGACATTGAGCGGCAACTCTCACAACAGCCGTCGAAAACTCATGACTGGGGGCAATGCTTAGACAACAGCTCGTGAGCTCAGAGCCTAGGCTGTACTACAGCAGCCAGCTTCAGCAAACCTTGAGGTTGGAGAAGTTGTTTCTTCACTTTTTCACCAGGGGTTGACCTTTTTCTCTGTTGTGGATTCGGCTTGATTCAGGACTCACCATGAAAGGCTCGACTACATTGAGGCGGGAGTTGCATGGGCAATCATTCTCAGCTGGAGGCTGAGTGTCCTGAGGCCGAGTACGAGTTTGGAGTTGTTGCTGACTTGGACCTGAATTCTCGCGATCCACAGGAATTCATTTGGTCCCTCAGCTGCCTGAAGATGTCAGCCCGAAGTCTCAACTTCCAGCGTCCATAGCTCCACTTAGGCGTTCGTACCTCAAGAACCTTGACTGCATGCCGACACGGCACTTGGGGAAGGTATGAAAGGTGGAGTAGTCCGAATCTTGCAATCTGGTGATCAGAACCATGGCATCAGGAAAGGGCGAGCGGTCCGGCTGAGCAGCAGGCCACAGCGCGATCGCTTCACAGTGGCTTTGATTTTTGAAAGTATGAATCACATGTGGGCAATACAGAGAGCGATGGGGTAGAAATAGTTGTCCTTCTGTGGTTGTTTTCCAATCCCATTCATATCTCAGCACTTCTCAGCTTGACCCCTTCTCCACACATGGACATCAGTTTGCCCACAGTACCAGTTCAAATCGTGTGACTTGGAGTTTAAAAAGCATGCAGATATATCATGGTATATCCAGATACATTTCTTGGACCTGATCCAAGGTCGTTTGGGATGAGGACACCCTTGCATGGTCCGCATGGTGCAGGTTGATGCAGGTTTTGATGCCACATGACAGGAGCTGGAGTTGCAGTCGTCTACAGCTACTCGCAACCGTTCGATGGAGCTATCTGACGCCTGAAAGCATCCTTTAAGAGCTGGGGATGGGCCAATATGTGGGACCACAGAAGATTGATGGGCATGAGCATGGCCGAACACCCATTTCCTGGGGTTTGAATCCCATTTTTCAGTGAGTTGCGCATACTTTGAAAGCACACAGTTCTTGACGAGCTTCAACTGCCACTGTTGGTCATGCTTTGTTTGAGGAACTTGTGCTGTTTAGGCAAGAGCCTCAGTGGGAAGGGCCCTGTCTTGCGGATTCTTGTGTGAGCCACGGTCATGTCATGCTTGAACAACAGACATCACTGACCTCTTTCATCCAAACGATGAACCTGAGCTGAACGAACTGGTGCCAGGAGGCTCCTCTTGGCCTTCTGTGACTACTCGGGAATTGCTTATAAGATTGATGTGGCGGCCTCACATGCTCGTGTTGTTCACCTACCCACACAGTATGCATCATTTCTATTCATTTCTATTCATTCTTGTGGTGGAGTGTTCTCCAGGCATCTACCGGGAAAGTCTTCCAGAGGCCTGCTTTGCGAAGAGATGTCTCACAAATGGACCGCCTTGTTGTACTGTAGCAGTCTAGGTGGGTGATCGCAGATGGCAACGGCAATGAGCCCAAGCCGTTTAAGGCAGAGTGGGCCGTCATCAAGGCCAGAAGCCAGTGTGAAAAGTGTCTTTTTAAAGATGCAAAGGATTCTTTTGAGTTTGCACCTTTTCTTCACATTCTCAAGGTTTTTCAAGGCCTTGCATCAGCTCCACAGGACGATCACGTATGGTTGGGCTCCATTGGTTTCGAGTGGTACGGCAAGAGTGGTGAGATCCTGCACCGTAATGCCGAGTGGGCCCGAGACCTGGCCGAAACCCAGCGAGGCGAGGTGTAGGGGCCATGCCCTGAGGTGAAGGTCATTGACTTCAATGGGATGATTCGGAACTTGGATTGGCATCCAGTCTACCAGGCACTGGAGTCGCACATGCGTCAATTGCGTCATTTTCATTCATTTTAATTCATTTTCGACAGTTTCGCTGTGGTTCATTCTGAAGTGAAGTTTCGGGTCCACAGAGTCCACAGAGTCCACAGGCCATTCGCACGGTGACCAATACTACTCTACCAGGCGGGTGTCGTCAACAAGATCCATTCAGAATGGGGTGGTCCACTTCTCTTGAAATTTGCCATAGTTACAGGTACGGTAATGCAGGCAATACAGATCGCTTCATAGCAATGTGATGGCAAACGAATGTAGCACTGTAGCACACAACAAGATATCGTTGAGTCCCATTTGTGTTTGAGGCTACATTTGGCACGAGGCGGTTGAATGGGAACCAGCGAGGAGGCCCTCTAGATGGCGTTGCAAAACCACACAAGCCACAGGTGGCTGCAGTTGCAAGGGGGACACTATCCTTAAAATGTTTGGTGCATGTGAACAAGATTGAATATGACAGCCACACTGAGTCAGGCTGTGGATTATGCTTCCCAGATTTGCGTCCAACACCTCAAAGTACACCCCTGGCCATGAGCACCAGGAGATTCCCTCCGGTTTGCTGTCTCTCATGCAGTTGTGTGGATTCTGGGGTTGGCATGTACAGTTCTGGTCTGCCAATGCTGCGGAAGAACTTGCAGGACACCACGAATATGCTGATCATCGCAGACGAACGATTCGTGAACATTCAGGTCCTGATCGGCTCAGAACTTAAGGACTGGACGAGGATTAAGGCACTGCCCGGCGCCTCCAACTCTTTCACTTCTGCTGATGGGCATTGCCAGGTGAAATTTTTGGAACACCATGAGATGGGCTATGGATTTACATCCATCAAGAGGCACGGCTTTATATTGACACGCAGATGGGCTGAGAAAGGTATCCCAAGTGTAGCCCAAGTGCAGTGTGCCAGGCTGCCAGGCAGTCGACACCTGTTTATGGTCCTACGTGTAAAGGAGGAGGCCTTTGGCACATCTGGAAGCTACAGCAGAACCGTTGGATAAGAACCGAATAAGAAATTTCCAGCGTACCCTGGGGTTTTTAATTTTTATATGGCTATGGCATGCTATGGCTATATGTCAAAAAATATGGGATTGTGAACGAGGGTACCCTCAAGTTCTTAATGGCTTAGTTCTTAATCATTAGGTCCGGTAAGCCCCCCACTCTAAAAACTATAAAACATGTTTCAGAAAAGTAAGCATTTCTGATTTTTCTCTTGCTCATGACCATGTCATGTAAAAGTTTGTGCATATGTGTTTTAGGTTCGAGGTCCCCACGGGCATGTGAAATTGCTTCCGGTAGGGTAGGAGCAATGGGTGAGCCCATCCCTGCCGATGCCAAGAGGGGTGAGGAAGCACTAGCAATCCTCACCTGCTTGGAGCAGCTGGGGCTTACGGGCCCGAAGTTGGCGGTGTCGGTAGGGTCTGAAGCAGAACTGACCCGCCAGCTGGAGGACCACCTGAAGCTGCAGCCAAGGGGGTGGCACCTAGAGTTTGTGCAGGGGCAGGTCGCCGCTGCGAAGCAGATGGAGGACCTCGAACTCAGACTCCAAGGATCGGCGTCGTCGTCTACAAGGCAGATGCTGGGGGACGCCGCAGCAGCCATGGACAGGGAGAAGGCCGAGAGGAAGGAGCAGCAGAAGAAAGAGATGGCTGAGCCCCGGCTCGTGCCAAAGAAGGGCACGTTGGGCAAGAGCGTCCGGCTGAGGACAGGGCGGATAGTCACAGAAGATGAGGCTGAAGAGAAGGTCCTACGGATCTTAGTGAATGAGCTGACCTGTGTTGGGGCTCCGGTGCTCGCAGAGATGGAAGGGACGGCCCAGCCCGAGAGAGCAATGCGGGCGCTGCTGGGCAAGTATAGGGCCTCGACACTTAGGAGGTACTTGGCCGGATGGCAGCACTACAGGAAGTGGTGTGAGCTGGTTGAGAACCGCATGACAGGCTCGCCTACGAGCTTCATCGACTACCTGTTCGTCCGGGAGGAAGAGGGGATGGGCGCCTCCATTCCCCTCGCGGTGTCGCGGTCGGTTGCATGGTTCCAGCAAATGGCAGGTGTGCCGGAGGAGCATCGCCTTTCAAGCAACCAGGCGGTAGACTTAGTGGTGAAGGACCTGGTCAAGAAGTTGGAGTCAAAAGCGGCACCCATCAAGAGGGCGCCGAGGTGGCTGACGCTGATGATAGGACCCATGGAGGAGATCGTGGTTTCTCGCAAGCAGCCAGTGGGAAGGAGGATTGCAGCATGGATGAAGTTGGTGAAGATGTGGGCTGCGTTGAGATTCAGCGATGCAGCCAATATGAGGGTCAAGACCCTGAAGTACTATGATGGCAAGATGACCGCAATCTTGCAGAAGACCAAGACGACTGGTGCGGGAAAGCGCGTCCGGGAATTGCCGGTGTTCATCGGTGTGGACGCATATGTAGCCCGGAAGGAGTGGCTGGGCACTGGGTTGGAGTTGGTCAGAACTACGTGGAGAGACGATGGGCAGTTTGTCTTCAATGAAGGCGCTTTCACGGAGGGCCAGACCGGTGTGGGCCCCATGAAATACTACGAAGCCTCTGGGGCCAGTTGTGAGGTCATTGCAGCGCTGGAGGACTATGAGGGCAACAAGATCTTCCCGGAGGGCTTCGAGAGGTTCTGGACGGAACACTCGGAGAGGTCGACACTCCCCAGTTGTCTAGCAGCGATGGGAGTGGGGAAGACCGACAGAGATCTCATAGGACGGTGGTTGCCAGAAGGCAGCGATCAATATGTCAGGACATACAATGCCGCAGTTGACAGGTTGCAAAAGAAGGTTGTGAAGGAGGTCAGAAGCGGAAGGGGGTATGTTACCTTCGACGAGGGCAGTGTCCTGGAAGAGATCAAGGACTGGCTGGTGACGCACTGGGCCGTGGATAGAGAGGCAAGTGATAGATCCGTGGAGGCCTTCAAGAACAGGGCCAAGGTGCTGTCTGCAATGAAGGTGAATGAAGGCGAGAAGGGCACGGAGAGCGATACAGAGAGTGCAACATCGCCTGCAGAGAGCGTTGCAGGTTCACCGAAGGAAGTTGAGCAGGTGAAGGGTGGCAAGAGGAAGAAGCTCAGAGACCTAGTCGAACTGGGCAAGGACAAGCAGCCCAAAGAGAGGAAGTATCAAAGCCTAGCTGAAGAAAGACAGGGTGGTTTCGTCATTGTCTACCAGAGGGCAGGGCGAGAAACGCTCCACCAGTTGGGCCCAGACGCATGCTGGATGGCGCGGAAGAGGAGCTTCAGCAAGGCAGAGGTCTTCGAGCATTGCCCTGAGCCTGAAAACTACTCCACGTGGTGCAAGCTGTGCTGGAAACAATCAGCGCAGAAGGGGCAGGAGTCCACAAGTGACTCCTGCGATGATCTGGGCATGTCAGACATCACGGACAACTGAGAAGGTGCCCCGGAAAATAGGGCGAAGCGGGCAGCGCTCAGGGGGTGTCCACAGTCGCACTGTGGCCGGTGGCCCATGGGAGCCCCATGGGCGAGGGCCGTGCACGCTGCATGGCCGGGGTTGCAAGGTATCTGCAACAGAGGGGAAGGCCGTGGGAGCCCCATGGCCGGTGTAAGACCATGGGAGCCCCATGGCCGGTTCAAGCTGCTTAGAGTGGTCCCATGTCACGGGGCGTCATCTACACGTCGCACGTGCGGAGGTCGGGACGCCGGGACGAGCCCTGCTGCAAGGGGGCATTGCGCTGGGAAGAGGCCTGGACATGGGGAGGGTTGCATTTCATTCTGCAGGGGTTGTGCACGCTGCATGAGGGGTCCAGAAAGAGGCAGCTGAGGTAGTTGAGGTCTGCAGAGGGTTGTTGCTCGCAGCATGTTGTGCAGAAAGGGACTCAACTCTTGCTCCGCAGCCGTGGAGAGGTTCACTCAGTGGGAGCCCCCATTGGGAGGAAGTATGGTCAGGGTGGTGCTGACCGAGGAACAAGAGAAGGCCGCCGACCTGGCAGGAGGTACAGACTTAAAGTTCTTGCTGGCGAAGTATGAGGTCGAGATCAACAATCAGAGGCTCTTCTATCACCATGGCATCAACTCAGTGGAGAAGCTGGCGTCCCTGGCGAAGGACAGGGAGGACTTGGTGGAGGTTCTGAAAAACCATTGGGACTTGGACCAAGACAGAAGTCTTGCAGAAAGAGTCCAAGTTGCGGCCATAGTGTGTGCCTTTGCAAATTCAGTTTCAAGGTCACAGAAGGCCGCAGAAGTAGACGCAGAATATGAGGTTCAGGACAGGGCCAAGCCACTTGTCCCCAGCGAGTGGACTGCCATGAGGCAGGTGTTTGGAAAAGAAGTATGGCCTCATGGACGAGAAAGTCACGCCGGCCAAGGAATACGTGGAGAAGAAGCTGGCAGAGGTAGAGTCCGGAGAATACCGGGCGGAACCGCTGATGGAGGTGGTGTCGAAGGACGAGGTAGACCCGGATGCCCTTGTCCCCATTTGGGATGCAAAGGGGAAGATCACAATGAAGAGGAGCATCACGAAAGTGCAAGAACCGGGCAATGCAGAAGAGCTCAGGAGGAGGCTCACCATTATGAGAAATGCGATGGTGGTAGTCGCCTTGAGACATACGAATAGGACAGAGCTACAGGGAGAATATGAGAAGGTCTTCGAGGACTACAAGAACTACATCTTGGGGGAATTCGTTTATGGGTTGGTGGCACGAGATGAGGAGGGTCACACCATAGCAAGTCCCCCATGGAGCTTAGTCCTGAGCTACGAGCATGCGGTTCGAAAACAGGCGACAAGGTTGGTCAATCAAGAAGGCCGCAATTGGACGGTGGCCCTCAAAGAGGCGTGGAAGGATGGCACGGTAAAGGAGAGGCACTTTACAACTCCTTTGGCACTATACGCCAAGAGGCCAACGCCACCTTGGAGGAACCAGGAGGTTCAGCAGCCACCGCAGAAGCAACAGAAGGGAACCTGGGGCAAGAAAGGCCAGGGCCGTGGAAAGGGCAAGTCAGCTGCCCAGGGTGGCCACTGCGCGTCACACACGCCGGCAGGAGAGATGATCTGCTACAGGTACAATTCCGGTGAGAAGTGCCAGGCCAAGAAGTGCAAGTTCAAGCATGTCTGTGGGATATGCTTTTCGCCGAAGCATGCCTTGCCGGAGTGCTCGTCTTCGAACCGGCAGGATCCCCCCAGAGACACCAAGGGGGCAGGGGCGTCGACGTCCTGAGGCAGACTCAAGGTCCTCTATGTCTTCAGTGGACGTAAGAGGAAGAATTCAGTGGCAGGGTACCTCAAGCGCCTTGCAAAGATGCATGCAGTGAATGTGGAGGTCATCGAGCTGGATATCCAAAGGAACCGGAAACATGACTTCACTTTACAGCAGGTCCAGAAGAGATGGCTGCAACGTATCACCAACGGCGAATTTTTCGCAGTACTTGTTACACCGCCCTGTTCCACCTTCTCCAGGGCGGTATGGGCGAATGACCAGGGACCATTCCCTGTGAGAAGCCACATCCACCCAAGAGGATTCCCGTGGAACCAAAGGGCACGTTATGAGAAGGCTGAGCTGGGCAATTCGCTGGCAGATTTTTCCTTTGAGGCGATGATGAGACAAGCTCAGCACGCGGGCTATGTAGGCATGATGGAACAGCCAGAGGATCTTGGAAAGACCAAGGGTGACAAAGTGCCCGGGCACAGGCCAGCGTCAATGTGGCAGTTTCCACAATTTTTCAAAGCTTTGGAAGAAGGTTTGAGGACGGTAGTGTTCGCGCAGGCAGATTTCGGCACTGAAGCCGTCAAACCGACGAGGCTTCTCTTGCACTTGGATGGCGAGGTGCACCCGGCGATGGTCAATGGCGCCCCGGAGATGGATGCGGAGGGTCGCTACATTGGGCCGCTGCCCAAGAGGGAAGGCAAGCCCTTGATTGGGCGAGAGAATGGGGCCTTCCGCACAGCTGCGGCTGCCGCCTGGCCAGAACAGCTCTGCCGCTGGGCTGCAGAAACCATAGTTGCCGCGTACCAGAGCTACAGTGCGAGAGGGGACAGCAACAACGACAGCAAAAAGAGGAAAAGGGAAGAAGATGCTGGAGAGACAGAGGCGCGCAAGAAGGCAACAGTTGTGGACCCAATGGACCCAATCCACCCTGGAGGGGATGGACCGCCCAGGAGTTGCACCTGGAAAGGCTATGAAGCACCCTTTCATGATGGGGGAGGACTGCCATCACCTGGTAGATGGCTGAAAGGAAGGAGGTGGTATCCAGCCTCCAGAGACTGGGAAGTTATGAGGCAGAAGGTGCTAGGAGCGGCAATGAGGCGAGTGGGCGGAGAGAAGGGCTTAGAGATGGAGTTCTTCAGAATGACCAAGGGCGGTGACCACTTCAACCTGGTAAAAGATGAGGGTCTATTGGAAGAAGTCAGGCAAATCTTCATCAAAGAGCTGGGCCTTGAAGAAGGGACCAATGAGATCCCACCGGGACAGCCTTTCTACCTCAGATTGATGAAGGGTGTTTTGGAGAAGGCTGGGGACTGCGACTGGGAGTTCCTGGACAGAGCGTGCACGGGCTTTCCACTGGGGGTGCTTGAGAGTTTGCCGAGGACGCCAGGAGTCTTCGAACAACAGGTGAAGTGGTCATTGGATGATGACCCCACCGCCCAGTGGGACATTGCCAAGGAGAACCATGTCTCAGCCGCATTGCATGAAGAGCACCTCAGGGCGCACCTTGAGGCGGAGGTAAGAGGCAGGGCTGATGGACAAGATGAGCAACGAGCAGTTCATAGAAAGATACGGTGAGCACAGAGCAATAGCAGCGCTGGCAGTATTGGTTGAGGACGAGGCGAGCGGAAAGAAGAGGGTCATTCACTATGGCACCAACAGAATTGGTGTGAACAACAGAATTAGGTGCCAGGACAAAGTGAGGATGCCTGGACCTAGGGAAAAGAGAAAGATCCTAGAGGAGCTGGCGGAGGTCAAAGAAGTTGTGATGGCACTGGTGGGAGACTTTGAAAAGGCCCACCGCAGATTCCTGTATCAAGAGAGCGAGAGAGGGTTCCTGGCTTGCAGAATCTCAGAGGAGGAGGACGTCATCTACGTGAACAGGGTTGGAACGTTCGGCATTGGATCCACCCCATATTGGTGGGCGAGGCTCAGTGGAGCTTTGATCCGGCTTGCCCACTACGTAGTGGGCCCACACTTCTTTGTCGAGATGCTTTTGTATGCTGATGACCTGGAGGTGGTTGCCCCTTCCAAGGCTGGGAGGATTGGAGCGGTGTTAGTCTTTTTGGTGATGGCGGCAGTTGGGGCGCCATTCAAATGGAAGAAGCAGAGAGGTGGTTGGGTGACGGAGTGGGTCGGCATCACAACCGACTACAAGAAGCTGTCAATGGGCCTCTCTGAGAAGAGAGCGAGCTGGCTTTGCGATTGGATGAAGTCTGTTGAGAAAAGGAAGGAAGTGACAGACCTTGAGTTCGCTGCGGGCCTGGGGCGACTCAGTTTTGCGTCCCTGGCGCTGCCGTGGGAAAGGCCGCTCTTGGGGCCATTATTCTCATGGTCTTCAGCAGTCTGGGGGACCAAGGGTCTGCTGAGGGTCCCTTGGGTGATCTTGGTAGTGATGAGGTGGATTGTTAAGAAGATGGAACAAGGGCAGAGGCTTGAAGAAGTCAAGAAAAGACTCACTGGGCCGAGGGCTGTCATGAAGATATGGACGGATGCGAAGGCCACGGAGGAGAACGCATGGATTGGTGGTTGGTTGCAGACAGACGAAGACACCAAAAGGTGCCAGTGGTTTTCAGAAAAGGTCGAGGAGTGGATGGCACCGTGGTTACGGGCAAAGAAGGGGAACCCAAAACGGGTGATTGCGGCGTTGGAGATGCTGGCGACCTTGGTTGCAATCAAACTTTGGTTGAGGGAAGAGAAGGACCACTTGCAGGTGCACACCGAAGCGTTCACAGACAACAGAGGAAACGAGTTCATCTTGAAGAAGGGGATGTCGACAAAGTTCCCCATCACTTTGCTGGTGATTGAGGTGAGTGAAACGTTGAGGAAGGTTGGAGCCACTGCGGACCTAAAGTGGATCAAGAGGGAGAACAACCAAAGAGCAGATGACCTAACCAATGAAGAGTTTGGTGCCTTCAACGAGGAGCTCAGAAGGAGAGTCACGCCGGACAACTGCAAGTGGGAGGTCCTCGGCGATTTGCTACCTGAAAGCGAGCAACTCTGAACTCAGAGAGGTACAGGCCTTCAAGGAGCAGAAGAGAGTGGAAAAGATGAAGAAGAATGAGGAGAAGAAGAAAGGACGAAAGTTCTTCGGCCGGTGGAACTCCTAAGACAGGAGTAGGGATGAGCCACAAGGAAATCGTGGCCGGCTCAGAAGTCCCACCGGGATCGCATCCTGGTGGGCCGGAAAGACCGGAGGGCCGCGTGTCCATCAGAAAAAAGGTGTATGTGCGGCAGCAAACC
>Ga0126342_10005138_pt1 | contig 22693 bp, 16 predicted proteins | sample Cyp1metagenome_FD_92528 | JGI IMG/M metagenome (GOLD analysis project Ga0126342, IMG submission 92528) | Coral microbial communities from Lord Howe Island, Old Settlement Bay, Australia - Cyphastrea 1 metagenome | ecosystem: Host-associated > Invertebrates > Cnidaria > Coral ...
ATATGAGCGATTGTGAAAACCCTAGGTTCACGGAAAGGACATCCACAAATTTGGGAAGGTCCCATCGCTTACCACACGTTTGTACAATAATGATATATGGTAAACTTGGGGGGTATCGCTTGCGGGAAACTGCTGCATTTATATATATATATATATACATATATGTGATGAACTAAGAATAATATGTGATATGCGGGTATCGCTAATGTGGATATTAGAGAAATATGATGACATAACCTTGAAAAGGGGTATCGCTAATTTGGGAAGGTCCCATCGCTTACCTGGTGTTTTTAACAATTTCCATCAATTTCCATAAACCAATGTCCGTCGAATACATATTTAGTATTGCCGGGGTTTTTACGGTTGCTCATATATATATATATATATTGATGGTTTATAAAGTGTATACCAATTTATACCAGCCATATAAACATGGTAATTTTGAGGGGGGGTCCTATTGATCTATGGCCTATGGTTGCACTGCCAGAACAGCCCAGCGGCCGCTGTGAGCACATCCGTTTTGATGCCACCGGCAATCTGCCGGCGATTGACGTGACGACCGACGTGAGGAAAAAAAGTTCACAACGGTCACTGGTGATTTGGTGCAGTCGAAAAGAACTGTTGGCTCACTTTATTTCACTGAGATTTTGGAAAAATATGGAAACATATCATATAAATATCATCTCAGCACTTTTGAGATATTGTTCTTAGCCATAATACCATAGAGCACACGCAGACGCAGGATCCTTCTGCGCCAATGCCCACCACTCCATGGATTGGTGGGTGCCCCATTGAACTTAATCGCTAAATGGGTTTTGAACTACAACTAATGTAACCAGGGTATACGGTACTGTAGCTATATCTGTAGTTCGGTGGATTAACATACCAACCTAGCTATGGAGCACATTTTTGTAGAAACAACATCAAACAACTTATATTGGCCTATCTGGCCCCCATGTGCGGTTGACATACACATCCTGCAAGGCTACCCTTCTACAGGCAAATTGCAACACTCTCCAACTCAAAAAAAAAAACAGGATGCTTTCCCATAGTATGAAACCATACTAAACCATCATCTCCATCAGGTTTAATCCCTGATCCGTCATCCAAACTTCCCATCAATCAGAACCCTCAGCGCCTTGAGCCACAAACGTGCTTTGCCGCGGACCAAGATTTCGTCACCGAAATTTTCGATGGCCTGCGGCAAGGACGGTGCGCCGGATATCCATGGCATGAGATTCGAGGATACCAACTTTCCTGATGTGTAGAGGATTGGAATGTGCCAGTTCTGTCCCAACTTCATGATCAGTTCACGTGATCTGCAAACTAGTTCCCCACATCCAATTTAATTATCTGGTTGGTGGTTTTAACCATCTTGAAAAATCGTCAATGGGAAGCATTATCCCATATATTATGGCAAAATAAAACATGTCTCAAACCATCAACCTGTAAACCATACTTAGATGGGGGGATTAGCCCAGTGGTTAGTACCTGGCACCACCTTGGTGGTGGATTCCTCTAAAAAGAGACTCGCTACTCGGGAAGGAACCACCGAAACTGCCATAGTAAACAAGTTCAATGCATGTAATAGATAAACATATATCTATCTATATGTATATCATGTAATTCATTTCTGTAAATATAATGCTATATATGTTCATGTAATTATAAATATTATATAATATTACATATATATATATATATATATTATAAAATTACATATATATATATATATGTGTGCCATGTTCATATGTTACATACGATGTTGATAGATATTTCTATATCACCCATGAATCCGTATGATCCATCCCTTCGTATGTTCGCCTCACAAATGGCCGCCGGATCCCCCTGCGGAGCTTTCTGCATGACGTGCTGCAGCAAGCGAAGCTCCTGCACCAAGGCAGCTCCAATCAGATCCTATGGAGTTCAACGTGAAGCTCCCGGAGCCACGAAATCGCGAAGTTGGAACACATATCTCAAACAACGACGGTTTCTGATCCATATGCCTTAATAGCTATAGTCAATGGCTTTTTTTAAGCCAACTTACGACTTGGGGGCCCTACATTGTAGCATGAAATCTATTTAGAAGTATCTACCTAGACCATCCATGTACGGCAAAACATAGACCCTGAGAGCAACCAATTCGTGGTGGAAAGTACTCATGGCAGGGTCTTTGTTACCCTCTGGTAATGACTAACATAGCTATTGAACATGGCCCATTTATAGTTGATTTACCTATTAAAGATGGTGATTTTCCATAGCTATGTTAGTTTACCAGAGGGTATTTTTTTGGGGGTAGAGGTATCTATATATATATATCTGATTGGTTCCCGGTTCCCCCACCAAGTTGGTGTAACGTCGAGTGATTTTTAGTATCTATAAATATCATGGCCCCATGACCATCCAATAAATACGGATCTTTCCACTATGCATATCCCTATTCCCATCAAAAACCAACTTGAAAACCTATTGCTGATGGTTTTATCGAATACAACTTAAATCCCTTAAAAAAAAGAAACACAAACAAACCTAAATACCGAGTGGTTCACCCCGATTGCTATGTGGGCCAAAAAGTCCCAGTTATAACAGGACTAATCCTACTTACCCTGCTGAATTAACTGGGGTGAAGTGAACCACTTGCGATTCCTTGGGTGAACCACCAAGTATGCATAGCATCAAATACTAGATGTATCTATAAAGGGTGCCCTAGCTCAGTAGACAAGTTGGTCTAAAACTAATATTACTAGGGGTTCATGGCAGATATATAATGATATATAATGATTCATGATATATCCATAGTGAATGGGTTAATAAAACAAATTAAACTGGGAAGCACCACATTGTACATGTGTATGAGTCTGTCTGAACATCTATTAAGATCTATATATTAGTATTACGTATCGATATATATATATATATATATATATGGCTGGGCAAGATAGTCTACTACACTAGGCTAAGATTTAATTCGTTGTGCTGATTTTTAATTTTAGGATGGCGAAATTGCCAGCCCTTAATGCTCTCGCCTTTCTAAAAACCTCTTAGCAGCAAACCCATGTATCTATTATTAACAACTATGAATGAAAATTCACCACCTTTTAACACTATTAATCACTATTGATCGCTATGAATCCCCTTAATTAATTACTCACCATCATTTTACAGTCTGCTTGGTGACCGTCACAGCTCCGTGAAATCCACTATCTCCAGCTGCCCTGGGTGGAGAATCGAGATCACCGTCGACCGGGCGCTCAGCTGATCATGGCCGGCGCGCTTCTGGCGCCTCATCATCTGTTTCTGGGTAGAACTCGTCCATAGAGGTGACCTTTGAAGGGACTGGAAGACGAGTGATGGGCCGTATATGGCCGCCACTGGTTCTCGGTCACATTCGAATGTACCCTGGTGAAGCCAAAAAAATTGCCATGGTGCTGGATGTTCATGCCAACAAGATTCATGGTCATGTTGAAAGGTTTTGACCCATGTCTGAAAAAATCGGGGGAACACCGTGAAGTTTCCCATTAAAGTTCAAGTTGATGGGTATCCCATATTGGAACACATCCACTTGGATGCCAATGCCAATGTCCCCAAAAATAACTTAGTACTGTATGATTGAACAGGGGGGTTCTAAGAATGAGGGATCCCAAAGTCATCCATAGTGGTCTGTTGTGATATTGAGAGTGTTGGTGATAGTGGCCAACATGGGATGTGAACTTTAAACAAATATTGTGATTTAAGCAACAAAATGCTTTTTATGAATGGGACTGACCATGGATTCATTGGGAATTTTCATGCTATTGTTTTAAGATGACAAATTAACATATAGTAACTAGTTGTGGTTATATACCTTGGGGTGTTCGCAGCCCCTCCCAAGGGGTCCATTTCTTCATCCCTTCATCGGTGTTGATCAGAAAGTGTGATGATCAGATTTCTATTTTAGACAGTTGATGATAACATACCACTGTTTGATATGATAACATTTCTATTTTAGTTTGATAACATATCCCAATGGTTGATATCATCGCCTATTCTTGATGATACACTTACCAGGTTTCAGGATTCATGCTATGATATAGGACAACCTATTGTCATAACATTGTAGCAAGAATCCTCTAACATGCCAGGTTTCATATACCAATGGTTAAGATCACTATGTCAAGAAACCTCCATATCCTTATTTATCAATGCTAAAATCACATGGAGGTTGACATGGGAGATCACCAAGTCACCATTGGTTTCACTACTAAGTCATGATCGTTCATGACTTGGATGATTTGGGGTGCTCCAAACACTTTGGACACCTCCATATATATATATATATATAGCTATTCAACACCCCATTGAACTTAGGATGGAACGTGATGATATAGAGTCATATAAAATCAATGAAAATCATGTATATATATATATATATACATATGTACATGGAGGTTTCCAATCCATGCGGCTTAACATGTTTCAACCGGTGACTTGGGGATCATGACTTCAGAAAGCCCCAGAAAAATATACGTGTCAACAATAGGGTCCGAGTCCTATCTCCTAACTATCTAGATGACTGAGGCCAACAGATATGATTAGGACTCAAGAACTACCAATCATCCAACTACTATTATAGTAGGATAGTAAGCCAACACAAGTATCGGACTATCGATATGGATCTCGATGGTGGATAGTTGGCCAATGTTGGCCAACTAGCCTCTGGTAAAGTAACATAGCTATGGAAAGATTCACCATTTTTAATAAGTAAATCAACTATTTCTATGATTTTCTATGTCCATGGCTTCAATAGCTATGTTAGTCATTACGGGAGGGTATATCATATCTGATTCTGAAGGGAATGGGATGATTATTACTAGTGATTATGGATCATTCCCTCATTCCCCACATTTATCACCAGTAAGCTTATTAGTATCCCATTCATTATCCCATTATTATCCCATTACATTGATCTATAGGGTGGATAGTTGGCCAACTCTTATTAGTACAATGTGAGGCCCCCCAGTTATAAATTGGATTTATAAGCCCCAGTAACTTTAGTTATAAGTACCATAGACCATAGTTATTGGAGTTATAAACCAACTTAGGTATCCAACGGGGGCCTCACATTGTAGTATATCTGGATGATATTCTCTATATATCTCCATAGCTATGTTAAATGGTGATTTTCCATAGCTATGTTAAATTACCAGAGGGTAGTAGGCCAATCCCCCATTTTGGTGGGATAACTCCCCACCTTGGCGTAGGGCTGCCCCGCGCGCACGAAGATCTTGGGCGCCCGTAGCGGGCCGGGCCTGGCCGACGAAAGGCTGCCGTTCTAATGAGATTTCACCATGAATCTCATGGGTCTTAATGGCCTTTTAATGGCATCGTTTTTCCGGAATTTCATGGGATTTGAATGGATTTCATGGCTTTCAATTGGATTTAAGCAAAATGTGGGGTGTCAAATTGTTAAATGGTGGTTGGTTGATGATGAGTATAGTTGAAGTTATAATACCCTTTAGTGGCGAGTATCATCATCCATAGACCTTTATGGGTCCCCGCAAGTCTATGATCAAAACCCCCCAAAAATATCGTTAATGGATGTGTGAAAGGGATGATGTTCATTTTCATGTCCCTTCTATTCCCAAATGTTCTGCGGATTTCCCAAAGGCTCAAAAAAAAGCAACCCCCATGCCCCATGCCGGTCGCTGCCGATTTTTCTTGAAGACCGGCGATTTTTGATGGGGGAAACATCACCGAAGTACCACCAGGCGTCCCCAACGCAGGCATCGTGGGCAAGGGCGCGTCCACCAAGGGTGCCAGGCGCCCAGGGGTGTGTCCAGGCACAGCCTGGGATGAGGAATCCTGGGGGTCTTCAACCTGCAGATTTTCCTATTTATGGATGGATGGATAGATAGATGGATGGATAGATGATATGGATGATATGGATGATATGGATGGATAGATGGATGGATGGATAGATGGATAGATAGACAGACAAACAGATAGATAGATAGATAGATAGATTAGATAGATTAGATAGATAGATAGATAAGATGAATAGACCAGATTATTATTGTTTCCATTGATTTTATAGAGGCTGACAAAAAACATTAACATGAGGGAAACTGATGATGATTATATTCCTCCCAAACAAAATAGAACGTGTTGATTGAATGACTTTTCGGCACTTTTTGGTGGTTGCTATTGAGTGATGGCTACAACAAAAAGAGGCAAGACCCATAGTGAAGTAATGTAATATAAACAAAATTGATAATAATCAATGATAAACTTAGAATTACAGGTTATTCAATAATCAATACAGAAATTAATGAACCATGACAATCAATGACCAACCAAATCCTGGTTCATCCGCAACGTCACTGGTTGGTGGCTTCAACCCCATCCCCAACATCCACCGCTGATGGGTGACCTCCAATAAGTTTGACCTCCCAAATTGATGAATCTCCTCATCTGGTGTCTCAAAAAAATATTCAACTATTGGAACCCCAACTTAGGTATGGATAAGAAAACGATCCAGTTGCTTACTAAGCCATTGAACATGATGAAGCCAATTTAGGTCTACTAACTAAGTATGCCATTGTTCATCATAGCTCATCATCATATTTGTGAATGGGCCCAACGTGGCGAGTTGTGAAATTGTTGGGTACCCCGAATTGTGATAAATTACTTGAAAATTCATCGTCATTTTCTTTGTTACTTTGGTAAACTAACATAGCGAACTGGAAAATCACCATTTTTAGAGGGTAAATCAACGATTTCAATCGCCATTTTCAATAGCTATGTAACAAATTACCAGGGGGTAAAATCTCCGTTTGGAGCATCCCCCATTCTGAGACCGAGTTAGATCCACATCAGAGGTTCATCTCACGTTTTTCTAAGCTGCTTCATGACCCTGGTGGTCATAGGTCCCATAGGAACCAACATTACATGGGTAATATCACCCTGATTACCTGTGTCACCGGTACCTGAAAAGTTTTTTGGCTCATGTTTAGGCCTAAAAACAACCCGTTGTTTCATCGAAAGAAAACAGCCAGGATCCTCTGGTACTCAGACATGGCAATGGAAAGTCCAATCATTTACCCTCTGGTAAACATACAAAAAGCTATTGAAAATAGCCATTTATAGTGGATTTACCCATTAAAAATGGTGGATTTTCCATAGTTACGTTAGTGTACCAGAGGGTAGCGGATGTTCATGGATTTTCCCAGCTTTTAACCTCCATTTTTATCATTTATGGAGGATTTCCCAGCAAGCAATGAACACGATTCTCCCATTCTATTCCCATGATATAAATCTCATCAAATCCCATTAGATGACCTTATTTTTTGTTGATGGTTAAACCTCCAATTGCCATGTTTGATTGCCAGATGGTTAGTTAGATATGAAATATCCCATGGTATGCTCCATATTCTATATTTTCCAATCATATCCCCATATTGAGTCCCATTCTGGTTGGTGGTATACCTACCCCTCTGAAAAACATGAGTTCGTCAGTTGGGATGATGACATTCCCAATCTATGGAAAGTCCTAAAATTCACGTTCCAAACCACCAACCAGTATATAATCACCATTTTTTATTGGCAAATCAACTATTTCAATGGCCATTTTCCAGTTCACTATGTTTGTTTGCCAGAGGGTCGTTAGGAATTGCATTGGTAGAGTCCAATCTCCAGAGGGTAATCCCACTCCTCAAACTCCCATGGGTGCCCCTGCCCGACCCTTCACTCTGCGCACATTCATGGCCGATGTGCACGGCATTGGCTGCGCCAGAGGAGTTGAAGCGGCCAGTCCAAGCCGGGGATGGTACAACATACTACGTGCAGTTCTGGCCCGAAATAAGTTACATAAATGGCTAACTATAAAAACTGGTTATATATATAATGTTATAAATGGTTGTAACTGGCTCTAAATGCTTGTAACATGTTATTTCTATGAGGTTATCATTCCATAAATAGGGTGACTTACTAACTTAAATGACTTATAACTGTTCATGGGATGGTTTGTGGCATTGGGTATTTACCACCATGAAATATAGCATATCTATCCCTATCCCACAAGTCTTGCAATTTCCGTGACTTCACGGGGTGAGACTAAACCAACAAACATCACTGCAGTCATGGCCCTTAACAAATATAAATGGGGTGATAACTCCTGCAATTAAGGTGGAAAATATAACTTAAATGAGGTTATCAACCAGTTACAACTGACAAGGGGATAAGGGGTGTAACTGCAATTCTAGCAACCGCTACAAAGGTAGAAATTGCATGAGTTCACTAAAGTTTCCCTCTAAACTTTGTGCATTTTTTTGAGGTTATCAAATGGACGTCTAGCAGGAAGGGTTAAAGGATAGAACCAAGCAGTACGGATATGCAACGGAAAGGTATAGGAATTATTATATATCATTATATATCAATGCGCAAACATTGTGCATCAAAACATCAAGAAATCCTAGATATTGAGAAAACTTCAGGGGAAAAGAATGTTTCCGCAACACTGGTGGGACAATTCGTTGCAAAAAGTAGCAGCCATGAAAAGTGGCCGCGTCATCCGCATGCTTCTCTTGGTGCCTTTGAACCTTCAGTGGTTACAGGTCCAGATGTTTCATCAAAGTTTCATCCAAATTTTAAGAAAATTTGGAAACTTTCCAGATCTTTCCAGAGGTTTCATCAAGTTTCATCCTCCCAAAATTGGGGCTTTCCAGATGTTACCAGCAAACCTCACCATCCATGCAGAGATCGCCGCACCTTGAAATCCTCCGCCTCGCGGCGCCGCGGCGCTGTCGGCGCCGTCGAAGGCGGTGCCTTTGTGCCGGATGCAGCCTGGCGAGCCCAGTGGCGGAGTGGGATGGTGAAATCATCCAAAATCTATGGGAATATCATGGGCCATAGGCATATCGTTTTATAAATCTATGGGATGATTTATCTATGGGATAATGAGATAATTTGTTTATATAGTTTTAAAAAAATCAATTAAGGGCGAAACAAATGCTTTTTAAATGAATGTGTTTGTTTCCCTTTGGATTCTCAGGAATGAAACAGGGCACCAACAATCATGAGAATATCATGGGCCATGGGCATATGACCAACAATTACGAGCAAGGTAATTGCTTGATACCATATATTGGCGAAGCCTCACTTTTTGGAGGCAGTTCCCACATATTGTGGATTTAGCTACCAAAAAGACTGGATTTTGACATAGTTAACCACAGAATTGTTGGACAAAGCAATTGTTGGCAACTTTCAATGGGTTGAAACGTTGGGTACCGCCGAATCCCGTGGTTTCCGAGCATTTTCCCCGCTCTTTGATGGCGAATTGAGAGGGTCTACAAGCCTCTTGGGACCCGAATCAACGCGAGGTGGTTAATAGTTGTCCAATACAACTATCACATAGGGGTCCTAATAGGGGCTTGTGAAAAATAAACCTTTAAAGGATTGAGGTCAAATTCTAGGGCATTTCATAAATTGATGCGTTGGATGCAGAACACACACACACCTCCAAAATCTTGAAAAAAGTGGGTCTCCCAGTGGGTCTTCAAGCATCCAAGCATGAGGATTTTTCAACATGTACGCCCAATCCAAATGTATACCTTGCAGCTCACGGAGTCACCCAAACAAAAATCTCAAGATCGCCAGTCATCTAGTGCTCGAGCCATGGCACTCCTCAACTGGGCTACCACTCAGCCCTGGTGTGGCATGGTTTGATCCGACGATTTTAAGTTCAAAAAAAAGGGGCCAAAAATCAGCAAATCCAGAAAAATCCCTTCCCCCTACTAAACCTTCCCCAAAGAGTAAAAACTATAAAGTCCATCTCCAATTTTGGACAATTTCAGGCCAATTTGACTTTGAATTGATCCCCTTTAGAAAACAATTTTAAATTAAAGCTACTATTTGTGGGTTTCACCCCCTAATAATAAAACTAGTTAACCCTGGGGTGTTTTGTATTAGGGTCCGTCCGAAAAAAATAGTTTGTTTTTTTTGTATTAATAACGGTTTTAATTTATTATTAGGGTCCGCTTCGAAATCCAATTTTTGGCAATATTTAATTGGGTTATGAAAGGAAAATCAATTGATTTTGAAATCGAATTCAACTAGTTTTTTATATTAGGGTCAGGGTCTTTAATTTAGTATTAGGGGGAAACTTCGGACCCTAATACTAAATACCGGCCCCTAATAATGAAAACTACCTGAGGTGTTTATGATTTGGGGGAGTGGGGGGCTTTGTATTAGGCGGAGAGGATTAATTATGCAATTATTATAATATATAATTGAAACAGGTTGTTCACAGGCATCTAACTTAACATGCTAACATTGGGGATAGGGCATTCAACCATTATATTGTATATCATTATTGACATGCAAGACCTGACAATTCCCAAAGTCGCACCGCGGCTTTTTGGATGTCTCTCCTGTCTATGCGCCTAGACGTAGCTGAACTGATCCTGAACTCTAGAGCTGTCACCACCACTATATCGATTGCCCCATGTCATAACAGTTCCGTCCGCAGATATTGCAGCAAAAGCATGGTCTGAGGCATATATCTGCTGAACACCCTTGAGTTGATGTTGGACTGCAGAGCTGTCACCGCCAAAACCAGGGTTTCCCCATGTCACCACGGATCCATCTGTCAAAATAGCAGCAAAAGCACCTTTCGTGGAAGAAATCTTCTGAACATTGTTCAACTGACCTTGGACAGCAGTGCTGTCGCCGCCAAAAGTTGGGCTTCCCCATGTCACCACGGATCCATCTGTCAAGATGGCAGCAAAGGCATAGTCTGTTGCAAAAATCTGCTGAACTCCGTTCAGCGGATCTTGGACTGTAGTGCTGTCGCCACCAAGCTGTGAATTTCCCCAGGTGACAACCCTGTCACCTCTTACACACCACAAAGCAAAGGCGCTCTTTGTTGCAGCTATCTTTGGCTGCTGTGCAACAGCAGCAATGCTGCCTCCATCTCGAAACCCAGGATCTTGAAGAAGTTCTGTCTTATTCAGAAGGCGCCCATCAGGGGCAGCCTCAGAAAACGTTGCCCCAAAGCCTGTTGTGCAGCGATTTTCAGATCAGCAACACTGCCACACTGCAGGACTGAGACAGTTTCACACCTTTCCATGTTGCTATCAGCCACAGGTCTGGCATTCCATGGCAGGCTCTCCATGGTAGCGTGCCCGCAACGATATTGTAGCGCGGGATTCTGGATAGAAGTTCATGAGATTCATGGATGTATAGTAATAATAATCATTATGCTGAAAGATATGAATGAGATAGAAGGTAAATGAAGATGATTCATATCCTTAAATCTGATCTGTTGGATCATGAAGTTGATGTTCTTCAGCATCATTTCTGGTGTCATTTTGAGGAAACTATGACTCTTCAGGAACCCTGGCACGGCAGAACAGCTGCATTGTTCAAAATCGACCAGCGAAATCGACAGGAAAGGTCAGGAAACCATACTGCTCTCAGGCAATTCCAGGTTCAACTTCTTCCTTCAAGCAAATCCGAAATCTTTTTTATCGATCATCAGAGATTGCCAGCTTTACCTGGTTTGAAACCAATGGTTTGGATCCCCAAGATGCGACCTAGGGACCTACTGCACAGTATTTATTTCTGTGGACCGTAGGTGGGAATCACTTGGGCCTGCGCTTTTAAAAAGAATGGAACACTTGGACAATGTCATTCTTATTTGTTTCCATAATGTTCCATATATTTCCCAAGTATTTTCGAGAATTCTAGACCACTTGGTGGCTCATCCCAGTTTGTAAGTAGGTGAAAAAAACCTGGTGATTTCACTGGGCTAAGTAGGGGCAAGGTTCACTGAAAAAACTGGGGTTATAATCCACTTACTAACTGGGATGAGCCACCAAGTAGACCAGCATTTCCAATTTCCCTGGTATTTCCATCTCAGTCGTCGCAACCCGCAACCAGGCGCCTCATCGCTGCTCGGAGCGGCCTCCAGCACTATGGTGCTGTGGAAAAAACTGGTCAGGTTCTTCCCCATGTAAAGTCCATTGCGCATGTTCGTTGTGAAACATCATTGTATCTGTCTACAATAAATAAACATATGAATTATATAGGTATTTTATGTCGGTCCGGTCATTGATTTATATTATTTATCATTGAATTATATTGTATTACGATTACGGTCGGTCAAATCATATCAATTGTACTATATGTATCGACATATACAATTAATATCAATTAATGTACACATGTGATAGATCTGTGTAAAATCATACATGCCCTGCATGCAGAAAACCGTTCAAAACTGATTATTCGATACGTCCCAAGCTGTGCCAGGTGCCGGACGTATCGAGGTTGTCTGCTGGAACTTGACACGCCTGCCGTGGCCATGGTGACCCACTGTGAAAAAACTCTCGGGGATCCTCAAGTCCTGATGAAAACAAGTCCCAAGAGCACGAACAAGGCAATGATTGCAGCCACCAACAGCACCCTTTCGGGATTCTTGGGACAGGTTTTTGTTTGTCGCTCTTGAGCGGGGAACTCACTGATTCTGCGACACAACTCTATACCAACGCAAGCGTGTTTCAGACCTGCTTACAGTCAGAATCAAGCCACTTACTGCAATTGAAGTACAATACATATACATAATTATATAATAATAATTATATTATTATAAAATAATAATAATTATAAAATGAAAATAATAATAATAATAAGTAAAAATAATAATAAAAGGAACATAATATATAATAATAATAAATTAATAATAATAATAATAAATCAAAAATAAAAAATAATAATAATAACAAATAATAATAATAAATCAATAATAATAATTATTATATATATATATTATCTCTGCTCAGTTTAACATGGAACCTTAAAATGGAATCCAGTTTAGGTCATTTTACTGAAGATGGACCTTCTGAGGGGCCACTTTTTCCAAAGAAATGTGGACCACCCAGCATTTGGAGATAATTTTCCGATTGAAACCCGTGCTTTTTCACATCTATGCTGGTTTACCTTTTTCGGGTGCCCAACAAAATGGGGGGTTGCAGAAACATCTTCAAACCCATGGCACGTCTCTTATGGACGCCGGCTGGGTCCTGCAATTTTATGCTTGAAAGCCATCTTGGGATATCTTTGGTCACATTCCGAATGTCACATTCCCCCTTTTTGCTGAAGTTGAAACCTTCCTTTCTATTGCTTCCCATCCTTGTACCACTTCTTTTTGAGCATCTTTTGGATCCATCACGCCTGCGCCTCGCTCGGCTAAGGCCGTCAAGAGGGCCGACCTGTGAAATTTTTGGGGCCGGCTGTCTGAGTTGTCGTCTCAAGAATCAAAAAACACGCAAAACATGCTCTGCTTGGGAAAATCCTTGAGCCTAGATGTGTGATTTTCCATTGCCATGGTTGATTACCGGAGGGTATATATACATGTTTGTAAATATGTTTCTCTGACATGTTTTATCTTACAACACAGATGTAATGTTGAAGAGGTGTGTCACATGTCTAAACATGGCTAGCTTTCATACGTGTTCAACAATCAATCTATTGCCATAGGTGGTCATTAAACAAAATATCCAATCCCCCATCCTCAGCAGGTCAAATCCCGTAAATGAACCATTGTTCTTTGATGATGTGGAGGTCAAAAATGAACTTTCCAGAATGCATATGGAGGTGCCTCTGGTGTCCTCATATTGCTGTGGTCATTAAGGAAGATGACCAAGGAATCGATAGGAATCTGGGACAAAGGTTGATCACCTAGCTGCTCTAGATATGGCCCAGACTCCCAACTGCGACCAACAAACTCCTACTTGCAACCTCTATAATTATTCAGGGATGTGTATGTTTCTATATGTTTCTATCTAGGAGCCCATGGATTGTATCTACAAGTGTGGCAAGCTCCATTTCTGTTGGTCCATGTTTGTTTTTGCCACAGTTCTGGCCCAAAATAACAGTTACAAGTCAGTGCAATCACCCCATTTATGGTTCATGATAACCCCATAGAAATAACCAGTTACAAGCATTTGGAACCAGTTATAAGTTATAACCATTTATAACGAGTTATAATAGCCATTTATATAACTTGCTATTTCGGGCCATAACTTAGCCAGTATATAGTTTTTTGCAAACGCTGAACCCCAATCTGGGTGAATTTTTATAATCCCCAGTAGTTTTTAGCTACGGTATCAATCCCTAGTCGTAACCAATCAACCAGGGTATACCCTCTGGTAAGCTGTCCCATAACTTTGGAAAAATCCACCATTTTTCATGGGTAAATCAACTATTTCAATGGCCATGGCTTCAATAGCAAACTGTTAGTGATTACCAGAGGGTATATCCATCAATATCCCAGTATTGTCCCATCATGATCCCAGCAAATCATCCCTATAAGACCATATTAAACTAGAGGGTAAACCCATTAAACCTCCATTAGTTTACCCAGATAGTTACTATTATAATCCATCAATTGAGATATAATCCATGATATAATCCATGATATAATCCATGATATATACCAGAGGGTAATTAACTTGAATGAGTTATAACTCCTGCAGTTCGTGAACATCTTCCGAATCTGCGCCACCCCAACTCCGCCAACTCGCTGCCCGTGGAGCGCTGTTCGCACTCGGACAGCAACACACCTTAAGGGACGGTCGTCGAAGGCAGGGATATATACACCAGATGTAAGGCCTATTTTTCAGAGCCAAAGGGAATATCTTTAATTACAATTCATATGGCCTGAAAAATGATACTAACGCACCTCCATCTTAGGGTCCTGAAGTTCCCATTGACACCGCAGGTACCCTTAGGGTCATAGCTGGAGAATGGACGGAATCTTCCCCCCGACATACCCAGAAACCATCCGCATATATGAACCATACAAAGTTGGGCTACAACTTTGCAAGACATAATAAGTTATGGGAAATCCTATAATGACTGGTTGGTGGTTTTAACCATCTTGAAAAATATTAGTCAATGGAAAGGATTATCCCATATATTATGGAAAATAAAAGTCATGTTCCAAACAACCAACCAGATGAGTTGGGGGTACAACATTGTAAGTTATGGTAACCCCATTGTTATAAGTTGCTTTGTCAGGAACACCACGCGGTGAAGACCACGCAGGTGCCTTCGAACAGCATCTCCGAAAACTACAGCTACACACACAACGCATTGCGCAACATGTTATGGACCGGTGATATGAAAAGCCAAGGCATGCCGTGTCACATAGGTTCTATATGGTAGTAAATGTCTAGTTATGTCTAGTTATATAACATTATATAACTATATATGCGCGTATATGTAATTATGGCCATGCAATATAGGTACAATACTACAAACTATTGTCTATATATCACGTGGTTATAACACAATGTGTCACAAAGTGGTGCAGGTCACACATGGTCACTTGAGGGCTCCCCAACACATGTGTTGTACTGTTGTACTCATCATTCTGAGCAAATCACAGCAAGTTCCAAGCCCGAAATGTTGTTATTTGTTTAAGTTCTAATTAGCTAAACATAATGGGACATGCCGGTGCGGTGACTATAATTTCCGCACAATCATCATGATCAGAAACTTCGAAATAGCTGACCAATGCATGTTCATATTGTTCATTCTCTTCACATGGAACATCATAGGTTTTTGACCCATCTCCAAATCTGGTTGGTGGTATACCTACCCTCTGAAAAATGATGGACTTCGTCAGTTGGGATGATTATTCCATTCCCAATATATGGAAAGTCATAATCCAGTCCATGGTTCCAGTCACCACCAACCAGTAGTTGAATACGACGAATTCACCTCAACCTGAAAAAAAAACACATTTTGGCCATGATTCCCCCCCCTTAAAATTGTGCTAGATCATGTGGCTTTTTGTCTGACATTTTTCGGGAAACATCCTCCAGATCCATTGGTTCATCATCATTTTCCCTGTGAAAAATTGCATGGTTTTTAGGCTATCTGCAGCACTGTTCCTTGCTTGTTCCTTGGTTAAATCCGTCCTGTCCTAGCTAAATCTGTCATGGAAAAAAATGTCTTCCAAAACAATACATCATATAGCTATATCAAAATGGAACAACTTCCATTTATATATTTATAGATGATGTACCTATCAAGCATGGTGATGTTCCATAGCTATCTGACAAACTATCAGAGGGTAATTCCTCATCATCAGCCCATCCTCATATTGTTGATTAGTAGTGTCCCATCAAATATAATGAAACCGGTAAACCATCATGTTTATCATCTATTTTCATGGGCCATCCCTTTCATAGCAAACTGTGACAAATAATGTTTAACCTAGCGAGCTGGAAAATTACAATTTCTAATAGCCATGCTTATCATCTATTTACATGGGGTTAAATATCCACAGGGGAATTCCGCATCATCGGCCTGGCCCATCTTCATATTGTTGATTGGATTTGATTAGTAATATCCCGTTAAAATATCATTGAAAACCTCTGGTTTACCCTCTGGTTATTGTCATGTGTTACCGGTATGAGAAAACCACCAAATCGAGATGGGTCCAAATGGGTAACCCCAAAAAAATGGATGCTTAATACTAAAAGTGGGGGTTTCCATAGTCATGGGGACACCCCAAGCTATCGCTGGATGGTTTATTTCATAGAAAAACCATCTAGAAATGGATGACAACTAGGCTGGTTGGTGGCTTCAACCAACCCCTCTGAAAAATCATGGAGTGAGTTCGTCAGTTGGGATGATGACTTCCCAAGGAAAGTCATAATCCAGTCCATGGTTCCAGTCACCACCAACCAGTAGGGGTAGCCGAGGACCCCGAGGACCCCGAGGACTTCGGAAACCTCCCGGGGCTGGCAGCCGGGGCACCGTAGCTCTGCGCATCAGCTCCCAGGTCATCTGAGGCCATTAGGTCTAAGAGATTGAGCCTGGCACAAAAGGGCGGCTTTTCGTAGGGATTTTGCTAGGGATAGCCCTTACAATATGGTGGGTTTAGGATTTTTTTTATATAGGGATAGTATATAGCCCTTATAAAAAGGTGCTTTTCATTGGTGTTGCAAGGATGTTTATGGACTTTTGTAGGGATATAACCATCAACACATTTGGGATTTTTTGGTGACTTGAGTATCAAGTTCTTGGGACTATGTCACTTCATCCTATCCCCCGGTTCATGTCTAACATCCCTCAGAGGCCATGGGAAATGAGGAATTTACGTACACAAATTTGGGAATACTTGCGACCATTTAGGGGGTGTTTAAATGTGTTTAGTATTGGGTGGATGGGATATACTCTCTGTTAACCAAACATGGCAACAATACGGAGTTTTAGTGACAGCATCATCTATAAATGGGAAACCATGGTTTATGCGAGACATCTGGATGTGTCAGAGAATGGAAATACCCCAATTTATAGCACTCTTAACATATTGGGAAAATGAACAGTAAACCGCCAATAAAAATTGGGTACCCTATTTTCAGTAAACAGCCATTTGGGATCCGATATGGATTATGGGAATATAACCATGAACAGGGACCTAACTAGCAACAAAAACATGTTTTAAGCAGGTGGGATTTAGAATTGATTTATGACAGGTCAGTTGGTTTATTTCACTAACTTTGATGTGTTTGCTTTTTCATTCTGGTAGTTATATCCTGTTATATCTATAGCTAATGGGGTGAAACTAAACCAACAAACACAACGGCGGGGCTCCGCATTGTGGTAGCATTAAAAGAGCCCCGCCGTTGCTACCGGATTGCACCCGAACAGAGTTAAGGGTCCTCGCTTTCAAAGTTCGCTGCGTTCTTACATGGGTCATTAAATGTCCCCATTGAACATCACCCAACCATTAGGTATATGGTCTATAATGGCTACTATAAGGTGATGTCCAATATTCCCAAAATGGGACAGTTACCAACCCCTGTTCTTAGAAGGAATGATCTGGCTGAACTTAGGATGATCTTTGGTCCAGTTGAAGGGCTGGTCATTTGTTTGCCTGTTTGAATTTTATTGTATTGAATGATATGCCAGTCATATCTTGTGCAAAGAGGTTCTATCATCCTGAAGACCGGACTATGTGATAATCCACCGTGTTGCATGTTTGTCTTAAAGTAAGGTATCCAGTATCCACAAAAAAATCTTGCATAACAATGTGTTCCCTATAGTAAATATGAGTAAACTACAGTGTCGCTATATAAATCAATATACATGACCACAACAAAAAGCTGCTCCAGCATCTGCAGGTTTTGATCATCTCCAGGTGTCATGCTCCAATCAGATTGGCGCAACTTTTGCTCCAACAGTTGCCTCAGTTTTCCTGCCTTGAGTTGATTGCACCTGGCGCGAACAGCAACTCCATCGCTACAATGTGAGGCCCCCGTTGGATAGCTAAGTTGGTTTATAACTCCAATAACTATGGTTTATGGTACTTATAACTATAGTTAATGGGGTTTATAAACCAACTTACAACTGGGGGGCCCCACATTGTATGGATTGGCTGTGGTATTCTCGAATCAATTGCTGTGGATTCGGTACGCGAAGAGTACCTGGAACCATCTGGAACCTCCCAGTCGCTGGAAGACCTGGAGTCATACTGTCGACAGTGACGTTTTTCTTCGCTTTCGGCCTCAACGATGTAACAGCATGGACAACTTTACAATGTTATACTGGTTGGTGGTTTTATATAACCATCTTGAAAAATATTAGTCAATGGGGAGGATTATCCCCATATATTGTGGAAAATGAAAAATGTTCCAAACCACCAACCAGTATAAGGATTTCAACGAGGATTTGTGGTGTATATACTATTGTACATATATAATATTTGATTAACCAGTGGTTTGTAAACCAGCCACCGGTGTATGCAACAGCATTGACATCTGGCAAGCTGGATATGGCTGGGTTGGCGCTCAGCTCAGGAAGATCAACATTAAAGATTTATCACCCAGTTTTGTGCGTAAATAGACCAGCACCATGGAGATCCATGGAGTATATAGGATTTTTTAAGGAAACAACTGGAAGATAAATATCCAGTAGACCATGGGATATTGATTCCATAGACCATGAATTTCTTCATTTTTCGGCGCTCATTTCCAGTTAGTCAATATTTAGGGAATGGAACGGATTACCATTCCTGGACACAGTTGCTGCATCAGGGTTCGTTATTTCGCTTGTTGGAATCCCTCGTCAACCAGTATCCAGCGCTGGATAACAACCAATCATAAATCAAATGGGCCTCAAACCCCAAACGACCGCATGAAATCATGGTGTGTTTGCCTATGGTAGTGAAGAATCCCTACATAACAAATAGATGCAATCCTGGTTGTTTAGGGAAATCACAATTCATTAAGTGTATTTTGTGTTCCACTTTTGTGTGTCTGAACATGGAGGATTTTACCCCATTTTTTCAGTCCAATCTTAGATACTTTGCATGTCTTTTAGCTGATTAGTGTGGTTAGTATATCAGTTGTATCACAGTATATCAAATATATCACAACAAAAGGTCTACAAATCCATGAATAGTATTAATATCCATAACCATTGCATTAAATCAATTAAAACTATTTAGTGATATCACAACCAATGCTATGACATATCCATGAAAATAGTCATGAAAACCAATCCATCACCAGATCAACCAGTATTGTTGAGCATGAATCCCAAGCTGATGGTGATGTTGAATTCACAAGTGTTGTGAGCCAAAAAATCCCTCAATCAATGATTTACCCGGCCTGGTAAAGATACAAAAAGCTATTGAACATGGGCATAGAAATAGTGGATTTACCCATTAAAAATGCTGATGTTCCATATTTTTTTGATGTTTTTTGTATGTTTACCAGAGGGTAATACTCATCAAATGGCTAGTTTTTTTACTGTCAAACAAAAAACTTTTTGAAACACACATCCTCCAGAAAAAATCACCAGAAAACTCCTCAGTTACAAAATTTCGTGATGCTTACCCTCTGGTAAACTAACATAACTATGGAAAATCACCATTTTCAATTGGTAAATCCACTATTTCTATTGCCATTTTCAATAGCTATGTTAGTCATTACCAGAGGGTATCACAATACTACACAGCTGCTTAAAACCAACGGTTTCATCCCACTCTGGTTGGGTTCCATCCCAATTTATGCAGATAGTTTGGGTGCTTAAATCCCATATGACTGATCGTTTACCCGGTGGTAATGACCAACATAACTATTGTTTACATGGCCCATTTATATAGTTCGTTGATTTACCGAAGTTAAAGATTGTGATTTTCCATACCAAGCTGTTGGTATACCAGAGGGTAAACAACAGAAAAGTTGTTGTTTTATAGTAATACATAGTAAATTCATGGGATCAAATCAGATTAAAGCCTATGAAGATCTGTCAAATGATTCAAAATGGTGGTTTTTGACACTTATTGAATATACATGTTAGTATACCAGAGGCTAGTGGGATCATAGTTCGGGAATTTCATTCTATTTCATCATTAATGTTATCATAGTTAATTAACCAAAAATAGCTACTGGATGGTTGCGAAATCACCAGTTGATAGATGGTAAACATCCCATGATTTATAGGGTTTTCAATGGTTATAGATGGTTTATCCCATGATTTTCTTGGGCTTTTCCAAGGTTTTCACCCATCCGGCCAACGCGGTGCATGATCCATTTCCATTGGTGAAATCCCCTGGTCCCGTCCCGTCGCGGTGCACCCTCGGGACCATTGCTTTCCGGCCACGCAGGCCAGAATCGCCCCGGCATAGCTCTCCTCAGAAGAAAAAGCTGGAAATGGCCAGCTTAGAACCGGCTGGGGTGAAGATATTTGGGATTCATATTTTGATACCCATAATATGTATATATATAATTATATATATATTATATATATACTGTACATATATACTGTATCCATCATATCCTCCATGTAAATAAATTGCCAGCATGGGTTTCCAATGGACCACAACTAAAAAAGATTGTTATTTCAGAAGGAAAATCCCCAGCGAAACCTCCAGGAAACCTCCATATCCATCCATATCCTCCATGTAAATTGCCAACATGAAGGAGTCCTGAAATTTGGAATTCGTGTTATTACCATGTTACTACCCATCAATATACCATACAATCGGAGCATAGAACCTTTAGATCGGAGCAATGCCCCATCGGATCTTCACCTATCGGGGGCACCACTGGCACCGGAAGCTCGTTACATGGTCCTTAACAAATTTGCTTGTTTTGACGGAAATATTTTTGTTGACCGGAAACCCACATATTTTTGTTGAAAATCTTTCGAGATCATATACATGTACCATGGTCAACACATGCTATGGGTATGCATGGGTTATGATCATCCGTCATCCCATCACGGGCTTCTCTATCACAAGTATGTAAATCACTATATTATATGAATTAATGGATGGGTGACCATCCCCTAATCATAGTGAATCTGCGAAACAATCTCATTTCTAGCTGGTTAGTACATGTAGTGTACATGTTACATCATGTAAAATTCAGTACATACCAGTATCTAAGCAGTCGGTTGACCCAGTATAATGTGGGTAAAACAATGTCATAAACCACCCATTTGGGAATGGTTATTAAACCACCTATTTATGGTGATTTGGGGAATGGTTGATTGTTGTTTTACCCACATTACCCTCTGGTAAATAAACATAGACCCTGAAAATCGCCAATTGTTAATGGAAACTAGTCTTCCAACCCCTATCTGCCAGGGTCTATGTTAATTTACCCACATTATTAATATGATATCAACCGACACTATGGCACTCAAAAAACACTCCATCTGTGGCAATGTCTCCAGGTTCCCACACGACGTCGCGCGCCACGTCCAAGTCCTGGACCGTTTAACGACAAAAAAAAAGGGCCGCTGTGGCGCTGGTCGTGTTGTAGCGAAACAATAGCCGATAGCCATGGAAGGTTTACCCAACATGAATGAACCTGATAATGCATGGATTACCCTCTGGTAATTTAACATAGCGAACTGGAAAATCACCATGCTATTAGTGGGAAAACTCACTATTTCTATGGCCATTTTCAATAGCTATGTTAAATTACCAGAGGGTATATGTGCACAAATTGGTGATTATTTGGGATTTAACTAGCAACATAGGACCACACTAAGGGATTTAGACAGCAAAGATGTGATTTTACAAGGATAATGATAATACTGCAAATTACTGCAACCAACAATAAGCACTTGACTATCAAACATGATGACCCAGATCGTTGGCCAAGCTGGTTTAGTTCAGCAGGTTAATTATGGCTATGGTGGATATGCTTATTATAGTTGATAAGGTTAATAAACCAACAAACATGACTGGGGGGGCACCACCTTGTAAAGTACTGTAGTGAACAACCAGTAACCCAAAATGGATTGGGCGAACAGCATTCGAACAAGATGGAATATCAGAATCATCATATACAATAATATACATAATTGCACAATTAACACCCACGAATAGAACATCCTTAAGAGTATGATCGGATGGCATACGCCATGCCAAACCTGCCTAACTATAGCACGCTAATGGGCCCATCATGGGCCCAGATGCCGCAAACAAAATTTTGTTCTCCGAGTGATCCGCACCGACCGTGGCATATATTCTAACATATATTCTGACATTTTGTTTGACATACTGTGGATGGAAGAAATCCTGCACCAATTGGTAACTATTGGGAACTATAATGCATTGTAAATAATGGGATTACAATGGGATAAACCATCTATTAACTGGTGCAGGATTTCCTCCATCCAC
>Ga0126342_10005139_pt1 | contig 22691 bp, 17 predicted proteins | sample Cyp1metagenome_FD_92528 | JGI IMG/M metagenome (GOLD analysis project Ga0126342, IMG submission 92528) | Coral microbial communities from Lord Howe Island, Old Settlement Bay, Australia - Cyphastrea 1 metagenome | ecosystem: Host-associated > Invertebrates > Cnidaria > Coral ...
AAGACCCGTGAAAGCAGTGCAGTGGCATACGACAAAGGGAACTCCCTTGCAGAGAATGCTATAGGCCGTGTGAGGCCACTTGCATGTTCGTTGATGCATCAGGTGAGCGGCAGATTGGGTGTCCAGCTTGGTACAAGCAGTGCAATTTGGTCGTGGTCTCTACGCCACGCTGCATGGCTGATTTCGAGGTTCAGTGTGATCCGTGGCGCTACGCCACATGAACTGGCATTTGGCAGAACTTACTCTGGAGAACTATGTGAGTTTGGAGAGCCTGTTTTTGCTTACATTGTGCCGGTTACGAAGGCCTCAGCAAAATGGAGGAGGATGATCTTTCTTGGGAAGGCTGATACTCAGAACAGTTACGTTTTGTTTGATGGCCAGGCAATTGTACTTTCGAGAAATGTCAGAAGAATCAGCACAGCATGGAGATCACATATGGCTTACTATTTGCATTGCAAGTGTTTTTCATGGCAATACAAAGCTGGATTTGGTGCTCGCATTCTTCCCACCATGAAGAAACCAATTCCGAAGGCAGTTGAGTTTGACCTTCCACTTGGCCCCATTGAGGATACAAAATTCTATGATAAGGATGCAGATGATGTCATCAAGCATGCAGAACAGGAAAAGAAGACAGAACAAGAGCAGTTGATGATGTTTGAAAATGATCCTCTAAGGGTTGCCTTGCGTGAGAGATTGGGAGAAGGAGCAGCAGCTGAAGTTCAGGAGGAGTTTGATGATGGTCCTGCAATGCCGATGTCAAGTGTTCCTTTGCAGGTTGATGCACCGGTTTCTGAGGCGATGCAACAGCAAATGGATGATCCAGGACTGATGGTGCCAGTTACACCACCCAGAACCTATGAGGTGATCGATAGCCCCAGAATGTCTCCTGCTACTCGTCCTTCAGATGAGGCCATTGAGGAATCATCAAAGAAGCAGCGCACTGAGGAAGCCAAGAAACAGAGGATTCATCAATTGAAGATGGAGTATGAACAGAGGCTCAGCGCTGTTCGAGTGGCCTACAAGGAGTACTTCACCATGGACGATTACTCCACTGATTTGGACGTTGACGGAGATATGGAAGATGATGTTTGGGCTGGTGAGGAGAATATTTGCCTCACTGGGATTCCAATTGAGCTGTGGTCAGATGCCCCTACAGACCGCCCACCAGAAGAACCAGCACAGTGGGTGGATGACTTGGCCGACAAGGTCGAGATTCAGCGTCTCTGCAACATGCAGGTGCTTGTGGCGGCAAAAGATTTCTCAGGTGAAGTAACTGGAAGATTGACAACAAAGTTTGTCCGAGATTGGCGTTTGAAGGACTTTGGAGAAGGTTCAAATGTCTGCAAGAAATGGATGAGGCGATCACGTTTTGTGGCGCGGGAATTCGCCAACACCCGTCGCCTTGACACTTTCAGCCCTGCTACAGGAGCCCATACTTCGAACATCTTGCCATTGAAGTATTTGTGGATGAAAAACATGGCCGCTGGTTTGAGAGCTGATGGTGATTATTCAGTGGTTATGGGTGCTTTGGATGTTCGAGATGCGTTTTTGCAGGTTGAACAGGATGAAAAGGTGTTGGTCCATTTGCAGAATGAGCCCTTCATTATTATGCGTAATCTTCCTGGGCAACGGTTGGGGGCGAAACAATGGTATTTGCATTTGAGAGAGTTTTTGGAGAAAACCCTGGGATTTGAATTTTGTCCAGAACAACCATGCCTTGCTCGCACCAAAGATGCAGCTATCATGATACATGTGGATGATATTTTGTATGTTGGTACAAAGCAGTTTTGGGATGGTTCATTCCTAAAGGAGATGAAATCCAAGTTCACGGTGAGCCACGAACAACTTGAAGGTCCAGGCAGTAGCATCAAGTTTCTCAGAAGAAAGATGATTGAGACAACAGATGGACTGGTGCTCATGCCGGGAACCACAGTGGAGCGAGTTGTCAATGCATTCGAGAGTGTATTTGGCTCAGCGCGTTTACAAAAGGTTCCAAGTGACTCTGGTATCCAGCTCACAGACACTTCGCCACAACTGAATGACAGAGATTCAAGCATGTTTCGTTCAATCATTGGCCTATGTTTATACATTGGACGTGAGAGACCTGACCTCATGTACACGATAAAGGAACTTGCTTCTCACATGTCATGTCCAACGGTTGCAGCATTAGGACGTTTGCGGAAGATGATTGGTTTTATGAAACAGGTTGGAGACATTGGAGTGAAACTTTGTTATCCAGAACCAGGAGTTGGCAAAGTCAATACAGCAGCTGAGTGTGAGTGGATTTTAGAGAGTTTCAGCGATGCCGACTGGAACGCCAACAAGACCACGAGGCATTCAACGTCTTGTGGAGTCCACTTCATTAACAATTGCTTCATGTATGCCAGCAGCCGTAATCAGAAAGTGGTGTCCCTCAGCAGTTGTGAAAGTGAACTTCATAGCCTTGTAAGTTGTGCATGCGATGGTATTTACATCAGAGCTTGTGCAATGTTCGTGCTGAATGGGGTTGTAGAACATTTCCAATATACTGATTCCAGTTCTGCACGTCAAATCGCGTGCCGACAAGGATGTGGCAGGGTGAGGCACGTTTCTGGGAAGTTGCTTTGGGTACAAGAGAAAACAGCAGACAAATCCTTTTCACTTCACCCTGTGGCCACCCTTCACAATGTGGCAGATATCGGAACCAAGACTCTAGCACGACAAAGGCTCTTTTACCTCTTGCATTCATGTGGATTGGTTTATGGAGTTGATTTTTCAGATGTTGGTGAAACAGAATTCTCAGTTGTGAATGAAAGGTACACCAATGCGCAGCAGCTGAAGAAGATCTCCAAAGCGATCCTACGCATGGGTCTGGCAATGGGAATCACGGAGGGCCTTGAGTCTAGTGGTGCAATGGCTCAACAATGTGGCAACAATGAGATCCAGGTCAACAAATTTCCATGGATGTTTGCATGTGTGGTTTTCCTTATTTGCATGGTGGCGTTTACAGCTTTCTGGCGGAGACTCCAAAGGTTTTTGAAGGATTGGGATGATCGAATGAAGAGACTGGAAAGCGATGTAGATTCAGCCCAAGTTCAATTGGGAGACCATTATGAATATGCAGCACATCTTTCAGGTCGCATCGATAGCTTGGATGTGAGGTGTGAAAGTATCGATGAATCTCTAGATGCACAGGCAGCTCAGATTGCAACGCTTGAGGAAGAGATGCTTGAGTCTTCCCATTCAATGGAGGAATTGATGGACTGCATAAGGTATGGCCTTATGGAGCTGGGAGGATTCGTTAGACATACCTTTCTGAACAGGGAACAGCGATCCCATATGTTTGTGCAGGAGAGAGCAAACATGGTACTTTGGAATTTGCGTAACCAGGCAGACACAACAGATGTGGCAGAACAGAGCAATGTTGAAGGAGGAGAAGAAGAGTTGGGAACAAGTGATCCAGAGATCGAGCCGGAGTCCCACGTCTCCCCTGGACGCATTACAGCCTTGCTGGAGAACGTGAGACGTGATTTGAACATAGCGCTTCAAGCAGAGAGATGGACAGAAAGCAATCAACTACAAGGTGCAGTGAATATCCTTTTGGATGCTACGAATGGTCCGAATCCTGAAGGTCTATCAATGAGAGTTGTGAGGGATGTGAGAATTATTTTTCAGAGATTGTTCCGCATTCACAGGAACAGGGGACTTGAAGAGCGCCGTGACCGATTGAGGGTCTATGTCGAAGACATGAACTCGTTGATGCAGTGATCGAATGAAAGCTGGGACAGAGAATGCTTGCTCAGCAAAACAGTGCTGAATATGCGTTGGAAAGTTGAAAGTTGGAATTCGAGTGATGCACTCAAATCCCAAAGGAGGAGTGCAGAGAATTTTACAGCCTACTCATGTCCCAGAGTTGCAAGGATGACACAGCACAAATCGAGATGAAATAGTTGTTATGTGTCACACATGAGCATCATGAAAAGCATGATTGACTCGTTATTCGTGAGGCCCTTTTGGCTGGAAAACAATTTGCGTGATTTTCGCTCATTGCTTCGCAGAGAAGCTTTTAAAGATTTGCAATACAGAACAGCGTGTTCAAGACCTACTTGCAATGCTCAATGCCACCTTGCAGGTGGGTGAACTGGGAAAACAAGACGCGCTTATTTTGCGCGGCAAACTGGGCTTTGCAGATTCCTTCTTACATGGAAGGTTGGGCTTGATGGTTTTGAAACAGCTTTCTGAACATGCACATGGGCGCAGTGCAAAGCTTAGAGAAGAACTTGTAATCGGACTACATGCAATGGTTCAACGCTTGACTTTGTGTGGCCCTCGCGTCGTCTCTGCAAAGGCGATGCAACAATGGTTTGTGTTTACAGATGCGGCCTATGAACCCGAATTGCATACTGGAGGTTTGGGTGCAGCAGTCGTCGATGACAATGGCAAATGCGTTGGCTGGTTTGGCCTTCCGCTTGATGAGTCACAGTGCGAAAAGTTTGGATCACTGGATCGGCAAACTATAATTTATGAACTGGAGCTTGCAGCAGCCGTTCTGGCACTTGACTTCTGGGCGGACAAAATGAAAGATGGATTGCAAGTGTGTTATGGTGACAATGATGGAGTGCGATTCTCTTTGATACGTGGTTCATGCTTGAGCAAACATGCTTCAGCTCTTATGAGATACCATTTGAGCCGAGAAGCTACCAACAACTTGTGCACTTGGTTTGCGAGGGTGCCTACTGAGGCAAACTTGGGTGACTACCCATCCAGAAATGTTCCACATGCTTTGCTGACGGAAGATATCAATGAATCTACAGCTGCCTCGTTTTGGTTTGAGCGCTTGGTTCAATCTTTGCAGGCGGCCTAACTGAAATCAATGGGGGGAGCCAGTCAGCATCGGCCCCCATGCAAAAAGAAGTGCTTGTCAGCTTCCTGAGTTGTTCGTTGTGGCCAACATGCAAGCCAGACGATGCAGCTCACTTTAGTGATCGAATAGTCTGGCTAGCATGTTCAGGAATTGAGATTCCGGGTCACAACTGTTTGATCCTGTAGCTTTATGTCTCTCAAGGGAGGGCGAGGTGGGTGCCGCTGTTACTTTTAGAGTTTGAAAGCGCCCACCCAAAGTTGCACTTTCTCTTTTCCCAGCCCAGCGCTTTCCTAGGCCAGACCCTAGGCCTAGCCAGTCAGCATCGGCCCCCATGCAAAAAGAAGTGCTTGTCAGCTTCCTGAGTTGTTCGTTGTGGCCAACATGCAAGCCAGACTAGATTGGTATATGCATTCAACTCGACATCGAGGTCAAATTATTTAGTCAGATTTGCATCGGTCACACCGACATCATTTGCGTTGGCTACATCTGGCCATTTGCATATTTGCAGTTTTCTCCTCGGGAGTTTTGTGTTGCTTCTTTTGGGTGTTTAAGTTGGGCTCAAAATGGTGAAGAACAGTGGAACCGTGGAATCAGCTGTTGGGTTGCAAACCTGGTTTAATTTCACACAGCATGCGCGGGATGATTGGGACTTGTTGTGGGCATCAGGCATCCTTTTTTTCCAAACACAATCTTGGGGCTGGGGTACGTTATTATTGCATAGCAATCAAATATCATAAAACAAAATTGTTCAACATATTGATTGAAAATTGAAACACATTTGGGTACTGTCATTGCAGCGTGTGAAAAGACCTGGTGAACACATCATTTTCGCACAATGGCTTATGGACATTCAGAGTCCATCTTCTTGGACATGGTCCAACAAACAAAGGCGAAACCAAACATGTTTCTATGTTGGTTTTCTAGTTGGAACCGTTACCTCATCCATGGGTTGAAACCGTTTGCCATATACTTGTGTGCGTGACTGGTTCATGTGCATCTTGTACTGTGAGGCAATCGCATCGTTCGGTGAAGAGTTTCACAGGCCATTTGGTGTGTTAGAGTCGGAACAATTGGAATAATCCAGCATGTCCATTCTTGTTTGGATGCATATTTTGTATTATTTTGTGACATGTTTGCAGATTTGACATCTAGTATGAATTGAATTTGCATTTGGCCATTTCCCATTGGTGTCAGACGCGATTGTGGCATGTGGTCGCCGTGGCCGTTGGGACAGTGTGAAAGTATTGTGTGCTCCTTAGACCTGAAAATTGGAAAAATTGGATGACCCCATTGACCTTGGTGGTGACTACCTCGCCCTTGGTGAGGCTTCGAGAACTCAAACATGCATCACTCCGCACAGATATCGTTTGCAACTTAATTTTGAACGAAAAATCTGGATTTTTTGACTTCGATTTTTTCGTCCATTTTGTGTGTGTTGCAAAGGTGATTTATAGCGCTAGTTCCTTGGCTGCAGAGATTGACATTGGCAGAGGGTTCATCCTCTTGTTTTGATCCTGCAGCGGCAAGGCATTAGTGCAGCTGCACAGGCTGGTTGGTTTGCTAAATTGCCACTGCAACTGTATTCCCTCAACTTTGGCAACAGCGAATGGAGGCATGGAAATGGCAACATGCCGTCACACACTTGCAAGAGCTTGAAAATGGAGGCGGGTTATTCGGTTATTCTTTTTTGCACCTCCCACAGCGTTGTTTTTCTCGCGCACAATTGCATTTCCAACGAATTGTTCGCTTGTCAGGTTTGCAAACAGATGTGATTGCTTGCAGTGCATCCGCCTCAGTACCACCAAACTTACACTGAGCATACATTGCGGTGTTTCGTTGATGTGCAGCTAAGACCGCAAGGCAGTGATCAACGCTTGTGAACGAGTTGGTCTTTGGGCAGGAGCAGTGCTTCTGGTAAGCTCGATGCGTGAGAGGAGAATCGAACCAAATGCAGGGACACTGAGAGATCAAATCAGACATTTTTTTGTTTTTGAAACAGTTGTGGTTAAAAAGTGGTACACAGAAATATACAGAAACTAGCAACAACATGTTTTTGTTTCCTGTCTCGGAAGTGTGAAAAACTCTGATTGTGAACAAAATCTGCTGCACCTTGGGAAATCCCAAATCTGATTTGAGGCTGTAACTTGCAACGCTGCTCTCAGTGCTTGTGAGAAAGGTTTTTGCTGGGTGTCTGGCCAAGTCTCTCTGTTGACTGCTGGATTTCAGCCATGAATGCTTTCATATTTTCAATGTTGGCAGATGTAACGAACGGTGCAAGGTTGCTGCAACTTCTCTCCTGCAGTCCATGACGCAGGACCTGTCTGGAAATTGAATCCAACCATTGGCAAACTTGAATGAAATGGTTCCATCATCCAGGCCACGTCAAACCCTGACCTCGTGACGTGCTCTGGTTTTGCTGAACCATGCAGAACCATTCCTTGAAACCGAAAATGAATGGTTGTAGGTTGTCACAAGGCGAGCCGAGAGAGTTTTTCTTGTATTTAAGGCTTTCTTAAGCATTAGACACATATACTGATACTGTAATATACATGTATATATATATATATCATATATCATATATATATAGCCAATGGATATTATACATGATATGAATCTGCTGAATATGAATCGACTTGATTCGTCCGAGATTCCTGGATTTGGTTTTCATTCGACAGGTACAGTGCTTTGGCAAGCTCTTTGGAGTCCAGAGGTCATTGGCAGTACGAGACCCAGGAAGATCGCAGAGGCTGTGCTATCCAGTCACTGCTTGGGATGATGATCCCATTTGACTGCATGTATTCAGATGTACATGCATACTGCATACAGTACATATTCATAAATTTGAACACAGTAGATATCAAGAGATATAAATAAGCGAAATACCCAGCAAAACCATTCACGGACACTTAAATGACAAACAGACATATTTGCCGGAGAGGCTGGCAGCCCAATCTTCCACAATGCTGAGACGAAGGGGTGTTGGTCTCAGGATTTGTTGCCGCTCTACGCTTCTGGAAATAGTATCCATGATGCATATGATGCCATTTCCGGAATGCAGCTCCATGTAAGAATCTGTAGACAAGACCAAGTGTGGCGAGGTCTGAAGACAGATGTTGTTTATTGCAACGCGGTTATCAGCTCAATGGAAAAAGGCAGTTGGGCTGCTCCAAACAGATTTCAGCATGAATGGTCTAAACTCCTGGTTTGTGAAGGTTGCCAGTGGCAGATATCCAGTGATATTCTCGAGACAATGTGTCCGGTCCTGATTACTGAATGGGGACTGCGCTTTGAAACACTTTGTTTGGTCCGCGGCGACCTCATTGAGGCCAAGACAATCAGCATGTGAGCAGCATCACGCTGAACTCAGTCATGAGCTCCTACGAGAAGGCTCAGATGGAATGCTGTAAGACGTTTGAGAAGCAGATGCACCAATAATAGATAAGGACAGTATGTGAGATCTACTAATTCAACATTGTTTTCTGTACATATTCATACCATATCATATCATATCATATCATATCATTGAATATCATGCAATTCTTTGATATCATATCATGCAACTCTTTGTTTCGCTCTGTTGTTCACTCTTCGTCTGGCAATTCGGAACCCACAAATTCTGCCCGGGAGGGTCTTCGGTGGAGAGAGACTTATGCAATGCTTTGCATGAGACGATCGTCGGCAGGAGGACCGATGTGCCCAACGACTGTGAAAACAGAGATTTTCTCCATTTGATGCATGATGGAACAGGCAAACAATGGCCCTCAGGAGCAATGACAAGGAGACTTGACCATTTTGCGAGACTTGATTGCACTGGAGAAGAAAGACAGACAGCACACCAAGTATATGACTTTGGACAACAGGTTATATACAGATTGCTCGAAGCATCTCGCATCAAGAGCAAGGCTACTGCGAGACTGGTATAATGGTGCACCTGTTGGTATTCGAAACCATCGTGGCTTAGGTACAACAGCATGATGAGCGCATGTGAGAGATGCAGCCTTTGGGAGGAATCTCTCGATACATTGTCCATGTTCCCAAGCTGCAGGGTATCGGTATTACATGGTATTACCATGTCCTATCGTTTTTTTACACCGCAGGTGTTCTCCATAGTCCGACTAGTCCGACTAGTGTTATGTTCCATGCACTGGGATTTCTTGACATGTCCCGATGGATTTGTGACCTGACCTGACTTGGCCTGGCGATGCCTGGCGATTTGTGCCACAAGGGGTGCGACAGCTGGAGATCCTGTGGACAGTGACGTGGTGAGCTTTACCTCCGCCATTGGTGCTGTGCAATGGCCAGTGGCCATTGAGCTGATGATCTCCATGGAAGAAAAAGGTGGGCCATAGCCAGCTGGATCCAGCTGGATATGAGATGTGGGTCAGAATTTTAGTCTATTTTTTTTAGATATTTTTAGTATGAAAATGATTGAGGTACCCGATTTTGACCCATACCCAGCGATTTTTGACAAAACAACTGGTATGAACCCATCAGCCACAAGATCTTTCTGAAGGATGGGGCTGTCAGACGGTCAGCATGCTTTCACTTCTCTATGTTCTGATGTCCTGATGTTGCAACTGTAACTCTGTTTTCCAGGATGATTTTGCAAGTCTCATGAAGGAGTCAAAGAACCAAAACATTCATGTACTCAGCAAAAGTCTTCAAGATTGTCATTGAAAAAGTGTTGCCTGCGAAATCTTTTTTTTCCCCACTTTTTTGAAACCTTGCCCCACTTGGTGCTAAAAGTCGCCAGGTATTTTGGCCAACGTGGTGGCTTTTAGCTCTGTCATCAATTCCTGTGGCGACGCCGACGTCTCCAACGTCTCCGACGTCGACGTCCCGGCGGTGTGGCCCGTGGCGCCCGAGGTGTGGCCGATGGCGTTGCGGGTTTTGGAGCTGATGGCGAAGGCCAAAGTCACTCCCAACGATGTCAGTGCCCCAACTGCAGGCCGTGGGCGGTTTAGTGGCCATTAAAAACATTGACAGATATTGAGAAATTGTACTGAAAAGAATCTGGATGGGATTTTTAATAATTTTAATGTTTCGAGATATTCACATGGAAAAACAGGTGTTGAGGCAGGGGTGCATTTGTGGAACTGAAGCTTTTGTGAAGGACAGTGCTCAGGTTGCAATAGCGCCATCATTGCATGTGGTCGTGGCGGCCAATGGGAAGTTGCCCTGTGTTTACTTTCGACGATGCTTTCACGTCTCTGTGCAGTTGATCTCTACACAGGATATTCTACGGTATGGGCGTGTGAGACTGCTGGCGAGTGGGAAGTGGCGCTGAAAGTCCTGAAACTGATTCCGGAGACACGGGTTTGGGGTCCCAGGACACTTCAATTTTTTTTCGTTTCGCATGTCTCCTGTGAATGAGGAATTGTTGGGGACATGTATGGAGTGTTTTGCGGGCTTGCATGTGCTGAGGCAAAGCCTAACGTCTTCGGATGTGCTTCTGATGTGAACATTTGCTATCGCCAGGGACGCTGGCAGTTGGGTCTCCACTTGATCAACATTTTGTCCGAGGCAAGATGTCAAGCATGAAATGTTCCATGGATCATCATGAATTCTCGTTGAATGCTTAGAAAATCTACGATTTGTTTGCCAATTTTGCTTATTTTGCTTCCAGAAATGGGAAGATTTTGGAGGGGCTGTCAGGTTGCTATGCTTCGAATTTGACCTGGCAAAAAGTTCACACCAAGCCGATCGTTCCTCGAAGCGATACATCTCCGACCGCAGAATGCACTGCGCCTCAGCTGTTTAGAGATTTTGAAGTACCTGGAGTGTGAAAATGGCGCTGTGCGACGACAAACCAAGCCAAGTCGCCAAGTCGAAAGTGAAAAATCAAGAAGCCAAAAGGAAGCTATCTGAGAGACTCCAGTCTAGCCATCCTTTCGGAACTAGCTTACAAGCCATGCAGCTCCAAGTCGCTTTGGCTCGAAAGTCTAAGAGTCGAACAGATTCACAACCAGCGGCCTCATCTTTGGAGTACAAAGCTTGCTCCTATGGGGAATGGTCCTTTGTCTGAAGATTTCAGATTCAAAAGGTCTTAATTTGTGAACAAGCCAGATTTATGGATGCAAGTGGTTAAAAAATGTTTCCGAGACTCACTCGGTCAGACTTGTGGTTTCACTGGCACATGTTATGCTGCTGATAGGTGTCCCTTCTGTGACAGAGTTTCATTCGAACTTTGTCCTAATGCAGTATCTCCAGTCTTCCTGTTTTCCTGTTGAATTTTTCTACTAAACTATCTAAACTGGTCAACATTTTGATTTATGGCTCATGGAATCTCACGAAGCTTTAAATTCACAGAGCTTTCACGTGGTACATTTTTTCATGGCACAACAGTGCAGCCATGTCTTTGAGGTAACATAACCATGAATCGTCGGGGCGATTTCCTGGAGATATCTGATGATGACGGCCAACTCAAGAGAGTTCTCAGGGAGACTGGTGCCTTGTTTTCACCATGATTTCCTTTTATTGGAGCTTCAAAAACAACCGATTTGAAACCACAAACTCTTGGATAGTGTGACATATTATGACATTTTTTTTGAGATGGGTTCATACATTGCTTTTGACTCTGAGGAATTTCATCATTCATCCCAACCCAAACTCTTGTTCGGCTCAACCCCAAGCAGATCCAGCACAATGCACGAACGTCCACGCAAGGTGACAGAGTGCCAGTCAAGAAGTTATTTATCAAACTATCTGATGCACTTTGCCTGCAAGAGTTGACAAACGTGACAGACAGGGGCCATGGAAGGAGTCTACTACACCCTCTCAGGCCGATATGATTTGAGCCATCTTCAGCCGATGTCTTTTTGGAGTTATTCCTTTTTTGGCAACAGAGGTTCAATACCGCCATAACGCAATGGGGATGTTCTTAAGTAATGAGGAGTGATTAGAATGAGACTGTCACTTTTGAGGTTTGCTCTGTGGCATTAAAAGCGGACGAGAGACTTGCTTGCACATCCTCAGCCGGAACGAGATTGTGTATTCTGCAGTCCAACTTGGGGAGAACATACACCTTTGTTTCGTTGATTCCAACCAACAGTCACTAGCAGTCTTAGAAGGAGAATGACCGATTTGATCAGATTTGTACGTTTTCTCGGATTTCGCAATCTGAATGCAGCGTCCCGTGCAACCATGCTTGTTTCAGACCCAGGAATGACATCATGTTTACCCTGGAAAATGGTGTGGAGTACCTGCTAGATGGCTTGGTGACTTGGCCTTTGAAACCGCCAGATCCTACAGAATTGCGGCTGAACAACTGCTGAGGAGGATCCTGAAGCCACCTATTCTCAGTTCGCGACCTCAGGGAACCAATATTCATCAAAACATATCAGGTGTGATAGGACAGGTAGGACAGGTACTGAGATCAACTGAGTGAGAAACTGAGGTTTGTGGATTTCGTTGCTGATGGGTGAAATCCCACTGCCTTTAGCCCATAGAGTCATAGAGTTTGACAGAGACTTCGTCGCCTAGACATCGCAGAAATGACGGGGTCTAGAATCATGGACCATGTTGGACCGAACGACTATTCCATAGTGCGAGACTTGGAGAACCTGGAGAAACCAAAAAAAAAGATGCAGAGAGGTCTGCAGGCAAAGCCCTCTGCGGAAGTATCTTTGATTTGCCCAAAACTGTGGCAGAAGTCTCCAGTGGTGAATGAGTTGCTAGCAATGCACCATGTATTTCCGGGTCGAACAATCCAGGAAGTGATTTGTGTTAGCTTGGGCTCAAAGGATGAGAACGATGCCCACTTATGAGCAGAATGTCAAATCATATCAAACTAACTTTGAACAACCTCAGTCAGTGACTTCAGTCGTTTGAAGACGATTTGCTACAAGTTCCTGAGTTTTCCTGAACTAGCCTTTACCCCACAGATCTTGCACCCGCTTTGTTTTGACTCCCCCTTGCCAATCTTCTGGCATGGGCTTGGAGCGACCTCGGAAGGATCGAACATAATTTGAACATAATTTGAACAAGCCGGACAAGCATTTGCATTCAAGTGCTTAAAGATCATCATGCCAAGTAGATATTTATCTCGTCAGGCGCATGGACCAGCGCCAGGTCATTCAAAAAGATCCTGCACAGGCAAGGCCACACGCCCCTCATAGACTCATACATACCTACGTGCCAAGATGCTTCGCATTTTGGCAAGGTGTTTGCAGTTCAGCTTTAGCTACCCTTGTCTTTCACCTGCTTCATTCTTAAGGGTCGTTGAGAATGATTTTCTCCAAACAGGAGAGGATTCCGTGCATACACATTATTTGAGTCTGTTTGTCTGGGTGGTTAGCTTTCCACTGGGCCCTGCCATATCTTGATTCTTAAAGAGTTTCAGATACAGTAGGCTCTTTGGTCGTTTGCTGTCAACCCAGCATTGGGAAATCAGACGGAAATGCATTGGACATAGAGGGTACAATTCACAATGGATTTTCATTCTCACGCAGGAGAAAATTGATCCTTCAATTCTCAGTTGATTCTTAGCAGGACCAACGAAACAAGCGCATGTTAGTATAGGAATAATAGACCACCGTATATTTTGATGGTTTGCCACCCCGCTACATCTGGGGCTTCCCTTTTTTTAACTCCCGCGCCAGGTGAAATCCATCAATGATTTCACCAGCTCATTGGCCAAAACATTGGTGGAGGCTGAGGGCATGCCATCCAAGGAAGCCACAGATCGCCACGTAGTGATGTTTTTTAGCTGACACTGACAGTGTCGACCCAAGGGCCACAGATTGGACCATTGGAGGAGTTAACCCGAGAGCTGCTGGCTGATGGTTTGAGACGGGCCCTGGACATGTTGGGCGAGACGCCTAAGAAGCAGTTCCTGGACTGAGCACCGTGCACCACTTTGCAGAGCCTGTTCTTGCAAAACGCACCCTAGGAAAATACATAGTTCAATTTGTGAACAAGATGCAACCTGTGAAAAAGACAAGATCTGAGCTACTGGGCACTGGACATTTGAGTCTAAGTTTATGAAACATGAGCGCGTTAACAGCTTGCTTGTCAACTGCTCAGACCGCTATTCGAGTGGCAGGAGATTCTCGCAGCCAACATTCACAAGTTTGCTTTGCAGGTGCGGCTGATGAAAGGTGAATTCGTGCTTGATATCGAAACAACCAATTCCAAGTGCAGTTTTGCAGAGGAGCAATACTCTCTGTCCCGGGTTTATCCTGTGGAGATCAGCAGGGTGCTGAGGCATGTGGAATTTGGGCGATGCAAGGAGTAGAAGACACGTCTGAACCAGTCTGAACCAGTTTGACGGTCTCCGAGTGCCAAGGTTCGGAGTATAAAAACCTGCAGTCCTTCTTCAGCGAAGCTGCGCCAGAGGAAGCAACAGGCCCACTCAGTTCCTGAACCTTTCACCATCTTTCACTCGAATATCCTTTTGATTCCTGCCACTGGGGCCATGAGGTCAATGAGGTCCCAGGAAGACTAGTGAGGATCAACGGACAGTGGGGACAGTTGCCTCTGGCGCGACGTTAGGTGAGGATCGAGTTGGAGACCCGGGGCATCGGGGCATATTTCGAGGGGAAAGCTTTGCAGTTTCGTTTCCGATATGAACGAACCGAGCAATTTGGTTTGAGATTTTCATGGGAATCGACATCACTGTTTTGTAAAGATTAAAGCCTCACTGGCCTCGCTCCATTTGCTACAGCCTATAATTACTACAGCTGCATTCAAAGTGAGAGAGGGAGAGAGAGAGCATTTTGCCTTGGCTCGACGTGAATCTGCGTGACTTGGACTCCGGAAACTGCAGCGTAAAGGGCTCAGCATGTGGAGAAACAAGGAAACAACCATCAATGAAAGTCCAACTTTTCCAAGCAGCCTCCGCCCAAAGGTATGGCAGAGTATTGCAAATTTTCGAAAAAGTAAGCACTTATGCACTACATCCATACTGCATACTACTTCCATGTTCACATCAATTTACATCTGTTTGAATCGCCATCGCCATGCAGCCAACAAGGCCAGCTGATGAGCGACCCAATCTCTTGCGGCCCTTGCGCTTGAAACCGGTGCAGCGTGAGGCACCTCGCTTTGCCTCTGGAGATGTGGAAGATGACGCTGCAGATGCCCCTGACGAATCGTCCCAGGGTGAGATCCTCGAGAGGCCTTTGGTGTATGTCCGCGTTCGACCAGATGGCGCAGACAATGCAAAGTCTGAAGGGGGCATCAAGGTGGATGGCACCAATGTCACATACCCGGTGCCCAAGAAAGATAGAAAGAACACCATCTCGGTGGAACATGTCTTCGAAGAGACAGCATCACAAGAGGATGTCTTTCAGAAAGTTGTGCGTGAGCAGGTGATGACCTACATCCTTCAAGGATTTAGAGCGTGCATTTTTGCCTTTGGCATCACCGGTTCTGGAAAGAGCTACACCATCCTTGGGAACGGAGAGCAGGTTGAGTCGCAAGGTTTGCTCCAGCGGACCATTCAGGATTTGTTCGCACAAGACCTGGACAACTTCTCCATGTCGATGCAAGCCATCCAGCTTCACCGTCATAGATTTGAAGATTTGGGTGTGGCGCAGAAAGAGCTTGTCAAGGCACACTGTTTTGTCGTTTCATAGAGTGCGTGCAGGGGCTGGCACAAGGACTTGTTCGGACCTCCCCAAATTGTTTCTGTTCTTCGCTCTAATTTTGTCACAGTTTGGAACCATTTCGGAGCCATTTTGGACACATCGATCTCATTCGAGCTCTCTCCAGCCCAGCCACCCCAGCCACCCCAGCCACCCAGGTGAACAGCACGATGCACGTGGACAAAACCGACTGCTCGGAGCATAAGTTCGACTCAGCAGCTCCGGCGCTGGAGTGGCTGGATGGGGCCTTAACTCGTCGGAATGTGAAAGCTACAGGAGACAGCTAGGGCCGCTAGGGCTGGGATCAGATGAAGAGATGACGGTTGGTTTTGAATGGTTCTTCCGAGGTATTCCAGTGTTCTTCCAGTTTTTACATGTTTTTACATCTTCAAAACAGTAAGGTGACAGTTGGTGATTTTGACATACTTGAGACATACTTGACTTTTCTTAATTTGATTTTCCATGGCTTCTCCAGTACCTTGCCAGGAGGGAACAAGGTGTCTTCACGCAGCCACCTGGTGGTGCGGGTGAAGCTGCAATTCACTTTGGATGGCGAAGGGCGAAATGCGGTCTTGGATGTGGTGGATTTGGCCGGCAGCGAACGAATTCGCACTGATTTGGATGAAGAAACGTCTAAAGACCACATTGCCATTCAAGCAGGACGCTATAGAAAGTTTCGGATCCTGTTTGGGTGGTAGAAAATTTTCATGGTAGGGCTACCAGTGGTTTGCACATGAATGGCCTACATGGGTGGATGCATGAGTAGACAAAAAAATGAAATTTGCGGATGGAGAGATCTCAGTATCTTTACGTTGTTGAATGGAGATATGTCCTTTCCAAACTTGTGAAACTCTTCTTGAGGACTGTCTTGCCTGCAGAATTGCATCGAGAGCAAAATCCACAATGTGAAGTTGCCTCAAAATCAACAACGCTTGGTGCCCTTCACTCACTTTCCTCTGACGAAATTGTTGGCTCCTGACTTCACAGGTGATGCCATTGTGGCCATGATCTTGACCTTTTCAACGAAGCTGGACCGAGCTGCAGAGGTTGCGGAGACACTGCATTTCACCAGTCGGATGTTAGGCTTCCGGATTGCTGCAAAGAAACAAGGCGTCACGGTGCAGGCTCAGAAGTTTGAGGATTTGATGGCCCGTGCTTTGCCTCGTCCTTCCGAGTCCCAAAAGCCTGAATTGCCAATGACCAAAGCTGTGAGTGTCAAAGCGCAAAAACTACACGAGTTGGAAAAACAGCAAAATGAGGAGTTGAGAGAAGAGGTGAGAAGGCTCCGACTGCAGCTGGAACAGTTGGAGAAAGAAGTTGTGTCACCTCTTGGTGCTTTGGCTTCGGAGTTGAAAGAGCTTGCAAAAGCATCAGAAACTCAGCCAGCATCAGCTGACTTGATATCTCGAGCTCGCAAAGTTATGCAAGATATGCAGGAGAAGTATCCGCAAGATGTGAAAATGATTTGGGCAAATTGGTCTGAGGACCTCCAACCAGGTAAGATCAAAGGGGATCTCAAGGAGTTTACTCAGCATTTCCGACAGCTGGAGCACCGGGTGGTGCAGCATGAGAAGGATATTTGCTCTCTGATGGAGCGTCGAGCCGCTCTCCAGACCATGGCCAAAAATGGTGAAGCGGGAGAGTTGCATCGACGTCAATTGGAGGCTGATGCCTGAAATCAGGTCGTTGTGAACTTGTGTATGGTTTGGTATGACCCCTTTTTTTGGCAGTTTATCAGTGTGAAGGACATCATGACCCATGAGATGTTGGAAATCCATTCTCTCCTTGTTAGAAGTTCTGAAAGCTTCAAACTTGTCATTTTTTTCACCAAATTTTCCGCCAGGTTCTGGATGCTCTCTTGGCCGAAGCCACTGAAGGACGGCCATCGCTGCGTGAGTTCTTGAGTTCTTGGGAGCAGCAATGGAGAGACCTCCTGGAGAAACGGCAAGAGCTGCGTGACTTGGAGGCTGCTGCAGCAAGCTCCATGGAGAATTCCGAAGCAAGGCACATGCCGTTGGCAGAGACGTTGGATGCAGATTGGGCTCAATGGTCCAACGGAGGAGTTAGTGAGATCGAGCGACTCATTGAGGAGTTCCTTGGTGATGCCATTTGGATAGGAAACATGCAGCTGTATAAAGAGAATGATCCTCTACCAGAATCTAATGCCGCAGCGTTCTCGTACTGTACATTTCATTATGCAAGGGTTTTCCCATGTTGATAGTTCCTTCGGTTCTGCGCTACCCCTCTCTCTCTCTCTCTTTTCAGCAAATCCCGTGCAGGATCCATCTCCTTATCCCTGCCTCTGAAAGCGGAAATCACATGCCTGGGGCCAGTGGTCTTAAACACCGTGCTAATTTTGTGCCTTATTTAGGATCTCCAGGTCGGTTTCTGTGAATCTTTGTAGAGTCTCAAGCGCAAATCTTACGTTCGAACAGATACATACAGTAGCATGTTTCATTTTCACACCGATTTGTAGTAGTTTCAAGGCCATTCCATTTCGCAAAGTCTCTTTGTTTATCTTTCTTGGAGTTTCGTTGTTGAGAAAAGGACTCTGTCTTCCAAGACTTTCAGTGGCATGTTTTTTGGCAGATCTCCCAGTTTCTTCACTTCGTCTTTCAAGCGATCTCCAAAGAGCAATGGACATAGTGTGTGGGCAGATCTCCCAGTGTTCAAGCGAACACCATCCCATTTACCCCCACAGCCCCAATCCCTAGCTGCTTAGCTGACCTCCAAACAATCTGTTTGTCATTCGAGTTGGTCTCCTGGCAGCTACTCGCAGATGTCATCGACCCTTAGACTTCGCTAGTTTTCCTTCACAAAACCTTGCGGCTTCAGTTTCTCTAACGTTTTAAAATAGTTCACTGTAAAATAAACAAGCCAAAGAATATAATACATGAGTTTCACAGGGTTCGAACAATGCAAAGGCATTTCCATTTTTGGAGCCACATGAATCGTAATAGTCAGCCAGACTGGACGCAGCTGCCATGATTTTTCAAGTCGAACTTGTTTTGGGGTCCCTCCCTCAGGCTTAAACCCCGCTGCGTCCATCCCGCTGGGATCCGCTGGGTTTCATCTGTGAGCATGCGTTTGCATATATATATATATATTATATATATATATGTATTAAATATTATATATATGTTATATTTGTTATAGAGATACTTAGATATATTCATCATAGACATATGTATATATAATATGTCACCGACAGGAACAATGAAGGAAAGGCCGAGGGAAATAGGTTCAATCAGATGATTGCAAAGTGGCTCAACCGAAGCGCGCTCGGTTGGGGCACTGTATTTGGCAAGTGTAATGTTGATGTCAGGGGGAGGGTTGTGGAATGATTATGGTCATGGTGCATGGAAGCTAGAACATCGTGATACGCTGCTGTTAGCGTATCAATTCAAAAAATGACACTCAAAAGGTCGTCCCACATATTCTCTCAATACACATCTCTCCTTGCCCAACTAGCTTTCGTCCCCTTCCCTTTGGCCTCAAACATCAAGTAGACAATGACAAAACGCTCAGCATTTAACCACGAAACAAGAGATTCTGCAAGGTTGCCAGCCTCATCTCAGCGGATCATTCATCTTCACCAAGCGCGGCCTGAGTGTGGGAAGATCTTGCATGAGTCGGGTGTTCGCAAGATGCTGGACACCATGGAGAAGACCAAAAAACGCTACTGGCACGAGGAATTGGCCAATTGCTTGGGTCATGTCTTTGATCCCCAGATGCTTCCAGACATGGAGCGATCTGATTTCTGCAAACGATTGGGGCAGCAAGCCATTGAGCGGGTCAAGGGGTCTGATCGTTTGGCAAGTGGTGACATGGAATCCAACTTTTCGCTGAATGACACCAGCCGTGAATCATCCGTTCAAATCTACATGGACTTTATGAAGACCATTGCGAAGCATCCTGATGCGCAAGCTGTGTTGGCCTCCAGTGAGGATGTTGTCAGGGCCATCCTGGCGTTCATCAAACATCGATCACAACCCGTGGCAGTTGCTGCTTTTGGAGCTCTTGGACAGATCTCTCCAGCGAGTGAGTTGATCAACAAGGAGAACTTGATCTTCATATTGAAGATTATCGTTGCGAATGATGAAAGTGCCGGCTTGAGGAAAGCAGCCGCCTACTGCTTGCAGCGCTTTTGCTCAGGGCCTGGTGCCAATCGCCTTCGGCCAATGATGGAAGCGCTTGATGTGGTGCCGCACATGTTGCAGGTGGCAAGTGATGCAACAGCCAAGGAAGATGAAGCAGCCATTTTCAAACATGCCAAGAATGTAGCATCCTTGTTGCTGGATGGTCTCAACACTGCTCAAGTGGCCAAAGGCCTCAGCTATCGTCAAGCTGTTCTGGAAGCCATTGGTTGTGCGGCCATTGACAAAATCTCTGAAGGACGCCTGGATGGTATGGCTGCAGGGATGAAATACTGGGGCCAAGTGAATCAAGGCTCCTGGGCAGCCTCCGCATCTGCCATGGTGACAGCAGGGGGTGGCCTGGACTGCTCCACCTTCTGGATGAACCCCATGTACCTCATTCGATTTACAGAGGAAGAGAAAAAGAGCACTGCCATGGCTTTGACCCTTTCAAGCTTGGAATCCTTGTCAGATGCTGACCGGAAGATGAAAAAGACGGCTTTCATGTGTTTCAGGCTCTTCAACTTGTCTTCAATTTCCAAAGATGCATCCGAAAGGCAATTGAACGATGAAATCGTCAAGCATGGGCAGAACCTGCCCACACGCTCTTCAAAGCAAGCGGTTGGGCCAAAGGTCTGTTACGAGCAGGAGACCTCCTTCTATGTCAATGAGGTTGACAACAAAGACGACCATTTGTTGGTGGTTTACACTCTGGATCCACTTCAAGAGAAGAAGTTTGCCCTGAGCGTTTTCTCTGATTCTGCCCTTGAAGTCACTCCTTTGTCTCGAGATGGATGGCAGATGCGCAGCTTCCTGGGACAATGGCGGAGTCCAGCTCCTGCCCAGTCCTATGGAAATCCGTTGGACATGTTTTGGCACGGCTTCCCTCAGCTGATGATCACCAATTCATCCACATCGGAAGTTACTATCAGCTGCATCCTGTCCTACCAAGCACAGGACGAGCGCAAAACAGCCAAGCATAAGATGAATGAAATGCCACAGGAGGTTGCTGCCCAACCTGAAGATTCCTTTCCGTTCTTGGAGATGGAACTCTTTGATGCTTCAGCACAACCACTTCATCGCTATGTCGGTTTCGGAAAGCCCAAGGTGCAGACCTTGGTACTGTGTCGCGACTGGGTGGTGCTGAAGGCGCAACTGCCACCCCAAAGTGCACACAGCCTGGTGTTGGGAAGGTCCTGGTTTCAGAATGACGGAGGTGCCAAAACTCCTGAGACACCTGCATATGCACAGGACTTCAGATTGCAGTTGCTGGCAGACTATGGTGATCTCGATTTGCAACCCATTTCGGCTGGTTTCGAGTGGCATAGATTTGCAGCAACTCCAGTGCTTGTGCGCGACCATCGGCCCTGGCACATGAAACTGCAGTTGAAGACGGCCTGTGCGCAGAAGCAGCATGTGCATTTGCTGCTCCGGATTCCAGATCAGGTCAAGGCCTTCATGAGACTGAAAGTCTTGAAAGACGGACAAGATGTTTCGCCAGTGGTTTCCCAAGGTAAGGGTGATGCCTTCCTGCCACTGATCCACAATGAGTATGAGTTGGAGGGCAGCTTGGAGTTTGATATGACCGTTGAATTTCATCCTCAATCCGAAACAGGCGCTTTCCCGCTCCTGGTGCAGGGTTTGAGCCGTTCATGTGATGGAGAGCTACACTTCTTAGCCGGCGACGATCGTAAAGATGTTGGGCTGGAGATGATGAAGGACTGTTTTCACCTAGTTTGGCAAAGTCATTGTGAGAATTATATAGTTGCTCCTCTGCTAGCTTATTTATGCCATAAAACATTGCTTCACCCAATCTGTAGATGAGATTTTATTCGTGGTTCAGAGTTCAGAGTAAGAGTTTTTGCCTTTGGAACAAACTTGCGATTGCGCAGGACGCAACGATGCAGAAATGGTTGGAACAGGTGTCTGCTGAACCTTTCTCCAAGAGAAATCCGCAGATATCAAGTGACTTGCAGCTTGAGCCCCAAGCATTTCCTGCTTGCAGCCAGACTGAGAGTGCGGATGACGAGCTTATCACCGTGAGCAAAGCGTATTTGCAAAGGCTCTTCAATCTTGCCAAAGCGCAGGAGGCGAAGCCTTAAGCGACCCAGTCAGTTTCCAGTTTCGGCTCATTTAGGTGACCTTAGATCTGGGCAAATAGCTCTGATCCTCATGGACTCCATCAACTCAGCAATTGCCGTATGTTTTTTTTGCTCAGCAGAAAGAGACACATTCTCTGCAGAGTTTTCTACATTCGGAAAGTCTAAAGATGGACTCTGATGGACTCGCAATCCTCAGGTTCTCGTTTTGTCAGGCTTGATCCATATTCAGCCCTAATATTCAGCCCCTCACCAAGCAGCATCAAGCAGCAGCATTGAAACACCAGGGAGTCCTTCCTAAAGCGAAGCTGCTGGCACAAGTTCCGGCACATCCGCGGGAAGCTGTGTTGCTGTCCAGATCAAAGAATGCCGGTGGAAAAAATCTGCAGAGAGTTTGCTTTCCGATGTCTGAGTGAACGGAGAGCATGGTGGGTGCAAAAGTTGGACTTCCGGACTTCCCCAACTCAGCAGTTGGAATCTCAGGCTGAACCTACTGCGCTGTCTGAGCTCCGCAGGTTTGGATTTTGGGTATGGGTACTTGGTGCACCTGGGATGTGCCAACCATGGTGTGGGTCGAAATTGGGGTGCTAACAAATTGATTTTGTTTGATATCAACCATCCTTTTTTCCGGACGTTTAGTTAATCCATCCATTTCAAGGGGGTTGATATCGGTTGATCAACGGTTGCTACATGATTTTAATCCATACGAATCCATGCTCCACAGGATGCTCGCTGCGCTTCCACAGAGAGCTGGGATCAGTGCAGAGGACTCCGACTCAACTGTGGCACAGTTGCACTGAGCTGTTGAACGTATCCAAAATGAGTTGTATAGATTATACAGATGCTATACATATACTAGACGACGGATGGCCCGAGAGCCTAGAGGAGCAGAGTCTTCTGTTGATAGTATGGAGACACGCTTTTTACACACAGGCTCTTTTACACACAGACGCTTTTACACACAGACGCTTTTACACACAGACGCTTTTTACACGCAGGCGCTTTTACACACAGAAGCTTTTACACA
>Ga0126342_10005140_pt1 | contig 22691 bp, 27 predicted proteins | sample Cyp1metagenome_FD_92528 | JGI IMG/M metagenome (GOLD analysis project Ga0126342, IMG submission 92528) | Coral microbial communities from Lord Howe Island, Old Settlement Bay, Australia - Cyphastrea 1 metagenome | ecosystem: Host-associated > Invertebrates > Cnidaria > Coral ...
TGCAAGCAACGGTCTTTTCCTGTAGCGGAAAGGGCGCCCTTCGGGCCAGTAGATGCAGCGGTCAATCGAACCTGGACATGTGTGGCAGCATGATGTACCTGAAAGGACAGTTGGATTTTCTCAGTGTATATATATATATATAAATGAGAAAACTACTTTGTTTCTTGCCTCATCTGCCTCGTGGCTTAAATGTGAACTTTGGATTTAGCACCTCGCCTCATTGCATACCGTGGGGAAATCATGAACTCGCCTCGTTAGTGCAGATTTTGAGACCCCAAAACGGAAGAGAAAAACTTTCAGGTTGTTGGAGAAACAGTTGGGGGACCGTCCGGGTAGCCCCCGACTTTGCACAATGACCGACTTTCGCCATGTCCGTTGAGTGCACAAAAAAGGCCGAAAAAAAACAGCAGAGAAATGTGGGTTATTTTCTCAACTGCCAAACGATAACCTCGCAAATGCCTGGAATCGAATGCCTTTGCTCCTTCTCCGCTTTCGAAGAAAGCCGACAAAATTTTAAAAAAACTGTTCTTATGTGCTATATATATATTGACATTTAAGTATCTGTGTTGACACATCCCATATAGCACAACTGGCTTTAATATCATGGGCTGTCCATATTCAAAACAATCTCTGGCTTGATGTTCATCACCTCACTGGCACCTTACTCCCATGGTTGATCAGCTGTCCGGGCAATGTGCAATCCGTCTCAAAGTGAGATGTTGAACATAGCTTAATTGCGTTTAAAAAATGACGAGCAAATAGCTCATAGTCGTTTAAAATTAATCATACTATCCAGCTTTGATCGTCAACATGATCGATGAAGTTGGGCTCTTAATGGGTTGGGAATTATGATGGTTGAGCTATTCCAGCGATATTTACGTTGCACAAACTCCCAGTTTCCAACTTGACATCACTTCACATCTCTCCGCCCCACTTGAATCCCACACCCCGCAATTCCCAGGTCATTGATACCTCTTATCAGCAGTTACCAAGGACCCGTGAACCAAAGATAGATTGAAAACCTCGATCAAAACTGGGAAACCATATCTCTGTGGACATCTATTGAAAAATTACATCTATGTACAACCTCTGGGGTTGAGCAATCCCTATTGCTGAAAAAATCCCCAATAAACCAGGGTTCGTAACCCTCTACATTCTCCTGTATTGGCCAATCAACCATCATTTATTATGTTCCCATATGATAAATCCCATTGAATCAAATCAACAGTGGCATGTTCGATATAGTCACATTGCAATCATTTGCTAAAACTATACTAGTCATATTACACTTATACTGGTTGGTGGTTGACCTACCCCTCTGAAAAATATGCGAAAGTCAGTTGGGATGATGAAATTCCCAATATATGGAAAAATAAGATTCATGTTCCAAACCACCAACCAGTAAATACTTATCACTTCTCAATGTAGCAGTGGTAGAATGAATATGCATGAACCTGGGATCATCACAAACTTAATACTGGGAAAAAAACCTGGTATGATGAGTATAATCACTCCCATATGCTCCATGTATGGTATATTTACCTACATTTGCCGGAAGAAAATCACCCAAATGTAGGTAAATATACCAGCACCATGGGTTGCATATGGGACTGCTATTATGTATAATCACTGTCTTTATACCATAGAACTGGTATTATGTATTGTCCAGTGGTATGAACCTCGATTCCTATTCCAGGTGAACCTCAACGGCGTGACGCGGCGCTCTCCTTCACCCTGTCCCCTGGCACTGTCATGCTCGCGCCCGCTTGCCGACCTTACCACACGCAGCTTGGGATGGTAAAACGGGCACCAAAAACTGCATGAAAAATCCTGGAAACAGGGAGGTGACCGGCAAAAATGTGGTTCTTCACCATCTCACGGTTCATTTCACCAACTTGCCAACAATAGATTTAATATGATGTTATGTTCGCATACATTGTATTGAAGCAACAAGAATCCAGAAACATGGTATGCCAGAAGGGGCATTTGAGCAATCCATCGACTACAAAAGGCGACTTGCGGAGGAACGGAGGTGTCCAACATGGTGAAAAAATGTTGACCAGTGAACTTGTAACAACGGAACAATGAACAATAGAGTATCCCATAGGATCCATGTATGCAATATATGGTAACATTTACCATCAATATACCCCAGTCATGTTAGCATATATACCAGCACCATGGATCCTATGGGTATACTCAACAACCATTTCGATATCCAGTTATCATTCTGAACTATAAGGTCCATGATGGTCCATGATGGTCCAACGAAACAGGATAAAAAAAATAGAAAAAAACACCGCAGCAGCACATCATCTTTTGCCACCATGTCCATTAAGAGGTTTGCTGCACTGTTTCGCAGTGGCGCAGAAGCCACGGCACTGAGTCGTGGGCAAAAAATGGAGGCGTGGTAAAAGCGACGCGATGGGAGGAGAACGCTGGAACGACCAATTCACCAATCCCACAATGTTGATCTTGACATCTTCAAACATCATAAATCAACAGAAACCATCTTTTTCATATGACATCATGGTTCTTTATGATTTTTGATGGTATATAGCAATGTGGGAAAAAAAAACGCCATTTCCTGATCATCAAAAATCAGAAAAACCATCCCCCACTGCTAACAGCATTGGGATGGTTGTTAAATTTGTGCTGACCATCCCTAAATGGAACCCTGGCATCCAACTGACAATTCAAGTTGTCCAGGATTTCCACCAAGACTAAGGTTGTAAAAGAGAAGTGGTAGGAGGTTCCAGAGACCCAAAAGACCGCTTTTTGATGCATATCTCTTATATAGGTTGTACATGGTTGTACGTACATTTGTTTTTTTTCGGGTAATCCTTGACGTTTTTTAGGCCTTCTATGTGTCCAGATTGCTCATTTCCAGTAGATTCAGTAAATTTCAGCGTTTGCGTCCATTATCCATCGTTTGCGCCCAAAGCATAGTCAACTCCGAAGTTCACTGATTTTTTTCAGGATTTGGAAGGTCCAGGATATGTATATATATATATATATAGTTGTTGTTTATCAACCAACATTGGATGGTTGAATATGAATAAATCTTAAATAAAAAAACTAGGTCCTACAGAATACATGGTATCAAAATGCTTGAACCCTGTAAATCGCCATCCCCTCATGGGGGAGTCGGAACCTCCGGCCAGAATACATCCACCGTTCAAATCTTTGAGACTGAGATGTTTGATTTTTGCTGCCTCACTCTGTTTCTTTGGCCTAGTGGATCACACGGTTGCACGATGCTGACAAAATGTTCTTTTGATATCTGTTTTGCATATAGTTTCCAGCTTGGATCGTAGTTGCCAACAAATGGGGAAACGTATGGAAACGCAAGTATGTGAATCAGCCAAATATATGAGTCATTTGTTGGCTCCAAAACAAAAAAGGGCTGGGGCGAAAAAACTGAAGCTGGAATTGAAAGAATTTGAATCAAAAAGGGGGTTCGCAACGAAAAGGAAAAGGACCTGAAATCATTCTCCGGTAGCTTCAAATGGCTGAGAACTGTCGTTATTTTTCAATGGGCACTCCAAGTGCCATAAATACCAGAGAGATCACATGGGTGAGGCGTCAGAAAACAAGGTCGATACATATGGCTGTTTGGAGGCTGCACTACCAGGGTACGTAGAGATCTTAGTCACAGCGGTTTGACCTTCTATAAAATTGCGAAGAATGGGCACTTAGGGAAACAACGGCTTGTGGGATATTCTAAGAATGAGAATAAAGCGAAGCTGATCTGGCAGTGTGTCAAAACCTTGTACCCCTGTAGTTCACATCAAAATAGCTGGTAAATGGATGTTCATCCCACTAAAAATGGTATAATAGGTATTGATCCATACCCATCTGTAGGAGACTGCACGAGTGAACCTTCCAATATCCACAGTTGATACGATAATTTGGGATGATCATTCCCGATGTCCATGGTGAAAGTAGCTCACTAATCAGATCGATTTTTGCAAACGCTTTCTACGTTTTCGGAAGCCAACCAAAAACTTGCGTCTCATCCATATACCCCATAGGACCCATGTATGGTATATATGCTAACATTTGGGGTATATTGATGGTAAATGTTACCATATATCGCATACATGGATCCTATGGGTACCTACAAATCCCCAATTTTGTGCCTAAACGAATCTCCAATTGTGGCTGAGTTCCCAACATGGAAATCTTTTGAAAAAAAGTCTCCAATGGCTTAGCCCAAAGAAAACAAGGCCCAGAAATTGACTGCCCCAAATATGGACTGGTGAATACTCAAACGGGTCCCATTCATGTGGATAAACTCACCCAAATTCTACCAGGCAAACGCATTTTCGTCGTGATTCATAGCGAATTTTGCTACGAGTTTCGCTACGTTTCTCCACCAGTTTCCCCAAAAATGCCCATTGTTCATTGATCCTCACACTTGGCACCCGATTTCTTGGTCAATTCCCCATTCATAGTGATTGTTCCAAGGTTTTATCACGCATATAGGAACACCTCCCCCAGCCAAAATGCTTGGAGAACACAGTGGCCTAGTACAAGTATTAATCCACTGTGCGCCAGAAAAGTTAAAAATCTCCACCCAAAAATAGAACTCAACGTGTCTCCCTTTGATTATTTAACAAATCATCAAACTAAATGGGCCATCTATACCATAGCAAACTGTTAAATAACTATAGAGGGTACTGTAACTCCCAATGTTTTTCTTACTAAAATCTTCCAATATCGGCTAACTCCCAATTTGTCAATGAAAATCCAGCAAAACATCAAAATTGGAAGTTAGAAAATATATCTGACAATTTTGCTCACTTACCAATTTGCTCATAAAAATCCATAAAAATCCAGCAAAACATCTGGAAAATCTCTGCAGATCTCCCCAAAAACGCAGGATCTTCACCCCGCCTGGTACCATCCGTTGTGATTCATCTGCACCGCCGGCGGCGGCGCCACTCCCACGACGCCCACCACAGTGCCCTCGGGCACGGCACCGGCGCCGTAGCCGTTGGCGTTGCGGAGGTAGGCGCGAGCCTCCTCGCGGCCCTGCTCCCTGGCATTTCAATTCACATGTCATGAGATGATTGATATGAATGTTGACATTGATATTCATCATGTCATGATTTGATATAATCATCTTGTCATATCATTTTCATCACTGAATATTGACTGAATTGAAATGTTCAATTCATATCATTGATATTCAGTGATGCAGTCATTCAGCCATTCAGCCATTCCTCATCATCAACAAGTCTGAAAATGCAGTCCATTGTTGAAATCATAGACATTGTTTTTCTGGCATGTGCCTTACTGAATAATCTCTGTAGTTCACCAAAAACTGCGCCTGCCCATCCTCTTTTGTGCGAGAGCTTCTTGATGTCGTTCCCATGCTTTCCTGCCGAATTGGGATCTCATTAGTAAAAATATATGGCTTTCAAGTGAACGACCCGTCAGTTAAAATGGGTTGAGTAATTCAACATCGTGGAGAATCCCCAATATTCTGAAAATTTCTAGATACAATACCTGATTGTCAAATAGATGATGTTTCATTGTCATGCTGTTTACTGAAGAGTAAAAACAAGGCAAACTCCTGTCAGATTCCCATTTTGCTAGATGATGGCATATCTATTACACAGTTGCGCACACTTGGCAATTATACCCGCGCATTAATGTCAGAATATAATGCTGTTGTTTCCCGTTCTTCCCGTTCTAACTCCAAGCAAATAGAAATCACCAACTCAGTCCAACTCAGCAAATCTAAACCATTACCATCCTATCCCATTTAAACAGTTGAAAACATCATCAAAATTCAATCTCTTCAGGTAACCTTGACGAGCCATATCCGTGTCCTGATCCAAAGTCCATATCTTTCAGGATAAAGACATATCATCATGGCATAGCAACAGCAACAACACACCAGCATCAGCGGCACACAGACCCCCACGACCGCTGGCCAGTTACCTCAGAGTTGTAGTGACATGCTCAAGCAACAGTCAAACTCTCGATAAAAAGGCGAAACATAGCCAATCTTAGAGAAAAATCAAAGTACTTCATTTTGACTAAGATAATTCAGATAATCTGTGTAATGGAATTTGATGGAATTTGGATAAATCATGATAAATCTATTCCTGCATGTATACCACGAACAGTCCCAATCAGCTCCCCAGCCGAAATTACCACATTCGACCATAAAATCTGAGGATGAGGTGCTTGTGTTTGTGCTGGTTTGGGTATGCCTTAAACCCTCCAAAATAACATTGGGATCAGGATCGATTTGGCGCGCAACATGTCGGCAAAAGTCCCTCAAAAATTGGTGAAATGCCAAAAATCAATGGGTCAGTTCACTTAGTTCAGTTCCAGTTCACACACCAAAATCAATGGGAATTTCAGGATCCTAAAATGGAGGTACTGTACCATATAAGGCCATATTTTCTGGGGATATTCCCTTACATAGGCCTTACAGGCCTTCTATGTGGTAGGTACCTCCAATTTAGGATCCTGAAAATCCCATTGAAAAAATGGGATATAGTCAACATAACTATAGAAAATCACCATGTTTAATGGGTAAATCAACTATCAATGGTCCATTTTCCAGTTCGCAAACTGTTAGTTTACCAGGCCGGGTATCTTCCTTTTGTGTGCGCCTATTTTTTCAATTCTCTCGATCCTATGGCCCATCACACGGGGCTGATAGGTACCCGGCCTGGTAAACGGGCAAACCAAAAACGAACTGGAAAGATTCACCATTTTTTGTTCATGGGTAAGATCCAACTATTTCGACTGGGCCATGGCTTCCATAGCTATTAGCTATGTTTGTGTACCAGAGGCCATTTTCAATAGTTTTTTGTATGTTTACCAGGCCGGGTAACTTCCATCATGAATCCATCTAGTGAGTAGACCCATCAAAGATCTTCGATAGGATCATCATCGATGGATTGAACGAAAAAAAACACCGTTTTTGCCACCAAACAGTGTGATACCATGTGATAGCCTTAAAAAAAAGTACGAGTATCCTACCATAGTTGTTGGTTCAATCCCAACGATATCCCATAACTGAGGCTAAATTTCCTACAAAATGATTGGCGCTAAACGACAAAAACACCAAAATACATCCATTTTTTAGGGCTGACACTTAAGTTGCTGGCATATCAATGAGAAAAATAGATGAATAGCCACTCGGCACGATGGCACCATAGCCACCACATATCCGATTGTTTCTGGTATTCTCACTGCTGCTTTTACTATTACTGTTATGTACATGGTCATGGTTACTGTTTCTATAATATATATATATATTACACACCAACATCCACAACATCCACAACATCCAGCCTTCAAACACCCGAAACACAGACCCCAGCGACAACGGTACAAGATCCTTCTGGGGGTCCCCGCATTTTCAAACAAAGCCGTTTACTAATCATCAATCCAAATTCCGGGAATCATCATAATATCATCGTTATTCTTGGGCATATCCCTAGTTAGTTCTGTTTGATTTATATCTACAAATTTCCTACCATTTTGCCCACCATTTCCCAACATTGTTCCCACCATGTTAAGCAACAACAATCCATAAACCCCTTACCAACCACCATCAAAAATTTACTACTAGCTCCATACTCATGATTAACTAACACCATTTACTACCCATCAATTACTCAATCCTAATTCCTAATGACTTGCTTAAATCATCCCATGGTTGTTTGTGAAAATCACCATGTTTTTTTGCAAAAAAATCTTCATCAAAATCCAAAAAAAACCGGTAAACATCCACAAAAATCATCAAACCATCCCTAACACCCGGAAAAAAAACAACCTAAAGTTCATGTTTGATCCATATCTATAAATCAGTAATCCAATACTTCACATTAATTCATCATCCCCCAAAAACCCTCTGGTAATGACTGTTACATAGCTATTGAAGCCATGGCCCAGTCGAAATAGTTGATTTACCCAGCTATAAAATGCTGGATCTTTCCAGTTCGCAAACTGTTAGCCCGTTGACCAGAGGGTAACCATCATTAACCCATTTTTTTTACAATCATTAACCATTATGAACCATGATTAACCATCATTAACCCATGATTAACCATCATTAACCATCACTAACCATCACCAGAGGATAACCCTATAACCATGACCCAAGCTATCCCAAGCTCCCAGGCTTCGAGGTGCAATCCCACCAGCTCTTGACCGGCTCGGGCTGATCTAAGAAACGTCGAAGGTTGGCGAAGTTCATCCGCTGCGTCAGTTGAGGGAGACTCGTCTTCTCACCCATTTCCTGGAAAGCTGCTGGTGCCAATGGCAATTATATATATAATATATATAATATATAGTAATATAGTAATTATATAGTTATATATATATATATATTAGATAGTCATATTAACAAAGTTTTTTATTCTGGTTGGTGGTTGACCTACCCCTCTGAAAAACATGAAAGTCAAATGAGATTATTATATTGTTCCAAATATATGGAAAAATATAATCATGTTCCAAACCACCAACCAGTATCTGGGTTGGAAAAAAAATCATGAGAATTCAAAAAAAAAACTGTTGGGTTTATGGTACATCGAACGTTCGTTAGGTGAACACAGGCAACTTCTCATTGTGGGCACCTAACCTCGTGGATGGGCCATGATGGGCCATGATGGGCCATGGCACCATCATGGCAGGAAAGACCCCAAAATAGTGATGGTTAGATGGAAAACCACAGGAAAACCATAGGAAAATGGTGATTTAATGGGTTTTAATGGGATTTAATGGTGATTTAATGGAGATACCCTCTGGTAATTTAATACATAGCTATTGAAGCCATGGCCCAGTCGAAATAGTTGATTTACCCATTAAAAATGGTGATGTTCCATAGTTTTGTAAACGTTTACCAGAGGCTAAAATATCCCATACTTGAGCGGATTTCCACGGCATTTCGCCCTATTTTGCCTCCATCCGTCTCCAGTCTTTCGCCAAGTCTCGGAATAGTCACCCATCACCAATAGCACTGAATGGCCCTGATCCAACAATCTCTGGTGCATCGGCTCCAATGGCGACTTATATCCTTGGTGCAATGGAGCTGGAGTAACTGGAGTTCAACCCATGAATTCCCCGATGCTTGGATTTCATGGGTCATTAAATGTCCCCATTGAACATCACCCAACCATTAGGATCCATTAGGTATATGGTCTATAATGGCTACTATAAGGTGATGTCCAATATACCCAAAATGGAACAGTTACCAACCCCCGGATTTCCCACAAAATGTCTGATCGACGCTGGTATTCCAGGTATCCCAGGCAGCCGCAGATGGAGTTCTCACACTCTTTCTCGGTGAAGTATTCGTAGGGGTTGCTATCGTCCTAGCGTTCGAAAAGCGTCACGAAAGTCACAGGTCACGATGTCGTAACGATGGAACACATGGCAATCCTACCAAAGTAGATCATGTTCCTGGGAAGGCATGGATTTGACATATAAAAACAATTAATATTTATATATATACATAATATATATAATATAATATGTATATATATATAATATGAACAATTATTCATATATTAGATAGTCATTACTATATATATATATAGTTATATTATATTAATGAGGTATATATCCAATGGGATATCCATTTATAATAGTCATTATTGTCCAATGGGATGATTATTTCTTGGGGCGAAAAATCCACGAATTTGACCCGGCCTGGTTTTTACATACAAAAAGCGGCCTTGAAAATAGCCATGTTATAGTGGATTTACCCATTAAAAATTGTGATTTTCTATAGCTATGTTAGTGATCAACAATTGAAATAGTTAATTTTTCCATTAAACATTGTGGATCTTTCCGTTATGTTAACGTTTACGAGAGGGTATATGATTCTAAAAGCCGCACAGTTTTTGTGTGTCTATCAATGGTGCATACCACATTGTAAAAAAAAAACTGAATAAGGAATAGATAAATCAGTGGATTGTAGTTGTAGGGCAAAAACTTAGGGTTTTATTCATTTTTCAACCCACATACTTCATGTAACTGGGGCTTCAACGCAACTATCAACTACCCCACAGGCCTACCATCAATTGACCAGATATTTGATGAGTCCTATCTGAATGGTAGTCACTCAAACTCTTTTTTGCAACCCCCACAAAGATGTAGACTTTATTTGAAAATAAAGCTTGCAAAAATTGACCGTTTCTAGCTTTCGTGGGTGATGCTACAAATTTTGTGTCGATGCTCCTTTTTGGATTGACTAGTTGAACAAGATTCAGGCATGCCTAGAGCTTGATATGGATGGAGCATATCCCCAGTTGTCGTTCCCATTCAACATGAAGAAATATGAGTAAAAACACAAACTGGTTATAACGTGTGACTTTATATTTGTATTACTGTAATGGGAGTTGGTGTTTAAAACAACTATTCATCACCAGTTGCTTTAGAGAAAACGCCGCCCCTTTTTGCGTGATGATGAGATAAGTAGTGCATGTCATACAAGATCATACTGTAAAATGCAGCATATTATCATATACACATACATTATCCAGGCATGATGTATGTATATTTATAATATCAATAATATGATATATATATCCTGGTATATAACATGGTTTTTATCAGTATATCCCATATGCTCCATGTATGGTATATTTACCTACATTTGCCCGAAGAAAATCACCCAAATGTAGGTAAATATACCATACATGGAGCATATGGCTATGGATCAATACCTATAAGTACCATTTTTAGAGTGATGAACATTCATTTACCAGCTATTTTGATGTTCACACGCTGCCATATGGGTATTATTACCTGATCTAAATTCCAATGTTGCATGATTTGAAAAACCCACGCCCGACGGCGATCTGTGGCGCCTGGAAAAGATCGGTGTTGTAGCTCTCGGCCATTTTCTCTACACCTGGTGGAAACTCTTCAACGAAACTACGAAACTACGAAACGCTTGGATGAGTATATGGAAATGTATTTTATATATATATGTCAACAACTATCTTTTTGTCTAATATGTATATATATATATATATCATATCAATAAACGCATATATATATCATGTCTATTGATACATATATATATATATAAGATGTGACATATGATATGATACATATATATATGTATATGTGAATTTCTAGATTTAATCAGCTTGGGTTAGATACCGCAACAAAAAGGAAGGCAGCAACTCATCCGATGGCGACATGCACCCAGTGCAAATGTCGTCAGGTCAACCAAGCACCTGCCTTGGATATCCCCACCACGTTCTTCCTTATGAATAGGTGGGGATACTGGTGGGGAGTTACTGCCAAATTTAACTTTTCTATCTTTTGGGGGAGTTACTATACCAATGTGACCCAATTTTTATATCGTGAATCAAGAAAATAATATGAAGTTTCTGTCAAATAAGAAAGTGCAATATGTAAAAATCCCACGTTTGATCAGAAATTGCCCATAAAGAAATGCAATAAACTGACGTAATTTCACCAGCTTTGGACAAACACATACAACAATTTACCCATATGGATGATTCCACGTTCCAATCAACATCTTTAATACCACAACCACCGTATATCTCATACAATTATAACAAATTATAAGCCATTACAAGCCCTATGGTCAGTGATCTTAACCACCATGAACCAGACCTAGTTAAATTATGATAAATTAAAATAGGTAAATATTCCTACTTAAGGCACCTAAAAGAGGATAACTCAAAAAAAAGATATGGATTATACATCGGAAACGCTCGGTTAAACATGATCGGTCCAAAACGGTGGACCCGACGGCGAAACGGTGCCCCAGTCGGGGCTCGCCGGCTCGCAGCTTCGGCAAAAATGACTGGCTGTTGTAGCATACCTTCATGAAAAATCATGAAAAATGCTTGGAAATGATATACATGATATATATATATATGTTAACTGAATTGCCGAGTGAAGGTGCGAGCCCCGACTGTTTCCAGCGTAGGATGATGTGGCGCGTACGTTGGAAGTTCAAAGACAAGGTTCAGAGCGTGTTCAGAGCGTAGCATCAAGAGGGTGCTGCAAGTTGCTTTAGTAAGCTCGCAACACGGCATTAAGAGCGTGTTGGAGGTTCCAAGATAAAGCTAACAACGTAGCATCAAGTGCGTGTTGGAAGCTCTAAGAAAAAGTTAAGAGCGTAGCTGTCAGAGCATGTTGCAAGTTGCTTCAGGAAGTTAAAAAAGTGTAGCATCGAGTGCTGTTACCAACACGCAAGGTCAAAGAACGTTATTAGCAACGTCACCATTCACTAGCTGTGGAAAGCAATTGTGATATACCTCTCTGGTAATTTGTTACATAGCTATTGAAAATGACCATAGAAATAGTGAGTTTTCCCATTAAAAATGGTGGATCTTTCCATGGCTATGTTAACGTTTACCAGAGGGTAATGTTTGCCCTCTGGTAGTCAAACACGGCTTGCTGGAGCCTGAAAAATTGTCGATGATTTTCCCAGTATCAATGCCCCAATGCCCAGAAAAGTTCGTGCATAGAAACCCGGTAGCCATATTTGATTGCCACAGTTCCCATTGTGGTAAACGGATGTAAACGGTTCAGAATATTCAATCATTCCTTAGGGATACTTCCTATTTATAGTTACACCATGTTATCAGTACGTTTGGTTTTGAATGGAACCATAACTTAATCCAGTGATATCCCAATTATATGATTGCTATTGATGTCTCATTTCCTGCTTATGATATCTGAAAATGATATCCCACTATATCCCGCTTATATGGCGCGTTTCTACTAGCTCAATGCCCCATTTCTGCCACAGTGTTTCACCCGAACAGCCTGCCGGCATGCCAAGGCACAGCGCAAGTCCGTCTTCTTCATGGCATCCACGCCCACCATCACGGGCCAAATGGGATCGTATGGTTTGGACATGTCCACCATGGAGAAGTCCGGAGGGCTGGCGTTTTGCTGGTGGTTTTGCTGCTTGAAACTGGAAAAAAAAACTGGAAAAAAGGCTGAACAATGAACAATGGTGGATTTTTAGCATGTTTGAAATATCATGATTTATGTGGATAAAAACACCTGGTTTGAAGTTCGGAAGTTTGGTTCGGGAAAATGCTCTGTTTGATGTCATTTTTATGTCCAGAAAACTGGAGTTGGGAGTTTACCTCCATATGGCAATCAAATTAATACTGTAAAATATGGGGATTTTTTTCGGTCTCAACTCATTCGATGCTTTTGGAATCGCCGGATTTTGCTTCACCTGTTGCATTCTGGGGCGAGGAATGGCGCTTCAAAGATGGGCCCTATTTCACTCATATTGGGGCATAGCCAATAACAAACCCAACAAACCCAACCTTTGGGATTGTTTATACACAATTTATACACAATGTGTGCCACAAAATTGTTTTCCACCATTTTCTAAATATTAATAAAACACAAGTGATTAGGGACCTTCTGTCATGTGGTTAGGAAACTCTTGGTAGCTCCCTTGCTCCCCATAGGGAATTTGGGTGCAACCATAGCTCGGAACCACTCCCTCCCAACCACACGATAACTTAAGCTGGTGTGCTGGAAAATCACCTATTTCTAGATCCTTGAAAACATCCAAACATCCCATATATTCCCAGAATTTAGGAGTTCATCATCAATCCACGTGGGTATAAATCACTCACCACGTGACTCACGTACTTAACGTCCACCTGGCTGCGCCATAAACTGACAATGCCATCCACGACTTGGGGGCCAGGGGGTGCAAGCCCCGACTGTACTTGTCGATGTGCTCCAACAAGTCCTGGTTTTTTACGGAGGTCCATCGTAGCCAGGGGAGTTGGTCTCGATCTTGGGAGCCAGGGGATCACACCTTAAGTAATTTTAGCTTCTTTTTAATGGTTATTATATGGTTAATATATGGTTAATATATGGTTAATATATGGTTATTATATGGTTATTATATGGTTATTATATGGTTAATGATGGTTCATAATAAACTGGTTGGTGGTTGAGCCACCTACCCCTCTGAAAAATGATGGAGTGAGTTCGTCAGTTGGGATGATGACATTCCCAATAGATGGAAAAATAAAACATGTTCCAAACCACCAACCAGTAAAGTTTCTTTACAAGTTTAGTTTTGAGGCCTCAGCCAAGATCTTTCATCATGAAAAGAATTGAAAAAAACAAACATTGAAACAATCATTGAAATTCGATCACTCACGGCCGCAAGTTTACAGCTATAAAAACTTCATCCTCATCATCCTCTGCGACCTCATCCCTTTTTGTCCTGGTTTGTTGAGAACGGGCTTTTAAAAAAAACGGGTCACAACAATCGTCAATAAACCAGAGTAATACAATAAATCATAACTAATCAACCTGCAACATTCATGTATCAACTATATCCCCATATTTTCGCTGCAAAAAAAACCTGTAAAAATTGATGCTGACATCCGACGATTTGACGCGTGGTTTTTCACGGTGAAATCACAATAAATTTGGTTAGTTTAATTATCATCAAATTGATGGTGATAATTAACTAGTTTGATGATTTCAACTAGTTTTGTCAATGATGATAGAAATAATTTGTTATCACCATGAACTATTTCTATCATCATTGAAAAACTCGTCAAACTAGGCCAATCAACATCAAATCGATGGTCAAATCACCATCGAATCATCTAGTCCAACTCATCAACCATGTAGCAGCCCCAAAACAAGATTCTTAAAAAAATATGTGTTTAAACCTGGAACATATGGAGAAACCAAACCATCTTTCGATCTCCTATCCTGGAAATTCGGCGGAGCATATGTCGGCATCTTCGGATCTGGGGCTTACTTCATATCCAAAAAAAAACATGGTAATCCAGGATGGTTCTGGGGCGTGGATGTTGCTTATGATTTGATATTGGTGTTCTTTCTGTCAACAGCGAAGTGATATATTTTTTTCTGATATTGTGGGACTCTTGGGGTTTTATGTTGCACTGGGTGACTGGGTGGGTGATTACTTCATAATATTAATGTTGTTAAGATATTATGAACTAATCATGTTACCCTCTGGTAAACTAACATAACCATGGGAAATCACCATTTTTAATGGGAAAATCCACTATAAATGGCCATTTTCAATAGCTATGTTAAATTACCAGAGGGTACGCTTTCCAGTTTCCTATTCCATCCCACCAGTATTCAATCACTCTTATTTGGGTCAAGCCAGGTTTTTTTCTGTATCATTCATTTCATCCATTTCTATTGACAAAATAATTATGTTAATAATCATAGCGTTAAATTCTCCATCACGCTTGAGTTCCTTACCGCAATCAATGATGTTATGTGTTTTATCAGCTAGGTGTTCATACATTTTTTTCATAATGTCAAATCTCACGAATGAATATATTATCGTTCCTTTTACTCTTTCCACTTCTTGAAATTTACCAATTACTTTCATCCAAAATTAATCTCCTTCTTCAGTGTCTGGTGAAGGCATAGGATGACACTTTACAAAGTCTCTAATCTCTTCGTCCCCTTACAAAGTCTCTAGTCTCTTCATCATTTTTGTTCATATTGTTTTTCTTTTCCCTTCGTCATCCTCACTATCACTACCAAAGTCAGCATATATACCAATATTCCCTGTATCTATAACCTCAATTTTTGCTCTACTCATTTTCTCTTACTATAAATAGCTATTTTTTCTTTAAGTATTTACCACTTTTTGTACGTTCTCTTTAATTTCTTCTTGATTACAGTATTTCTCATAACCTTTGAACAGTTCTTCAGTGTATTCACGCAAGAAGATTTCCAAAATGTGTTTTATCTTGAATTCCTGATTTCTAAATGTATAAGTTCAATCATTTTGAGGAAACCACCAGTCACGCATTTCCTTACAACACTTCATATATGTAATGTCGTGAAAGTTTTTAAGGAAGTGATGGGTAGTTTACCACTCCCTTTTTACAAAAAACTTAACCGCCATTAAGAACAGTTTGTCGTGTTTGAATTCTTGCTAGAGTTTGGATGTATCCATCAAGACATCTATTTCTCTTTTCATTTGACGAATCTGTTCGATTGGTGTTGGATAAAGAAAAATGGTGCTGGCATTTCGGTTTTGAAGAAAAGTATTTGTCTTTTTGATGTTGTTAGATGTGTGCCTTTGCGGAGTTCTTTTTGAAATTCATTCTCCTTTGGGCTCAGGTTTTTACATTTGAAGCAGTGAAGCTTGTAATTGCATATCTCATCACAAATTCCAGCAGGAAAAACGTTGTTCATTAAAACCTTAATGTCAGTCATTTCTTTCTTACAACATCCACAGTTTTTTAAGTAAATAGCACCCGCTTACTGTATATATATATATAATAGTTTTTTCTTTAGGTATTTTTTGGGATCTCTTTCAGTTTTCGGGTTCAGGTTGGTTTTCATTTCCCCTTTCCTCCTCTTCCAGTTCCTTTATAGCCATATCAATTTCATCCAGTCCTTCGTTGGGGTCTTGTCCATTTGCGAGGTTTCTCAACCTCTCAAAATCCTTCACTTTATGTCTTTCATTAGGTGGGAGGGTTTTGAGATGTTCCTTTAACTCTGTTAGGTCAAAGTATGTGTTTTCATCTTCATAGTTTATAAACGTTTCCATTCGTTGCTTTTCCATTTCCAGAAGTTTGCTTTCCATCTGTTGGAATTTCATTTGTTTCTTGCCACACTTACCACAAACATTCACGAAGGTTTTGAGTAAATAACCCCAACGAGGTTTTTAAAATCACCACCGTTGAAGTTGATAGTATCAGACATCCACAGTCAAATTTAGTCATCTTATTTAGTCTTACTATATATATATTGTTTCTTTAAGTATGTATATATATATATATATGTTTTTAGTGTTGATATTTTTGAAAAATCTAATGCTATAATATATGGCAAGGAGACTATCAAGAGATGACACCATAAGCAATGTCTATTACAATCTTGAAACGGGCTTCGGTTCAATCAATGAAACCCTCAAGAAAGCGAAGGAACAAGACCCGACCATCAACAGGGTGGATGTGGAAAACTTTATGAGGAAACAACCCAACAAACAGATTAGAACATACAGAGGCTCAAACTCCTACACCGCACTTTTCGCAACGTTTGAGTATCAAATTGACATGGGGGATATCTGAACCCCCTTACCAAAGTTCCAGAGGTGGAAGTTCCCGTCAAGAACGATGACGAGATATGCAATGGTTGTCATTGACATCTTCAGCAAGTTGGCGAATGTCGTCCCTATGAAAGAATAAACTGGACCAAACGCTTTGTCAGCCTTAAAAGAAAGTTTCAAGAAACCTGGTTTTCCGATGTCAATTTCTAGTGATAATGACGGTGCCTTCCAAGCGGGGGTAAAAGACTTCTTTGAGAAAGAAGGCATCACTCACATGGTCACTTTGACACACGCCTACGTTGTGGAGCGTTTCATCAGAACAATGAAAAATATTATGCATGACAGGGTGAGGTTTAATCGTGGTAGTTGGACTGCTATGTTGTCCAAAGCGTTCGATAAATACAACGACACAGTCCATTCATCTACAAAAATTAAACCCAGGGATGCCCACGACGACAAGAACCATTTGGATGTCAGGGCTAAATTTGACAAGGAGGGAAAAGAACACTCGCAAATACCCAGAGGTGAAGGTGAATGATATGGTCAAGATCTTCCAGAAGAAAAACGACAACTACACGGAGAGGAAGGAGTATAACTCACAATAGAGCAATCAATCCTACAAAATCATCAAGATAGAATATGACGATGTCGGAAACAGAACCTTCAAACTGGATGGTGTGAAAAAACTGTATTTGAGACACGAAATTTTGAAAGTATAAGAAGTTATCTAATATTAATATATGACAGAGGTAATCGTAAAAGAGATTGATAATGAAGAACCCAAGGAAGAAACAATACCAGAAACAATACAGGAGGAAGCACCGAAAGAAGAGGAGAAACCAGAGGAAGTCATCGAGCAACCCGTTCAAGAGAAACCACAACCAGCACCAAAGCCCAAGAGGGTAAGACCATCAAGAGCGAAACCACCTTCTGACCCAGAAGCCTTCGAAAACGACCTTGTAAAACAACTAAAGGAAGAACTTTAAAGCGCAATGTCCGCCAGAGACACCTTCAACAAAGCCAAAGCGACGTAACAGGCAACATACCCTCTGGTTATGTCAAAATAGCTATTGAACATGGCCATTGAAATAGTGAGTTTTCCCATTAAAATTGGTGGATCTTTCCAGTTCGCTATGTAACAAATAACCAGAGGGTACAAACCTCCACGCCCCAGTTGGCCATCCCAGACACCCCTCCTTTGATTTGGCACCAGTGTTGGCCTCTGGGGTCCAGGTAGTGGCGATCCTCGGACCATTTTCCGAAAAGGGATCCTCCAGCATTTTCTGGGATAAGAACGAAACATTGGATAGAAGACTTGGAAATCTGGAGATGTTTCAAGACTGGATGCACCGAAAGAACTTTGGTTACCTGGTTGAATTTGCCGGTAAATGTCCATCATTCATCAAGGTTTATTGGTCCTGGGAAAGCACTTTCAACATGCGCGTTTTTGTTGGTTAAGATCCCTACAAAGGATGATTCTTACAAAACACATCATCTTTTTGGCTATACGTCTCATGAAAACGTCCCTTTGATATTCCCATAAATGATCCATAATGTCCATAATCATCAACGCCAAAGTTTTCAAACAAATTCTTGCCAATCCTGGCATATTTGTTGCTTCTACAACTTGTATCCCACAATTACCCTCTGGTAAATTAACATATATAGACCCTGCCAATAAGGGGTTGGAAGGTTATTTTCAACAAAAAAATCGTGATGTTCAGGGTTTGTGTTAGTTTACTGGAGAGCCCTCCAGTAAATTAACATAGACTCTGGCAGATAGGGGTTGGAAGACTATTTTCAACAGAGTTGGTGATTTTCAGGGTCTATGTTAATTTACCAGAGGCTATCATTATTTAAACACACCCAAATAGGAAATCAACCCGGCGCGAGGCTTGACACCGCAACGCGCTGAGTTAAAAAAGAAACCACCAAGCATCACATCTCTCCAACCCACAGTGAAAACCACCATGCGCAGGTTTCGATCGATCAAATCCCCCATGGTGATGTTGTCACCAGGACGACCTCCAAAAAAAAAACCGGGATCGGATAATTTCGGATCCCAGAGCTCTGAGCTGGGCTGAAGTCTTTGATGGTTTAACAAACAAAAATGACACTTTCTATGGAGACTAAGACGTGGACTAAGACTTGAACAATTTTCATAGCAATACAATTTTCATATAGTACCAGTACTATAATTAATATATCAGTGAGTCATGGAGAAAGTTGTCAAGTTTCATCATCAAACAACTCGCTGGTCCTACCAAAATTAAGATTTCAGTGGATTCAACATGATTTCTATGACCCAGTTTTTGTTTTCTGTGCTCAAAGTGGTGGTTTCAAACCATCCCAAAGTTATTTTGCATCATTGGGGATCATCATCGCAGAAAATTCCGGCCTGTTAAATGAGGTACGACCCAAAATAATGCCAACTATTCCAAGTTGAATGGGATATAGATTTCACCGAAGCAAAATTGCAGGTTCGCCCAAAAGCAACAAAATAGATGTCAAGGGCCCAGCACCTCAAAATCTGGAGCCCAGCGAGACTCCCTGGAGCCTAGAAAAAATATTGAACACATGGGACATTTCCAACAATATGGATTTAGAGCGTAGGTTGGAGAATCATGGGGAATCTATAGCCGGAGAACATTCAAATTTTGGGAACCAAACAAGACCTGAGCCACTCCCTAAAGTTTTGTCTCAAGCTGGGAAACCCCAAACGTGAGATGGGGCCACATCGGCCATGTGTACCATGCCATGAAACTGCCACTAACAATGGACCCAATGAGTCCCTGTTTCGACATTTGGATGATTAAACTCAAGTGATGCTAAATGATGCTATAGTTGTCATATACTTGGGGCACACAGGCCCCACCAACGACTTGATGATATCAACCAATGGTAGGGATCATCCAGCTCTGCTTCGAGCCTGGCCAAAGGTCATAAAAAAAATACTGTCATCCAAGAAAGCAGTTTGACGCCCAAGAAAATATCTCCTAATTTTTGCATCAATCTTGCTACCCAATAAACTAGCAATGAATTATTCACTGCATTATCAATTCTGACCTTTTCCCATCACTCTCTGGCAATCAAACATAGCAAAGGAGACCCCCAATCAGAAACATTCTGATTTTCCCATACGCAGAAATGCATTACCAGCAGTACCCGCACGAGGCGGGGCGGAAGTTGCCTTAGGGATAGTCATCTATAGAACTTGCACGCGCCGTGCGCCAGCCAGGCGCGTGCGTGCGTGCTTTGTGCGAAGCTGTTGCACGGTTGTTGTCCAAGAACATGACCTGCGCACGACCCCGGCGCAATGCAACGCCAAGCAAACACTTTCCTCACACTTCACACTGCACTCTTCACACTTCACACTTGCACTTCACACTCCACACTTCATCTCATCTCATCTCATCTCATCTGAGCTTTTCTCACCTCATCTCACCTCACCTCATCTCAGCTCTTCTCATCTCATCCCATCTCTTCTCACATGTCATCCAAGTAAGTTCTTCTCAGCTATTTTCACCTCATCCGAGCACTGATCAACCTATCTCCTCGAAGTTCTTCTCAACTCATCTCAGCTGTTCTGCACGACAGACAGCTGATGAAATCTTACTGTCAGAGAACTCCCCTGTACTACTTAGTTACTACTTTGTACTTCAAAGCTTGCACAGAATAATTCCCAGTACAGAGCTTGCACAAAGTACTTCCCAGTACTACTTTGTAGTGCAAAGCTTGCACAGAGCACTTCCCAGTACTACTTTGTACTACAAAGCTTGCGCAAAAAACGTCCCAGTACTACTTTGTACTGCAAAGCTTGCACACAGTACTTCCCTGTACTACTTTGTACTGCAAAGCTTGCACAAAGCACTTCCCAGTACTACTTTGTACTATACAAAGCTTGCACAGAGTACTTCCCAGTACTACGTTGTACTACAAAGCTTGCAAAAAGGACTTCCCAGTACTACTTTGTACTACAACAAAGCACGTCCCAGTACTACTTTGTACTACAGAGCTTGCACAGAGTACTTCTCAGTACTACTTTGTACTACAAAGCTTGCAAAAAGGATTTCCCAGTACTACGTTGTACTACAAAGCTTGCAAAAAGGACTTCCCAGTACTACTCTGTACTACAAAGCTTGCACAGGATACTTCCCAGTAGCACATGGTACTAGAAAGCTTGGACAGAGTACTTCACAGTACCACTTTGCACTGCAAAGCTCGCAACAGTACTACTTTGTACTACAAAGCTTGCACAAAAAAAACACTTCCCTGTACTACTTTGTACTACAAAGCTTGCACAAAGTACTTCCCAGTACCACTTTTTACCGCAAAGCTTGCACAAAGCACTTCCATGTACTACTTTGTACTACAAAGCTTGCGCCAAAAACGTCCCAGTAGCTTGCACCCTGTACTACTTTGTACTACAAAGCTTGCACGAAGCACTTCCCAGTACTACTTTGTACTACAAAGCTTGCACAAAGTACTTCCCAGTACTACTTTCTTTGTACTACAGAGCTTGCAAAAAGGACTTCCCAGTACTACTTTGTACTACAAAGCTTGCACAAAGCACTTCCCAGTACTACTTTGTACTACTAAGCTTGCAAAGTGGATTACTACTTTCTACTAGAAAGCTTGCACAAATCACGTCCAGGTACTACTTTGTACTACAAAGCTTGCACAAAGCACTTCCCTTTGTACTAGCAAGCTTGTTACACAACACTTCCCAAATTACATCAAGCTTTGACACACAGCAAGCTTTTACACACAGCAAGCCTTTACTGCACAAAGAACGCGTTAACAGTTAACACACAGCAAGCTTTTACGCAGACAAGCTTTTACACAAAGAAAGCTTTTACACACAGAAAGCTTTTACACACAGAAAGCTTTACGCACAGCAAGCTTTTACACACGCAGCCGCGGCGCCAAGCAACCTTCAAGCAGCCATTACACTGCGTTTTGCAGCATCACGTGGCAACACTCTACGTACATGGCAACAAAACGTGACACCAATCATGCAGCCATTCCACTGCGATCTGCAACCACAGCTTCGAAATTACCCTCTAACTACACTACGCACACACGAACAACCACTCGCTGCAGAACACAGAGGAGGAACCGATTCGACAATGAAACGACCGCAGCCGTAACCGCTGCACACACGAGGTGCCTTTCATTGCCGCCTGCAGCCACTCTACACGGAATTAAAGGACCGGATAATAACCCCACAAGTCAACTTCTTTCAATAATGAGCAACAAATGTTGTAGCGGGACGGGGAAGGAAGGAAAGACAAAGGAGGTGGCGGAGGATCGAGAAGCAAAAAACATTGTATGTGAAGAGTCGTGTGTGATAAAGTTGTGTGTGAAAGATGTGTGTCACACAATTATGTGTGTGAAAGATCTCGGCTATAGGACATGAAGCAAGCAATGATCAAAGCCACCCCCTGCGGAACATCAGCCTGAGTCATGAAAGGTCTGCAGCACAGCCTTGGGCTAGTTTTGCCCTACAGTCTACCAAGTAAAAACTATTACGTCCAGCCTTGAACGACGATGACATGGCCGCGCTCGAGGACGGATCGCCCTGAAAGGCTTTGACTTACATAAGTTTAGCGACATACAACAA
>Ga0126342_10005141_pt1 | contig 22691 bp, 23 predicted proteins | sample Cyp1metagenome_FD_92528 | JGI IMG/M metagenome (GOLD analysis project Ga0126342, IMG submission 92528) | Coral microbial communities from Lord Howe Island, Old Settlement Bay, Australia - Cyphastrea 1 metagenome | ecosystem: Host-associated > Invertebrates > Cnidaria > Coral ...
AAATGAATTGAAAGTAACTTGAATTCAATTGAAAGTAAATTGAAATCATTTGAAAGTAAATTGAAATCAATTCAAAATCAATTCAAATCAATTGAAAGTAAATTGAAATCAATTCAAAATAAAATCAAATCAATTGAAAGTAAATTGAAATCAATTGAAAGTAATTTCAAATCAATTGAAAGTAAATTGAAACCAACTCAAAATAAATTGAAATCAATTGAAAGTAAATTGAAATCAATTTAAATCTATCATTTTTTTTGATTTTACCGTATTCTGTACCCGGTACCTTGTTTTTTCCACACTATTCTGTAACCCAAATTTGTTTGGGGGGGGGGGAGGGCCTCCCCACACTAATCAGTAACCTACATTAATTGGGAAGATGATCTGGAAGATGCGGTTCTTGACCCTCAAACTTGGTGGTTCTCCACTTGGTTTTCAAGTTACCCCTTCAATTTCCGGACAAGCAAAAAGCACATATACATCTCTCAAATTTAAGTTATATATATATGTGTGTGTGGGTATCATTGTATATCATGTATATCATGATATCATATCATCATATCCCATCAATTCCCCAATTTATATTCCCATGAAGCCTGGCCAGTGGCTGCAACCAGTTGCTCCACAGCTTGGCTCCCAATTCAAAGCCCAAGACCTGAATTGGAGTCGGGTCGGCCATCGGGGAAAAAACAACGGGGACGAAAAACATGGAAAAATGTGGGAAAAATCTGGAAACATATATGGAAAACTGCACATTATGGTGAAAAAACATGGAAAACTAAAACTATGGCAAGAGACCTGAAGAAAAATGGGAAGAACAAGAACAGCTAGAAAGATGGGAAAACCATATTTTTTTTTGGAATTACATATCGAAAACACTTGGAAACGGACAAACAACGATTGGGAATTCGGAAGAACTGTTTTTTTTTTGTTCCTGTTTACAGAAGCTTCTTTGCGCATGTTATAGGTTGAAAAAGTTTCGGGCGAAGAATTTGATAGAACATTGAAATTACGGAAACAAGTCAGGAAATTGACGAGCCTGCAACACTTTCAAGAGCATATGGGGATGGAACAGAAAAAAAACAGATAAATACAGCCAACAGCATCCAACATCAAAGCCAACAGCATCCTGCATGTCCCAATCGTTGATGGTAAACACCACATTGGACCCTCCTCGGGTCATCCGTGGTCATCGTAACTCCTTTGTGCTCCTCCTCCTCCTCCTACTCAGTCCTTAGATCTGCTCCCCTCTTGCGACTAGTGAAGACTCCGCAAACCCCTGTTATCATTCTACTCCTCCTCCTGCACATCATCATCATCACCACCACCAACAGCATCATCATCACCATCATCATCATCAGCAGCACATGACACTCATCCTCATCTTGATCTTCGTCTTCATTTTTATCATCATGTTCATGATCATCACCATCACCATGTGTTTCATCAACGTCAACATAATGTGTCCTTATATTTGATGTTTGAACCACTTTGATGTTTTCGTTTTCTTACGCAGTTGCTAGATCTATTAAATGGTTCACAGGAAAGACTGAGTTGAATCCTTATATTGGAACTCTTGAAAATCGTTACATCCCAATCATGATCATATTCATCAACACACTGGTTAATTACAACATTCTATTCAATCTAATTCATGCTGCGGATGTTTCACAATGATTAATCTACTACCCTAGGGTAAGCTAACATAAATGTGAAAAACCCATGGCTTCCTTGGGACAACAATCTACAAATAGCTGATTTTCCACTATCTTATGTATCTACCCTCTGGTTATTTAACAAAGCTATTCAAAATGATTTACCTGTTGAAAATGGTGTTTTTCCATGGCCACGTTAAATGACCAGAGGCTATATGTTATTTTACTCCAGGGAAAATCTCGTTGTTTCATGACGCACGGCCATCCGAACCTCGTGGTCTTCGAAGACGCCACTGGCCAGTTGGCTCACAGCTTCGAGACCTGCCTCCTGCCGGAGAAGATGCTGCAAGCACCATCACGCATGACTGATCGTAAAGTAACATCAAATGTCACCATATCATCACTGAAGATTTTTAAGGATATTTAAGGATAATAATTACTTGTTATATCATATCATCATATCATTTATGTGCTTACACTGAGGATCATTGAGGATTATTGAGGCACTTGTTGATGTTTCGAATTATTTATGCTGCTATGATTATGTATTATGGAGGTCCTCAGAAGTGACTCACAATCACCATCAATAAAAACGTCGGAATTGAACATAGCCATGGGGATCACCATGATAATCATCTTTTGATGGGCGATTTTTCATAGCTATGCTAGCTATGTTAAATACCACAGGGTAACTGATACCCTCTGGTAAACAATCATAGCTATCAAAAATTGTGATAGAAATAGCGGATTTACCCATTAAAAATGGTGATTTTTCCATAGTTTTTGTATGTTTACCAGAGAGTATCTTTGTTCACCGCTTCCCTCCCCTCCCGGAGGGAACCTTCTCCAAGTCCGGTCGCCAGCTGATGAGTCTCTGCGCCAGTCGTTCTCGCGGACGTAGCCTCCATGGGGGGGGACCCAGGAATTCGACTGGATGAAAAACCCATTTCTAGTGGTTAAACATGGTTGGTATATATGTCCCAGATGCTCCATGTATGGAATATTTACCTACATTTGAGCCATTTTGGCGGTAAATGTACGTAGGCAAATATCACATACATGGAGCACCTGGGTGTTGAATTATGTTGACATGTTGTTACATATTGTTACCCACTGACCGAGATGCGCATTCAACTTTCCACTGCAGGGGAAGGAAAGAGTCACAGGATAATATCGAGAAAAATTGACCGCGGCAAGAAAGGAATACAGGATCCCCAAAAATCAAAGAGGATGATTCACACCCTTTGATAAAATTCATACTACACTGGACATTAGTATTTACCAAGACTTGTGTAAAACAATAGGTGATGATTTAAAACAAAATTGTTGCGGTACTTTCCCGCATGTTCCAGTGCCCTTGTTCGGGATTTTACATACCCCCTAGCTCCAATCAACCCATGGATATTTATGATTTATGTGTGATTCTACCATTCTTATCCAGCGTTCAGAAATTGGGGGCCCGCAGTACATCGACATTCTAATGGGAGAATCGTTTAATTTACTTATACAATTATTGGTGCTTAGCAAGGAACGGGATAATGATTAACAGCTAACAATTATCCCGTCCCCCCATCCACTACCAAACACTTGTAAGTTTATACCCCCGCCCTCCGGTAATCAAACGTGGCTGGTGTGAAAATCCCACATCGACGGCGGATTTCCAACACCAAAAGTTCTGATAAACCCAGGTTTTCACCGCAGGCCCATCAGCTGACGTTGCAACAACGGATGCCTCTTACTAAAACCTGTAGCGAAAAAAAAGTATTCGTATAAACAAATATAGTTTGCCTGTGAAAACGCGCTGACACCCTGGTAGGTTTTCTGCACAAAAAAACACTGTTGGAACGACATTGTCCTTCGTGTTAGATCTAAGAGTACTCCAGCAACTGGGCGCATCCCTTTGAATATTACACAAAAAATCGACAAATGGATATGTTGATACAACTCAGCTCAGAAGCTCACAGGGACAAGGATGACAAGTTTCAACTCAAAATTCTTACCTCGTCAGAATCATCAGAGATTTCAATGGCAGTTGCCTGTGGCATGTTTCTTTGGTTCTTCTCATACGCTTGCGGAGATATTTCTCAGCTGCCTGGATGGAAGATTTCACAAGTTTCTTCCTCAAGAGTTCCTTCCGCTTGTCAGGGATAAAGTCTTGTGTGGCCAGTTCATTGCGTACATATTGCTCTTACATGCCTTAAAGCTGCGGTGACTGTGGCAACCTGTTTCCAAGCCAAGGTTTTTCTTAGTTTGGATAGCAAATGCAGTGATGAGAAAAGTATGGCTTGCAAACGTTTTCAGCATAAACAATTCCAATCAATATTGTATGCAATTGAAGGCTTGCTGCCTCTGATCTGATGCACGCACGCCAACTGAAAGGCTGTAAGTTTCATCCCCCAGAACATTGGAGCCCATTGATCGCCTGCAAGCCTGACAGTACAGGTGTTCCCGCTGTTGCCAAGTATATAAATCTGCCAATTTCAATTTCAAGCAAGTGAGCGGACAACAACATTTTGTTGAGCGAAGAGACCTCGGCCAAAAAGAATGGGGTCGCAGCCACTCAAAAATAAGAATTGCATGTATATCAAAAAGGTGTCTTTCCAGAACGAAGGCTTATTAGCATTTCTTGTTCGGCAATTTTCTCACGTCTTACTTATGAGTCCAGCAGCACAGAGAATATAGGGTTTGACAAAAAAAACAGAGCGAACAAAAAAACAAACTAGAAAACCAAAATCCAGGATAAAACAAGAAAAAAACACACAAAAAAAAAAACAACACACCAACAAGAGAAACAAGAAAAAAAAACATGAAAATAAAACTGGGAAAATGCAGGTTTTGATGTCTTTTTTTTTTATTTATGTTTTTTATCTTGATTTTTCTGGTGACTCTTCCTGTTGAGTTGTTTTTTTGGTGATTCGGTTTTTGATTGTGTTTTTGTTTTTTTGCTAAAACAAGCTTTCTCTGTTCTACACGGGGTCATATAAGTCACGTCTGACTCATCTGACACGGAATGAAGCGTACACTGCGGTCTGGATCTAGCGTCCTCTGCCAATTGACTTCCGTTTGGGAGGTCGTTGCCGACGTGGCTTCTTGATACCCATCCCCAAGCCAAAGGACAATGAGTTCGTGAAACGCTCCAATGTCTCCAATGACACAAAAATACATAAGTTTTGGATAGTTTTGGGACGATTACCCGCTACGTACCTTTGAGTCAAGCCTCGACCCTGCGCAACGATTTCTTCAGGTTGATTTGTGCTGCAGAAATATTCTTTAACAACCAATTCAATTCCTATAATCCCAATTGGGATTGATGGAACTGAGATCAAAACCAAAAGCCGGGAATCAAAAATGGTTGCCCGAATCTGTACAAAAATAAATATGTTCAGCATGTTTCAGCAGGCTTCCAAGTTTCGGAGAAAAACATCAAACACCACCCCTCGAGCCGCAGGAAGTGTGTAAGTGCCATCATTGCATCTCGGAGTCACTGGTCTCTTCACCACTATCTTCACTGGAGAGCCACTCCTTGCCCTTGGAACAGGAGTTTCGGGCGACAAGGACGTAGACAGCGCACCCTGCAAGGCAAAAAACAACGTTCACAAAATACACCATGGGCAAGTTGCCATCGTTCAGATTATTCGGCGTCCAACTCTTTGTCGCTTGAGTCAGTGCTGCTGAAATAGCGTTTGGGAGGCCGCCCATAGCAAACTGGCAGAACGCTTGCATCAAGGATTTCATCGCCGGGTCCGCCGTGTAGGCCACATGCCAAAGTACCGGATTCACCAAGACCTCACCTGTAAACTCTAGGCGGGATCCAAGACATCGAGATCCAAAACCATTCGGGCATCCCCCACCAAGAACTACATGTTTTTTATTAAAGCTTTTGACTTTGTATATACTGCTTCAATGCTTTCGATGTTAAAACACTTTCCCATCCCGCAAAAATCAAGCCACAAGAGTGATTCTTTTACCTGCCCACCTATGCCCACCAGGGCATAAGGCAGAACCATCCAAAATGCACTCATGGCGCTCATCCTCACATGACCATCTGGCCCTAAAGGAGCACAATTCGATGGGATGGGCAGAACATTCGCACTGCGGCGGCTGTACTCCAGGCCGGCAGCAGTGAGCTGTGAGGCAATGGCCACTGAAATGCCTGGATCTTGCGGGCTAAGGATGGCAAGGATTGAAGGCACCCGTTAAACGAAATTTGGGGGTGCCAAATACAGAGAATATCATCAAAACCATTCAAAACCCAAATTCATCAAAATCATAACAAACATCAGAAAACTCGGCAAAACATGCCTTTTCGTCTGGGCCAATTCTGCCTGTCAAAACCTTCATGTTGCTGGTCACCTCCCTTCGTAGAAGTTTCTCTGCAGCAGTGACAATGAATCGCTCGAGCAAAGGCGTCAAGATGATCACTGGGAAGGCGTCGCCCAAATTGAAAAAGGCCCCGCTGAGCTGCCTGCCACCAAACCGGGTATCCATCTGACAGGCTTGGGAATAAAACAGGCTGAACATGGTGTTGTAAACCACGTTGAACGTGACATTCCCCACAATGATCTTTGGCACCACGTCCAGACATCTCGTGATGCTGTCAGGCTCTCCCAACCAGGAGTTGTCGTGGTGCGCCACACAAAGGCAACCAATGCAAACCAGGTCGACTAAAAGGCTCACTATCGTCAGTGAGAGTGATGGGTGAAAGACTTGCAACACAGACCTGGCACGTGACAAGATGGTCCACATGCCCACTCCGATAAGCCGCCCCGCGAAAAAAAAAACAAGAAAACTTTAAATCAGACTAAGCGTGTCTCAAAATATCAGATGGGATTTAAGATGGCGTGAGATCTTGTAATTCATTGCAGTATCGTTTATTTTCAAACTTATCATATATATATACATTATACAGATATATTATAGTATATTTATTTATCTATGCCGTCTCGAAGTTTGTGAGCGTTGGCAAACAAAGGCTAGATGTCCCAAATCAGCTCCCAGAGACAGGATGATGAGCGTTGGCAGCAGCAGCCAGCCCAGCAAGGCCACCTTACCCAAGGTCTGGCGGTGGCCACCCAGCAAGCGTCGGACAGCCGGCATCAGCACTGGCTTTGTGTTCTTCTCAAAGCTTTCCTTGCGGTAAAATGGAGTGCCCACTGTGAACACAAGTAAGGCAATGGCCATGAGGGAGGCCATGATGATGTAGGCGCAGAAAAAACCATATTCTTTCGGGATGTAGGGTGGCAAGCCTGCAGTGGCAACATTGGCTAGAAAACCAAATGCAATGACAGAGCCCACACTCATACATACGTAGAGGTACATGAAGAATGCCTCCTTCCTCCGAACCGACTCTTCGATTGCAGGGTCGAACTGGTCAGCACCGAAGGTGCCGATGTTAGGCTTCACCCCACCTGTGCCAGGAGCTGTGAGCACCAAAATGCCAATCATGAAGAGAGGAATGCTCTCAGTCCCAGGGTTGGCGGCCACGGCGGTAAGTGCACAACCAGCCACGTAGACGGCTGAGAAGATCAGGATTGTCATGTATCGGCCGATGTAGCACTCGGCCACGATGCCGCCCAGAAAGGAAAGGGCGAACGAGAGGAGAGTGAAGATCCTCAGAATTTGGTAGAAAGAGGTACCAGATGCAGGGTGCCCAATGGGAAACTACCAACTGTATCCGAATGCCCATCTAGAACATCCATCAACATCCTACAACCAATACGCACCATGAGCTGGGTCATACCACAGCATGCCCGAGACTCTGGTGTACTGAGCTGCTGTCAGCATTGCTGAAAGCCTGATCCTGGAGCCAGGACTTCATAGTGCTCACCAGCGTGTTCAACCCAACACTCCAGCATAGCTCAATGACTACAATGCACACCACAGCAATTGCCATGGCACAAGTCAAACCTAATTTTGATAATATAATTCAGCAATGTCCTGACATGTCCTGACATGTCCTGACGCTCGGATCCATCCAGGAACGTATTACAAGCAAATGTGCTCACCGTTGAAATCTCACTGCTTGCTGGCCAGTGTGAGGTCTCCAAAAATACTACGAGCCATCAAATACTCAACGCGAAAGGCCACCAACATAAGAAACCCTGCAAGAATACCAACAAAACATCTCAACATATCAGAAAATTCATCTTCCTTGGACATGTCATGATTCCATTGCTACTTGCAAAGCCTACGCTCTAAAACGTTGAAATGCCACACAAGATACCCTTCAGGATCGCACCTCTCTGCGGGTAGTTCCTGGTTGTCCAGCCTGTCCTCAGACGCTGCATCCATTGAAATCACCGTTTTTGCCTCAAAGATATGGGGAAATCAATGCGGTTCATTCATGATTGTCCAGTAAACAACTCCTTGTAGTAAATGAGTTGATGAACTGGTGACACTTCAACAATTTACCAAATTAAAAAACGAGTGACAATTATTCTGTGCGAAATTAACTGGACGCAAAGCAAACACGGGTGACATGCTGATGTCATGCCGAGTTCGTGCTTAGGAAATCTATGCTACCAGCAAACATAAGAACATGCCTGCCGCATTTTAACCCATACTGCCAGCTCAGGAAAGAACAGGACTGCTGCGTTTGACCATGTTTGTAAGAGTTAATCCCTTCTGATTAGGCCCGCGTGTGGGAGCGTGTTGGCTCAAGGAAAAACTATCATCTTACACACCCCTACGCTGGATTTGTAATCACATCATCCCTTTTTCTTGCCCGGGTTTCCTTAAAGGCTTTGCCAGTTGGACTCACATCTGTTAGAAATCGCCCCATCCGCCAGGCCGCTCCATCGCTGCCGGCCGTCCGATCCCCGGGCAGCCCCAGCAGCTGCTGCCAGCAGCGTGGCCGCTGCCCGCGGCCGAAGCCACCGAAGCGCCGGAGGAACTCGGCAAGCGCCGCAGACGACGCGGGGAACGACGCGGGCTCCGTGGGGGGGACGGCCTGGGGGGTGACTGGGATGGGTCCTGGGGAGAATGGAAAATGAGGCCGAGATTTGTTTGGCCAAATTTGTAGATGTCACAGTCACACATTGTTTGCTAAGTCATACATTATTCTGAATTGATATGCGATTATACACTGTAAGGTTTGAGACTCAGCCAGTGGAAAGAGCTGAACAAAGCAAGCCCTTCTCTTTGGGGACAAGCATCCAGGCCACACATAGGCACACAGCCATATACATGACATACATAATTCCATCAAAAGTAATGGAGATGTATAGATCAATGCACACACACACATATATATATATACACACACACTACAATATATAGGTTAAAGAAATATGTGTATGTTTTGTTTGTCTATTTAGTTACTTATTTAGTTACTTATTTATAGATAGAGGAAACATGAATCTATAGGAACATCATAACATCACAAACATAATAGGTTGACCCGCCTCTGCAGACTTCGAGCGAGGCAAGGTCCGCAAGGGCTGCCTGGGAGGAGGGATGCATCGGATCAGGTGGTGGGAGCAACGTTGAAGCTTCAGAACCATCCAGCCTATATATATAGATATAGATATATTTAAAAAAACAGATATAAATGCGTGCGTATACATATATATATATACGGTAACTACATTTAGATATACGTATTTTTAAATATACGAACAGATATTTTAGACTACCTCCGGGAAGGTTTTCCTTGGCCCACCCAGCCATTTAAACATACGGAATCCAATTCATTTAAACATACTGCAACTACATTTAAATATACGAACTGGCATTTCATACTACCTCTGGGGCCTCGCGGTCTGGCCCGCCCTCCACATATTTAAATGTCGTTACCGTATATATAAAAATTTTAATGGGAAATGATGATTGCATATGGTAATATATGGTTATATCTTCGGTTTTCAATTGTTTTACATAGTTATTTATGGTATTATATGGTTGTATTGGGGATGCGGGCCTCTTGGAGGTGATTACCAATCTAAAGGATAGCTTTCCGGGCTGGGTACAAAGCCAGAAGAACATACCAAAAACACCGTAGCTGCCAGGCTGGGAAACAAATGAGAAATATTAAAGAAACCATCAGCGACTACCCAAGGTTAACCCGGAAATTTGATTTGGATTCCTTGTTCTTGCCACCCCTTCGCTGCATGATTGAAAGTCAACACAATTTTCCAGCATGTTTCTGAGGTTAGATAAGTTGGCCGAAGGAAGTTTAGAAGTCAAACTTCCGACAATATGGACAGATGGAAAAGCAGAGGTGGGAAGAGTCAGGGAAGAGAAGAGAAGAGAAGAGAAGAGCAGAGCAGAGCAGAGAAGAGAAGAGAAGAAAAGAAGATCAGGGAAGAGAAAGAGTCAGAAGACAGAAGATGCAGGTGCGCGAAAAGGTAGGAAAGTCGCGAAACACTTTGTTTTTTGTCCACTGATTTGTGGCTCCGGATAGTCGAAAAGTAGGCTCGCTAAAGCGTCGGGTGCGGAGCCATGTGGTCAGATGAGAGATGAAAAGTTGCACGCCGTTGTGGCGTGAAGCACATTTCGAAGTCAAAATGTACAAAGCGCACCAGGCTCGGACCACTTTTGGAAGTTGATATGTCGAAAAAGTGCACTCCGTTGTGGTGCGAAGCACATTTCCAAGTCAAAATGTACAAAACACGTCAGCCTCAGCACTTTGGAAGTTGAGATGTTGAAAAAGTGCACACCGTGGCGGCGCGAAGCACATTTCCAAGTCAAAATGTTAAAAGCACCATATTTTCGGACCACTTTTGGACGTTCAGATGTCGTTTCGCGTGGCAGGCGCAAGGGATTCGGGAATAACACCTGATGGTTTTGTAGCAGTTTTAAAAACGTTGGCAGGCGGGAGGCTCAAAAGAAGTGCGACACCGCGGCGTTGAAGGTGATGTCCCGGACAGGGCGCGGCTTTGGGTTCAGAAGCTTTGAAACAAATAGATAGATAGATAGATAGATAGATAAATAGATAGATAGATACATAAATATAGATAGATAGATAAATAAAGATAGATAGATAGATAGATAAATAAAGATAGATAAATAGATAAATAAATATAGATAAATAGATAGATAGATAGATAGAGAGATAGAGAGATAGAGAGATAGAGAGATAGAGAGATAGAGAGATAGAGAGATAGATCGATCGATCGATCGATAGATCGATAGATAGATCGATAGATGGATAGATAAGATAGATCGATAGATGGATAGATAGGTAAATAGATAGATGGAATGGATAGGATAGTATAGGATAGGATGGGATAGGATGGGATGGGATGGGATAGGATGGATGGATATGGATAGAAATTATTTTAAACCACGGTATGCGTGCGTGATTGTGCGTGCGTGCGCTTGCGTATGTGTGCGTCGACCTTCCACGGGGAAAAATTGCACCCTCTTCTTTTGCATTCTCCTCTTCTTCTCCCGCTATTCATTGTTCCCTACATCTTTGTGTGGGGTTCTTGTTTCTGATTCTGTATCCCGCTCCTCCCGGCCCCGCCGCCTCCTCACGCATCTTTGTCACACACACCATCGTCGTTCACACACACACACATCTTTCACACACAACTTTGTCGCACACTCTCTTTCACAGACCATCTTTCACACACAACTTTGTCACACACCATCTTTCACACACCTCCTTTGTCACACAACTTTGTTGTGGCGTGGCACTTGGCGACATCCACCTTCGTCTCACGTGGCAGGCGTGGCACTTGGCAACATCCACTTTCGTTTGGCGTGGCAGGCGTTGACTTTTGGCACTGGGCTGGCTCTGGTGGCGCGCTTGGTCGCCGTTAGTCGCTCGTGACGCCGCGGCACTTTGCGTGGCAGGCGCGGCACTTGGCGACATCCACCTTCGTTTTTGCGTGGCAGGCGTGGCACTTATGGCACTGGGCTGGCTCTGGTGGCGCGCTTGGTCCCCGTTGGTCGCCCGGGGAGCCGCGGCACTTTAGCGTGGCATGCGTGGCACTTGGCGACATCTATCGTCGTTTTGCGTGGCAGGCGTGGTGCTTGGCGACATCCACCTTCGTTTTGCGTGACAGGCGTGGCACTCGGAGACGTCAACCTTGTTTTTGCGTGGCAGGCGTGGCACTTGGTGACATCGACGCGAACACACAAACTTCCACACAAACCTCTTTCATACACACCTCTCGAACACACAACCTTGAACACACATCTCTTTTTAAACATACCCCTTTCACACACAAACCTGAACACACACACACACACTTCCACACACAACGCTTTCATACACAACACACACACAACTCTTTCACACACAGTTCTTTACACGCAACTTTGTCACTCACATCTCTTTCACGAACTTGAACACACAAACTTCCACACACATACACACAACGCTTTCACACACAGACACACAAACTTCCACACACAACTCTTCCACGCACAACCTTTCACACACAATTCTTTCACACGCAAATTGTCACACACAACTCTTTTACACACAGCCTTTCACACAAAACTCTGCTACACACAACTCTTTCACACACTGCCTTTCACACACGACGCTTTCACATACAACATTGTCACACACAACCTTTCCTTGTCACACACAGCACTGTCACACACAACTCTTTCACACACAGCTCTATCACACACAGTTCTTTCACACAATCTGTCTTCCCCTTCCCATTTTCACACCTGTTTTGAGCTTGCTGGAAGAAGTTGACATGTGGGGTTATCCGGTCCTTGATTTTTTTTCTCATGGTCCAACCACCAGTAATTGTTGTTGCTAGCTCTTGGTGGTTTTGTTGTCTGTATTGCTGTTGAAGTGGCGGTGCTACGGGGAAAAGCTATTCAGAGGACTAGCCGGCCCAAGGACCATGTCTCATGGAAGCCAGTCGGCCCCTGGCTGCAACCACAAACCTTCCTCTGGAACAAAGGCCTTGGTTGCCCCGCTATCAAATTGACGGGGCATCAATCTTCAATCACATTCACACCACCCTTTGATCAGACTATCTTGTGAACAGATCACTTGGCCCCAGCGCGGAGCGGCTAGAAGAAATGCGCAGGCTGGAAGAACTGGTCGGCCCCGAATTCCTCTCACAAGGTCACAACCCTATAGGGTTCAGAAAATATCGCAACACATTGAAAATTGAAATCCCCAATATGGTGGCACGCAGCTGGGCCTTAGCGGGGCCAAACCTCTGAGACAGTCGTCAGCGGGAGCTCCAAGCACTGCTGCAGCTGAATTGCCTTCCAGAGGATTCTGGGCAGAAGGACAAAGAAAACAAGATAGCAACCTCCAAAAAGATGGAAAATAGATTCCCTAAATCATGGATGAATCACGTTTCGATCTTTATCGGGGTTACTATGGTTTGTTTTGCATGGAACTTACAGTAAAAGACTGGTATTCCGATTGAAACGGAACGTCCAATGAATCCTCTGCCAACCCTGCCTGGTCGAAGACCGAGCTGCCTCCAAGCGCAAATGCTCCAAGTACCCTGCCTAGTTGGAGACCGAAAGGCAAGAAATGGTTTGGTGTCCACCAACAACCAATGCGTCTTATGCTGACATGGAAGTCGAAGTCAACACAGGTCGATTGAGCTCCAAAAAGGGGGAACGTGACTTCATGGTAATAAGGGAAAATAATGGGAAAAAACAAGTTGGGCAAATAGAAACAACGGATGCAACAGTTTTGGCCCCAGCCAGAGAGACAGGCGACTCTTAATGACAACATCCATCGACCACACAACAGGAGATGGCAACACGACAAACCAAATATGCAAACAGTAGAAGGCGGACACATCAACATCTCACAAGCTTTGGTAGCTGTTCGTCAACTACCTGCCACCAAGGCCAACAAGTCAATCAAAGGTTGCACAGACCTTTGTTCCATGCATTCCATCCACCACATCAGAATATAAATTTGCTTCTTTTTGATGCCATCTCCTCCCAAAGAAAGAAACCAGAGATGCAACAGGTGTAAGGCCCAACACAAATCAACCACACAGCAGATATTTTCATTCTAGGCTAAGCAACACACAGCTGACAACTCTATTCATCAGTTTCGCCAGAAGAAACAGCTGAGCACACAGCGTTTTCACATTTAACAACGCCGGTCTCCTCTTCGCACGGCGCGGCAATGATTCCGGCCGCTATAGTGGTGGACTTGAGTGTTGACGCTGTCGTTGCTCAGCCGTAGCCTCCGGCAACAGAAATCTACCGGCTGTATGATAGCACACACACTGTCATCAGAAAGCGTAGCTGACTGCAAGTATTCTGCGCATATTCATACCTCGCACTTGGTGACCTGTGACGGACTCAGCAGAGCTACGGCCTCTGACAAGAAGAATTACCATGCAGGACCAAAGGATGGATTGTTCATTGAACACCACGCAGGCCAAGCTGCTTAAGCTGTTCATTGCGATTCTCCACCTGTTTTGGTGCGTATTTGCCACTGAAATAGCCACAGAAGTCGCTCCAACCAGCCGACCCTGTTGGTTTTAGCTGGCAATACCTTCAATGTGATCTTCATGGTCATTCATTTCAGCATCCAGATCCATGCGTCTATGGCATCTATTTTAAGGATCAGGAAAAAAGTGAACCGTATAGTCTTAGGAAACATCATATTCTGTGAATATCTGATATCACATAACATGACAAATAGGTAGATAGTCAGAGAAAGAGAGGAGACTCAGAGCCTCAACCACCTTTCGGTCCATCAATGGGTTGGTTCTGCCATCCGTGAGTCACAACAACTCACCTCCCCTATAGTTTCCTATCTTTGAAACTTCCGCCATCGCCTTGTGCGGTACTACTGGTATACGGTATAAGCAGAAGTGGAGATTATATTTAGTAGCGAGTAGTGATTATAGTACTAGGATAGAGCAGTAGTTGTTCTTCACCGTTTTAGGGGAATTTTCCTCCTCTTTTAGTGGTTTTCATTGAAGAATCCCTAATCCCGGAGGCACTTAGAGATCATCCAATTTCGTTGCATACCAATTCCATATCAAGCCCACATGCACTCCAGTAAACAGGTTGCTTTGCAAGATCACCAGGTCACCATTTTCTTTCACCAGTAAATGATCAAACTAAGAACAGTCGGAAAAACAGCCATAGCCTTGCAACCATATTAGCACCAGTGACTTGGTTTCTGACCAGTTCGGCACCTGCTATGCAGTGCAAAGCCCATCATCATATCCATCCAAAAATCCCCAATTCCCATGAAATTGACTATATATATAATTATATAAATCCCATTTTATAGGCATCATGTACCTGCTAGATGCCCTGCTATAATATACCCAATACTAAACCCATGTCAAAGCAATCTTAGACAGATTCTGCTTAGTTAAGCTTAGTTAATCTTAGTTCCAAGTGGCTTCGGCCCTTGCCCGCTGCGACGACTGTGGGATCTGGAGGACTTGCGTGGCTGCAGCTGTTTCACCGAAAAAGTCATCCTGGATGGTGGGGCTTCACACAGTTTTTGTTGTTTTTGAAGCCCATTTTGAGGTGGGGTTCACCCCAGAAATTGATTGGAATTGACCATGAAACCACCAATGATGAAGGGATTTCATGTTGTAAACCCAATCATAAAAAGCATCCCCGAGGTAAATCGAATTGGGTATATCGGTAGAAATGGGATGATGTGAAATGATCCCCAATGGTTGGTTGATGGGCAAAAACCCAAGTCCTGTCAGTAGCGAATCCGATGAGTTTTATGGGACACCACCTTGCAGCTGTCCATTTAGGAAAGTCATATCCGAACAAGCAAAATAACATGTCAGAGCTTCGTTCCCAAATTCTGCCTAAGAACCTCCTTGAAACGATAGCTCTGTTGGCTCCGTTCCTGAAACATCTGAGAAGTCCAATTCCCAATCCAAGCTTCGCAGTCCCTGCTAAGCCCACAGCCACTCCAGAGACAGCCACATCCAGCGTAGATAAGCCTGGCCTTGGGATTTTCATGGGATTTTCATCATGAAAAGTCACAGGTTTCCATGGAAACCTTCTCTGCATTGTTTCCCCTCCTTTAAATCGACACCAAGATCTATTTGTTTTTCCTCATGTTGCGTTCCTCTTATTGACCAAACTGTTGGAAGCCATTTCTTTTTGAATATTGTTTGAGACAATCCAACTTCTGGCTGATTGCAATCCAACATCTCTGCCAGCTTTTGAAATAATTCACTCATTCAAAAAGTAATCTCTGCTGGATTCAAATAAAGCCACTGCACAATGATGTCACAACGAATCACCCAGGCAGCTTCGAATGGCTTCAAAGGCCACTGATGTATGGGTCAAAATCACCACAACCCCTCAAAATACTGTGGATGGTTGCGAAATCCGGCACCACCTTGGATGGTTAAAACCCTATGAATAATGGGATAAACGACCTATCAACTGGTGCAGGATTTCACAAACATCCACTGTAGATGGTCCAACGCGAAAGAAATGACAAGTTCTTTGGCCTCTGCCTCAACGACCTGATCCCTACCCATTCGAAACCATCAGTGGGTCATATCCCCATTTATTGCTGACTACCCCCCCACTTGTTGCCCTTAAAAATCCAACTTGTTGTTGATCTACTTTGCTAGATAAATCACATTAAATCACCACTTGCGATGGTAAAATCCCTGTTTGTGTTGGTCTCATGTTCAATCCCCATGTCTACACATGGTTTGCTGCTTACTTCCGATGTCTTCCCGGTGAAATCATATTAAATCCCAATATCATCCTTGCGTTTGTGTGTGCGTGTGTGGGTTGTTGAAATATCACCCACGTTTTGCCGCTTCCAAGGCACCCACTTTCCCCCATCCCATACCCTCTGGTAAACTAACATAGCTATGGAAAATCACCATTTTCAATGGAAAAATCCACTATAAATGGTCATTTTCAATAGCTATTTTGACATAACCAGAGGGTATTCCTCCAAGGCACCAGGGGACATGTCGCAGCTGGCCACTGGGCACCTCCAGGAGCAGCACCTCCTCCCGCGTCGCCAGCAGCAGCTGCCGCCGCGCCGCCAAGATCTGCTGCAGCCGCGGCATCTGAAGCCGCCAGGGCACCGTCAACGCGTCGCTGGCGCCGTAGGGGATGCTGGGGACCTGGGAAACTACCGCCCTTTTTGGAGGTGGTGGGTGGCATGGTATTCCTAGAAATTCCGGAATAATGGTGATGTATATATAAGTCATATTTCATGAATTGTATGCGTATGGATTTTTCATGATCTTTACGTTTACTGTAGATACTTTGAGTATTTGACCATGCTGGCAGAAAACACCGAAGTGATGTGCAGGAAGGGACACAAGTTGTCAAATGAGGTGAGAGGATTCATTCAATACAATGTCTGCCAAAGGCTGAAACCGTTTCGGAACAGACCTGAGAAAACATGATGGATTTTCCACCCCCAAGCGCATCACCACAGCTAGCCTTCCAAACGAGCACTTCGTGAGTCTTCGACTTCTTTTTCTTCGCCACCATGCCCACCTTGGACTAGTAAAAATGGACTATGATAGGGTATAGGTATGGGCCCAATCCCTGACAACTGGAAGAAAGGCTCGAGAAACATCAAAAACCACAAAGACAAACGGTACCAAACTATGATATCCATCAACAAATATCCCAGGGAAAAATATGTTGGAATCTATGTTGGGATCTATGTATGTTGATCTGTGTGGGAAAAATATCTTCCAACAGCCACACCCGACTTCCCCGCGAAGCCATCAACACATCGCCACCAGCGAACGAAGCCATCGCCGATGGCCAACTGCGACAAGCACATGACCTTGGTGCCAGGACGTATCGGGAGAGGTAGCCGACCTGGTAAATGTTTACAGTTTGCGAGCTGGAACATGGGCCATAGAAATAGTGGATTTAGCCATGAAAAAATTGTGATGTTCCATTGTTTTTTGTATGTTTACCAGAGGGTAACAGTTTGCGAGCTGGAGAATCACCATCTGTAATAGGTAAATCAACTATATTTCTATGGGCCATTTTCAATAGCGAACTGTTGAATTACCGGGGGGTATCCGGAGGAACCTCTCACCGAACCCATGCCATTTCTTTTGATCCTCTCTGTATATCTCTGTATCTCTCTGTATCTCTCTCTCTCTCTCCCTCTCTCTCTTGCTGAGTCACTCTCCTGAGTTTCTCCATCTCTCTCCCTCTCTCTCTCTCTCTATCTGTTTGCCTATCTAGCTATCTATTACCCCAATGTCCCAATGTCGACCCAAAAGCGCTTATAAACATACCACAAAACATCACGAAACGCCTAAAACATCATCAGAATCGGAATATCTATAATATCATAACATAATTTAATCATCATATATATAATAATATAATAAAAAAAATAATAATAATACTAATAATAATAAGAAAAATAAGGAGAAGAAGAAGAAGAAGAATGATAATAATAATAATATCATAACGGATCACCATAAAAATATATAAACATATCACCTCTAAACATCCCCCATCCATCGTCCAAGGCACCGCAACGCCATCCAACCTGGGCACCACCCCCTCCGCCAGCGGCGAGGAGCCGCACCACAGGGACCAGCTGAGGCGTCCACGCTGAGGTCCAGCGTGACCGCGGTAGAGGGCGCCCACCTGGGAACAGGCAAAGCCGCTTGGAGCCGGTTGGGGATGGGCAAATCATATGATGATGATGAAACCCATGACGGATCCATGGTGCTGGTATATGTGCTAACATTTGGGGTATATTGATGGTAAATGTTACTGGATCCTATGGGAAATGGTCCCAAGATGGTGTTGTCCTGTGATTTTGGGTGGACATATTGCAAGTTGCAGGGGTTCTTTTTTGATCAACTCACTGACCAGGCGTATCAACCTGTTTAGAATCAGATTTAATACCCTCCGAGAATTGAACACGGCGAAGGATGGCCCATTTATAGTTGATTTACCTGTTAAGTACCCGATAAAATTACCATCAATTACCATAAATGACCTATAAATTACCCAGAGATTACCTATAAATTACCTATAAATTACCCAGAGATTACCTATAAATTACCTATGCCTATAAATTACCTATACATTACCCATCAATTGCCATTGACCTACGGTTCTCCAAGGGCCCAAAACCCCCCCACCTGCGACGTCGCCAAGGCTGCTGCGATGAGCTGCGCCTCTGGGCCGCTCTCGATCTGCTGCAGCAGGGACCAGTCGGAGATTTGCCTCGTTGGAAACGAGGAAAAAGCAACCACCAAAGCTGGTTGGTGGTATACCGGAAAATATGGCTATTCCCATCAAAAATGGGATTAAGAATGATTATATAATATGGATTATATACTGGATATGGACATATCCATTTTTTCCAGTTCCATGGAACTACAGTAGTTCATTTAACCCGTTCAATTGGTTTGACCCAGCTAGATACCAAAAGCTGGTTGATGGTATACCTACCCCTCTGAAAAATATGAGTTCGTCAGTTGGGATGATGACATTCCCAATATATGTAAAAATAAAAGATGTTCCAAACCACCAACCAGAAAATATATAGAAAAGGGACACCCAACAAAAAAACATGGAACATATTATACGGTTCTATCTTGTTTTTTTTATGGGATGAGTTTCTATCTTGTTTTTGGATGGGATTACAATGGGGGCAACATAGTGATACAATGAAAGATGTAAATCAACATGTCACATGGATCAATGGATTGGTTTAGGAGGGCAATTTACAGAAAACCGTGGTGGTTACCGCCAATCCTCAGGGTGGACAGGTCCCAGTCAGCACTGCTTCTCCCACAGTTTGGTGTGTTGTAATGTGCCCAGTGATCACCTTCATTTGAGCTAATCCTAAACATGTGAAAGTTAATTGATAGATATAGATATAGAATGCCATGCCTTTTTTAAGGCCTAAAGATAACTCATCTGAATAAAACCACAAGCTAGTTTTGTCGGTTTACATCCCTGTCAGAGGGGTTTATTAACTACCAAACATGTGGATATATCATCAAAAATTGTTGGGACAAACCGCTGGCTTGGCCTCAATTGGCAGAACTACAATGATTCACCTTAGGGTGAGATTTGGGAGAGTCCTCTCTACCATCTAACACGGTAAAGAATCCCCAATTTCACTTGAAATTGGCAGTAAAATGTGGTAGCCGTCTCCAGTTGGAGATGACTGGGTTCACCATGGGTGGTGCTTTCTTAAAATGGGGCATCCCCGAGTCACCATGGGCTACTAATTCATGGTCCTTCATGACTTGGATGAATTTGGGGTACCCCCTATGTTAGGAAACCTCCACGTTACTAGAAAGAATTACGTAACCCCAACCATTGTGCAGCTCTGAAACTTACATGTCCCACCCAAAAGGCATCTATCTGCCAGCATGGCGCCAGAGCATCAGTCGATCGCTGCTGAAGGTAAGGGCATTCTGTTCATTCGCGGCTGCGAACGACACATCCGCCTGAAGTTCACCGGCTTGAAATGGAGGTCAGGCCGCAAAAAAATGTGGATTTCATCATCTTACTGGTGCTTAGTAGGGAATGAGGAAATGATCCATAATCACTAGCAATAATCATCCCAGCAACCCCCAGTCCCATCCATTCCCTGCGTTTAGCACCAGTACAGTAAGTAAAACAAGGATCCATTTCACCTGCAGTACTTTGGATATAACCAGCATCTGACCAGTAATGTGGATCTGCGAGACGAACATGGCCCGCCAAAATGACCACATCTTTATCGCAGTTCTTTGGATTCGTGGGGTTGCCCCGCCCCCAGTGATGTTGGTTGGTTTAGAACACCCATGACCTAGTTTGATATATCATATACCTGGACATTCCAAATCCTAGGAATTTCACAGAATTCTAGGACGTGACCTTTTTTTTTTCCGCAAAACGATGTCAAATTGATCAAAACTCCTTATTTGACTCAATTTCCTTGAAATTCATCCAAAACCAATGAGTTGTGGATATCGCAGGCTACAAGGTTTATGCATGATTTGGTTTTATTTTCAGTTTTTGACGTTCAAAAACGTCAAGAATTACCCGCAAAACTCCCGCAAAAAAGTGTCAAACTCCAGCAAAAAACGTCAAACTCCCGCAAATCCAGAAAAGTCATACAATCAAATTTTCGACAACCCACCTGATTACATCATTGACTGCAAACCATATATGACAAATGCAAGGTCACTGAAAAATTCGTTGCAACTCTCGGAATTCTGAACTACTAGAAAGCATGAAATGCTAGAAATTTTTCGGAAAAGGATGCTCCAGGTATCTACATATATCATCATATATCTACAATAAACCCAACAGTGAAATTGGAGTTATAATAATATGTTCACCAACTTCGCTATCATCAGCTATAATAATGTGGGTAAAACAATGCCATTATCATAAACCATCCCCCACGATAAATAGGTGGTATAAAGCATTCCCAGTCATGGGTGGTTTATTATTGTTTTACCCACATTGCATCCCATCGAAATCCATGAATTTTGGCTATATATTTCCGTTGGTGAGGCCCCCAACTCCTCGCACCCCGCACCCGCCTTGTGCCCTAGCAGGCTGATCAAGTGCTTGTGGCTCGTGACGTCGATCACTCGGACCTGGCCGTGGAAAAAACATGGAAAAACCAGCAGATGTTGATGACTTAGAACCTCATTGTTCATCATTTTTCCATACCCATAGACTGGGGTATATTGATGGGATCCATGTTGCCATATATAGCATACATGGATCTTATGGGATATGAAGCTACTGGTTGGTGGTATACCTACCCTTCTGAAAAATCATGGAATTCGTCAGTTGGGATGATGACATTCCCAATATATGGAAAAATAAAATTCATGTTCCAAAGCACCAACCAGGCTAAGATCAATCCCACGAAATTCCCGTGAAATCACTAGCAGTTAGGGTACTCTGGGCGGTCCTTGTTGCTCACCGACAACAGCACTTCATTGGCGCGGGCGAAGCACAGGGCACCGCTGAAGGGACCCTCCTGCCAGACCTGCCGAAAAGGTCAATAGTTGAGAGCAGCCCCCGGTTTCTTTAACCCCATGACTGGGGTAAACCAAACAAAAACATAGATTTAATATGAGTTAATGATCATGAACCAACAATGACGAATGGATTTAACAAAGTTTGCATCCTGGATTTTGATGGTGTCATACAAAAAATTGCCAAATGCGTAGACACCCCTGCCATTTCTGCCAAGTTTCGCGCGCACGCGTGTGCCGCAGGAGATCGAAAACGTAAACACCTGTACGGCCAGGGGGCCACGAGCCAGCTAAGGTTACTATGGGATTCAAGTGATTTATGATGATTTAAAGTGATGAATCAACGTGATACAATGCCATCACCCAGCATGATATTAGGTGTGGCTGAAGATGAGATAACAAAAACTTGAAGATGAGGTAACAAGCACAGTAGAGCCCACAAATGGCCAATGAGGAATAATGATAATTAACCAATGGATGGAATGGGGTATCGATTACCCAATGTTCATAAAACATCAAAAGCAATTTAGGGCATGGACTGCATAGAGTATCGAATTTAGGATGGTATGGCACTCTTCAGACATCCAACAACAACGTTTCGGTCCTTTGTGGGCGCGCGCCGACATGCTAACTTTTTATTCAAATCGCCGACATGTAATGATCTCCTCCCACGATTTTGGCAATTTTTTTCTTTGGGCTCATCACGCAAGCTGGCTTCTTCATGGATGCACTCCGAGTTAACATTTTTCCCCACCTGCCAGGTGAGGGTTGTTAGATTTTATCAAAGCTGTTCTCCTCCTCCTCCTGCGCCTCCGCCTCCTCTGCCTCCACCTCCGCCTCCTCCGCCTCCTCACCCGCCGCCTCCTCCTCGCAGTCCAGATCACAGTGGGCACAGCCGGACCTCCACCACGAGCTCCAGATCCCAGTGGGCACTGCTGGATCTCCACCGCGACTTCCAGGTTGCAGTGGGCACTGCCGGACCTCAACCGCGACTTCCAGATCGCAGTGGGCACTACCGGACCTCAACCGCGACTTCCAGATCGCAGTGGGCACTGCCGGACCTCAACGGCCAGATAGAATGCCAGAAGATATGCCAGATGGAATGTCAGATAGAATGCCAGAAGATATGTCAGATAGA
>Ga0126342_10005142_pt1 | contig 22689 bp, 14 predicted proteins | sample Cyp1metagenome_FD_92528 | JGI IMG/M metagenome (GOLD analysis project Ga0126342, IMG submission 92528) | Coral microbial communities from Lord Howe Island, Old Settlement Bay, Australia - Cyphastrea 1 metagenome | ecosystem: Host-associated > Invertebrates > Cnidaria > Coral ...
ATCAATATATATATATAATCAATATATATATATATATATTGATTATATATCAAATTAGACAATTATCCCAGTAGATTATCTAAACCCACTTGGATAATATCAAACATATCAAATTAGATAATTATCCCAGTAGATTATCTAAACCCACTTGGATAATATCAAACATATCAAATTAGATATCAAATTAGATAATTGTCCCAGTAGATTATCTAAACCCTCTAGGATAATATCAAACCACCAACCAGCAATTATCAACTAATGTGGTAACAAACCACCTATATGGAAAAATAAAATTCATGTCCCAAACCACCAATCAGATACATATATTGTGCTGTCCCTGCCGAGTCGCTAAGAAGCGAAGGAAATCTTTCCGTTCTTGGAGAAAGTTCTTGTGAGCCAACCTCGGTTGCAGAGTCCCAAGCGCAACCTGAACCATTCACCTGCATTCATGTGGTTCAGTTGGGAAGTTTGTTTTAATGTGTGGCTTTATTGATTAGCCTCTGGTAATTTAACATAGCTATTGAAAATGACCATAGAAATAGTGGATTTTCCCATTAAAAATGGTGATTTTCCATGGTTATGTTAAATAACCAGAGGGTAACAAACGTTTAGTGAACATATTGCCAGGACCATTCCTCAAACCTCTGATTCATGTTTAGCATCTCAAACACACAGATCGAAATTTCATGCAACTCTGAAGCTGCTCCGGTCCTGTGTGGTAAACCGGGTAAACCTTCAAAATTGCTAACACGAACTATACGATCATTACGATCATCTGAATAACCATATTCTTCTGTGTTTTTTTTGTAGGCTCCAAATCATTTTGACCCACACCCCTGGCAAGGGGGCAAGGGGATCAGCAAATTCAACCATAGTTGGGTATTTTTCAATGGGGTATGCGGTATACCCCAAAATTACTATCTGAATTGGAAAAATAGGCATTGATCAGCTGGATTTGGGGATAGCATGGGATCCCCTATTTTCAGTACCAGGCTTTGACCCTGTGAATGTCAGAATCAGTCCTGCAATCACAATGTTTTTCAAACTCCAGCGTCCTGCACTACCCTCTGGTAATTTAACATAGCTATGGAAATCCATGTTTTTTGATAGATAAATCATGTATAAATCATGTATAAATCATGTCTAAATCATGTATAAATCATGTATAAATCAGGTATAAATCATGTATAAATCATGTATAAATCAGGTATAAATCATGTATAAATAATGTATAAATCATGTATAAATCAGGTATAAATCAGGTATAAATCATGTATAAATCATGCATAAATCATGTCTAAATCATGTATAAATCATGTCTAAATCATGTATAAATCATGTATAAATCATGTATAAATCATGTATAAATGGGCAATTTTGCAGAGCATTTGCTGTTAAATTACCGCATTTGACATCCAATGGGAATTCAGTGGGAAGGTGGGAAGGCAACGGGATAAAATTCAAAAAGCGATTCTATTAGACTGTTCCCATATGAATCAGAAATTCATATCCAAACATACCCTCTGGTAAACTAATATAGCTATTGAAAATGGCCATAGAAATAGTGGATTTACCCATTAAAAATGGTGATGTTCCATAGTTCTGTAAACGTTTACCAGAGGGTATCCCAAAATATGATAGATATTTTCTGTTTTGCGATAGAAAATATCTTGTTGACCAATCTCATTAGAGCCATTTCTTCGTTGACCAATCTCACCATCATCCACCATCAATATCTATGTCTGAAAATGGGAGATACCCCATTGGCCCATGATCATTCAGTTGGGAAAGTGCCAAGGAAAACTACTGGAAGGGGCATCATGTAAATCATCAATCGCAAACATCAATTCTTGGTTTATGAAATGCCTATGATTCATCAACTAACTACGAGATTTCGAAAAAGACACATTGACACATCATGAGATGCTAATGTTGCTTTTGTGGCGAAACATGAGATGTGTCACAGTAGTTCGGCATCAACTAACAGTACCCAGGTACTCAATGTTGCTTTTCACAGATGCTTTCAGACTCTCCTAGGTTGGCCGCTGTGAGATCGGCGTGAGCAACCAGATTCGTTGAACGGTGCGCGGAAGTAATCAATGGACCATTTTCTTGAGATCTTCCTGTAGATTCCCCGAATTTGTAATTGCTTCTTTATATCCGTATATATATAGTTTACGCATGGTTACATGTTTATGCATGTTTATACAGTATAAACATGACTTCCAACTCGCAACTAAGCACTGAAAAATCTGAAAAAGGAACAACTTAGTTCAATGTGGCAAATCAGAAATTACCCTCAGGGTATACTCTGCAGCCACGACACCCATGCGTGATAGGAAAGGTAGGAACTTTCATAGTTGTTTCAAAATCAAAGCTTTCAAGGCTAGCTGCAAGGGTTTATGTGACTTAATGGGACAGCCTGAGGAAACCCTTCAAATACCGACGGTCGATATTATTATGAATATATGTGGAAATTATAATTGTGATATATTGTGATATGATATCATGTGTGTTGCCATGGTAGGAAAAACCCATGGCTATGTCCCATCTTTCATGATCTGTCGTTCAACATCGTTCAACCCTTATCAAGCTCCAGGTGTTTGTTCAGCCGGGTTTTCCGTGGTCGCCTCTCTGATCGCACCCCATGTTTTGTCTGAAAGTAGTACACAAAGTGCTGGAAAGCGCCATAAATTCTGTGTCACATGCCTGGAGGTTAGAACTTCCCCCCGTTCAACATCAGATTTAGGCGGCCAACCGGTCAAGGAAATTCTTAAGTTGGTGACACCCCTGAGAAGTCTATATATGAAGTGACGATGGGAGTCGCGGGGCCCAAAAGTCCGGGGTCCTTTACAATAAAAAACAAAAGAAAACAAATATCTAGATCCTCTATGCATCTCTATGCCAGCTTAAATCCGCCTGTGTTTGGTCCATAAACCCATCGTTCCCTTGTAATTTACTGGGGCTACAACTACGACAACAGTAACTAGATACCACTAGGGTTGTAACTCAATGGATCTTCCGTGGTCCATCTTGTAGTTGATGAACTCCGCAAATCTGTTGATGAGTAAATTCCTGATAAAAATTGTCGGCAAAAAAACGTTCAACCGTTACATCATTTTACATCACCACTATATCACTATTTTTCCCACTTAAAGCCATATTTTTGATGTCAGATCCCTATGTTTGATAGCAAATCCCCAGGCCGACAGGTCAAGGATCATGTTTTTCATGTATGGCTCTCCGGTAATTCTCCGCCAGCCGTGTTTGCTGCTCTTCAATCTCGCGCAGGTGTTGCTGAACCTTCTCCTAAGTCGCGATGGCGCTGGAGCCCGACGGTGCTACTTGGGTAGCAAACTGAGATTATAACAAGCGATTTAAAACATGCTTTGGAGTGTGGATTGTGGATTAAGTAAATTGGATAACATCACATTAAACCTACATCTTCACGACCAACTCAACTCTGGGTTTTACAAAGAATTTGTGTGAAAGCCAACCAAGATTTTAATGGGGGTTTACCACCCGACAAACTGAGTTTTACCCAACCAAGACGTTCGAGTTTAACGGGGAAAAAAAATAAACCCTTCACTTCACAGGTTGGCTTACTCAAATATATCAACTATCTGGGTAAATTATAATATTTCACTAACCTGAATTAAGGCCATTTTGGGATGCTTTACTATATATATACAACTATATATTGGTATGTCAATCTCCATTCTAAAAATCACTGACCTGAAACTCCGTGCCACTTGCATTCACTTGCGGCCAGGTGGCCAGGTCCCCAAGAACATTCACCAGTCACCAGTCGGTGAAGCCCATTCATATCCCATCAGATTAGCATGACTGTCCATGTTCGTAAATCCTCCCCATCTTGATGGCTGAACTTCTCAGATCTGTCGAAAGGCCAGCCAGTTTGTTGCTTTGTAGAACCATTTTAACTCTCTCCAGATAGATAAATAGATGGATAGATAGATAGGTAGATAGATAAATAGATAGGTAGATAAATGGATAGGTAGATAGATAGATAGGTAGATCGATAGATAGGTAGATAGATAGATAGGTAGATAGATAAATAGATAGATAGATAGGTAGATTGATGGGTAGATTGATGGGTAGATAGATAGATAAATAGATAACTAGATAGATAGATAGATAGATAGATAGTATAGATAGATAGATAGATAGATAGATAGATAGATAGATAGATAGATAGATAGGTAGGTAGGTAGATAGATAGATAGATAGATAGGCAGATAGATAGGTAGATAGATAGGTAGATAGATAGGTAGGATAGGATAGGATAAGATAAGAGAAGATAAGATAGATAAGAAAAAGGTAAAGATGAAGGTAAAGATAAAGCTAAAGATAAAGCTAAAGATAATATCAGATGAGATCAGATAAGATCAGATCAAATACTGATCAAATAAGATTAGGTTAGCTTAGCTTAGATTAGATTATATATATATATATTGTAATATGATAATATCAACCGTTTCTGACTATAAAATACTATAAATACATCAATTCCACAGTCATAGATGTTTTGATAACTTTCCCATTAAAAGCCCCAGTTTTGGATCATTTCATCCTATTTTCCAAGGCTAGACCTGCAGCACTCACCAGCCACCGAACATGTCCAAGGCACGCTGTAGGTAGCTACCAGAAAGAGTAGCTGAATGGTGCATGGAAGGAGGAAGAGCGTGTCTAAAATTTCCACCACCTCAGCTACAAAGCTAAGCTCGCCCAACATCCTCAGCCCCAGCGAAAAAGGGGGGTGAAACTTGGTAAATACAAAGGTAAAATGACCAGTTGATTCACCCCACTTGTGCCTATGATTCACCTAGCCTCTGGTGAAAAATAAGTTTGTAGCAAAGTTTAGATTGCAAAGACCAACGAATTGATTTTTATCAATACAAAGAGTTCGTTTACACAACAACAAATCAAGAAATTGGCGTTCTATTGGTTTTACCAAAGCATAGATGGTGTATAAAATCGTTGAACCAACCGACTTGTTCATTTTCTCCAAACCATTTTTTGGGATGAGCTTTGCCACAACAATTTTCTCTTTCTCTTGGTGAAGCGCATGGCGTCGCAAGGATACGGAAACATCCATAAGTTGGTGGTTGAGCCATTTTCTCTGAAAAAAATACGAGTTAGTTGGAGATCATGTTAGCATCTCTTCCGTATGGAAAGGATAGACACTTGGTGCTTCTGTCAAACAGCGTGAAAATTCGCAGTGTGTGAACCTAGACCAATAATCGACGCTTGATTTCATTTGTAGCCCCCAAACAAAGATGAAGCAGATATGTTTCCTAATAAAGTACCTGGCACTGCCGCATTGTTGGAATTTGACATTCGAAACTTGTACCAACTTACAATTTGCCGCATATTTTACTCTGACATACGGGTTTTTACATGGATGTTCGTCGCTGAATGTGAACGCCTTTCTCGGATACGGTTGACGAATGGGGAAAATCACTGTCAGCAATAATTTTCACTGAGTTCAAGTTTGAAGAATTTCGTCACTTGTCAGTTGAAAAAATCACAGCAGTTAGCAGTTGTAGTGATTCATTACTTTCCTATCTTTTTGGGAATCAGTGGCAATTGCCGGTGAACATGTCATGGATGATATCCAAGCCAGGTCCGATTGTACCCATGAAGCTTCCGGCATTGGTCGGAGCATCTCCAGCTATGTCGCTGGGGTCACTCATTCACCATGGGGTGCAGAGCGGACGCTTCAAATGAAAAGTGGGAGATTAACTACAAGAAAAAGTAGCAGCACATGCAACAAAGTTCAGGAATGAGTTACATATCATCTACCCACGACTGAGCTCCAAGTTTCATAGACAATCGAGCGTGCATATCGTAGGACTTTTCCATACATATATCATATGTGTATATATATATTATATATAATTATATATATATATCCCAATGGGGTTGATCATTTTCGTTTACTAAGTTTACTACTGTATGGTGAAGCACATCAGAATAAATTTTGAAATTTCAAGATCATCTCGTAAAATCCATGATCCGTGGGTTTGCCGTAGGGATTTGGAAATGGCTCGGTAAACATGTTCACAATGAATTCAACATCATTCAACATATCCCCAAATATATCAAAATTATGTGTTCTTCTTGAAATCTGCTAAGACCAGAGCTCTCCGCGAAAAGAGATCATCAATTTTTAGAAAATACCCACAGTCGCCGGTTGAGAAAAAACACTAAAATGGTTGGTGAAACACCATCTCGGTTTTGTCTGAGAAAACACAACAGTTGCTGCCTAAATCACAATGTCTCTTGACAATTTCCTGATTTTTATATGTGTGCTGGTCAATCTCGCATGTTAGCTGTCTACATGAGCCATGAAAAATACCTCCATCCCATCCAATCTAATGGAAATACTGACAGGTTAATAGGTATCTCGATTGTGGGCAACAAAATCATGCCCAAGAAACAAGGTAGGTTAATAATGTTAATAACCCCGTTTCATCATCGATCAACCATCATGCATCCATGATATCACCATTGTTGGTAGTAAAACCACTGTGTCTGATTCTTGAAATCCTGTTCTATCCTCTGATTTCACAAGCCATCAAACACATCAACCAACCATCATATGTAAGTTACAACCTCATGTTTGGTGCCGTAAAAATGCTTCAAACCCCTATGTGATCTTTGAATGTCCCTCTTTGACCACCCACCAAACCCGATTCGCAACGCTGGGCGAATCGTTTCGGCGAGGCACACAGAAGGTGCGAAAACCAAAGCGCCGATGGACGGAACAGCCCTGCCTGGTCGATCTTGAAGCATTTCACCATCCGAAAATGGGATTATAATCAATATAATATAATATATATATATAATCCCATCACCCTAATATTAAACACCCCATAAATGGTCCCAATTATAGAGAAAAGCATTCATCAGCCTATCACCATCCAATCACCATCCATCAGCCTTTTTTCAGACAAAGCCAAATAGGTTATAACTCCATCTATACAAGGTGGTGCCCCATAGTTAGCTAAGTTGTTGCAAATAAGTCCAATTTCACTATGGTTTGTAGGTGATATATCGGAACTAGTTAACGGGATGATAACCCATTTATAACTGGGGGGCACCACCTTGTATCAAGGGATTTCCATAAATGGGGGTATCCCAATAGCTGGATGGTTTAATGGAACATATCCTATTGTGAAATGGATGATGAACAGGGGTACCCCTATTTCAGGAAACCTCCATAACACTAGCCACAAAAAGGATAATCTGGTGGGGATATTATAGGGACTTCTTCACCAACAATACTGTAACAATATCATATTTGGGTGTGACTGAAAATTATGTATTCCCCGGCAAATAGCCATTTGAAAACATGGAAAATGTGGGAAAATGATGTTCTCAACCGTATGTTTACCTTAAGGTCGGCTTTGGGGTGTTGATGAATCGCGCTTAATTTGGCCTTGACAAGTGGCTATCTGTTCATCACCACAATCATTGTATCTATGCTTCGGATATGTTCATTTGATATGCCGATCTACTTGAAAGACTTGCGATCCAGCTCTGGTGATGGGAAGACTGTAACATTTTTGTTCAATTTTGGGAGAATATAATTACGGGAATCATCCCAGATGGTATCGAATTATGATGGTTCTGGCTGATTTGGGGACGGCTAACCTAGTTGAGCTTGGCTGCGTATTTCGCTTGGTGCAAACTTTAGTGGTCGTGGTCACAGAGATGAGACATCCTAAATATATGTATATAGATATAAAATATAAATAAATAAACTATAAATAAGATATAAATAAACTATAAATTAGATATAAATAAGATATAAATAAACTATAAATAAGATATAAATAAACTATAAACAAGATATAAATAAGATATAAATAAACTATAAATTAGATATAAATAAGATATAAATAATATATAAACAAGATATAAATAAGATATAAATAAGATATAAATAAGGTATAAATAAGATATAAATAAACTATAAATAAGATATAAATAATATATAAACAAGATATAAATAAGATATAAATAAGACATAAATATAAATACAAATACAGTATTGTTTTAAAAGCAACGCATCTTAATTGAAAGCAGTAAGCAGTTCTCTGAAGTGACATTTTCCATACCTGTGGTATGTGACTTCTCGCCATCATCATGGGGATCTTGGGAATCGAACCTCGAACTCCTCGAACTTGGGATATTGACATTGCAATGTTTAAAGGTTCCATCAGTCTCTGATTTTTTTAGGTGTAAGTCTAAGTCCTCCAATTTTTTTGACTAAACCACATAAACATATAAACATATATATATATAAACCATTGTCCAACTCCAACCCAGAGATTCGTGTTCTGAATCAGGTCATTTCCACCGCAGGAGGTTTTTGGGCTCTGGTCCCTGTCCGTCGGATCATCCCAGCCCATTCGGAGAAACGGTGAAACCCCGAAGAACTGATGCGAAAAATAAGCCACTGCCAACTATTGGTGATTGGTGTGGCTTGTTTTCATTGCCAATCTTAGATACCCTGCAAAAAAGGAAAAAATCTTTGCTGGTGAACGTAGATATTCCCATTAATACCAAAAGACTAAAGGATTAAAGTATCCATGTGAGATTGACCTAGTTTTTAGCCCGTAAAATCAGCCAACTTTTGGCAGGATCACCTTTTTGTCACCTTTATTGGGGGACTGGTGAAAAGTTCCATCAGTTCTGCGCCAAGGAACTGGTAGGTGTAAATGACATCTCGTAGTGTCAGGCCCAATCCGCCACACCACGCCAGAATCAGACTGACTTTGGTACTGTCACAACCTGCCGAAGATGTCGTCCCAGTTCTCTGGAGCTCTGGAGTATACGGTACCAGTATATAGTTTAAAGATCTTTAAAGTTCACTTCAAGAAAGATATTAGCCATGTGACTCCATCATGTGACATGAACATTTACACTCCAACAAGCAATAGCTAGGGATCCCATTGTCTAATCGGACAATCATCCACTCCATCTTTGGGATGGCAAACTCCCCTTGCACTGCTCCCCCATTTTTTTATCGGCGAGGCACTACAACAAATTCGACGAAAACAATTGAGAGCCTCCCAGGGAGGTCACGTGCGCGGTAAAAAAATGTGTGGAATGTGTGGAATGTGTGGAATGTGTGGAATGTGGAAAACTTCATCTCCCAAAACCCCAAACCGACCAATTCGAATCCACGAATCCACCGTCTCAAAGGGATGGTTCGAAATCACCGAAATTTTTACATTTGCCAAACCATGTGTTCAAAATCCCATTTAGCTTGGAGAAATGGTTGCTATCATATTTGAAAGTTATATAATATCAACATGTTTAGATTTTTTTGTACGCTTTCTTTGACTGCATATCCCCTTGCCCCAGTTTTGGTCCTTCAAATACCTCTCTGGACGGGTCTGGAGTCTGAGGCAACACAAAGTTTTTCAGCAAGGACAAGTCTAGTGAATAGTTGTTACGCGGATTATCGGCTTCCTTTCTCTTGTGAGTGGGAGTTGTTGTGCCCACTTTGGTTTTGTGAATCTCTATCCTCCATCAAAAAAGGCCTCAGTTTCAGTCGATCTACCTCAAACACACAAAATTTGGAAGACATATGATTCATTGTATTAGAATTCATTATATAGCACCGTTCTGGGATAGTTACCCCTGACATTCATTGATTCCTGTGACGAATCTATCTGACAAAATTGTTCATCCGTTTCTAGACCATTTGGAATCATGTGGATGACCCTCTGAAACTGCCCACCTAAAAAATATAGGCAGGGTGAAAATGATAATCTTTGATGGATCAAATCCTGTTTTTTCGCCATGACTTTTAACTAAAAACAAACGTTGTTTCTATACGTATATACGCACTAGTTCGGGTCGTATCTCCTCTCTTGCAGCTTAATGTCGCACTTTCTGGAAGATTGTATCCACACACTTCCTAGTTAATTAGTAATTAGTAGTTATCCTTGGCAAGTTTTGTTCCCCCCATTCCAAATAGATATCCACAGTATTCCACAGTTCTGTCGGCTTTACCCCTATCTTGAGTCCCATGGCGACGGCCATTCTTGTGCCCCCCCGCTTGCATCCAGCCGCAGCAAGTTAGCGCCATGTCGAGCCAAACGGGCTCGTTTTGAGCACTGTGAGACAGAAATTAACCTTCGACTGATGACACAAAAGAGTGTGTTAAACAACAAGATACGCATTTGTTTATTGGAAACATCATACTTATGTATGTATATATCTATCTGTGTGTGTAAATGATACAAGTATCTTGTGTATCTATGTATACATGCATGGATGCTTGTGGTTCGAAACTGGCTGCCCGAAGAGGTTGGTTGTTTGTCTGCTACAATAGACACCTGCCCAGTTGCCATATACAAGTCTATACGAAGGAACCTTGATCTATGAATTTGTAGGTCATGAACTGAAACCTTGCTTTTTTTTGCCTGCTTGCTGAATACCTTGGGTTTTACTCGAAAAGCGTTTTGAACAAAAGCTTTCCAGAAGGGCCGGAAAGATTTTTTTGTATTTATCTATTTTATATATAATCTATTATATATATATATATAACCTGTTATATATATTATATAACCTGTTATATATATAATCTATTATATAACCTGTTATATATATATATTATATATAATCTATTATATATATAATCTATTATATATATCATCTATTATATATATATAATCTATTATTACATAGCTAGAGCAAAGAGAACGCAACTATCTGAAGATTTTCTCCAAGTGATGCGAAAACATTGCCAAATCCAAGGGGTTACTGACATACTGACATCATGACAACGGTGGCAAACATTTTGAGTCGTTGTATGTCAGAATAGTATCATGTATGTAATGCATGTGGTATAATGTGATGTAATGCAACGAAACGCAAGGCAAGGTGAGGTAATGTATGTACACAAATCATATAATGTACGGGCATATAGTATATATATAATTATATACACATATCAATGCAACGTTTCTATATACACATACAAACAGTGCTACATGATGATTGAAACCACTTCTGACTTCTGACTCGTTGTTGTACCAGGCGTCTCAGTATGTTCGTACGTCTAGACTATGTAGAAGCCGATGAAATGACTAATCTTGACCTGTAGCGATTTGTAGGGGTGGGTTGATTACCATATGTACCCTCTGGTAATTTAACATAGCTATGGACAATCACAATTCTTAATGGGTAAATCCACTATAAATGGCCGTTTTCAATAGCTATGTTAGTTTACCAGAGGGTACCATATGTAAGATCAATTTGTTGAATTTGTTGATGGACTTCTCAGTCTGAGGCCTCCCATGGAGGGGATCTCCCTGGGGAGTCTCCCAAGTGAGTCGTATCTGTTGACCTTTTTAAAAGCTTGTGCCTCCAGCAAAACTTGCCCACTTTCAATCGGAAAATCCGAAAATAGATAAAGAAAGACTTTGAAAGACGGGAAAACTAACAAGTCCATGCATCCCCAGAACTTCTCACCGTCACATCTTAGCAATTTCCATGTCCCCTCTCAGCTGGCCCTGGGGTACCAGGCCAGTTGTGCCCAACCATCGGGTAATCTCTCTTCCGCCTGCTCCACCGAGAAGAGATAATCCAGTTGGCTCAGAATTCTTGGCGTTATTCCCATTATATCCTATTATATCCATATATATCCCAGTATATCCATAGCATATCTGTTTATATCCATATCATATCCTATTTCATCCCTATCATTGGTAGTTAAATCCTGCTGATATCCCACTTGAGCAGTGTTCCACACCCACAATGTCATTCCATTACACTAGTTGTTTTATGGGGATTCCCACAATGGATGATGATAATCCCCAATATGTTGGATGGAATAACCACCTATATTCATCAACCATCAGGATTTTTGAACCTTGCTCAATTATGGGTCAAAACAAGATTCAAGCATTGTCTTGTAGATCATTTCTGTCGATTTCTGGGATATTCATCCATGCAACGCAAGGTTGACAGGCCTGCATCGGTTGGAAGATCGTTGCCATTTCGCTTTGACCCAAACCAGCATTTTTTCAGTGGAAGACAAACTTGGCGACTTTGAAAGTCCATCGAACGATCCAACTAAGCCTGTGATAATCCGATATCCGAGCTGAATCTTGGCGCAATCTCCACGCTGCTCAAATCTCTTGCTTCTTAGCCACTCATTCCCTTAGAAGCCACTAGAAACACAGCCCCCAGTCTACCCTGGTGTAGATCTGATAATCAAACATGGTTTGCTGGGAAATATCCCATTTAGATCCATTTTCATGGTTTGCTGGGAAATAATTAATTATCCCATTTAGTTCGTTGAGGTTTCCAGCATTTTCCAGCCACCTTTATTTACTTCGGGGGTGTTCCAGCTGGCCATTGCTGGAGGGGATCCCCAACTGAGGCATGGCACGACTGGATCGCCCGACATCACTTCGCGCACCTGGCTGGGATCTGCTGAGGATCACCAAAGTATGAGTCGTTGGGGAACATCAATCTACCCTCTGGTAAACTAACATAGCTATGGAAAATCACCATTTTTTATGGATAAATCCACTATAAATGGTGATTTTCCATAGCTATGTCAGTTTACCAGAGGGTATTCTGAAGGATATGAATATTCAATCATATTCACGAATATTCCCCAAGAATGGTTGATTTATAGGGGTAATGCCGCTAGGTATGTGAACACAAATCATCCTCCCAGTCTTTTTTGTGTGGAGAATAGACAGTTCTTGAAACCGCAAAAACCAGATGTTCGTGGCCAATGTTGTGTTTCGTGTCAACAGTTGGCACCCATCAAACACATTCAAACACAATGTGTACCCAACAAATATAGTGACATTAACCCGCCACATGATTTTTCTAGATGCTCTTTTGCAGTGATGAATTTTGGGGGTTGAAAACAATCTCTCAAAAACAGGTTTGAACGTTAATCTATGAACCAAGCCCATCACTATCCAATCCAAACTGATGGGCTATGTTATGAATCCAATTCATAATTATTTCATATTGTCAAGACCTGAATTTAATATATATATATATATGATTATATATGTATACTCTTTCCATGTTGGTCGGTCAAAAAAAATGACCCATAGCCTTCGGATTTTACAATGGAACCCAAAGCTTGCCGTTTACACGTGCAAACTTGCTCTTCAGGTTGCGTCGTTCGTTTTCAGGAACTATTCCCAAAGGTCCCGGCAGAATCGATATTTACTCAATTCCCCCATGGCAAACAAGTAGACCATCAGACTTCCAGGGCACTCAGTCTTCTCATATAAGTGAAGAATGTGGGCAATATATCTGGAATGGTTTGTGTATCGGGTCCGATGGATTACGATCAGTCTTCCCGAAAAGGATAAACTTTGGGTTTAATGTCGCAAAGCCAAGAATAAACCTACCATTTGGGGATGGTTTGTAGCATCCATGTATGGTGATTTTGGGGATGGTTTATTATTAGATTTACCACATTAACCCAACTTTGTGTTTTTTTTGGTGCCTGCATAAACCATCATAAACCCATATCCCCCACGCCGCCCCCAGCCCGGCACCCAGCGCGACAATGCGTCGGCACCATGCCCAGCCAGTTCCGGGGAAGGAAGCCTCTCCGAGTTATCCGCGGCACGGTCGGGGGCCCCGTGGTAACGAGATCGCTAGGGTTTAACCAGGCTTTAAGGAGAGATATAACATGATATAACTATAGTTAGAGGGTTTGACCAACTTATAACTGGGGGAGGCACTTACATGTGTACTTACATGTATACAGCACGTATACATGTATATAATTATATATATATTGCAAAATATGAGGGAATATACATGTATAATTATTTAGAATCATAGATTGCCAGCCAAGTTTGAGCCATGTGTGAGGACACCGAACGTCTGCAGAAGCTGCACACAGCCATCGAAGATTTCTGGTGATTCATGTAATGGGGGGATCGCAAACGGATGGCCCTAGGTAGATGTATGTTCCTATGATATATATTGTATATAATAAACAGTATATATGTTTCCATAACAAGTTCAAATATACAGTATATGTGTCCACATCCACATATATCAATATTATACATATCACGTGTGTATATATATACATATTCTGTATATAACATATCAAAAACACAAAAGCAGAAGATCAAAAAAAGGGGATGCACGATGCTTTCTGCGCTTCCAAATACAAAAATGGACTTTGCGAGAAACTTTGGGGTTTCACACTGAACCATTTAGCCCAAATGGCTAAGTTTGGAGAATTACACTCTGGTAAACTAACATAGCTATTGAAAATGGCCATTTATAGTGAGTTTTCCCATTAAAAATGGTGATTTTCCATAGTTATGTTAGTTTACCAGAGGGTATCCAGGTTGTAATCTATCCAGATTTGTATACAGGAATCCCAAAAAAGATAGACAAGTAAAATCCTACGAAGGTAGTAAACAACTGCTGTATCTTCTGAATGTGGGAAAATGATGGTAACCAACCTGAACACAATGCCCAAATTTCTATCCAGGATGGCACCTCTCACCCTGCAGCTCGGTGGCCCAGGAGAATTTCACCTGGTGAAACCAGTCGGATCTGGCCCTAATTTGGAATCGCTTCTTGGTTTATTTATGTTTATTTCACTAATATAATGTTGGGATTTGTGTTCTAAGTTCATCTAAGTCAGTTACACCACCTATTTCAGGTTAAATTAAATAAGTTAGTTCACCATCTAACATCAACGAAATAAGATGGCTGAGTTGGTACATATGCCTATAGTTAAAGGTGGGTTACAAACCCGCTTCCCATTTTTGTACGATTTGTCAACAAAATTCAAAAGGACAACTATATATTGTCGGAAATTACAATAGAATCGATGGTCATGTTTGATCATTCTACTTGGTGATGATAGATATCAATTATCAATAATGGGTGCGTGTGTATGTCTGGATAGCTATGTATCTAAATATATATATATATATATATATTATTAAATATCATTACATATTATTATATATTATCATTTATTCTTATATATCATTATAAATCATTGTATATCATTATATCATTATATATTAAATTAATTGCAATTCTATGCACAGAATCTCCGATGTCCAAAGAAGTTGTGATTTCGAGAGCTGGCGCTACATGACCTGGAAGGAACCCAGTTGGAAGGTGAGGATTTTTCCAGGGGCGTATGACCTACCAATGGTGCGAAAATTGGATTAAAACTATCATTAATATGGATATATATGGGTATATATGGATATATATATATATATGGATCACGTGCATATAATCATATAATTGTGGTTTTAATATGTTTTAATGGGCAAAATGGTGATTAACCAGTGTTTGGAAGGGGATACAAACTCTATTTTGAGACAGACCCATATAGAAGGTCTGATAGCCCACTGCAAATGCAAATGATGCAAAACATGCAAGAGCTTCAGGGTCAAGAAATGCTTGATAAATCAACCAGAATAAAGCATGGAATGTGAAACTATCAAGAATTCTTGATAAAAGAAATGATGGAATGATCTTGTTCATGGAAAATTCATGAAATTCACAATTTTTGTTCAACGAAAACTCCTCCACCTTTTTCATGGATGTTTCAGTTTGCGATTCGCATCGATATTCCATGGCCAGGTGACAGCACTATTTGGATCTATTTGGGACTATTTGGGACTATTCACTTTGATGCTTAAAATCATCATCAAACTCATCATAAGAATCATCACCGATACACACCCCAAAATGAAGACTGGTTGGTCGGTCCGCCAATCGATTGGCCCCTCGTCGGAGCACTGTGTGATCGCTGAAGGGCCCCTCATCTTGCAGGTCCTGCAGAAACCCGAAACGGGCACGAAATTCGATTGGAAGCGGTCAGAGGGAGGCCCTATTGTGGCAAAATGGACATGGGGAGGCCAACTCATTGAACTCTAGAAATCAGAAGCGTGTCATTCCAGAATTGGGCACAGAAAAAAAGGAGTCGTGCTCTTGCTATCTTATTTGCAAGTGATAAGCGAGGTGTCACTGAAGTCACCAAGAGAAACAATCGATCTGATAACTGTGCCAATCAATGGTTGCAGCCATCACAGGGATGAGCATCCAAGAGTTTCAACTTATCATAACCCATACCATCAAGATGTGGCTCATGAATTTGCCTCTGCTCTGGTGATGTTCGCTCTGAACATAGGTAAATTTGTAGGTGAGGAAAGGTCAACATGAGCGAAGATGAACAGAATGGTTGACAAAGATGTTGAGCCATGAATTGCCACTTATTCTGGGATGTTGACGGAAGACAGCCCAAATAAACGGTCACACTTATTAATGTAATAGTAGCCAACCATGCCAAACAGGAGTATGCACTATTCTTTGACATGGACCTGGGCAACTATTGTAATCATATTTTAGGAATAAAACATGAAATTATATAGTAGACAGCCAAACAAATGGGGCACGATTCCCCCTTGCTAACTCAAATTGATACCCGCATTTTCCTCCATAGATGGCAAGTCTTAGATACTCTGCATGCTTTTGGCTGGTTATATAGTAGCTATCACCATCAAAATGGAAAAGAAAGAGGCAATGTATTCTGAAACATGCCTAACACCTCAGTTTTTTCTGGATCAAACGATATTAAGCCTTCATGTTTTTGCGAATAGACCACATTTTTGATGGATAGACAGGAGAATATTGATCAATAGATATCTATCTCTATATCTATCAGATATCGCATACGTCATACGTAGACTATATATATACATAATTGAACTATAACAATTCACTAAGCTGCAGCTCAGCTAGGGGATGATACCCTATACTAATCATAGAAAATCATCATTCCAGTGACAAAAAATGATGTGAGATCATTACAGTACCACCAGAAAACGATACAACCCTGAAATCCTACCAAAATCCTGAGAATCTATAAATGATATAGTATGAGATAGTATGAGATATATACAGTATATATAGTATGATATATATAGTATGCTATATTATGATAAAGTATGGTATAGTATGGTATAGTATGGTATAGTATGAGATAGTATGATATATATATATATAGTATGATATATATATAGTATGATATATATAGTATGATATATTATGATAAAGTATGGTATAGTATGGTATAGATGCTATATTATGATAAAGTATGGTATAGTATGGTATAGTATGAGATAGTATGATATATATGATATATATATATATATAGTATGATGTATATAGTATGATATAGTATGATATAGTATGATATAAATGATGGTGAAACCTAAAAACCATCGCATCCGATTTCACCTGGGGCTGATCTCCATCTCCTCTCCTTCTCCGTGTCTGCGGCCTTCACTTGGCCTGGAAAACGGGGAACCCCGTTTTCGGCCATGGGAAGAGCCCCCATGATTTCAGCGATTTCACCAATGGGGACATGGGGAGATCAGTTTTAGATCCTATCTTTTTCATGGGTTTTAGACCCCAGATATACAGGAAAAAAAAGGATTGAACCAAGAATGGGATACAGAATGGGATATTCCATGCGATAATTATGTGTATAATTGTATATATATATATATATAGCTATATATTACATACATGTAGGATGTATTACTGTAATGACATCCATGGGAAACTAAGTCGATTTTGTGGTCTGTGGTTTTTTTTGTGATCCAACAATGGGAAATGGGTCACCTGGGGGCCATTTTTGTTTTTCAACTGTCACTGTTTCCTTCAGCCAATCCTGGAAAACAACGCAAGCGGACCACACAGGAACATGTGGCTTTTATGTTTTTATTGGTGAGTCAAAAACACCCCGTCTAACAGGCAAAAACATGGGCGAATTCCGAGGCCCTCAGAAAATGAGCCCCAACTCCCCATGTCACAGTGTCACATCAACGCATCTCCCCGGTGATTTCTCACGGCGAGTTCACCCTGAAAAAACGACAGCTAAGTTGGTTATCAGTGCTTAACTATAGTTTTTAGAATAGTTAAAAAACTATAATGTGGTTAAAACAATGATAAACCATCCCCCAGTCATCCCCCAGTCATCACCAATTTCAAAGGTGGTATATTTTTTTACCATTGCCAGTCATGGCTAGTTTATGGCATTGTTTTAACATGTTTTAACCACGGCTGAGGCCGGACCGCCTGCTGCTTCCTTCGTCGCCCATCGACGTCTCTTTGCAACCTGTGGGCGCAGGGCGCAGCACAAAACACTGGGTGAGTTCACCAAACAATGGGGGCTGCAACAAACACTGGGGGTGATGCAAACCGAAACTTGGGAGTTCAAAGTTCGACCATCTTACTGTAGGTGTTTTCTTGCACCAAACTTGGGCAGTTCTTTAATATCAAATTCACCGTTTTTGGGGATTCAAACAAAACTTGAGACTTCAGCCCTAAGTTTAAGATGATTTCAAGAACATGAAGTGGGTGACGCGCTTCACACAGCTAAGACTTAGGATCTCACCACCAAAACCGCCGGAGACCCGAGCGGATCAAGCCTTTCGTTCTTCCTTCGCACGAAAGATGCTGGAGAGCAAATTCGACACCTCGAGACAGCATGGGACCAGGGGGTCTGCGGGGAGGAAGCATACATTTACGGATTGTAATACATGCTATGTGTATATATATATATATAATTATATATACAATTGTATACAGTACATAGTTTTATATATACAAAACTGTGGTGAAGGGTTGTAAAATGGCAGATCAAAAAGTGGCGCTTCTGAAATGCCGATCTATTTCCAGTTCAAAGTTATTTGTTTTTGTTGAAAATGATTCAGGGATTCTCGAGCAGCAAAAAATCTATCTATTCTGATCGAACCATGGGTTGAACCAGCAAAAGGGGCTGTACTTTGCCATATTTTCCCCAAGATGCAGGTAAAAAACACAGTTTACTGAAACTGTACCCTAGGAGATGTGCATTTCATTGATTGCGGGGAAAATGCCAAGCCTCATGATATGTGTTTTAGAAACAAAAAGGACATCATGTTTTTCGCTGCTTCGTTCGTGGGGGCAAGATTTTGTGCGGAATTGCAAGCTTATAAGCCTGACAAAGTGGATCTGCTCTTCTTATAAGCAGCAGTTTTACTCCCGATTTTTGGACCAGTAGTCTTTCTTAAACCCCATTTGTTGATCCCCAGGTTCTGTCATTTTAAGAAAGATAATTAATAAACCATACCCAAAATCACGGTAAATGGGTGGTATAAACATATAAACCATCCCTAAATGGTAGGTTTATTATTGGGTTCCAGTTTCCCACATCAAGTGGAAAATTCATCGATTGATGGTTCAACCTTCACACTTTGGGGACTTCGGGATGCGACATATCACCAAACCCAGCTTGGCCGTGTAGAGACCTCGAGTTGCTCCATATCACTGATCAGGTTGTCGATGAAGTTCTCCTATGTGAAGGATCTTGAGGCTACGGCCATGTAAAATTCGAATCCCATCCCCCCCAAGAAACAATGACCCCAAAATGAATACCCTCTGGTGAACTAACATAGCAATGGAAAATCACCATTTTTAATGGGAAAATCCACTATAAATGGCCATTTTCAATAGCTATGTTAGTTTACCAGAGGGTAATCATAAGGGAAAAGGATAAACATTGGTACCATTGGGTCCCTTGGGCAATCCCCTGCATTGTTCGGTCAAACCGGAACCCATCGGTGGAATTTTCCCGCCACGGTGGTTGAGCCAGCTCCAGTCTTCACCAACGACTTACATCGCGCACGGATGGGGCGATTTTGTATTGATCAAATCCGCTTACTTTGCGTGATTGTTTCGGGTTTCTTGGTTCAGTCCCAAGGCTTTCAATTAAATAGATTTAAATAGCCCATATTAAGTCAATCGTCATGACAAAACTAAACACATAAAGATGCTTATTATTGTTCACTGATGCAATAAATCCGTTTTCTCCACATCCACATCCCGAGGGCTTTGGCGGCGCAAACAAAACATGTACAATCATTGGGAGTAAGTACACACCACTCAATCAAATAAAAAACTGTACACATGGAATGCAATGGTTGGTGTTTTTTTTTCTTTCGGGCATACTTGCAAGCACAGCCAAGGAAGAAAGGGAGCAAAAGATCCGCTGAAAGAATGGAGAAATGAACTGACTAAATGCGTTGACCTGAAAGCAAGGATGACGCATGTCCGGGAAACAAAGAAACGTGTGACAATCGTTTAAACTTTTGCACCAAAGCTTTCGAAGTGATTAAATATCAAGAGAACTTGGATAATCTTGGATACTGTACATGGTACATCATGATGAAGGCTTCATTTCTACTGAATGTCTCAGTGACATTCCACCCAAAGTGCTCCAAATAAGCATCGTTTGCCACGCCTCCAAAGAAAGATCCCAGAAAATTCGAAGTCTCCCCCAATATGATCAATATGTAAAGTGGTTCTATTCCCTTTGAGGATCACCCCCAATTGGTAATTCTCAAAAGATTTGCTTGGTAAGCCCCAAATTTGTGGTTTAACCCATCTTTAAAAGGGTAACTATGGTTATCAACCACTGATAAACCGTGGGATGATTCTCAACCTAGTTGGCTAAGTTGGTTTTTCACTGTCATATACAATGCGGATTTATGGCCGATATATATGTATTTATGTATGTATGTATGTATGTATGTATGTGTATGTATGTATGTATGTATATGTATATGTATGTATGTATGTATGTATGTATGTATGTATGTATATGGATATATATATATATATATATGTATATATATATATATATCAAACTAGTTTTATAATGGGATTTATAAACCAACAAACATACCTGTGGGGGCACCACCTTCTGTAGCATTATGCTGTGCCTTTGGAGCATGGTGACTTCGGCCAGTCCTGGCGGCCCACTTTCTTCTGTGCCTTCTCTACTCGCCTTGAAGAAATGACCGTTTTAGCAGGTATTTTACCAGGAAAAAGAAGGGGAAGTGTAGAGATGTAGCCATGGTCAAGTTAGATGTTAGATGGGATAAATGTGGTATGGTCATCCCATGAATCATGGGAATCTGCCATGGGCAGCTTTTGACCATGGCAGGGACTTATCCATATTGAGCCACAAAAGCAAAAGTTCAGTAACAGAAAGGACAAATGAAACCAGCACAAAATATCCACGCGGGCATTTGATATCACAGTTTATGAAGCTTATGCACTGAAAAAACGGGAACTGATGTCACAACACCAGAGCGGACTCAGCAACTCATTTTGGGGGTGTGATCCAATGTGCTAGTGATTGTGGCATTCAGAAGGGAAAAACACACGCCCATTTCAGCCACACCGTGGCGTTAAACCGGCAACAATGGTGAGGTGGGTCCAAAGCCGCCAAGGGGGTCCAAGAGACTTAGAGAATCTTAGAGACTTGTGCAGCAGCAATCCATTGGATACCCTCTAGTAAAGTAATCAAACATGGCAAGTGGAAATCCACTATGAAATTGAATTCAAGTTGGAAAATGGAACTTATTTGAAAATAATTTACTGGAAGGTACAGGAAAGGTTCACTTCAACTGATGGAAACTGGAAACTCAACCAACAAGACATGGTGCATGTAACCACCACAAAACGAGTTCAACGAAAACCGTGGTCTTAAAGACATGCCAGAATAGAACATGTTCAGATGTAAACAAATATCAAATTCTTTTTGGAAATGGCCATACATGGCCCAAATTTGCTAGACTCCTAAACCATAGAAGTCATAAACTGCGACAGGGTCTTCCAGTGCCGAGTGGTTGAGCAAAAACAACAACTGTTTGGGACTTTCAACACATGGATGTCATGAATAGTCGGAAACCTTCTGTGCAAGGCACAAGCAAAAATCAAAGGTGGACCCCCACATCCAAATCATCCAAATCAATTCCAATTCACCAACCGAAACCGACAGCCTTTCAGCATGGCTGATCTGCGTCTAACGCTCTAAGTCCAAGACTTGTGGAGACGATCTTGCTCTCGTCGCAACATCGCCTGGCCACAGTCACGAGTTGCAGCGAGTCGCAGTGAAATCCCAATGACCGGTCAACCGAAAAGAAATCATCCAAGAGAAAGTTGGTTTTGTTGGACAAATTACAGTCAGAACATGCCGAAACATACTGAAACTACATATCTCTTAGCCCGTTTTGTTGATCCCCTGGCCCTGAACGTCCTATTGATTGCGACATGTGACTTTTATGAGCACATCTCCCCAAAGGGCCAAAAATAACACATAGTTTGCCAGTAGTACCGCACAAGGCGGTGGCGGAAGTTTCAAACATAGGAAACCTATAGGAGAGGTTGGTTGTTGTGAATCAGGGATGGACTGATGGACCGAAAGGTGCTTGAGGTCTCCTCTCTTTCTCTCTCTTTCTCTGACTATCTACCTACCTCCATACCTATCTTTCTATCTATCTATTTATCTCTCTCTCTCTCTCTTTCATCTAATTACCTTTCTATCTATCTATCTATCTATCTATCTGTCTATCAATCAATCTATCTATCTATCTCTCTCTCTCTCTCTCTTTCATCTGTCTATCTGTCTGTCTACCTGTCTATCTGTCTATCTGTCTCTCTGTCTACCTGTCTATCTGTGGTGCAGTGTCATTCAGTGTAATGTAGTGTAGTGTAATGTAGTGTAGTGGAGTGTAGTGGAATGTAGTGTAGTGTAGTGTAATGTAGTGTAGTGTAGTGTAA
>Ga0126342_10005143_pt1 | contig 22688 bp, 20 predicted proteins | sample Cyp1metagenome_FD_92528 | JGI IMG/M metagenome (GOLD analysis project Ga0126342, IMG submission 92528) | Coral microbial communities from Lord Howe Island, Old Settlement Bay, Australia - Cyphastrea 1 metagenome | ecosystem: Host-associated > Invertebrates > Cnidaria > Coral ...
AGAGCAGTTGAGAGGAGGGGGGTCTGACCCTGTTTTGTTGGCATTTTACAGTGTGTCATGCCTTGGAACTGTACCATATGTCCATCCACAGGATGGACACCCATCGGTTGGGGATTCTGTCAGTCAAAACCAGTGAGAGGAGGGGGGTCTGACCCAGCAGACCCGCATCAGCTCCCTATGAAAGTAGTATTCGGACGTACCCGGTTTGTCAAAAATATCATATTTAGCTTTTAAAACGAGGTAGGAACACCCCGAGAACGAAAAATCCCTGTGATCACTGGGATGGCTTAAAGGAAATGGGATTGCTCTCAAATCAATCTCTTGAGAAGCCAGAAAAAAAAACTAAATCAGTCCCAATTTTTGATGGTCAGGAAAAACGATGTTGACAACGATTAAATCCAATTGTTAGTTGATTCAATCCACATGCTGAGTTAAGCCGTGTTGATTGGTTAATTCCCATTAAATCCCGGATCCCATCAAAGCACCATTTTTCTGGTGTGAAATCCCGCCATTGGCCTCCCATTTTGGTAAAATCCATGGTAAAACCAGCATTTTGTGCTGGTCAGAAGCCTGGGCTTTACAACTAGGTGAACTACGGTTTATCCTAAATATAATTCTAGATACTCATGATAAACCGTAGATACTCCAAAAAATGTTCAATAATATTCAATATAATTTCATGTTCATGGTCAAATAATAGCATATGTTTAACCTGATTTTTTCAACCAAAAACAGGTCGCTGTTTTATGGCGCCATGGGCCAGAAATGGATCATATGATGATCTCCCTGTGTTAATTTGCTGATTTTCCAGTTCGCTATGCAGGGTATAAACCCTCAGCTGGACTGGTCAAAACAACCGCATCAATTTGGGTCCCGGGAACGGGTCGTAACGGGTCCCGTTACGCACTTGGCTGGGGTGCAGTTCCAGTGACTTAAGTAGATTCATTATGAATGATATAGAATCTGGTTATGTCAAAATAGCTATTGAAAATGGCCATAGACAGTTGATTTACCCAATAATAGCATGGTGATTTTCCATAGTTATGTAAACGTTTACCAGAGGGTAGAATCTATAGAACCATAGTAAGACTGCTTTGTCCAATGATTTCTTCTTTCTTGGCTGGCGCGGAGATGACAATGAGCTGCAAATTCCAGAGCATTGAACAGATTGATTGATCAAGTCAAAGCCTTGCCAGGTTGTTCGATTCATTGCTCAATTGAGTGTCGTCCTTGGTCACAGTGGCAGCATTTCAACAAAGCCAAGAATCCTCGTTTGCCTGCCCGCATTGAGGAGGACAGAAAGGCGAGCGAAGCTTTGTTGTGTCAGTTCATCAGAGTCGCAGATGTTTGTCATCGGTGAATACATACAAGGCTGCCTGTGAAAAGTCGCGCAAGATTTTCATGACGCACCAAGTCCCGCTATTGAGTTCTGGAGGCTACAACTCCCAGTGGTTGTTCAGAGCTTACTCAATGGGAAGTGGCAGGAGCGCTGGCATGCAGCGACTGTACTTTTCTGCGCGCGACAAGGTGGACGGTGATATCATATATCCCGACTTCGAGGGTTTATTACCAAGTGATATATCGGTTACATCCAAAGTTATATCACAACTTATAGGGCGGGTTTGTGATTATAGTATATACCTTAGTGATATAGGGGTTATGTCCTAACATATCCTAACTTATAGGCATAGTTATACAGTTATACCATAGTTATACCATACTTATAGCCATTAATACCCCGTCTGGCAGCCCCCATGGTGTCGTTTTGATTCGTTTTGAGGTGACGACGGGCTCCTCTTCCACGCCTCCAACCGCGGCTTCGCCTTCGAAGGCGCCGCGACGATCGTCGCGGCGACGCCATCGCCGTGCTTCGGCGCGGCGGACGTGGTGGGCTGCGGGGTGCTGCAAGCCGTGGAGGGCGCAGGTGGGCGGAACGGGGGGTCCCAGGGGTCCCAGGTTGGGGCAGGTTTGGTGGAAATGAAAGCTGCCATTGAATGGGATGTAAATAGTGGGATTGAATGGTGAATTTTTAAAACTGTATGGTGATTTTGGTGGAAAATCAATATATAGATCCCATAATATACTGTATGGTGATTTGATATGATTTTATTTCGATGTGGGATTGAATGGGATTTATAAATTGGTTTCAGGGGATTTGATGAGATTTAATGGGATTTAAATAGTGGGATTTAATTGGCTAAGATGTCTGAAATATTCTGAAATAACTAGCTTCATTGTTGGAATTTATGGTAATGAAAGAACTATGGTCAATCAACCAACTTTGAAACTGGGAGCCTACGACTCTTGCGACACTTGTGAGACTGGCGGGGTGGATCTCATGGTTTGGTTTTTGGAGAAACCGACTTACCCTCTGGTAATTTAACATAGCTGTTGAAAATGGCCATAGAAATAGTGGATTTACCCATTAAAAATTGTGATTTTCCATAGTTCTGTTAGTTTACCAGAGGGTACATCCTCAACTGCGCCCACTCTTTGTGGGTTGCAGAATAGTCACCTCTTTTTGCCTTTCCAACCCCTTACTTTTGATGCTGGTAGATTGAGATCCAGCATTTGTCGAGCTATAGCCTCGCAACGTAAACTAGGTTTTCTGTTGATGAAAACTTTGGTCCGTAGGTTAGAAACAAACAACTTACAACTAGGGGTCACCAACTTTCGCCAAACAGTTTTCAATCATCAATGTTTTATCATTTGTTCCATACTTGTCCATGATTTTCCATCAATTACCCATACTTTTCCATGATTGTTCAATGACTTTTCCATTTTTTATTGGGGCCAAAAAGCATCACTTTCCCAATCAACGTCATGGAGATAGGGGTGCTGGCACCAAAACCCAAGCAGGTGCTGATGCCGTTCTCCATGCGCCACGGAAGATTTTCTACACCCTCAATGGAGTCTTCATGGGCCACTTGCCGGGAACCATGACTGAAGGAGATTGACACATGGTATCAAAATATAGGTATATGAAAGTTGTTCTTAAGATTAACATTTATATCAGAGTAGTAGACTGACCATATATATAGGTGTTGAAATTGATCAACATTTCTGAAACGACCCCAGCACAGGCACTGGCATTTGCCCACCATTTGAGTCACTGAGGCTTTGCCTTTGACCTCGACATCCCCAGCAACGTTCCACTATGGCCTTGCGTGGCTCAGCGGAGTGCAAGCAATGTGAGATGAAGATACAGGGGATATGAAGATCCTCACAGTTACCCTCTGGTAATTTGTTACATAGCAATTGAAAATGGCCATAGAAATAGTTGAGCTATTGAAAATCATAGGACAACCATAGGAAAATGGGGATTTCATGAGATATATAGCTGATTTATGATAGCTATTGAAAATGGCCCAGTCGAAATAGTTGATTTACCCACTAGCATGGTGATGTTCAACAGCTATGTGTATGTTTCCAGAGGGTAAAGCCCTCTCCAAAAGTAGGGCGTATGGATGATATGGGGGGTGGGTCAAAACCTTGTACCCCTGGTGAACATCAAAATAGCTGGTAAATGGATGTTCATCCCACTAAAAATGGTATTAATAGGTATTGATCCATAGCCATATATCTATACTTAGATGGGCCTATTCACCAACACCAGTTATTTGATGTTATTTGTATTGAGAAAACTTGGGGTATGATGCCATACATGGGGTGACGTAACGGTGACGTACTGACTTATAACGTACAACTGGTAAAGGGCCACAAGTGCAGAGGAACCAGCTGTTTTGGTGGCTACACCAGGTTTTTCATCAATGGGTTTTGAGATTTTATAGACCAGTCCATATCAAAGATGATTTCAGTAGGTTTTTCTTGAACAGATCCTATGTATATTTTATATATCACATATATATATGTGATATATAAAAATATAATCATATATATATGTGATATATATATCGTATATATATATATATACACATCATGTTTGGTCTTTCAACTATGCAATCGGCTGTTATCAGACATCTCCCCAGTGGTGAAGACTTTGAATCCGTAGTTTTGTGGTTTTTTCCGCACCCTATGAAGATCAAAAAACGCATTTTGTGTTTGAAAAAAACTTGGTTTGCAAAGCAAATACTGTACTAAGTTATGTTGCATAGAAAAATTGCTGCCTACACAGCAAACTCCAACAAGATCGAACTGTGTTTCCAGGATGGAAATTGGTTTGTCTCCTCATATTTTCCAGGTTTCCAGTCGTTTTCGTTCCCTAGTTTTTTGGTGCTACAATGTGGGGCCCCCAAACGTTATAAATTGGTTTATAACCACCATGAATTATATTAACCCAGTGACTATATATGAATTATTTAAGCGTATCATAAACCATACTGAGTTCTTGGAGTGATTCGGCCCCAGGACTTGCAAGGTGGTGCCCCCCAAGTGATGTGAACGTTGGTTTATATGCCATGGCAACTAGTTCGATATATCTACCATGAGTCCTAGTGAAACTAGAGTTATTTGCACCAACTTAGTTCCCCCTCTGGTAAACTAACATAACTATGGAAAATCACAATTTTTCATTGATAAATCAACTATAAATGGTCATTTTCAATAGCTATGTTAGTCATTACCAGAGGCTAAATCCCATTAAATCCCATTAAATCCCATTAAACCACCATTTTCCTATGGTTTTCCTATGGTTTTCATATGGTTTATCAACGACCCAACAATTTCGCACGGTATGTCATCCCCGGTATCTACCACCAGGTTGGCGTGGACACGAAGCAATGGTCGCGAACTCAGCTCAGTTACGGCCAGGTCGTTTGAAGCAACGTGGGTAAATCTTGGTAAACCCTAAAACCATTGGTCTATGAACAATGATTACTATAAAACCATTGGATTTCATGGGATTTAATGGGAATTAATGGGAATTAAATGGGGTTTATGTGGATATACCCTCTGGTAAACTAACGGTTTGCTATTGAAAATGACCATAGAAATAGTGGATTTTCCCACTGGTAGCATGGTGATTTTCCATAGTTTTTTGATGTTTTTTGTATGTTTACCAGAGGGTACTATAAAACCTTCATTGAAATTATCCTAGGTTTGTCAAACTTTATCTATAAGTTTTTCTGTTTATGATGCTGCCATATGCATGTTTGAAACATGCTTGGAATGGCAAAAACTAGGGCCTACGGCCTACGGATATACCCCAGTGTGGGACAGACAACACCCATTTACATCAGGTGTGTTTTACAGAAATCAACAAACATATGGACCAAATGGTGACAGTTTGGCCGTACACTTGGTTCCTCTCAGTCCGGCAGGGGCCCTCAAACGATGTGTTTAAGTTTGTTTTTAACCCCATGTCATTGTAACTATAGATTAATGATATATCCATCACAAAGCCTGGTTACATTAAATAGTTTCAGGAATAATGATATATCCATATAGCCTGGTTACATTGAATATGAAAGACATTAACTTTTTCAGAAAGTACCACTTTGGTTGCTACTTTGGCATGATGTTCCATCCAAAAAGCCTCACACAAACGATCCGAAAAGTCAAACTGTGCACAAACGATCCGTTTTTGGTGCCTGAGGTTGTCCTTCAACTTTGGTAGTGAACCGTTCCAGTACGATTTGGACCAGTTTCCCTACGTGCAGGCGACAAACAAAACGGTGTATCGGTGGGTTTCTTTGTGATTTGGATAGTGGAAAATCGTCAAAACCCTGGTACCTAGTGAACCCCAAAATAGCTGGTAAATGGATGTTCATCCCACTAAAAATGTATCTATAGGTATTGACCCATACCCAAATGATTGTCCAACTAACCCCATGGCAAATTGTTGACAGTGGGTTTGTCCAACTGTGGCCACTGGTTAAATGTTAAGGATCATCCCAGGGATTGTAACTGTGATAACTGTTTTGTTGCTTACGAAATCACCAGTGGATGGTCAACATCCCCAGTGATTTCTAGGATTTTATAGGGTTTTATTGGCTTAAGAGGATGTTGACCATATTTCTAGGAAAATCATCAGTTATTTCTAGGATTTTTTTGTCGGCTTTCATAGGCTGTTTCAAGCATCCAAAATTGGTGCCAACTTTCTGCAACCTTCCTGTCGGTAAAAATGGGGCCAGATAAGCCAGCTACATGATCCTCAAGGGTCAGTCATGGTTCCATGAGAAGAATGCTACATGTAGTGACCCATGATGTTCCACGTTACCATCATTAACCATTGGTGATTTTTATGGGATTATTCATGGGATTTTGAATGGGAATTATTTTAATGGGATTGATGTGGATATTGTACTGATATACCCTCTGGTAAATTAACAGTTGGACCCTGAAAATGACCAATTTAGAGTGGAAACTAGTCTTCCAAACCCTATCTGCCAGGGTCTATGTTAATTTACCAGAAGGTAATGGTAACCATCATTAACCAGCGTTTATAGATGAAGTTCAATAGCCATGTTTGATACACGGTGACTTTTGTGAAGCACAGTGAAGCCACCAATCAGAGTTTACACCCACCAAGCATGTGATGCATATCTTTATACAACTGTGATGTATTCACCATAAAGCCTACAGTTATCGCCATTTATCAGTTATAACTGGTTATAAGTGGGATTATACATTCTATAAATGGGGTTATAAGTACTTATAAGTGGTAAAGGGCCATAACTGTAGTTATCTTATCGGTATTTCTACTTTGGGGGGTGCAGTTCCCCTTTTTGTGGCCCTGAATCTCCCAACTTCTGGGGTTTTTAAGCCATAGGCCCATACCCAATCTTACCCCAAGTGCCCAAGTACTTATCAACCACAAACCTCATGATATATATATATATATCTAATATATATATATATATAATATATATATATATATATATATATATAATATACATATATATAATATACATATATATATAATATATATATAATATATGATATATAATATATATATATGTATATAATATATATCTATATATATATATATATATTATATATATATCCGGAAAATGATACATCCACCAACCAAAAATCCTAGTCGATCTTAGTTATTTCATGCGATTTCTACCTATCAACCAACAGAAACCGTGACTTCGGCCGCTAGGTTTCCCTGAAGACACCCTATGACACCTTCGCTGTGCGGAGTCCTGGGGGAGGATCATCCCACTGACCTCGTGGGGTGATCCTCGCTTCGTGGAAATCTCTGGCCCGGCGTAAGTGGATTTATCATGATTTATCCCATCTTCTTACACAATAGGTGCCCCCCAGTTGTTGGTTTATAAACTCCATTAACTACAGTTATATCTATATACAGTATGGTTTTATGGGGGATAGAACTACTGGTTGGTGGTTTGGAACATTTTTTATCTTTCCATATATTGGGAGTTTCATGATCCCAACTGACTTTCATATTTTTCAGAGGGGTTGAAACCACCAACCAGATTAAATACCACCCCAGATGGGTGTATCTGAAGATGTGGTATACCTGGTATACCTCCTATGTTGGCTATTTTAAGAAGGAGACATGATTATATAATTCAATCGTCAATGGATATGGGGGTACGCTAGTTTAACACAAATATGGACCCCCCAAAATGAATAAATCCAATACTAACCTACTGAACCAGGGTTTCGTTTTGGGTATTTCATATTAGGAAGAACGGATTATAGTTGTAGCCCTGATATACCATTGTCTATCCCAGAAAGCAGTGAGATTGAACTCGTTGGTATTTTGGCTTTGTCATCTTTGTCCGAGCTTGCACAAAATACCCTCTGGTAAACATACACATAGCTATGGAAAATCACCATGTTTAATGGGTAAATTAACTATTTCTATGGCTATGTTCAATAGTTTTTTGTATGCTTACCAGAGGGTACAGCAAATTAAAATCTGGTTGGTGGTTTCAATCATGGCTTTTATTTTCCATTTCATATATGGGATGCCATCCTTCCCATTGACTTTCACTCCATCATATTTTTCAAGATGGTCATTGTTTGTGCCAGCAACCAGAAACTGTAGTAGTTATATATAAAACACCAGTTAGATTATATATTTCTTTATAATGGTGTTAATTATATTATATAAATCTATTATAAAACACAAGTAGTTATATATAAATATACATAAAATATTAATAGCCAGTAGATTATATATAAAATAAACACCAGTTAAATCCCCATTTCCATTAACTGATGGACTGATGGTCACATGGTCCTCAATTTTTGACCCATGGCCCCTTCAGGGGTAACCTCACGGCCTGGTCCTGGGTTTTGACAACGCAGAATCACCCAGTGGATCAATGGGAAATCATCTATAAATGCCCTATGGTGTCTATCTCATGTTGAATCATTTTGAGCTAGATTTCCGAACCATGCTACCACAGAACGGAGGATTGAAGCTTTGATCACTGCTGCATCTGCAGCGGTGCACAAGGACATCGCGGTCCATCGTTTCAGCCGTAGCTCAGGTCACCAGGTCGACCACCACGACGCCCCATTAGTTCTATAGGTATCTCTACCGCGCAGCCAACAGTTCTATCATGTTATAAACCAAATTGGTCAACTTTTATTAATAAACTATTATCAACTCAACTTTTATACATAAACTATAACATTGTTTTTTAATAGTTGATATATAGTAACTATACAACTATAAAAATTAAAAAAAAAAATGTTTATTGGTTTCAGCTGGCACCGACTGGAGCTGTCTCAGGACTGGAGCTCTGTCCAAGACTCAGTGACTGGCATCATGTGAGGAGTGTTCAAAAGCTTTGGTTGATGATTATATGGACTTATGCCCTCCAATGTGTTATGTATATATATATATATATATTTATATACGTAGATAAAGTACTATATATATACATAATATGATATAATATTTATTTGTATATATATAATAGTAATGATAATAATAATGTATATATATATGTATACTATATATATATTATACATATATATATATATTTATATTGGGGATTATCATCATCCATAAACTGGGACGTCCGTTCTCACCTGGGTGATTGAAACTGGGATTAAGCCCCCCCCAGTTTATGACAGTTTCGCAGGGAAAACTTCATGAAAGACCATGATCAATTTCACTGGATTAAATGGAGTAGCCTCGCAATTGACACTAGAAGTGGCTATGAGCCTTTTCTTGTTGAATAGTTGTAAGACTGTCATGAGTTCAAGGTTTAAGATATTTTGATGGATTGCAACTGTTCCCACCAAGAAAACAATGTTAAGTGAGGATCATCATTTTACAGCCACATGATCATGATTGTTATTCATCATTGATTTTACTTGGTGTCAGAAAGGTTGTCAAAAGACACAAGTAACAAGTCACCATAACGTCTCCTGCAAGCTTTAAGCCCCTAGGCAGCCGATGGCCCTCCTGTGCAGAATGCAGGCCATCCAGTGGTTAGAAGGGAGCTAAAGAGCGAAGGGTGCAACAAAAAATGGAGAGCTAAGGGGCTGCAATCAGAGTTTCGCAACCATATGAATGATGATAGTAAGACCCTTGATTGATGCATCATTTTTTGTTCAATCACATATTTGGCAGCAAAGCATGTGGTTTTCGACCATCCTTCTTGGGGATTTCCAGACGGTCCAGTCCCGTTTTTTTGACCTGGAATTCTGCAGGGGATGGGTGATGGGTTCCTAAGCTATATCAAAAACAATACTGATTGGTGGTTTGGAACATGCATTTTATTTGTCCATATATTGGGAATAATCACCCCAACTGACTTTTATATTTTTCAGAGGGGTAGGTATACCACCAACCGGCATAGGTTGGGTGGATGAGCATCCATTTAGCAGCTATAGTCTAGCGTTCAATACACCACGCTTTGAGCGAGCCATCTGAATTCGGTCATCGCCCGTAGGTGGACAGCCACTTCCATCGGCCACGGCTAGTAAATGGGTTTTATCCCCTTTAGGGCTGTGTATACAGCGACAAATCAGCCACTTACGAAACAGTCAACTTAGTTCAACTAGCTCGTTATCCGCATCTGTAAGTACGTCAGATGTACTGGAAGCTGTTAGCTGGACCGCAAGCTCGCCTGCAATACACTGGAGTTATATGCAATGTCTCTCTATTGTAAGGGATATCGAAGAAGACCATGACAAAAAATCCACACCCACTATTCCTAAAAATCAACCATTCATATTCAAGTATCACTTATCTTCTACATGGAGTCAGAATCCTATCTATATTAAATATATTAAGATTTGCCATGATCAACAACCAAGCAGCTCATTTTTCCGTCACTGTCAATGCGCCTGCCATGTCGTCGCCTGCTTCTCCTTGCAGTGCTGTGGTTGGGCTTGGGCGGGCGTGCCTGGTTGACCTTCCGGAGTGGGAGGTCTTTTCCTGGGAGGCGAGGTGTGCACATTCCGATCACATCAATGCTGGTAGATGGTATATGGGTGTGGAAACAGGGTACCCCCTTTTAAACCCCATGCGAAACTGCGAAATCTTGTGTTTTAGTAGTTATGGACATACCGACAGACCATACCCTCCCTTTAAGTCCCAAGTTACCCCCAAGTTTTTCAGAATTTGACAGGGGGATTCTGGGATGATCATGGGGCCACGGGTCCCGATTTTTCTTCGACATGTTGGAACGTGTTCAGCGATGTGTTTAACGGTGCTGGAAATGTTTCGAAAGATTTGGATTTCAGGTACCCAAACTGGTACTGAAACCTGGCAAAATCTGACAAAATTAACTATAGGGAAACTCCGGAGATGGATCATTTCATGTAAAAAAACTATAGCATGTTTCAACCAGACTCCTGGTACATTGCTACTGAGTTTATCATAAAAAAACACTTCCATTTCTAGGAGATTTGGCATGTGACTAACGGTAACGGTTACGGTTGTGAATGGCTTGAAGCCGCCAATGAAACCATGGTTCTGGCGTAGCTTGATGGTATAGCGACCTCTCATGACTTCACCTTCTCTGACAATATATATATATATATATATATTATATATATATACACATGGAGCAACTGAAAATTTGCCTAAAATCTGGTACGGAAAATGAACGTTGACAATTTTAAGTTCTCGAGATACGCTCGATGTAGGACATATTTACCAGCGTTTGCACGCAAAATGGTCCCAGACACATAGGTACTAGACCCTCCCCTATATTATGTTTCATAAGTTTACCAATGTTAATGGGTACCCTCTGGGTGCCTTGGTGCACACTAGCGCGATAGGGTATATGAGATACTGTCAGCTGGAGTCCACCCCCGAGTTAGTGGACCTCTGGGCTGTGGTGGGAGGATACCATTTTACCCTCTGGTAAACATACACAAAATTATGGAAAATCACCATTTTCAATGGGTAAATCCACTGTAAATGGTCATTTTCAATAGCTATGTTAGTTTACCAGAGGGTAGATCATTTTAGTATCACTGGTTGATGGTTTGGAAGATGGCTTGTATTTTTCCATATATTGGGAATAATAATCCCAACTGACTTTCATATTTTTCAGGGGAGTTGAAACCACCAACCAGATCATATTGTCACTGTCTGAGGGTAATCCTCCTAATTCACAATCCGAGGGAGAGGTTGGCCAGGCTAGGCTCAAATCTGCTAGGGTCACTGTTTTATTCATGAGGCACTGTTTTTTTTTAATGAAAAGAAGCCTTTAATCATCAATACCCCCAAAGCAACCCTCCTTTGATCATTTTAGGTTTATTATTCCGGGGTTGGCATTAGACACGAGGTGAGGCCCCTTAGTTATGAGCTGGTTTCTAAACCCTGAACTATAGTTCTATCCCCGCATAAACCCAAACGTTCGTTCACCAAGTTAGGTGCGTCAACTCAGCTATCATAAATCCCCATTGCTTCCGGGTTACTTAGATGGGCCATGGAGTTAGTGAAAACTAGTTCGTAGCCATGGATTATTTCATTGGGATTTTTTGAGGGTAACAAAATTCCCAGTTACTAACCAGGAATCGGCAAAATCCCATGGCCCATCTAAGTGGTTGGTTTATGTCCATCAATTATTGATGATTACGTTAGTTTGTGAAACTCAATCACTTATTCATTATTAGGTCTATTTAAACCGGTTGGTTTATTTCGATTAACATGAACATTTTGCCCATATTTTCCTATGGTGTTCCTATGGTTTTGGTTTCGTCAGACCCTCGCCTTGCAAGATCAGGATCGGCAGGTCGGCTGAGCCCAGAGGACTGAAAGAAAGGGGGATTCTTATTGGAATTTAGCAACACGCAGAACTATAAGATTGAACCAACTGATTCTTATTAAATATTAGGGGGATTCTTATTGTTTATTTAATAAGATTGAACCAACAGAACTGATGATCTATGGGACTTAACCAGCAGAAATTTGGAGTTGCTGATGATCTATGGGCCTTTGGGGACTTAACGAGCACACATTTGGATTTAATGGTGATTTAGCCAACGAACATCGGGATTGAAGATGCATCGTTTCTGTTGGTTGAAATCAATAGTTCCAGCTGGTAACCACAAAAAGTTAAAGATAACTATGGAAATTATGCTTTGCGGTAGATATATCTAATATATCTTTAGTTAACTGAGTCTACAACCTAAGTTGCAACTGGGGGGGGTATCACCTTGTTGGCGGTTATTCAACTGGTGGCTGTGTTTAGCTGGTAGATTCTTGTTAAATTTATCTACAATATGTGCCTGGTTGGTGGTTTCACACATGGCTTTTATTTTCCATTATATATATATATGGGATGTCATCCTTCTCATTGATTTTCACTCCATCATTTTTCAAGATGGTTATTATTTGCACCACCAACCAGGCGCAGTTTTTTCGTCAAAAAGTCGGTATCAATTCAATTCATCATTGCTGCTGGGTCCATCGAATCAGATGGGATCCGTTTCAGCGAAGTCCATTTCACGGGGATCACATGTTCATCTTACTGGTGCGTTTTACGTAGGTCTGCTGGATGGGTTGCTGGGGGTTGCTGGGATGATGACATTACTAGTGATCAATTATGGATCATTCCCGAAAATTCCCTACGTTTAGCACCAGTAAGTTATTTCAAAAGTCCCAATTAGTTGTCATTTGAGATTCAAATTGGTTTCCACGTCGTATGCTTTTGCAACGGCAAGCGTGAGTTTTTGGAAACGTTTGTCAGATGTTGTCACGCCAATCTGGAGAAATTTGATGGCAGTGAAGGAATGGCTGCCACAAGACTTCAGCAAAGGAGCACATAGAGCAAGGGCAATACAAGAACGGCTAGGATCGCCGTGAAATTGGGCAAAGATCATCGCTTGAAGGTGGATGTTGGAGGCATCTGCGGCATCAAGTGGTTCATGGCTAAATCGTCCATTAAACCTTCACGTCTTTGCACATTCCTGCCTGTTGCTGGTGAAAAATACCCATTTGCACCCATGTTTTGTTTGTTAAGTATCAACACCGTTTGTGTAAGTTGTTGAATGCATTCCATTTCTTGTTAGCCAAATGGCCAAATACCAGGACCCATCCATTTACATTGGTGAAATTATTGTACTTTGTTGTTTTCTTGGCATTCTTTCTTGACCCGCAAAGTACCTCGGAAAAAAGTAAGCGTACTAAGCCAGTGTGGTCAAATACACGTATTGATGGGTAAATTCACGGTCATTACAATTTGTTGTTTCACTGAGTTGTTGCATTCTTGCTTCCAATGAGGATTCTGAAGTGACAATGACACGCATATTTTCAGAACGCCAAAAACAGAGATGGCAGATACAGTATATGAGATGTATGTACTGCTACCTTGGCCACGGAGAAAAAAATGCTAAACACATTAGGTACAGACCTATTTTTTGGGCTGCAAGCTTCCTCTTGGTGGATCAACTATGGCTGACCTCTGTAGATTTCATCCCCCGAAATAATCCGAAAAATCGCCATATCTGAAGATTACCATTTAAGTATCCCCAGAAATCCCATCAATTCACCATGTTTCTGGGTTTAATCCCATTCAATCATCATTGTTTCTTGGTTTAATCTCATTCAATTCACTATTTTTCTTGGTTTAAGCCCCATTATATCCCCATGCTACACCATTGGGGGTATGCTCTCAGCCCCGTCTTCAGGAGAGAACCAGCTGGAGCAGATGCTGTCGGAGCTTCGCAAGCATCGGAACTGGATGCCCCGCAACCGTCGGAAGGCGCGGCGGAAACGGAAACGGAGAGCCAGATGGAGCTTCAAGGTGAGGCCCTCTACAATTGTAGCCATGGAAACGAGTTATTGTTATGGTCATAAATGGGATTCATTCATTCCATACAAGGAGTTGTTTCACTGACTTATAAGTGGTAAAGGGCCACAAGTGTACATATCAAAAATGAAGATGGGATGTATCGGATGTACTGTGACTTATATAACGGGATTTAGTTGGCTAAGTTGACGCACATACCTTGTGTAAAAACTCCTGCAGTAAAACCCATGTTCTATCTACATCATTTGACTGTGCGTAGGGTTGGTTCAAAAGTGCCAAGTGCTTACCGGTTGTTTCGCCCCATTGTTATTGTAACATTTGTGGCTGACCTGATAAAATACAGGTTATCAGCGGTAGTCTCACCACTAAGCCATGGGGACCCCAGCCGACCTCACAATCGCCATCCCAGGGTCAGGTCCACCCGTCGCTGTGCCAGACACAGCCGGGAGTGATCCCGTGCCCATGGATGATGACACGATCTATCAGCCAGTGATAGCATACTTCACATTCATACAAAACAACATTGCACAGATCACCAGTGGTAACACACTACAGGTAATGAGGGAAGCTGAACAAAGGCACCTTCAGATCATGCAAGGAGTAGTTGACTCTATCAAAAATGATTATGGTCAAACAAGCTCATCCAAAAGGAACAAGAGTATGAACAAAGATCGCAGGAAGTAGAAATGAAAGCTGGAGCTGCACTAGCTGAGGAACGAAAGCAAGGTGATGAATTGGATGTCAGGTTGAACCAGGCTCAGGCTACACATGATGCCAAGGTTGAGGAGTTCAAAGCAGAGGCAAACGCCAAGCGCGACCACAAAATCGTGGAAGAGCGGCAGCGGATCACCAAAGAATTCGAAGAAGAATCCGTAAGAAGTCTTTTGACAAGATCGCTGTACAAGCTCATCTCTCTTTTGAAGCGCACATGGACACGTCAGAAGAGCCCTTTGATGGAGAACTTACAGGAACAATGCCACGCCCCAGATGTGAGTTGCGCGTTGTATGCGAGCCTGCGCAGTTCGAAATGCACATGGACATGTCAAGTCGCAAGAGCCTGGCGAGGTGCCTGGTACTACAGGGGTGAGGCCGGCGGTCGATGGATCCTGTGGAACCGTTAGGTTTAGATGATGTAGCATTTTTCGAGATGTGGCATGGTATTGTGCCTTCCCTTGCATCGCTATGTGGGTTTTCAGGCTTGAACTTTTTACAGGAGCTTGTATATACGGCAAATAAGTAGACTAAAAGCCATATAAAAACAAACCGGCTACCCGTGAGGGTGAGCTCAAGGGGGGTGTAAAAACTCCTGCAGTAAAACTCATGTTATATATATATGTATACATCATCTGACTGTGCGTAGCGTTGGTTCAAAAGTGCCGAGTGCTTACCGGTTGTTTCGCCCCATTGTTATTGTAACATTTGTGGCTGACCTGATAAAATACACCTTGTTTAACTTTTGGGTTTAGGGGGATAATATAGTATTGGTGCAGTTTTTAGGGGAGCCTCACTGTGTATGAATTGAGCGTCCCCAAACCGCAGATGAGGAGCAACAACAGTGATTTATATCATGCAGGCATTAAAATAATGTTTGCGGTAGACCTTGGTGAATGGTCGATTGGTCGATGTTGTTTATATAAAGCTCGAAATTGGAGGATTATGTATCATCCAATTAAAACAAAAGACGCGGTGAATTTATGTTTGGGTAAGCCTTGGCTCATGGCGTATTGTTGAGCTGCACAAAAACAAAACAGTGTTTAGATTTATGCACGGAATAACAGGCTCTATTGTTTGTAGCTGTGCGTAACCCATTCACTAAGCTTGTCTAGCCTTTTAAATTGTGTTAGGGGCCATCATTCTGTTTAGGCATTCAGACTTGATTAGGGCCACTTTGATTGGGTCGTTCATATGAAATTGCAGAGATGCCTATAGAAGGTCAATGTATAGAGATGGCTTCGGGTTCCTAATTCACCGTGAATCGTGAGTAAGTCGCTAGCAAATCGCGAGGAATCGTGAGTGAGCATTGCTATAAACCCTTGGCCGTGGAACCCAGCAATATTGCGTCTAATATTGCTTTAAGCACTCGGCCGTAAACCTTCGGCATTGCTATGGTTTCTCGACAAGGACCTTGATTGTGTCGCTGTTCCTGGGGACTTGTCATCTCTGGCGCAGCTTCGCCGCTTGCCCAGTCTCCGTCAGGTAGCTCAGGCAATGCCTAAGATGGGCCGTTGCCAGGGCTTCACTTTGGGGCTCACCACGGACTACAAGTTGGGTGCGCGAGGTAGGAACTGGTTTATACTTTGGATATGCTTGGACCATTTTGAAATCCACAAAAATCGTCTGGTAATCAAACGTGGCTGGGAAATCCCCGAACTAAATGGTGATTCATAGGGTACTTGGTTTCTGTGAATGTTTTGATGGGTTTCTTTTAAAATGATGGGTTTAACCTTATATGCTGGGGTTGTCCTTATTTCACTGATGGGATCAGCGATAGTGGGACCAATGTGGACCAATGGTTCAGGGCGTCCGCCACTTTTGGAAAGGTGTCATTTCGTTTTGGACACCGGTCATCATTTTAATGGCCAACAAAGAATGCCAGTTTATGAGTACGATTTCCCAGAAATTTATCGCAGTGCACGGGTATTTGTGACTATTTACAGTATGTATGGCATGTTTTGCAGGTCCTCGTGGCACTTTGCCAAGCCCTTTTTTCCTGTGAGATTGAAAAGGCAGAATGATTGTTTGCCAGGCCACTTAGCCTGAAACAATTGTCACTGAACTCCGACTGTGGCACCACGGCTCAAGATGTTGCAGGACGTTTCTTGCAATAATAGATATATACAGGGCGGTTTCCGTTTCGTCTCTTTCTTTGAATGCTTCGAATCAATGTCGGGTTCCCGAGTGGTTCTGGGGAAACTTTGTTGCTCCCTGAACACACCAGAGTTGGGGACTTGAAGCTCCTGGCGCAAGAATTTTTGGGAAAGCGATTCCTGAAACTCTTCACAGCGAAGGGACACCTGACCAATCCCATGGAGCGAGGCTGACTGTTCTGCAGCTCAAGATCAGCTGAGACATGTGAAGCAAATTCAAGTTGCACAAATGGCATTTGCCGCAATCTTGGCCGATGGATCCGTCGTTACCTGGGGCCGTGCAGAATTTGGTGGTGACAGCTCTGCATGTCAAGATCAGCTCAGGAATGTGAAGCACATTCAGTCCTGGTTGTCTGGGGAGACCCCAACAAAGGTGGTGATTGCTCGGCAGTTCAAGATCAGCTCTGGCACTTGTAAATAGAACTGATGCGACTGCCAGAACTGATGGTTTGCACTATAACCTAGTATGGCTCCGGACCGGCGGGACAGCGGTTGACTCTGGGAAAAAGAGCTACGGGTGTTCCCCTGGGTGAAATTGTATCAAGGTGCATGAGATATCAACAACTTCCATTGGTATGTGCACCCAGAGGCTTGCATGGCTGCAAAGTGTTTGGTGCTTATTACAGGCTCTCCCCATCCGTGATAATGGCCAGCAGCTACCCATCGAGTTCCCAACCAGGGTTGCTATCCACTTATAAAGTGGTGCCTCTCAATTGTTGTTGGAATATAAATATGTGGGGCCCAACCCTGACGTTAATCCGTGCCGGAATTGCGGAAGGGTTGCGTATTTTTGAAATGCCATGTCGGTGGACTTTGAATATGTAGATGTTTATGTGATCCATGGCAATCATCATCATCATCATCATCATCATCACCGTCACCATCATCATCATCATCATCATCACCACCATCATCATCATCATCATCACCGTCATCATCATCATCATCACCATCATCATCATCGTCATCACCATCATCGTCATCATCATCCCTCATGAAGATAAGCTGATGCTAGTATCAAATGCAGCATGTTTGTCACAGGGTGTTGAGGTTTTTGTAATCCCTTATGAAGACTTGTTGATGCGATTATCAGATTCAGCATATTTGTCAAACAGGGTGGTGGATTTGATCACTTATGAAGATAAGTTGATGTTATTCCTTATTCAACATATTTGTCAGAGGGGGTGGTGGGTTTGCTGATCCCTTATGAAGACGAGTTGATGTGATCATCCCATTCAACGTATTTGTCAGGGGGGGTGGTGGATACTTGATCCCTTATGAAGATAAATTAATGTGATTACACCATTCAACATATTTGCCAGAGATCCAGAGGGGGTGGTGGATTTTTGAACCCTCATGAAAATAAGTTGGTATGATTACCAGTCAATATATTTGTCACAGGGGGTGGCAGATTTTTGATCCCCTATGAATATAAGGCAAATAAGTTGATGGTAATACCTCATTCCACAAGAGTTGACACTGGTGATGTTCATGATGATGATGATGAAGATGATGAAGATGATGATGATGATGATGATAATGATGATGGTGATAATAATGATGATGATTTCGACGACGAGACCATGGCGATGATGGTGATGATCATCACCATCGTGATGATGATGGTCATGATGATGATGATGGTGATGTTGATGATGAAGATGATGATGAAGATGATGATGATGATGATGATGATGATCATGATCATGATCATGATGATCATGATGATGAGATCATGGTGTTGATGACGACGACGATGATGATGATGATAATGATGATGATCAGGAGGAGGAGGAGGAGGAGGAGGATGGTTGTAATTGTGGAGCAATTTCCGGGTTGAACGGAACATGTCTAACTATGGATGCGTCCGCCATACTCCAACAGTAAACCTACGTAGTGATGGCAACCATATTTGCTACACGCTGGGGCATCGCTGTGTAGGATAACATTTGACCGCATTAAATCGAAAGTACTGCTAATCATGGATGTTATATCCGCATGGTCTCACCTATATAGGCAAACCCTCCATCAATCGCTAGAATATGCCCATTGAATATAATAAAATCCCACTGAATCACCATGTGTTTGGATCAAATCTCATTAAAATCATCATTTTTGTTGCTTAAATCATAAATCCCATTAAAATCATCATTTGCGCGGGTCAATTTCCATTATATAAAATCACCACGATTTTCACCCAGTTCTATCAATTCCTCGGGCGCGGCGCCAGGTGCTCCCGTGGTTTCGAAAGCCACGCGCGCGCATCCCGCGCTGACGCTTGCCTTGTGTCGCGGATGTCGTGCTGCGTGTCCGGACTTCCACTTTACGTCCATACAGGTGTGGTTTGAAGAGTGAAAATCTGGTGATCTAAGAAGATTTCATGGGTTCACCAGCAAAAATTGTGATTTGTTGGGATTTACTCATGAAAAATGGTGAACTCATGGGATTTAACCAACAAATATGGACTTTTTCAATGCTCACGTGATTTTATAACGATGAAAATCTAAGGTTGTCTGGGGATTTGAGCAACTTTGAAATGTGGCATCCATGGGATTTGACCATGAGGAATGATGGTTTTTGATTCATGGGATTTAGCTAATCAGAATGGGCATTCAACGGGACTTAAACCTATGATATTCATGGGAGAACTTCAGGAGTGACCAGGGATTATTCACCATGTTTTGAAGTGCCATGATGATTTTTTGCCAGGTGAATTTGAACACCAAGTATGGAGTCTTGGATCATTTGGCGCTGCGACTGTTTCTTTCGGCTTGGGTGTTCCTCTCATTGTCCATTATTTATAATTTCTTAGAATCCAAGTTGAATGTTCCTTTGGAACATGTCTTCCATTCACGACTTCACAGCTCTCATTGTCAAAATTGTCCACCCTTTTTTCAGGTTCATGTTTTGGGAAAGCTAGGCCCACGGCTCCACGGCTCGGGGAAATCATCCGCAACATGGAGAGCTCGAACTCGAGGATCATCCCATCGTTTTTGTGGTGAATGTAACCCTGGAGAGTCGTCGTGAGTCGTCTAAGTGGTTTATTCCATTTATCTAGGTCAATCTTACATGGGTACTTTAATCCAAAATAGTCTTTTGGTATTAATGGGAATATCTACTAACCAGCAAAAAATGTATTTGTTTTGAAGGGTATCTAAGATTGGCAATGTTATAAATGATTAATGGATGAACTAAACCCTAACCAGTTACTAACCAGTTCCAGCACAAGAAAATGGGGTGATCCTTCAAACAGATTTAAGGCTGTAGACTTGATGATTAAAAATCATCTTCCCCATCCAAAAAGCCCTAATTGGGTGTCAGAGTCAACCATTTTTCAGGTACTAAACCCGTTTGACACTTGTTCTGTGCTCTTCCCGGACAAAATCTAAGAAACATCTAAGTTTGAAATCTCCCAAGGATGCCATTTGTGTCGCACTTCCAGTGATGTTCGTTCATAATCATAGTTATACCATGTTATACCCACAAAAGTTGTTCCAACTGCACGACCAAGTAGGACTTCAACAAGTTCACCTGAGGTATGCATACTGATGGCTACGATGCGGGGCCCAGCCGCATGATTGCCCGCGGCCCCAGTGGCCGTGGAGGTGTCATAATATGCTACAGGGCGGGTCCCCCAAAGAGAACTAAATTGGTTATAATTGGTTGAAATTATAGGTTAACTATGGTTGATGGTAGACATATCTTGTTTATTGAGCTTATAAACTGACAAACAAAGCTGTTCGGCACAACCTTGTATGAGTTGTATATGTCCTGGCTTGTAGCTGATGTCACAGATCTAATATGTATAGTTATTGGAGGACCATCTCCATGTGTCTGGTCTTTGGGATAACCCATCATACATGTTCCCAAGAGTGTTTGAGATTTACAGTTCCATTTCAAATACCCTATGGGAATTTAACAGTTCGCTATTGAAAATGGTGATAGAAATAGTGGAATTACCCATTGATAGCATCGTGGATCTTTCCATAGTTACGTAAACATTTACCAGAGTGTACATCATTTATAGTGAGTGTTCCCATTAAAAATGGTGATTTTCCATAGTTATGTAAACGTTTACCAGAGGGTACATTTTGTATAGGTTCCATTTGCCCATAGTTTTGGGGCTTCAAATCACCCCCGGCCATTGTTCTGCTGGTGGATCCGCTGAGGCACTGGGAAATTTCTCGGAGGGACAGCTGTGGTTGCACGACGGTCGGAAGAACCGCTGGAGCACCTGGACAGCGATTCGATTCGGCGCCTTAGCGTTTCGGTACTTAGGTGGGCCATGGGATTTTGCCGATTCCTGGTAAGTAACTGGGGATTAACTAAGCCTCTATATCCCAATGAAATAATCCATTTACTAGCTAGTTTTCGCTAAGTCCATGGCCCATCTAAGTACCGTTTCGGTAAGGACATCAGCCTATTGGGCTTACGGCTTAGCACTGGCACAGTGGATGGTTGCGAAATCCTGCATCCTGCACCTGTTGGTAGATAGCTTATCCCACTATAATCCCACTCTTTACAATGTTTCATAGCTACCAATACTTACCAACTGGTGCAGGATTTCGCAACCATCCACAGTATCATTCTATTAATACACTACTTTAGTAGACAGCCCAATAGTCATCAACTTCAGCCCAAAAGAAAGTAAGAATCTCCGAAGTTGATCCAAGTTGATGCTGTGTTATGCACAGTGGGGACATCCACCTTGACCCTCAAAGCACAGGGACAAGACATGCAAGAATGTTGGGGGACATACCACCCTTCCATAAGAGGTAAATTGATTGTCCAGCAAATTCCATTAAACCAGTTCCAGTTATGGCCCTTTACCAGTTATAAGTACTTATAACCCCATTTATAGAATGTATAATCCCACTTATAACCAGTTATAACTGATAAATGGCCATAACTGTCATGGTTTATAGCAATGACCCAAGTGCTTGATAGTTGCTGTGCAAGGTGGGGGCTTCACCATAGTTCGGTAGCTTCACCCAGATGCTGGTTCGTTAGTTATTAAGCTTACTACAATGTGGGGCCCCCAGTTGATAGCGTTCAGTTGGGGGCTACATAACTCCAATTTCACGAACTGGTTTATGAATGTTTATGATACGCAAACAACTATAGTTAATGGGGTTTATAAACGGAATGAATTTTGGGGTTAAGCAGCGCCCATTGGCGGCAAGCAAAAGACAAGAACATGACAAATGGATTGCAATGATGAATTAATGATGCAGGAAACTATGAGTCACAGAAGATTCACCGATGTTATTTTCCCTGTGGGAGAGTTGCAATAGTACCTTTGTGTGTCCAAAGGATCCATCGAGAGGCTGACATTGGCAGGTTTGGTCAATGTGCAGAACACCTGGATTGCTTTCGACGGCCGAGAGTTTCACTTGACAGAGGAGCCACCCTGAAATTTCATGGTTTTGTCTCCATCTTTCGGATTTTGGGGATGCCCAAGAAAATGCCTTTGGTCAACAAACAATGATAGATTATAAACAACAGAAAAACACATATTGATATACGTATATATATATGTTGATTTTTGCAACCTGCCTGACTGAGGTGCTACCATGAGCACAAATCGAGAAGTGTAACGAAGTTTACATCCAGAGGTCAGACATACATGTGTCAATGCCGTGGCTGCCATTTAACATAT
>Ga0126342_10005144_pt1 | contig 22688 bp, 17 predicted proteins | sample Cyp1metagenome_FD_92528 | JGI IMG/M metagenome (GOLD analysis project Ga0126342, IMG submission 92528) | Coral microbial communities from Lord Howe Island, Old Settlement Bay, Australia - Cyphastrea 1 metagenome | ecosystem: Host-associated > Invertebrates > Cnidaria > Coral ...
ACGCCGTGTGCACTCTTGCAGAAGGAAGCGTCGCAGCGCCAACAGCGTCGCAGCGTCGCTCCCGCGTCGCAGCGTCGCAGCGCCAACAGCGTCGCAGCGTCGCAGCGTCGCAGCGTCGCAGCGCCAACAGCGTCGCAGCGTCACTGGCCCAACGGCAGCGTCGCAGCGTCGCAGCGTCGCAGCGTCACTGGCCCAACGGCAGCGTCGCAGCGTCGCAGCGTCGCAGCGCCACCCGCCCCCGGGAGCGTCGCAGCGTCGCAGCGTTGCAGCGTCACCCGCCCCCGGGAGCGTCACAGCGCAACGTCGGAAACCCACGCTTCGGCCCCCTTTGCCCCTGCACTGCACAAAACACAAAACACATATCATTCATAAGTCTACATATACATCTGCTATTAATGATATATGATATATGTTTTAGAACAAATTAATTTCATATGAATCATATGGCATGGTCGTGGAAATGTTCCATCGTACATGACGTCACTGGGATGAGATCAGCTGACAATCCCCATGGAAATCCCCTATGAAATCACTATGAAATCCTCTGAAATCCCCATATCTTTGGGTTACATCACCATATTTTCCACAGACATACCGCCATTTAGTACGCCCCAATGGGCCCAGTTACTGGTGCGGAGGTTAGTTTCATGGGGCCATAAGTTGGGATATGGGGCCCCCTATAAATATAGATATCCAGGGATATTTCAAGATATTTCAACCCTATAAGTTGGGATATAACTGACACATATATGTATATATATATATAACACCTTAATAATTAATAACTATAGTTAGAACTATCCAATTTGTACCTGAACTGCAATAGATTCAATAGATATATTGAATATATCTATAGTTACATCAGTTACATGTAGTTACTATTTATAGTTAGTATGGTTTATAAGTTTATACCCTCTGGTAATTTGTTACATAGCTATTGAACATGGCCATAGAAAGTTCGTTGATTTACCCAGCTAAAAAATGGTGGATCTTTCCAGTTCGCAAAATGTTAGTTCGTTTACCTGGGTATGGTTTATAAATCAACAAACATCACTGGAACGGACCACGGAGATCGCCGTTTCCGAAACGTTTCCATTCAGGTGAACATCAAGCATGGAGATCTCATCGTTCTCGGCACCGATGGCCTCTTCGACAACCTGAGCGATGAGGTGCTGAAAAAACAACAACTTGTTATTGGCTACTATAAGTCCAAGGTTGATGAATGGGGGTTATATCTATAGTATGAATGGGGGTTATGAATACCAGTTTATTAACTATAGATTTCTCACCCAACTAACAAGAATACCTACAAACAAGAACTAATCAACATGACCGTAGGACTTATAGTTGGTTTATATATAGTTGTCCTATTACCATTTAACTGTAGGTTTTTAAACCTCCATTCATCAACCCTAGTTATTGGACTTATTTGCACCAACTTGTCAATGGCTTACCCTCTGGTAAACGTTTACAGTTCGCGAACTGGAAAATCTCCATTTTATAGCTGGGTAAATCAACGAACTAAATGGCCATTTTCAATAGCTATGTAACAAATTACCAGAGGGCAACGTTTGTGATCTAACATTGGACATCCAACTAAACCCATATATATATATATATCTAACATAGTGATATAACTATAGTCGGAAACCCATCTAACTGGCCATTTGACTGTGATATTTCATAGTGATAGAACTAGGATCAAACAAAAATGGCTCCACCACCTCCAATGACTTACCATGGTGGCAGTTCACGGGTGTTTTACCAATGGGGAATTCCACCTGGAGCGGCTGGAAGATGGTGAAGGAGGAACAAAGAAGGACACAGGGAACTACTGTGGATGCAAGAAATCCAAGTTGGTAGATGGTTTATGCCCTTATTTTATCTCAATATTTACAGTGTTTCATAGGAATCCCAATAGTTACCAACTAGTGCAGGATTGTACCTGAAAGGCGATCTCATTTGTTGAAGATAATCAAAAAATGGCTACACAACAAAATCAACTAACAATATATGAGTAATACATACAAATCAATATGATTATATATATATATATATACATATGGGTGATTATATTGATATGGCAACTAAGAATATAACAACAACTTTTTGCATCCATCTCAATATGAAGCTTTCGATTTTTTATTCCCTTGAAACCCAGCTTGTTTCCACAGCATCTACTCAGCATCTACGAGGCAATGTTCCATCATGTTCCATCCAAAATGGTTATGACTAACAGTTCGCCATGGTTTTTCGATGGCCCTAATCGAAATAGATGATTTACCGAACTTAAAAATGGGTGGATTTTCCATGGCGAACTGTGAATGTCATAACAAGATGGTATATGACCATAAAATCAACCTTAATTAATGGGAAGATGTATGGGAATTACCCTAAAAGCTAGAAATTAGCCTCTGGTGATCCACCATGGCGGGCCACCATGATCTACAATGTGGTTGGTGAAGACATAACTCCAAGCATTATGTCTGGTACTTATAACTATAGTTAATGGGGTTTGTAAAACAACTTATAACTGGGGGGGGCCACATTGTATGGTATTTCCCATGATGTGTCTCACTTATGAGGGCATCAAAATCCATTTGTTATACATCAATCCTAAATTCATGGATTCATGGAAGATCATCGCATTTTTCTTGGTGATTTTCCCCTTGCCATCCCATTTTGAAAAATGGGTTGGTGGGAAATTCAAGCATTTTTTGTTTTTATCTCCATTAAACCGATTGTTAAAAGTTCAGGGATGCCAGCTTTTAACATACACCTCCATTAAACCTCCATTTCTTTGTTCTTTTCCCCTTCTCATTTTTTCATTGGTTCCCTGTGATCAATCCAGCAGGCCATCACCGAAATCGTGCAGAGATACTGCTGGGTTCACTCAGAGATACTGCAGGATGAAGCCATAATAAAGAGCAGCTTGATAGGTCACTGGTTGGTGGTTTGAAACATGAACCTTTAACCATACCATTTTTTACTGGAGGAATCAACATCAGATATGGGGATTAGCTAGGGTTTATATGGTGAGTATAACATATATGTATCTGGTTGGTGGTTTGGAACATGAATGGATTATGACTTTCCATATGTTGGGAGTCATCCCAAGTGACGAACTCCATCATTTTTCAGAGGGGTTGGTCAACCACCAACCAGTTCTTTTTTTAGGGAAAAATACCAACCTATCTTGGGATTATGATAAGCCATAGGCCCATAGGGAAAAAATGGCTGGCACTGGCGAAGATGAGAATGTCACGAAGACCTCAGCTTTAAAACGATATGAAAGTTGGGATATGGGTTAAAACCTTTACCCTCTGGTGAACTAACATAGCAATGGAAAATGGCTATTTATAGTGGATTTTCCCATTAAGAATGGTGATTTTCCATTGCTATGTTAGTTCACCAGAGGGTAAATTTTAGCGTACCGAAATTGTGGGTTTTGACATGAAAGTTGGGATATAACCATCCTTTCACCACTGGTTGCCTGATGAAAAAAGAGGCGTCCTCCCAAAAAAAACACATCAATAGGTGATAGTCAAAAGTATACCAAACCGGCCCCATTTTTTCTAAAAGGACAATATTGAGTGATTCTTTATATATATATATATTGTATACTGTATACAAATAAACACACATATATTATATATATACAGTATATATATATGTCACTATATCAGTGGTACTTGGATCATCCCAGTGATCCGGATACATTTCTCTAGAATCTGGTGAATGAGTATTTTTTCAATCGACCCGCTTGCCAGGCCATGCCCACGAATCACTTCTCACCAGGGATATTTTCTTAGCAATTTTTGTGGGGAGCATCCTGCGAGTACAAACCTGGCAGAGCTACTAAACCTACCCTCTGATAAACAAACAAAAAGCTATTGAAAGTGGCCATTTATAGTTGATTTACCCATTAAAAATGGTGATTTTCCATAGTTATGTTAGTTTACCAGAGGGTAGTTACCAGAATTTCATGCAAATTGAGGCCCGTCATTGTTGGTAAATGGATGTAAATGGGGTATAGTGCAACCAAGATACCTTATGTATCCTTCTGGAATCAATAAATATAGAGAATACACGTATACCCATCATAAAGTGCAACCAACGTCGAAAAAACGCGTCACTGTACACAAATGATAGCGACCTTACATTCACCTCAGCTTGCATGATTATTGGATTCAATTAGATACTATTATTCAATTATTCCCTTCCCCCCAAATATTCAACACCCCCCAGAAACCATGGTTTAGTAGGAGATTTACACCTATTTGGAACCATGAAATCTGAAATGGGGGTGTTTACTATTAGGGGGACATTATTAGTAAATGGAATCATGACCAAAATGGGGAAGCTTTCTGGCTTTCGGTGATGTCAACTCGTTAGTACCATCAACCACACTCATCCATACGCCGGCCCCATTGGAATGCTGGTTAGTAAGATCCCAGATACATGATAATTTACTGACCTGGTTAAATTATGGTTAAATGATCATGGTTCACCTTATTTTGATACTTCCAAAATACTATATTGGATTTATCATGTTTATCAAGGGTTATTTCAGGCTAGTGAACCATGATCATTTACCCTGCCGGACTCATCAGCAGATTACCATCCCCTCAACAGTCTAAGACTCTGCCAGATCGATCCCCATAGCCGCTGGACGATCGTATCCCAAAAATCAGCTGTTCTCAGAGCTCTTGGAAAGGTCTTCATGTGACTTGGAGGGAGATGGATGGAGATGTTTTGTATATCTGTATCCTAGAATTCTTTTCACCAGGGAGTTTAGATGGCTGATTTCATGCAGATTTTTAGGTAAATTTTACCCATTTTTCCCACCAAAAGCCATCGGTTGAGACATTTCCATCTTGGACTTTGCCCATTTCCAGGCTCCCAGGGAGACGGAGATTCAGGCGACGACAGGGGTAAGCTCGCGGGCGAGCTTGCGGGTAGTGGAAACGGTGGAAACGAAGCGCAACAACGAGGGGTACCCTCTGGTAATTTGTTACATAGCTATTGAAAATGACCATTAATAGTGGATTTTCCCATTAAAAATGGTGATTTTCAATAGCTATGTTAAATTACCAGAGGGTATTTCACCCTTCAGTTTGATGATTTGGTTTCTTGTACAACAAATCTCCCAGTAGCTGTTGTTTTTGATGGTGATCAGAATCGCTCTTTTTTTAGTGAAATCTGGATGGCAATGATCTACGGTTCAAAATGATTTGATGCCCGGTTTGAAGTAGAACTTAATAATTCAAAATGATCCAATTTTCTCCAAAATTATCTATTGATCCACCAACAAAAAAATGTGGTAAAGATGACAACTTGTAAAACGGCATCTGAAGCTTTGAGCTACAACTTGATGATATCTAACTGATTGATAATCTCCAGGTTGGGAGCTACATCGAACTACGTGGGCAAAAAATCGTGTACCGTTCTACGGTCGCCACTCGTAATGATACCGCCCATTTTCCCATGGGTTTCCTCCGTCAAGGGGGGGTACCCCCCAGTTCTCATCTATTTTTTCTTGGGATTTTCCATGAAATAAACCATCCAGCTATTGGCGTACTCCCACTCTAGGACACCTCCATAGATATACATATATGTATACACAAACCCATTGTAAGGAATCCTGAATTTGAATGATGGTGAGATGCCCACACGCCAAATATCATGTAACTTCACCATGTCACATACAACCCTGGTGTTTGGATGTTCCCTAATTTCGCATTCACCACATTCCCTCTGGTATTCCTGATTGAAGAATCATCCCTAAACACTGCAGATGAAAATCAGTCGTTTCCCATTGACAGGTTATGTCCACCCATTGTTTTTCCTACTGTATGTTTTTCCTAATTCTATTATTTCCCTGATTTCCAAGGGGTGCCTATAGGCAAACATAAGATCAGCGGTAGGTGGATTGCGGGATGAGATGCTCGTCATGTGTCTCAAACTTGGGAAGTCCAAATCGCTGTGGGTCCTCCTGACTCCACCTAGTTAAGCTAATCAGCGGCAGCTATTGGGTATCCACGATTCTTGGACACCGACTTCTAGGCTTCGCACAGAAACAAATCCATTCATATTAAACACAACTGGCCTTTTTTTTTCCCCAAGAGTTCACCATGGATTTTCCAATTTTTTCACCATGAAATCACCATGAATTTTCTGGGATGAAGCGTTTGCAGGCCTCGTGACCCGGAAGCAGAGGCGTTTGTTTCTGCAACGGCCATGGCCTTGCAGATGGGGCCTGGTGAATTTCTTGGGAAAAAGTTCGACTGGTTAGAAATTGGTTGGTGGTTATCCCTATCTGGTTGGTGGTTTGGAACCATGGAATTTTATGACTTTCCATATATTGGGAATAATAATCCCAACTGACTAATATTTTTCAGAGGGGTTGAAACCACCAACCAGTGATGACTAGAAATATCCCAATAGTCTAACATGGCTGTATACTTAAATGTTGATTATATATCTATTATGAATTGCCACTAGCTTTGTGGCGTCGGTGAAGGTCTTGGGACATATAGCCTTCAGTTGCCTGAAAACTATGGTTTATGGTTTTTTGACGAACTCGTTTTCATGGGGATTATTTCATGGTTTTTAAACCAACTCACCACCGTATTTCCATGATATCCCCATTAACAATGGGATTTCCATTATTTCATGGTTTATTTGAAGCAACGTTCACATCACTGGGGCGGTCCATCCTGTAGGGTGTAAATTGGTATGTTTTTGGGCACTCATAGCATTTGTGGAGGATGACGAACTAAGCCAAACGAGAAACCGTTTTCAACCAACGTTATTTTCATGAGATGGGATACGTCAAGATTCTGTTGCTGATTTTGGGAGAATTCTACGGAGAATCAAACCATCAAACCCACATGATTTTTCGGAATATGGGCATGCCACGAATGAAAGCGATTGCCCGAGCTACAACATGGTGATTCAAACAGCTACAATGGTGTGCACGCCAGCTTTTCACATGGGATAATAATCATCCGAGTAGCTGACTCTGCTACATGAAAAATTGCACTGAAAAAAAACAAATCTCCAGCGTGCGCAGCTGCGTTGTGCTGAGGAAGTTGTAGGAGTTGTTGAAGAAATCCATCGGTCCAATGGTCCAATTGGGGCATTTCTTCAAAGAAGCCTCTGGAAATCGACCCGTTGGTCAGATCGGTCAGGCCAGAGATTTCAGCCAAGCATCAGAAGTATTGCCAAAGTATTGCCAGCCGGGTTGGCATTTTATGATCCCAGTAACACGATGGCAGTTCAAGGTCTATGCTTGGCTTTGTTTTGGATCTATGCTCAGTAGATGAGCAGCCAAAAAAGCCCTGGACTGCCCTCGGCTTGTTTGCTACCTGCGAATCCATTCCTTTCGATTCATCACCAGCCACCTGTCTAACTCAAAGAAAATGCACTTAGTGGATGGTCTATATATTTTACCTGTATCTTACTCATATATACTCATATATTTACACTACCATCTGGTTATGACTAACATAGCCATGGAAAATCCCAACCATAAATGGAGGTTTAGTTCGCTGGGAAAATAATCTGTTTCTATGGGCCATGGCTTCCAGTTCGCTATGTAACAAATAACCAGAGTGTAATTATTAATATATATATATATATTATATCGAGAAATTGGGATGATTATATCCAACTGAATGTATATATATATATATATGTTATATATATATATTACCTGTATTTATCTTACTCATATATTTACACTAACTCATATTATCAGCCAGTTACTCAACTTACGTCGTTTTGGTGCGTATTTTTCGGCTGAATCGGGGGAGTCCCATCCGAAAAAAGCACCGAATCCGAGGATTTTATCCGGAAAATTTTATGGAAACCCGAGGATTTTAAGCTGGTTTTATAAGATTTACATTTTTTAATTAGATTTATATGATCAACATGAAATGTTATAACATAGAAGAGTCATTATCACTACAGGATAAGTGGCTGAAAAAACTATGGTCTAGGGTAGATATAACGAACTAGTTAATAGGGATTATAATGGTTTATAAATTTATAAACCAACAAGCATCACTGGGGGGGCCCCATGATGTATTTTGGAAGTTGGATTTTACTTTCCATCTTATTTTTTGAATTGTTTTGGGGTGATTATACTTCAAAAAAAAGTCACTGGATCCCAAAAACATATTTTGAAATCACACGAGATTTTAGCTCAACAAGATCTTCTAAAACTGTTCCTCTACTTTGACATACTGTGGATGGTTGCGAAATCCTGCACCACCAAAAGGATGGATGAAACCCTAGAAGTAATGGGATAAACATGGATAAACCATCTATCAACTGGTGATTCGGATTTCTCAACCATCCACAGTATTCTAATTTCCATCTGGATTTTAGATGATTTTAGCAGTTCTCGAATCTTTCGAACTTCTCAAAGGATCCCTCAACGCTTTGTCGCCGAACACAACGCCGTGCAGTCGACTGGTGCAGCAGTTGCCAGTGCTCTACAAAGCTCCGCTGCCCTCAGCCTGGGGAACTCAGATTTTCGGGCTTTTTCGGGGTTTTCCGTTTCGGAAAATGGGGGATTTTCCCAAAATTGTTCATCCAATTTTTGGGGGGATTTTCCATGAAAAATATTCCATCCATGTGTTTTTTTTTTGGGTACCCCCATGACTTAGGAAACAACAACCATTTTTTTCGGGTTCCTAAAATGGATCGCCAAGTCATGGGTTTCAGGAAACCTCCATATAGCCTCTGGTATTTTCACACAGCTATTGAATGTCATCATTCTTAATAGGTAAACACATTTTATAGATATAGACCATGGCTTCCATAGCTATGAATTACCAGAGGCTAATCTGAAAAGAGGAGGTTTAACTGTAAGAACTATGGGACCAAAGCCATGGATCGAATCGTTTTGAGGGATTCATCCATCAAAAATGGTATATCTGTCTCCACCAACACATGATACTGTCATCACCTTGCAGTTTGTTTGTGTAATCTGTTCATGACGGATCATTTGCCATAAATGCAGCTTTCCGTTTCATGGGGCTACCCCCAGCCATCGTCCAGTCGTCATGGATGACCATGACTTAGTATAGCTTAACCGTTAATGACGACGGGTGATCCCCCGTGACGAAAACGGAAAGCCCCATACGGTGCATGGTTTACCATGGTTTACCAATGATTTACAAACTGGTGGACCAAAAGTGGATGGAAGAAAATCCGAATCACTAGTTGATAGGTGGGTTTTTCCCATGACTTTTGATGGGTTTCAACCATCCCAAATTGGTGGTCTATCGGATTTCGCTGCCCCATCCACAGTATCATGTTTTGGGTATCTCAGATGAGCATCCGTGGCTTTTCCCATGGCCTATGACTATGACGATTACCCTCTGGTTATGACTAACATAGCCATGGGAAATGGCCCATTTATGCCCATAGAAATAGATAGTTTACCTATGAATAGCATGGTGATTTTCCAGTTCGCAAACTGTTAGTCATAGCCAGATGGTAAACAGACTATGATCCTCTGTTCATTTCGCATAGCTATGGAACATGCTAACCATTTTTTGGAACACGACTCCCGAGACCTGTCAAAAAAATTGGTGATTTTCCAGGTCTGCGGATCCTCCCGGTCTAGGATGTTTGCCATGTTTGAACCACCCTTTTTTTGGCATATTTTTTGGCAGCGTAGACCCCAGATTTTCCGCAAAACACTGCAAAATTGGATGATATTTTATCATTCTGAATTGCAGGCTGACCAAAGACCCAAAAAAAGTTATTCCGCAATTTCACCCACAAATTCTGGTAATCAGCTCCATGGCTTGCTGGAGAATCTAAACCATTTCGTGTTGCCGAGAGTTTTTTCCAGGGAACTACACCTCCATGGATAGTGCGGGGATTTCCCGCAAGCCATGATTACTAATGTTTGATTACCAACGAGCAATTAATATATATATATATATATATATTATAATATATATATTATATATATATTATATATTATATTATATTATATATATATATATTATTATATATATATATATTATAATATATATATATATATTATAATATATATATATATATATAATAATATATATATAATATATATATATAATATATAATATATATATAATATATATATAATATATATATATATATATAATATATATAATATATATATATATATATATGTTATACAATATCATACATACAGACTCTATCCATAAAAATCATGCCAGTTCTGGCTCTTTTAGATCCCACTTATCCTGTGAAATTGGCGGTTATATCACTCTCAAAACCACATGATTTTATGCGAAACCTGATGATCACAATGATATCCAGCTATATCCCACTATTCCCATTATATCCCAGTATGATCCCATGTTCAGACGGGTTGGTTATGATCAAATCATCCATCGTCCCCATGATATATTAACTCATTACCGGAGGGTAACATCGATATGTCCCCATTAATGTACCTATCATATCCTGGTTCTGATATGGTTTATTTTATATGGTTGGTATCCCTATCATACACCAGCAATAAAAATCAGGATAATCATGGTAATGTACCATCATTAATAGTAATTTTAAGTTGTATACAATTTATTTAGTAATATACTGATTTTAAAATTATGACATGATGTTCATGGAAATATAGGATCTAGACGGAAATAAGGTTTCAGATATTTGCAAATACAACCTCCTCCCCTGATTATTTCCGAAAATTAACATATGTTTGTTTGATATTTACAAAGGTTGCTTCATAAACTCCAGGCACTTTTTTTTTGTTTGCGTATCATACACCATAGTTTTCTCGGAGTTTTCTGTTCACCAACTTTGCTAAGTATGGGGCCTCACTTTATATGGGTTCCATATACCAGTTATCATCCACACCCTTGGATGACCACGTTGTTGATGCTATGTTGACAACATATTGAAGTAACTAGGAAGACGCTCTTGATGCTACTTTAATAACATATACTGTATATATATATATATATTTATAGAGATATGCCTGAAAAAGTGGCTTCCAAAGCAGTTGATTTTTCAAAAAATCCAAAGAGCATAGCGTGGTCAACCCTCACCTGTGGCTGTGGAGACGTAACAAAAATGTGAATGACAAATTCACTCCTGCACAAATGTGTAAAGAAATGGCAAAGATTTGCAAATGGAGACCATGAAGGATCAAAATGACACCGCCGCCCACAGGCCACCCGTCACAGCGTAACCTAGTTTAATCCGCTTAATGGCTTAATCCTTTAGTTTTTGCTCTGCATGGAAAATAACCATATCCAGCAAAAGTTCTTTTTTGACGATCAACGATTTTACCATATGAATACTCTAGTTACTCTAGTTCTGAGAGAATGGCTGGTTTAAGGTTATGAAGATTATATATTAACTCATGACCGGAGGGTAGCATCTATTATATACCCCCTTCAATGTGGGTAAAACAATGCCATAAACCATCCCCAGTCATCACCATGTTTATAGGTGGTATGTTTACCATTCCCAGTCATGCGTGGTTTATGACATTGTTTTACCCAGATGATATGATATATGATATGTTTTTCCAGTTCCATTATCTTGATCCATTACCATTATCAAAACATTAGCCATTAATTTGTAGTCTTACCATTATCCATTAACCTTTATCCATTACCCTCTGGTAAACTAACGTAGCTATAGAAATCACCATTTTGAATAGGTAAATCAACGAACTAAATGTGGTATTTTCAATAGCAAACTGCAACAAATTACCAGAGGGTAACCTTTATGACATTGTTTTACCCACATTAATCTCCCCATCATAAAGTGACCACTTGGCGCAGCCAAGGCTTCGCAGCTGCAACAGGCGGCCATTGGCTTAGTCGATGCGGCAATCCGCAACGTGCCTTCGACCAAGCCTGGGGGCGTTGGGCGTTGGGGAAACGAAGCTGGCAAAGGAAGGTGGAATTTCATGGTTTTTGTTTGAATTTAATGGAGTTTTAATGGGATTCTATGGAATTTTATGGGATTTTGTAGAATTGAACGGGATTTCATTGAATTGAATCGGCCTTGGGTTTTAACCCCATAGATATGTTGGTTGGATAGAAATATGCATACATGTATATATATACACACATACATTTACATATATATATATATACATGCATATATATATATATATATACACATACATATACATATATATATATATACATATACATATAAATATATTTACATTTACATTAGATACATATATATATATATGTATATATTTATACACACATGCATATATGTATAATTTACACAACAACAATACTATGGTTTGGCAGATTTCGTATTTAGGATTTGAAGAGTTTGAGGTCTCCATGCTGATGCTGAGGTCAAAAATCGTTGCTTTCCTAAGTCATGGGGGTAGCCCTTTATGGCTGGATGGTTGGTTTGTAATGGAATTGTGATCTATAAATGGATGACCTAATAGGGGTAGAATCCTATCTATAAATGGATAATTTAGGGAAAATCCCAATCTAAAATGGATGATGACATTTCGGGGTACCTCAATGGATTGGAAACCTCAATTTAAGATAATTTAAGTCGAACAAATAAACCCAAATTATTGCTGTGGTTGAACGCTCATGATTACTTCTCAGTAAACTCCTGAAACATGTGAAAAGGACATGGTTACATGGTCGAATATACCAGAAATCGATTTATGATGGATGTTCGATGTGGAAAACATATGGATTTTCCATATGTTACTGAAGGGAAATTCAAATGGATTGCGAATGGGAAGTTGCGATTGCCTCATGCAATCTGACCTATCTGACCTGGCGGAAATTTTTCATATCTTTTTGCCAGGCTAGATTACCAGAGCTTACCCTTTGTTAAACATTTACAGTTTGCGAACTGGAAAATCACCATCTAATAGGCAAATCAACGAACTAAATGTGGGTTGGCTTCAATAGCTATGTAGCAAATTGCCAGAGCTTAGGGGTATTAAAAACATGTTTTGTTTTTTTGATTGGATTGGTTTAAGGGAAAATTGAAACCAAAAAACCATAGATTTTGCCATTAAAAAAAGGGGCTTTCCTGGTCAGATTTTCCCTTAAACCAATCCATTGATTTTTTCAAGGGTTGCATATGTTTCCATTTCTGAAGAGATCCGATGTCCTGATTTTCTTCCTTGGACGTTTCGAAGGTTTTGGTCAACCATCATTTTCTGTTTAACCCGGCCTGGTAAACGTTAACAAAAAGCTATGGAAAGATCCACCATGCTATTAATGGGAAAATCCACTATTTCAATAGCCATTTTCCATTGCTATGTTAAATTACCAGAGGGTAACCCTCCGAAAAAAAATAGAAGATGGTAAACTTGCAAAATCCATCAGACATACTGTGGAGGGTATATCCTGCACCAGTTGGGAAATGCTACCCATCCCATAAAATCTCCCGTTGTGTTTCATAGGAATCCCAGACGTTGCCTCTTCAAGATTGCCATTTAAGGGGATGGACATTTCAAGACACAGCCACATATTTCTAGGCGAAGTCCAAGGGCTGAACGAATCAGATATGGGGATTAGCGAGGGTTTATATGGTGAGTATAACATATATATATATGTATCTGGTTGGTGGTTTGGAACATGAATTTTATGACTTCCCATATATTGGGAATTTCATCATCCCAACTGACGAACTCATATTTTTCAGAGGGGTTGAAAATGGTTGAAACCACCAACCAGATAATATATATATATAAATATCGTTGCTGCTTATGTATCCCATGAAGATATTCCCATTCTATCTCCATTGTGGTTACCCTCTGGTAATTTGTTACGTAGCTATTGAAGCCATGGCCATAGAAATAGTGGATTTTCCCAGCTATAAAATGGTGGATCTTTCCATAGCTTTTTTGTAACAGTTTACCAGAGGGTTAAAACCTTTTAGACCTCAACAATGCCCTGTCAAAACTGGTGGTTTTGTCCAAATCATCATTGAGGTCGTGCTCGTTCCTGACTCGGCAGTTGTTGGCCCAGGACTAACCATCAACAGGACACGGTAATTTAATGGGAGTTATTTGGGTATGTCTGAAAATGGGGTATACCCCCAATTATAGCCATTTAGTAGGGATAATGATCAGCAAAACCATTGGGTGTAGGGGTACACTATTTTCAGACAAACCCATTTATTCATGTTTATATTTTTTTAATGGATGTATAGCCAACCAATCATCATACAATGTTCAACACCCCTGTTGTTTGATTTTTCTTATGGAACATGGTGATTTAAGCATCATAAAACATGAGAATCTTAAATTGATACATGATGATTGGTTGATCGTAGGGGTTTCACTACCCTTTGAATGTTCGGGATGATCACAATCCATGAACTGGGACTGACCATGGCTCAAATGGGAGAGACATTGGAATATCATGGGATATAATGGGATAAGCATGGCAGCGCCGTTAGGAAATGCTCAGTTGGTTGAACTAGTTGTAACGGTTTAGGGTGATTCGAGCCTATACTTAGATGGGTAATAAACCAACAAAACTCGGCGGCACCACATTGAATGACCTTAACCCAAGCACTGGGGTTTTATGGGGAGTTCATCCATGAAGGCGAAGCCACCTTGGATCCACATAGCTGGTGGTAATCCAATTGTTGGACTGGACCGTCGGACACATTACTGGTATCTTATTCTTTCTACTTGATATACATTTCTTGGTAGAGAAGCATCCAATATTTGAACGTTTGAGGATTTTGCTGGAGATTTTTGTGATTTTTGGTTGGTGAAATCCGATTTTATGACGGTTATGTTATGTTAAATCCGGGTTCCTGATCCGCATGTGCCATGGTCAAGTTCTAGAGGGGATGACCATAAGCCAGCCAACCCTGCCTTGTAACTTGACCCATGTGATTTTGATGGAAGCAGATGGGAGATATTTTTTTTGGGTGAAATGTGGTCTTTTTTGCTGGAAAAAGCTGGTGGCCCATGGATGAAACATATCCCATCTGCTGGAGATACAATAGGCAACTTGTTGGTGGTTTGGAACATTTGGATGATTTTTCCATATCTTAGGAGTTTCATAATCCCAACTGACGAGTTGTCATATTTTTCAGAGGGGTAGGTTGAAACCACCAAACAGATTTTACTAGCTTTTAACATCATAAACCAACATCATAAATGGGAACATCAACTATTTCTATGACCATTTTCAATAGCACTTCCATATTTCGGCCTTATGATTTTCGAATCATCGTAAAAAAATAGGCTTGTTTAACTCCAATAACTCATGGTTGATGAGTTGATTCACCAGATTTTAATAGGTTTTAACATCATAGACCAACATCATTTCTATGGGAACATCAACTATTTAACTATGGCCATTGAACCAACCAGCCAAATGTAGATTGGTTTAAGGGAAAATCGAAACCGGAAACCATCGATTTTCCCATTAAATATGGGGCTTTCCTGGTCACATTTTCCCGTGAAAACCAATCCATTGAACCAACCAGCCATGTTTGTAGAATCAAAAATGGCCGGACCATCCCCCGAGGCGGCGCCCTTGGTGGCCAGAGGAAATCCGGACGACACCACAGTCATCGTGGCGCTGGTGGTGGAGGCGAGCGAGTTGGGAGATCCGTAACGAGTCGTTGAGTCATGGTGAAATCATACCGTGAAACCATGGGTGATACAGGTTTTTTTATTGGTTATATGTAGGGATTAGTGACTGATCCACACTTAGATGAACTGCTCTCATATGTCAACCCCGGATTTTGCTAAACCATGGTTTATGACAATTAGGGGGTATTCCGAATTCAATAGTCATGTCATCTGATACTTTTTTATGGTATCCCCCCACTTAAACAACCGTTTGGGGTTTATTAATCCAGGGTTGACATTACAGTTTTTTTTTGGCTACCATCTGGTTGTGACTAACAGTTTGCGAACTGGAGAATCCACCCATGCTATTAATAGGCAAAGCATCTATTTCTATGGGCCATCTATACCATGGCTATGTTAAATAACCAGAGGGTATATGTAGGGACTAGTGACTGATCCACACTTAGATGATATGAATGGCTTATCTAAGTGGTTCTTTTTCGATGATACATAGGGATTATAATTTTCATGTGGGTAAAACAAAGTCATAAACCACCCATTTTATGGTGATTTGGGGGACCACATTATACATATCCGTTCGGATTTAGCCATTGTAAGAATCCCTGAGCGATCTCAGGAGGGTCGACAACTAGAGAGCGACAGCGAAGTGGAGCTTCAATCCGTCTATCCCGAGGCCCGCCGCCGGCCGAAGGGGGAACAATCGCCTGGTTTTATGAGTGGTATAGGGAGATGATAGGGAGATTTTACCATGGGAATCCACCATACTATGATTGTTTTTTTTTGGTATGAAGCATGGTTGATAATCAACCATATCTGTTAGAAAATTCCTTGGTTGAGATGTTCTGCTAATTTTGTTGGGAGTTATACGACCAAACTTATTGGCCGTTATGTTGACCCATAGTGGACATTTCTAAAAATCCGATGGCGAAAGATATGGGAATCTGTTTGAACATACAATATTCTATCTACTTCAGGATAACTAACTATATTTTCATGTTGGTTCTGAATATATCTAGTAACCGCCAAAAAGATTTCGCAGAAGAACCATTGAACATTTACCTCTACTAAAATCGTGTGGTTTTTCACTTTTTCTATCTTTTGGGGGGTTGCTATCTTTTGAGTTGGGCAGATCCCCCATGACATTTCAAGCTCCTTGGGAGCTTGGGATGGGAGCCCCATAAATATGGCCTTGAAAAATCAGAAAGGGACGCCACCAGGCCTCCAGTCTTATAGAAAGGTCAATTTTTAGCTAGTTTCTGCATATGTATATAATTATATATATACACACATTTATGTTTCTGGTACATATCACAAACAAGATATCATCTAGTGAAAACATGAAATTATAGGATTTTTTTGGATATTAATTTATTGAAGCCGGGATTCTAGAACAGGATATGGGAATTGAACATGTAGATATGGAAAGAGGAAGGGTGAAGGGAAAGGAGAAAAACAGGGAAAGAATATACATAGCCCTGTGGGGGGGAGGGAAAGAAAAAGTCTTTTGTTCTTTTTTAAAACCCCTCCACCCCCGCCCAGACCTTTCCGATTCTTAATATCTTCATTGGGAACTTTCCGAAGCCTTCCGGAGCTTGAACATCCTCATTTTATAGTCTTTCGTAGCTTCCGAACTGACGCACACGAGTTCATCCGCTTCATCTCCTGACTTTTTTTTCGCATATTTCTTCAACAAAAAAACACTGTCTCTGGTTGCTAGTCTGTCAACTAACTTCACGTCAAATGAAGCAATCTGCCATATCATTTGCCTTCATCTGCGCGGCCACTATGCTCCAATCAAGCTGTTTGGGGAATTTAGGTATAGTCCGAGTCTAAACATGTTATTCAAAAATACTGACTTCAACTGGAGTCAGCAATAGTGCTAAAGCTTTTTGGAGTTAGAACAAAAGATGGCAATCCATAACAAGGTGCAATGATTAGTTCCATTCATTACTCGCCAGTTTCTTTATCCCAAGAGAACAATTCCCGAGATAGCTAGGAGAAACTCTTTTACACTTGTTTAACTTGATAAATGTTTCAAAAACACGTAATTTTCCACCACTTTCCTATTGGGAAGAAGGCTCTACCATGAGTTTTTGCTCTAAGCCCGTTTTGCTCGGTATTTTATGTATGTTCCTGGCCATGGCTAGTCGCAGACTGCCTAAAAACAAATGCTGAAAAACCTACTTGCAATTTTTGCTACTCTAAAAATGTTCCTTGCCATCGTTTTCTTCATGTTTTGCTACGCTGGGAACCGTTAACAGTGACCCATTTTATGGAGGATGATCAATCGGATTGCCATGATGGATGACCATGGCACATGTGGCACTAAGCATGTTCTGCAAAAACATATATACATATATTGCATCAGTATATATATGTATACATTGTGCAGTGTATGTGGGATAATTATAAACCATGTTTTGAGATAGATATACAAAAGCTTCCCCATTGGTCACGCAACCTTTTTGCCATGTTTGTAACCATGATGACAACGATAGGCAATCTGACATGCATGTCATGCTGGTTATGTTGGTTGACTCATCATCAACATAGGATTTTCCTTAGCAGCAGAGAATATCTTGGAGGCACGGCAGGTTTCTTTGCTACCCAAAATGGGGGCTGTACTTGGACTCTTGTGGAAAGCGCTATGTGTCTGAAAGAAAGTCATAAGATAAAGATGATTTTCGATCCAGAACCAAGCATGTAAGTGTGTAAATATGAAGACTGAGCACATCACTCGAAACAAGTTTCCTCCTTGCCTTTTTCAACTTCCTTTATATATATATATGTATGTATAAAATCATATCTAACAATGCCCCGAACACCGCTTTCTGAGAGAGAAAGCTGTGGCAGTAAGGAGCCAGCTAGAGAACTCAAATATTGAGAAAATCATTGATTAGAAGTGAAAAAGTGCATGGCCTAACATCCACAAAAAACGGCATACATTAAAACAATTTTTGGTCTTGCAATGAGATTTACAGTATTATATAATACTCTGACTACATTTAAAAGTCAATTCAAAGAAAACATATACAAAACAACAGCAAGAAACATATACTTCAAAATAAAACACCCAAAAACACGATCAAAAGAGGCCAACAACAGCGTCCCACTCTCTAGTCGGAGCCAGGCCGAGGCGATCCTGAGCAAGGCCGGGTACTGTTTTTTCGATCCCTTTTTTCTTGGGATGACTAGATCTTCTTCTCAGATTTCTCAGTCTCACTATGATTATCATTTATGATCATATAAAATGACCATAGATTAACCATGGATTACATACATTGACCATAAATAACACTGGTTGGTGGTGACTGGAACATGAATGGATTATGACTTCCCATTCAGTTGGGAATTTCATCACCCCAACTGACGAACGAATATTTTTCAGAGGGGTAGGTATACCACCAACCAGATTATCATTTATTATCACTCTCATTAGTATCATGAAAAAAATGATTCTTCAATCTCATCCAATATGAAAAACACCCTCCATGGTTTCTGCTGGGGTGTGAAATATGTTTTGAATTGGGGAAGAAGGGGTTATATATATAATATAATATTTATTTTTTCGAAGTAAAATGATCCTCCAAGTTCCACTGTCTTTTTGATATAGAATCGCAAAAGAGAGATTGTGGGAAAACAATGATCCGCCAACAGGCTGCCGTCTGACTCGTAGTCAAGATTTTTTCTTTTCAACCATAGAATTGTGATGATGACACCTTCAAAATATAGCTGGTTGATAATATTGTGGGATATTTTTTCGGGAAGTGATGGCGATACCATAGGGGATTCAAGGCAATATCAACCAGTTCTGGTGGGTGGTTTCAATTTTTTTAATCTTCAACCATAGATACAAAACCCAGGAACCAGTATAGTATTTCATAGGTTTCGATCACCATATAACCACGATTCCATGGAGATACATTACCAACAAATTATAGGTGTCGTCAACTATGATTCATATTACTTGGAAGTTATATATATAGATATATAACCAAGAACTTAGGTGTTTTCAACTATGATTCATATTCTTACTTGGAAGATTTGGAAGTGCAGTTCCATTGAACTCAGTGGATATTTCAAGAGCGCTAGTTCAGTTGTGGCCCCATATCCCATTTCTTTTGGGCTTGAATTTCCCATGGAAAAATATCCATAGTGCAGTAACCTCAACGGTGCAAGTATGATGATGATCCATGATCCCAACTTTTTGGAGGGGGTCATGAACCCACTGACCATCTGGATATGTTTTTCGCTCTTGAAGAATAGGATTTAAACCAATAAAAATATGGACATTCGGGCAGCAAACTTCGGGTGTCAACAAAGCAGGGTTCGACCTAATTAAGACATACTGTAGGGCCGCCCTAGGGATTTTGACCGTAGGAGATCGACCTGCTGTTTTATGCAGCAAACACGGGATTTGAATCCATGATTTTACAGGATTTTACAGAATCTACTGCGCAAACATGCGGCTTCAAACAACTGATTCTCTCCATGTTTGTTGCTTGGTTTCTGATTTTGGTATGTTGGCATTGCACAAAAATGATCATTGGATCATCTCAGAAATCTCGGGGATGCTCCAGCTTGCCATGTTTGATTACCTGAGGGTAGTGGTCAATTACTTTTCTTCTTTTTGGGTACGGAAAAAATGGATTCACCAAACACCAAAAGGTTGTCTGGTTGGTGGTGACTGGAACATGAATGGATTATGACTTTCCATTCAGTTGGGAATTTCATCATCCCAACTGACGAACTCATATTTTTCAGAGGGGTAGGTATACCACCAACCAGTAATCATTATTAGCCATCATTAAGCATATAATAACCATCAATATTAACCATTAATATGAATAGGTATATTACCAACCAAGGGTAGGTCAACACCAACCAGGGGTAGGTATATACCACCAACCAGATGGTTGTGTATGTCTTCACCGCTATTTCGATGCATCCCATCGCGCACCCAGCCTGCTGCAGGCTGCATGTACTGATCGTGGGGTGTGCAGCACAGGCAGGGACTCTGTAGAGTGCTTTTGTAGCCGAAAAAAACAACGATTTTTGGGCTACATAGATGTGGAAACTAAACGACTATGTGAGTTTTAGCCTTAGACAACTCTGTACTGTGGTAAACTAACGATGTGGAACATGGTCCATTTCTGATATTTATGGATGAATTACCATCATCCCGGGTCCTTGGAACATCCGAATCGTGTTTTCATTGTAGATGGGGCCCCAGGATGACGTTCATCAGAGATCAACTGTCAATCCCAACCCCCCGAAAGCTGCCAAAACATCAAGCTTGAACCATGGAACTGCGGAAATATGATAAACAAATCCCATCAAATCCCATAGGAAATTGCATAAAATCATATAACATCATTATACAACCCCATAAAACATCCGGATCCCAATTTCGATAATAATCGCATAGAATCCCATAAACAAGCACATCAAATCCCACTAGATTGCATTGTATCATTGTCAATTTCCATACAAATCCCGGGGGGTTGGGATTGACAGTTGCTTGATCTCTGATGATCTCTGATGATCATCCCACTTTTTTGACTACAAAACTGCACAAAAAGGACCAGGTGAACGTCATCCTTAAAATTCCATAAGAAACCTCATACAATCCCGCAAAGGAAATCCATCAGATCCCATAAACATCCCATGACATCATCATAAGATCCCATCGAAAAGTCCCCTAAGGCCCTCACCCGAGAATTCCAGAAACAATTCCGTAGGATCCCACTAGATTACTTTATCTCATCGTAATTTCCCATAGAATTTCCATAAACTTCCATAACACGCCTCATCAATTCCCATTCAAAAATTGCAGTTTTTCCATCCAAAATCCCAATCCACATCATCAACAAATACCACAAAAAGTCCTGGAAAGTCATCACAAATCCCATCAACAATATGAATAAAATCAGAAAAACTTATCCCCAAAGTTTCACAGAAAAAGTCCCGGAAAATCATCATAACCTTCCAGGTTTGGTAAAATCCACATCAACTCCAAAAAAGGAATGTTTTTCTAATCCATAAGACTGGATGATCTTGGGGTTTATAAAATCACAATCCCAAAAAAAACAAGATTAAAAACAACTAGTCCATAAGACTGGATGATCTTGGGAAACCTTTTCTGATCCATGATAAAATCACAAGGTTTCCCAAAATCCACATCCAAAATATCCAAAGACCCGACAAAAAATTCCCAAGTCCCCAGGTTTCTGGCCCATCTGCTGCTACAGTGCTGCCATTGATCGGGATGACCATGAGGATTCTGAGGCGCCGACTCCGACCCAAAATCGGGGATCTTCTAGCCACGTTTGATGGAGGGACTGAAGAGATATGGAAGAATTTGGGGTTGTATAGGATGAATGATCCATTACCCTCTGGTAAACATACAAAAAACTAGGAAAATCACAATTTTTAATTGATAAATATGGATAAATCAACTATAAATGGCCATTTTCAATAGCTATGTTAGTTTACCAGAGGGTATCATTATCATGTTGCAGTGTGACCCTCCGGCCACTTATTTGCCATGAACAGATGCACCATCTTGCACCAACAGTCTCATTTGGAGTATTCAATAGGGGAAAGGGATATCTTCATCTAACTGCAATACTACCTATGGTTACTAGCCACTTACTGATCACTAGCATGGCTCATACCTAGAACCTTCGGTTCTTTGAAATGATATGTTTACAGGCTGAGCAGCGTTTACATCGTTAAGTCTGAAAACTGGGAGGCGAAATCTCTCCGTAGTTTTCATTGGAAAGTCAAAAACCGGCTGAAAGTAATGGCATATATATAATATAATATATATATAATAATATATATAATATAATATATAATATAATATATATAATATAATATATATAATATAATATATATAATATAATATATATATAATATAATGTATATAATATAATATATATAATATAATATATATATATAATATAATGTATATAATATAATATATATATATAATATAATATAATATATATAATATAATATATATAATATAATATATATAATATAATATATATAATATAATATATATAATATAATA
>Ga0126342_10005145_pt1 | contig 22682 bp, 21 predicted proteins | sample Cyp1metagenome_FD_92528 | JGI IMG/M metagenome (GOLD analysis project Ga0126342, IMG submission 92528) | Coral microbial communities from Lord Howe Island, Old Settlement Bay, Australia - Cyphastrea 1 metagenome | ecosystem: Host-associated > Invertebrates > Cnidaria > Coral ...
ACATTTTTAGTGGAAACACCCCTTATTTCCATGGATTGCTACATAGTTCTTTCCATAGTTCTTTCCCTGGACATATGAAATCTACAGGAATCCAAATTTAAGAGACTAAGGTTTGAAATAAAACATAACTATGGAAAATCACCATTTTTAATGGGTAAATCGGTAAATCCACTATAAATGGTCATTTTCAATAGCTATGTTAAATTACCGGAGGGTACCTGTCAAATGATGGATTTAGAATAACTTTGAACCATACAAATATGGAGCTCCTTGGTGGTTCAAAGTAAGTTGAACATTAGGATTGCAACCCGTTCACAGCAAACCCAACAACCAGGTACTTTTTAGGATACCTTTAAATGGGGGACGCCGGGCGTGTTCAACAACTTGGAACCTGCTTTGCCATGGTTTGAATGGTTTGCCCAAACCTAGGGTACCCCTAACAGCACATGGTTTATCAAAATCATGCGCTTGTTTTCACCCGTGAAGCGTGTTCAGAACCAAATGATGTAAGCATTCTCATAATGGGTCACATCAGAATCCACACCACACATCAATAAAAACAGGTGTTATGACCCCATATGATAATCAATCAATCATCATTTATCAGTCGTATCCCCGTAGTCTTCATGGTTCAAAATCCGATAAGTTCTGCTTATAATCGAAATCATCAAGGGTTCTGATCAATGCTCATGTCCTTTTGGTAAAAATAGGTAGGTTTGGGCCGGGAGCTGGTAGGTGAATCCCATCTATCATCATCTATCATCATAGAAACCTGTTGCTTTTCAGGGGTTTCCAACCCAACCCCTCGATTTTTCTCAACCAACCCATGGGAATTTGGGACAGCACTGGCCGAGTCGCATGATGGACGGAGGGTCCTGAAGGCGTCACCAGTGCAGAACAGAAAAATCGGGGGTGGTGACCACGTGTGGGTGCATCTCATTTAGTAAGTGGCTTATAATCAACATATAACATATATAACTATTATAACTGGGGTATGCCATGGTATGCCCTATACAGCCTGGATATACTGTTATGATTATGAAATGTTAAGGTACAAACTGACTGAGCTGCACATCCAAGCATACCAACATTCGTAATGAGGGCCTGTAACCATCGTAAAGCAATACACATCGAGGGCCATGTAAACAAACAAAAAGCCTGGATGCAAACAGCAATACTTGGTATCTGGATCGTATCTAGATTCCCAATAAGACTTGGGATACCACATTACACCACCCTCGAAAACGGGTAGAATTCGGAGAGGATCCAGGTCTGGCTTCAACGGCGCCAGTTTTTTTTTTTTTTTGCTTTTTGGCAACTGGTCAAAACATGTCAAAACGCAGGGGAATTCATGAGAATATGCAGACAATGCAGACAAAACCAACAATCATGAAGATGTCATGGAATATGTACCCAAACATTGTCATCCCATGCAATGGGAATCCTTAAACTTAAAATGCAATGGATTGATGACCATCTCCCAATATCTTGGCAGTTTACCAACGATTGGACCATTGTACATGTGTCAACCAGGATAATCATCTCAAGAAGGGATGGAACATGAGAAGTATTTGAAATACGTTGTGGTAATATATGGGAATATACATGGGACTATATGTAAATAGGGACTGTATCTATGGCAAATCACCAACCACAAGGATGAGGACGACGACGACTGCAGCAGTTCTTGGCCCGGTGCGATCACACTGCGACTGTTGGGGGGAGAAGTTTTGAAAACACCGTTTACCACATCAGTGATTATTACCCATCATTAACCATCATTCACCATCATTATGATGGAAAAATAACCCTAACCACCAACCAGATATATTAATCATGCGGCTTGATACAACTTGAACTTGTACATCCGCTACCTTTTTTAACCACACTCACAATGAAATAGATCAGATTTCATTGTGGTTCTTTCGCATGGAGAAAAACTAAACCTTTGACTTGCCCCTAACTCGCCGAGCGGCAAACTCCGCGATGCGCCGAGAGGTTTCGCTAACCACGGCGTACAAACAGTCCTGGAAAGGCATCAATCGCAAGGATATATTTGAGAATATCTGCCACAGTGGGGATCACTCGAAGAAAGTAATTGGTTTGTTGCTGGTTTTTCGTTCCTTCTTGCCCAAGAAAGGTATTCTTGCTCAAGCAGTGCTTGCGTGGAGCTCTTTGTGACTTCCTGGGCCGACCTTCTGCTTTGTTCTTGTGTTTCAGCCTCTCTCGGTTACCAAGAACCAGGGTCGGCGGCAGCAATGCATCAGCCCATTCTGTATATATGCACTTAAGTATTTGGTCCTAATCCGTCCAGTTCTCCCATATCGTAGGTAGTTTTCTGATGTTTTCTGATGTCCAACCCCCAGGCCTGAAAATGTTGAGGGCCCAGTTGACTTGCTGCCTGAGAAACTGGGGATGATCTGTCACCGGGGACCAAGTGAAAGCGGGAATTTCATCGGGATGTAACCGGCCACAATGGATATATTGTCAATGGAAATTTCAAGATTCTAAAATGGAGGTACCTACCATATATAAGGCCTATATAAGGGCTATGTAAGGGGATATCCCCCCAAAATATGGCCTTATATGGTACAGTACCGCCATTTTAGGATCCTGGAATTCCCATTGACATTGTGGCTGGTGCAGACCCAGAATTTATGCGCAAAAGATATGGGGATTTGACCACTTCAAACTGGCATTTGAAACTATCAAATGGGAGTGTAAAAACCCTAACTAAGCATTGGGATCATTTTCATGTGAATGGCAGTATGAAACTAACCATAATGGAGACATAAGTCAACAAAGCCCAAAGGGAAAACACATGTCATACAGTATATAATCCTTTGCAGTTGTGAGCGCCCTGCTTTCAAACAAAGCCAGCTTGTGGATGGTAGATGTCATGCCAACTTGGCCGTAGGGCGAAAAATAGGTGGTTGGTGATTCCCCCATCGTTGGACGTCTAACGCGACGTTCTATTAAAGCGATGAAAATACGTAGCGTTAGACGTCAAACACATGAAAGGTAGCGTCATTCTTGTCAATTTTTTGAATGATGCTTCAAGTCATTGCACGACATTCTTTGGATTTCATTGGGGAACTGCAATGACTGGAAGGATCGTGAAAAACTTTGACAAATGCCATGCTCAAGACATAGCTTGTGGTCTTCCCATGTTGGGAATCCTGGCAATGGGTATGTACGGTATATACACCCTCTGGTTATGACTAACATAGCCATGGAAGCCATGGCCCATAGAAATAGATTATGTTTCTATTAATACCTCCATTTATAAGGGATTTTCCATGGCTATGTTGAATAACCAGATGGTAATAAATAACCAGATGGATTATGATGATAAACCAGTGAAATTACCCTCTGGTAAACTAACAGTTTGCAATTGAAAATTGCCATTTACAGTGTATTTTTACATTCAAAATGGTGATTTTCCATAGTGATGTTAGTTTACCAGAGGGTATATAAAAATCGAATTCCATTTTTCATGGGTTGATGACCTTCCCCCAATGTTGGTATAGAATTCAAGTCTTGACCGTGGCACATGGAGTGCGACTTGTATTGCAATTTGTACCTTGGGATGTGTAAAATTCATTTCTTTGCAGCAGGTTCACACCAGGGATATTCATATTGCAGTGGAAGGTGAGGGCCCCCAAACGAAAGTTGAGTTGACTTAAAACTTGGTTAACTAGCGTATAGAACTACGTATAGTTATTGGGTTTACAATATGACAACCCAATTTATAACTGGGGGGCCTCACCTTGTGATATTGAATAAATTTCCCATTGAGCAAAACTGCCGTGTTTGGCTCAGTGACCTGCCCTGACCCCTCGACACCCAGTGACCCATGCGATGTTGGAGAGATGTTGTGGACTGCCTTCGTGCATCTTCCTGTGGACATGGATGTACACCCCCTCAGTTATGTCCATTCCATTATGATGATAAACCAGTGAAATTATTTCGAATGGGGTATACACTATTTTCAGACCAACCCATGTACCTGATGTTTGGCCATAGACTGTGCCGAGGAACTGGAAACTCCAGTTCGCGAGACTGATTGCACTACTCATTTCTTTTTTGGGTCACCCTCCCCATATATTTCCTTGAGACATCCCCTCTCCACACCAACACAGACACGGAAACCAACCATTTTTTCCTACTGGATGTACAAATTCCAGATGATCGCATCCTCAAAACATGGCAAAACATGGCAAAACAACCCCCATCCAAATTGACTCATCAGTAAGACCACCCAAAATATGTTGTTTAAGGATGATTAAGGTCTTGGTTGAGTAGCCATCATTTCCCCAAGACAACAAACGTAGACCGTAGATGATAGAAAATCCACCCAGTTATGGATCATTTTTTTTGATGTAAACCAGTGGTATTTCCCACATTGGTCTTCCATGTTTACCCTCTGGTAAACTAACATAGCTATTGAAAATGGATGAAACTGGCCATTTATAGTGGGTTTACCCATAAAAAATGGTGATTTTCCATAGTTATGTTAAACTACCAGAGGGTACCCAATCAAAAAAACCACCCGCCGACCACCCGCCTTTGCGCCGCCGCGGCGACGACACGAAGCAACTCCACATCCTCTTTGAAGTTCAGCCTGGCGCTATGCTGCAGCATCCCGGTGAGGGTCATTGGTTTATGATGAGGTTTTTTCAACCCATACGGTGGGATGTTTTTGGAAATAGGGGATCTCCAAAAATTATGAATTTCAATACAAAAATAATCTTGGGGGTATCGGAAACCCTCATATATTGCGGTATTCTGCTCTGCAAACGGCTTGAAGAATGGACCCCCCAGCTGCCAATCATGGTTGCTGGCTTTCTCCCTATATTGTTCATTGCATCCTCCAGTAGTGGCCCGAGATCATTTTTCCAACTTCCTGAAAATGTGTAGATGCTGTCGACAGAAATCAGCTAATGTGTGAAGTCATGGCTCCGACCAAAGGGATTCCTCCATGAAAGTTCATGAGATACTGACACTACAATCCTTATCTGGTTGGTGGTTTTGACCATCTTGAAAAATATTAGTCAATGGGAAGGATTATCCCATCTATGATGGAAAATAAAAAATGTTCCAAACCACCAACCAGTTATTGATTAATCCTTATCTGGTCTATTTTTTCGCCCATTGTGTGACCATCACAATCCCCAGCATGTCAGCTGCCGCGCCTAGCACAGGCCCAGAGGAAGTTCGATTGATGTTGAGAGGAGAACCTCGTGGCGTTTAGAACCCCGGAACCATAAAGGAAGAGGCCCACACTCAGCTAAGTTGGTTAAAAGTGGTTTACCCTCTGGTAAATTAAGATAGACCCTGGCAGTCATCGGGGTTGGAAGAATCGTTTCCATTAAAACTAGGCTATTTTCATGGTCAACAAGTTAATTTACCAGATGGTAACTAAGGCCGTAGATATATCGAACTGGTTCGATTGGGACACATAAACCGACATAACTGGGGGCGCCCTTGAATTGATGAACTGGTCCAGTGGTTTCAACCCATCCGAAGAATATTAACGAGTCATTGGGTATCAGCGTCCCAAATATGGTTGAATGGTTGAACATAAACATATTTGAAACCACCAACCAAATGATAAATAGTTATTGGATGTTATTAGGATAAATTATCATGAGCAATCTGGATAATCTAGACAGTTCAGCCATTTTTGGATAATCCCCCCTACTAAACCATCATTTGCAGAGACGTGGCAGCGAGGTCGTTGTAAGCTATCCAAATCGTATCCTTATTTTGTCGCAATTCTATTTAGAGTCTTGATCATTGTTAATTAGTTGTATTACATTCCCATCATATTCCCCTTATAACCCCATTTAACTAATTATCCAAGTAGCAATTATTGTTCCCCCCTTGATTAAACCGTGTAGGGGTTTATTTATGCGGAGCTGACGAACGCACTCTACACCAGGCCAGTCTTGAGAAGTGATGATTTTTCACATCCATCCGTCGTTTTCCGCTTAACAACAGCAGTGAGCAGGTTTCACCCCCCTATTTCCATCCGTATCCACTATTGGCCATCGAGGCATGTATCTAGTTTTCTCTTTAATCTCATTCGGGGAACGTTCGTTCTATAATCAACCAATTAAACACATAGGTGTGGGTTCAACATTGGATACCCCAAGAATTGGATGGTAAATGCTGAAAATAAGCCCATATCTTTTGCTGCAAATCAGAACCGAAGAAGCTGGTCAATGGTGCGCTTCGCTACACGAGCGGCTGCACGCAAAAAGGTCTCATGGCGGTAGCCTGTGGGCATGACACTGATGGAGATTTATGTGGGGATTAACAACAACAAATGTGCGGTATACCGGTATACCCCAAAATTGCAATTTTTTGTCTTCTGGTGCTATATTCTTGGACTAGCCCCCGTGAATTGTTGGATCACCCGCGAGTTTTTGGTGAGCTAAACCCATCTGATTTCTCCGAAGAAAAACCCGTCGATTTTCGTGGCTGTAGAGCTACGGCGGCTACAATCCAGGGTATATCCGAAATAGCGGTGATTTGAAGATATCATACCATGGATTCTCATACCAAATACTGCAAATTGTATGGATTTCATCATGGTAGGATATCAACAATTTCATACCAATGGAAGATATCAATCTTTCATCCCAAATACTGTAAGGATTGAACAAACATGAAACCAGCATTGATGGGGAAGGAAGAAATGTCAACGCTGGATTGAGAGGGTACCATTTAAGTATTAGATGAAATGACTATTGGAGGAGTACCCCCCTAATTAATAAACCATGGTTTACTCATCTGGGCTTGACATTACAGTGTTTCTGTGTTTCATCAGGTTGTCACAGAACCAACGACCATGCGCCTTTTACAGCAACAGCAAGGGGTTGCTATTTTCCAAACAACTCCTACAGGAATATCATGTTCTACCTCATGTAGCAAAACACACAGATAGTTTCCTTCCCACATCATGTCAACTCTGGAATATTCAACCCGGATTGATTAATTGGAAGAGTACCTCCACGAGTGACACATGACTCCTGGAAAGGGTTGGGTGTGTTGATCAACCACAGGTCTAATCCAGGGTTGTCATTCTAGGTGCAGTAGTTCTACTTAGGATAGTTTCAACATCCATCTGGATTCATACAGAAATCCCAAGTCACAGATTCTCATTGAAGTTTCTTTTCCGGCCATCCTAGACATGACTTCCCATTTAATCATCATTTCTCTGGAATTTGTCCTCCCTTGAAGGCCCCCAGATGGGTCGCTCGTCGCCTGCAGTGCCGCAGGCCCACATCAGCTGCACCAAATTCTGAGGGACGAAGGAATCGATCTGCTGCACTGCAGAGTCCTCAGTCAGCGAGCGATGCATGGCGGTCATTTTTTCTACCCGACATGGTAAAGGTTAACCAAAAACTGATGGGAAAATCACCATGTTATCAATGGGTAAATCCACTAAGTCACTATTTCTATGGTCATTTTCAATAGCTTTGTGTATGTTTACCAGAGGGTAGCCTGCAAAAACTGCGATGATGCCCTCCGGAAACAAACAACAGATGGTATTCAAGCCATGATAAATATGAATAAATCATGTAACTCATGACAGTATCTTCCCCGTTTCGGGCAAAACATCCCACAGATGAACCTATCCTGTTTGAAGGTTTACCACTGGAGGGTGAACTCAACCGGTCTTACAACTTACAACCATAGTCTATGGAAACCACCATTTTTCATGGGTAAATCCACTATAAATGGCCATTTTCAATAGCTATGTTAAATTACCAACTGATACCAACTGATACCAACTGCAATGTACCTATCCACGTCGTTCTACCCGGTTCCCAGGCCCGCTTCCCACGCCAGGCGTCACACATGGCTTCGAAGGCGGCTTCAGCCTTGAAGGACAACTTGGCCAAACCCCAGGAGATCAAGGCCTGGGTTCCACAGAATTTTCATAGGAACCTGGAACCATGGAACCATGGGGTATGGCTGAGTATAGAATTCCCTGAGGAATTCCCATATGGCCATAGAATTCTATTCCCATCACCTGAGTTCCCATATCTTCCTTTGTCCGGCATCATTTTCTATCCAAGATTCGGCAACCGCAGTTACCCTTACTGCATCTTGCCGGTGATGGCTGGACAGCAAATACCTAGCCTCATGGTATACCATTTTCGTGATGTTCAAAATAAAAAATCGCGAAACATGGGGCATTCACCAACATTCGCTTGGGATTTTTTGAGAACATCTATACAAGACATCCTGGTCTACCAGCGAAATATCGGGAAAACCTGCCAAGATTGCAGCCTTCATCCACTTCTGTCATGAGCAACTTGCGATGAGCCCAAACCAAGTTGAGTGCCATGAGCAAGGATGACATGAGAAATACTGGAAATTGTGCATGAAAGCTTAAAGAGATACTGGAATCATAATCAGCAAAAATCAATCCCTAGTCTGATGATGCTGTAGTTTCACTTCATTTATCTTTCTGGGAAGGCCAAAACATCAAGTACTTGGAAGGCTATAGTGGATTTTTCTTTATCCCAAAGAATCTGATATCCACCAGATTGGTAAATGACCCTAGCCCCATCTTCCCAGAGTAATTACCCTCCAGTAATAAAACATGGCTTGCAGGAAAATCCTCCATTTATAGATGATTATCCCATCAAAGGTCTTGATTTTTACGGCATGTCCGAGCCAGCCATTTACTTCGATGGTTTTCTAGCCATGTTTGATGACACCGGGCCCAATCCCCATGGCTCCCATGGCTATCCCTCACGTCGTCGCGTCGCAATGTTCAGAGGCTGAAACTCGTTGGACCGCGCGATGATGGCGCCCAGGGACATGCGAAGGAACTCGTCGATGGAAGGATCATCCTGTGACGATCGATGGAAAGAAGCGACATGTAAGAAAGGGACACCAAGAAAGATTCAGAACAGGTTCCAAATCTTGTGAAGTGTGGCTGATTATAGTTTTAAGATATCTAAAGTCTAAAGTATCTTTTTGAGGGTTGCTACATATAATTCTGATACCCCGTTGGTAGTTCTGAAGCTCAATCATGGTGAAACCTGATGTTGAACGTTCAATGATGTTTGATCACTAAACATACTATCCGCATTTGATCAGCGGCGGGCTGGTACCTCACAGTCGTGCCATGGTTGGGATATACAATGTACCATCTGGTTATGACTAACATGGCCATGGAAAATCACCATTTTTAATAGGTAAACCTCTATAAATGGGTCATTTTAATAGGTAAACCTCTATAAATGGGTCATTTCCCATGGCTATGTTAGTCATAACCAGAGGGTAATAACCAAGTCCAGCAGACCCCCTCCGGCGACCCAGCCTTGTAGCTGATCGTTGCAATGGCCTGGTGACGAAATGTCCAGCCAGATTTGTTGGAAGCTACACCTCCTGATATTCTATCGGATATTCTATGGGATATTCCACACTCAAGTGGAGAGAATCTCCAGAAATTTGAATCCTGTTGAATGTTGGAGATCGCCTGTGGTCAACACAAGGTTGGTCCTAGATAAACCGTCGCCTGTCTATCCCAACGAGGATGCTTTACAGTGGTCCAGCTTCTTTCAACCGCTTAAACCTGAACATTGGTCCCAGTTGCACGAGTTTATTGTCAGAATGTTGCTGTTGGTCGCTTCAGCCTCAAAATCACGGTGAACTAACCACTCCCAAAACCAGCCACCCACATCTTCCCACCCTTGGTTCAAAGATAAGCTATCTTAATGATTGTCTGCGGTATACACTTTCAAACATGCACAGACATGTGGATTTAAATCTAAATACAGGAAATATGATATATATATATATTATATTATATTATATATTATATATTATGTATATATATACATAATTATACATATTATTTACATGTAAGTATCTATGATATACAAAAAGAAATCATACACCCCTCCATCCCCCACCCTTCAATCCCAGTCGCCCAAATAATGGTGGCCAGGTTCTGCCCCGTGAAGCTCCGCATGAGTTCCATGGAGCGCCGCGCCAGGTACGCCAGGAGGTCCGGGTCGTAGTCCCCGCGGGTGGCCAACGCCCAGGCTAACATGGACAGCTCGGAGGGGGCGTACTCCTGGCCATGGAGTAAGCCAAGTGGCTACAATTGGTGGGGTCTTATCATGTTTTATCCCTCTAAGAGTTGGTATATAATGGGTTATAATGGGTTATAATGGGGTTATACTTATAATCATTATAATGGGTTATAATGGGTTATAATTACTTTTAATCCACTCAATCAACATGAAATGATGATATATTTTGAGGCATTGAAGCGGTACAAATCTGCGGCAAATCAGGGCAATTTAAATGCATTCAGTTTGAGTAATGAATTGAGATGACAATTTCTATACCATTAATTGGTTTGAATCACATGGCTCATATTGCCAACATGTCAAATGGCAATGTTAAGGATGATGGACCTTTTGAGACTGGGGGACCGTGGGGAATGATGTTTGGAACTGAAGGACGAAAACGCGAAGTTTGCGCTTCGGTCTTTTCGTGACATTCGCAAAACACTGACAGATACCCAAAGAGAAAAAACATACTTTAGTTTTTAGTTTGACTAGATGCACAGAACTTGCACGAACACCAAAAAATACGAGCAAAAACGCAATTTTCCAATCTATGGGGTCCAGATTCCTAACTAATTGCTGGGATTTTGTGTTGTTTTTTGTGAGGGGGTGCAGGTTTTGGCCTGTGCAAGCAAGTTGGTGGTTTTGACCTCACATAACAGTGATAGCCATTAAAATAACAACAAACCACTAGATACACAAAACCGACATGATATGACCGACCACAATGGGAATACTATACCCATTTTCACTATTTCCAATCAAATGTTGTCTTCACAATGGGAACATAACTTCCAAGTATACGTATGCCTACGGGTGGACGACCGAACGTGTAGTTGTCACTATTTTTACGAGAGGGATGGGGTGAGGTAATAACGTTCATGCCACGCTGCTGCCACGTTCTCTTGCACTTCCACACATACGTCATGCTACGCTGCTGGCACGTTCTCTTCCAAACACGGAAATTTCCTCATGTCTCTGACTGGGAAGAGCTTGGCACAGATGTAACCAAACTGGTGTCACCGGCTCTGCCAAAAAGAAGACGGGACCGCCTTGATGTGCCAAAACCATGGCCCCACTGTCACTTTGTAACATGACCCCCCAGAAATAGAGTTGTCTTGTGCGGGAGAAAACGTCAGAGTTTAATTGGCTTGTGCACAGAAAATAGCCAGGAAAACCAATGGAAATGATACGCAAACGTGACGAAAAAACATGAAATCCATTGAAAAACGCAACACAGAATCCACAAACATCAAAAATGCAACGCCGCCACGTTCAATTACCCACCCGTCTGGAAGTATATCCCTGTTATATATCCCTACTATATCTCGAAGTCATGGTAAACGCCCCAATAATTTCACCATTTCTCATTGTTTTTCCATCAAACCAGGGATCTCCTTGAGTCTCAAGACGCGGGAACGCACTGCTGCCTTCCATTCGTCCCCTACTGGGTAAGCTAACCTGCAGGTGAGAACGGAGGGAGTGATCAAGATTTGGGGTGGATGATTCAAGATGACTTGAGATTGCTTATTTAAGATCGTTAAAGGTTAGTGAAGGTGATTACATGTCCTTAATGTTGCCTGCAAATATGCGAAAATGATTTAAGATAATTTGAGGTGATTTGTTCAGTATCCAAATTGGTTATTGGAATTGTTATGAAGTGTTGAAATTTTAGAGTGTTTGTTCACCGGCAGCCGTGGAATGTCACAAAAACTTTACCACCAAAAAAAAATATGGCAATGTTCCCTTCAACCGATTCGGGGAGGGGTTAGCCCCAGCTGCATCCTCATTTGATATGAGTTGCAGAAAAATGAAAAGTGAATTAAAGATCCTCAAAGCAGTTGGAAACTATGATTCCACAATTTTGCGACCAATCAAACAATTCGGTTTGGCAACTATGACTGCACGGGACATTTTGAAATGAACCAATTTGCCCGAACTGAGAATCACTCAAATTGCTGGGATGACCGTCCAAGTAACTTCACAACAAACAGGGATTTGCAAACAGCAGTTCATTGATGACCATTCCGTTCTTAAACTACATTGAACGGGTCCCGATTTCGAGATTGTGAGAATACCTAACCAACTACAGTACCAGGGCCACCAAGACAAACATGAAACTGTTTTGAATCGATTTCAACCATGGTTCGACTATATATATATCTATATATATATATGTATATGCATATGTATATGTATGTGTATATGTATATATGTGACCCCAGGCAGCTGCTGCGTGCATGGGTGCATCCACTTTTTTCGATTGTGGTTTTGATGTGGAACCACCGGGATGTTTTGCCAAATTCAGGTGGGTAAATATGGTTTTCATAAGACACATAACATATCCCACGAGGACTTCCCGTTCACTCATCTCCCATCCGTCCATCTCCGATTTGCCGTGGCATCTGGGATACCAGGCTTGGTAAAGGCCCAATTCACCTTGGTGGCCACAGCGAACGAGCAAAAAAAAACCGACCCTTGAACCGGGAGAAGGATCACCAACAAGTAGTCTACAGGGTCACAAAAAAAAACTAACCATCAAAATAAACAGAAGGAAACTAAATGTAGAGAGGGCAGAGGTTGTGCCATTCGTACGGTGAATCAAACAAAAGAGGATAAAAAAATGCTGCATTTTGGATCAAAAATACATTTGAAGAACCTTGCGGATTTTCCCTTGCTATTTGTTCCATTTCGAAGCTAAAGTATGTAACGAATTTGCTGCGTTTTGAAGCTGAACTTTCTCATTGGCACTTGCTGTATATATATATATATCATACAAATATGCATGTGTGTACACATGGTGGGATGCCCAGCGAGACCATTTACCCCTGCTCTTGGGCCCTGACCATAAATTGTGTGTGCGCGCCAGTACAAGGTAATGCAAGCACACCACAAGCCAACACAAAACAATAGGGGCAGCACTGAGATACAGTACAAGTGATTGCCTAGCAGAGATAAGAGATGCCAGAAATGGGAGAGGCAATCTGTTTTAGCCGGTTGCTGTAAATATAGGGCCGTGTATGCTACAAAAAGAAAGCATTTCATGGAGTATGATTCGGGGGTGTGATTCGAGGTGCCTCTACTTCTGTTCCTTTCAAACGCTGCATCCACTACAAAATAAACACCCATATATACAATTATATATATATAGATACATACATATGAGTGGCGGACAAAATTACTTACTTCCCGCAGTGGACATGGCCAAAGTGAGTGGTCCCCTAGCGGTTGTGAAGGTTTGTGCTTCTGTGCCATGTACAAAGATAGGGTATCGGTAAGTGGGTGGTCCCCTATCGGTTGTGAATTCTTTCGCACAAATTTAAACATGCCATGTCCACTCCCCACTACTCTAGTTTTCCGCTAATTTTGTCGGTTACTCATATACATACACACAGTATATAGACACATATTACATTAAGTTTATAAATGTTTATAATATTGCAATATTTAAATATGGATTTTAATATATATATATATATATTGCGGTGGTAATCTTTGGTTATTCAACATAGCTATGGAAAATTGCCCATTTATAGATGATTTTCCCAGCTATAAACCTCCATTGATCAGGGATTTTCCATGGCTATGATAGTCATAACCTGATGGTATATGTAATATTAATATTCCATTGAATCACTATAAAATCCCATTGAATCACTATTAATCCCATTGTATTATTTATATCACTAGTATGTGGATACCCCAGGCCCCACTTGGATCCGATCGCTGTAGATCCAGTGGCAATGGCCAGTTCCTGTGTGGTGAACTCGTCGAGTCGCACCAAGCACTCCCGGAGAAGATCTGCGTGCAACGCATCGGAACGCATGCCTGCCATGATTCGACATCACGGAGATGAAAAAACTGAATGTTGGTGATTCAACCAGGGAAAATTCGAAAAATCACGAAAATCCAAAGAATCTGAGTGAGAATCTGAATTCCAGTGGTGATCTAAACCGTGATCTAATCTGAAAATTGGGATTGAACTCGGGAAAAAAACATGTTTAAACAAGAGATTGTTGTAAATCCAAAAGAGATTGTGGTAAATTGGCGTGTGACTAGGCCCAAAATTGGTATTGTCACTGAACATGTACGTCTAGTTTCTTGTTGGGTACAGGCTGAAGGCTCTCCATCTACCATCATCGAGAAGTCTGAGGGTCAAGTCATTGGGGCCCCAATGGACCTCAAAAAATGTCGCTTTTATTATCAACTCATCCATTTTGGGTGGCTTATGTGTCATTTTTGATACTAAAATGTCCAGTTTGTATCATGTGTATCATTTTGGGTGGGTCATGTGTAATGTTGACCCATACACAAATATCTACAATGTCTAGTAAACATGGTCATAGTACACCTGGGTATGGGTCAAACATGGTTTCGCTGAGCACTTGGGAATGTTTTAGATGTTAAACCATCCATTTGTTTGGGGGCCAGTAATCTGACCCATATGACACAAACTTTGGTATTCAAACGCAACGTGCGAAGGATAGATCCCCTTATCCCTCCATGAGCAACGAGAGTGCAGACTTCTTGCCGAATGTTGCTGACCGCTCCAAGTAAGTACACACGAGCGAAAAGGCGTTCAGGACTTAGCTTCTAAGAGAGTCTGTGAAAGTTCAATTGCATTTGAACTCATTTACTGCGATTTGTCTTTGTGATTTCAGTCGCATCTGAGTCTTTGAAAGGCTGTGATGCAGTGTCACGCCTATTCATATCTGCAGAAGGAGTCAGAAGGGTTCCTTCATGGTTTCACCATAAGACAATCACATAGACAGATACCCATCTCAGTGGTAGGGTTTCAGGATGCCGCTGGTTTCTGGCAGCCTAATGTAGCATTCGCCCAGAGCAGGTTGGAGATGTTTTGAACGCCAAATGTGTCCTCAGTTTCACGGATGAACTGCTTGTGGGGCCAATCAAGTCCAGCAATCACCTCGTCGAGCGTTGAAACATGACCCGTGAATCTGCAGATCGAGATCGCAGTGTCATATTCCTAATAGCCGTGGGCATGTGCAGTGATTTTTCTAATGATCCTGTTTCTTGAGGTCCAGATGGTTGCTCCCACTTCAATCATGGAACCATCTTTCCTTTTGGTTCAATTATGAGCTCCCTAACGGAGTGACTCAACGAAAAGAAAACCCGACTAAACCTTTGTCCACAGCAAGGCTCGGTAATCAGGCATGGCTGGTTGGAAAATCTATTGGAGGTGTTAGTGGGAAAACATCTATGAGTAGGAATTTGTTCCAGCCCGCCATGTTTGAGTATTACACTGTTAGTAAACTATATTATATACCACGAATTCTCTGCTATTCTTGATGTCTTACCCCCCATGCTTTACAGCTGAAACCACATGCCGCCGCGTCGCAAGTTTCTTGCGCGCCTCTTGAGCGATCAAACTGAGCAACGGCTCGTCCTGGCGTCGAACGTTTGGTGCCTGTTTGGGATGTTGTCCTATGAAGTTGGGGTTTAATATGATCTATATAATATGATTTAATATGATTTAATATGATTTAATATGATTTGATATGATTTGATATGATTTACAGTAAGTATCTGTTCTATACACGCCAAACATTTGGGACATCAATGAATTTTCATCAATAACACTTGGGATTTACCCTCTGGGCGTCCTTCCGGGCTACGGTGGCGAAGGACCAAGCCACAATTGCTAGGCCTTGAGCGTCCAAGTCCTGGATAGGTGGGATGGTTTTCACCGATAATGGGATCATGGTGAGATCTATGTGTATTATATTTATATACATATATATAGCAAACTGATGGGATCGGATTATATCTAATTATACCAGTAGTACCGAACAAGGCGGTGGCGGAAATTTCAAAGATAGGACACTACAGGAGCGGTGAGGTGTTGTGATGCATGGATGGCAGAGCGAATCCACTGATGGACCGAAAGGTGGTTGGAGCTGTTTTTTTTGGAGCGGTTGCAATGGGTACAGCGGCCACCTCACTCACAATTCCTGGATGTAGTTTGGTGTAGTGCAGTAGTTGCAGTTGTAGTTGTAGTGGGGTTGATGTTGCTGAAGTTGTAATGTTGTAGTTGTAGTTGTGGTTGTAGTTGTAGGCACAGTCGTAGTTGTAGTTGAAGGGCAGTTGAAATTGTAGTTGTCTTAGTTGCAGTAATTGTTGTAGTTGCAATAGCTGTAGGAGTTGTAGCTGTAGTTGTACTTGTACTTGTAGTGCAGTCGTATTTGTAGTTGTAGTGTAGTATCGTGGTAATTGTTGTTGCAGTAATGTAGTTGAAGCTGAAGTTGAAGGTGTAGTTGAAGTGTAGGTGTAGTGTAGCTGAAGTTGTAGTTGTAGTTGCAGCTGTAGTTGCAGTTGCACTTGTAGTGTAGTTGTAGTAGCTGTTGCAGTTGCAGTTGTACTCGTAGTTGCAGTGGCACTTGTAATTGTAGTTGTAGTAATTGTAGTTGAAGTTGTAGTTGTAGTTGAAGTTGTAGTTATGGTTGTAGCTGCAGTTCTTGTAGTTGAAGTGTAGTTGAAGCTGTAGCTGTAGTGTAGTTGTAGTTGAAGTTGTAGTGTAGTGCAGTTGCAGTTGTCTATCTATGTGTCTATCCATATATCTGTTTATCTATTTGTCTTTCTGTTTTTCAATCTATCTATCTATCTATCTATCTATCTGCAAGTTTGAAGACGAAGCTATTCTGCGAGAACTTGACAACATCAAAAACGCAGCAATTCCGCGAGACTTCCTCATGACAACATCAAAAACGAAACAATTCTGCGAGACTTCCTCAGTTCTTCAAGTTGACAACATCAAAAAACGAAGCAATTCTGCGAGACTTCCTTCAAAAAAAGGAAAAGTGGGTGCAGAGCTGACGGCCTCGTACCAATACGTTTTGCGATTTTTCCACTCCACCCGTCTAGAGTACTGCGCCAGCCACGAAAAAATTATGCTAGGTCATACAGTGCTGCACCTGTCACGGAAAATCATCTTCCACGTGCATAATCCCTTGCGCCTGCCACGGAAAACGACATTTGAACGTCCAAAAGTGCTCCGAACCCGTCAATTTTTTTACACTTTTGACTTCGAAATGTGCTTTGCGCCACAATTGCGTACACTTTTTCAACATCTCAACTTCCAAAAGTGCTCCGAACCCGTCAGTTTTTTACACTTTTGACTTCGAAATGTGCTTCGTGCCACAATGGCATGCACTTTTTCAACATCTCAACTTCCAGAAGTGTTCTGAACCCGTCAGTTGTTTACACTTTTGACTTCGAAATGTGCTTCGCGCCGCAACGACGTGCACTTTTTCGACATCACAACTTCCAAAAATGGTCCGAACATGGTGTGCTTTGTGCATTTTGACTTTCAAATGTGCTTCACGCCACAACGGCGTGCAACTTTTCATCTCTCATCTGGCCAGATCTTTTCGCGCACCTGCATTTTCTTTCTTCTGACTCTTTCTCTTTCTCTGACTCTTGCCACCTCTGCTTTTCCATCTGTCCATATTGTCGGAAGTCTGACTTCGAAACTTCCTTCGATAAATATATAGACCAATAATCATGGGACAATGAAGAAATTAGAGTGATAACAAAAACCTACTCAATTAGAGTGATAACAAAAGCCTGTTCCACAGTTTTGAGTTCTGAGGAGAATCAATCACCAATACATTGGTTCATATTCCTTGACATACTGCAAACATAGAGTATGTATCATCTTCTTAGCACCTCCATTTTAAGAACCTCCAGCCGGATGTTTGAGAATTGTGGGGATGCTTCTACTTTTAGAACTCAGTTTTTTGGGCTTACCAGACTGATCTCAACCAATGCTGGGATGAATTGTTGCGCACGCTGTGGGGGGAAATCATGAGCATATGCTTGGAATAATACTAGTGGTCATTAATGGTTGTCAATCATGGTTGTCAATAATCGTTCTGAATGGTTATTAATTAACACATCATTAATAAATAATACTGTTACCAATACTGATATTCAAATTGGGAGATAAACCAAGAATAATAGGGATGGGCTTTCCCATCGATAACTCCGTTCGGAGGTTCTCCCTGACACACCTATGTGCAGTGCCACTTTAGCGGCCATACGTATACATCCCAATTTATGAGAGGTTGTTACCATGGTTCTTCCCTGAGTTGTACCATGTTATACCCAATAAATAGACCTTGCCCAGCCATTCATAGCCCATTTAAGTAGCCTTTACTAGAAAATGAAAAGGCCAACCAACTGCAGTTTTCAATGTGTTTACTCGTTTTCACCTCAACGATATCATCACCCCAACAATGTTTTTACATGTTTCTACAGGAAACCAACTTATAACTCCAGGTTCTTCCATTTTTTTCACCCCAACTGCACCTGCGATGCAAATCTGGTCCCGGCCGTCCTTAACGATGTCTTGTGCTCGCGCGGAGAGACGTTGGAAGATTTCCTCGTCGCGGCATTGCATCTTGGCCTCGTGGGGTTGAAGCATGCAGGCATAGCAGCCACAAGAGGCACAACAATGAAATGAGACTGGCATAAATAATGGGATAATAAGTGATATAAGTGGATAGTAATGGTATAATATGATTTATGGGACAATTATCAAAATTCCTAGGCTTCCAAGAGCATCAAAATACTGGTTGAGTTGATGGTAGAGTAAATTTCCTACGAAGACAATGGTGGTTCTAGCAGCAACCAATCAAACAATGGTGTTTGGAAGGTCAAGGTTAACAATGAAATGATAATTGAATCTAACTTTTCGGAAAACAATGGTCAGACTGGGATAGTAATTGGGTAACAATTATGACAATGGAATAATAGTAGTGGGACAATGATGATTATATATAGTGGGATAGGACTGGGATAATGAAAGGATGTGATCTGATATTAGTGGGGTGTAATGGGGATAACAATTGGACCAACACAGAACAATCATTGGAAAATACTTATTGTCGTACTGGGATAGAATGAGAAAACATGGGTAATCATGGGACATTAACGAACTACAACGGGATATATTGAATGTATTATGCACAAGGGATTACAAGTGGATTACATGTGGATTACATTGGGAAAATCCATTCTAAGGAAAGCAGCAAACAATTATATATATATATATATATATTATAGCATGTTTTTTCATACTATGACCTGAGATCGATGTTGCGTTGATCCCATTTGATATGCAAATAGCACCACATTTTTTCAGATTTCATGGATGATATCATCGGGGCACCAACAAATACATGAAATTCATCAACAAATCCAATAATGGAAATTCTCACACAGGCGCATCTGCACTTTGTGTTCTAATTTTGGTTGGTGGAAATTCGTAGTGATCAAATTCCAATAGGTCATCCAGTCCATGCCACTTGATGTTCAACAAAACACCTAGGCGAATTGGCCCACGCGCAGATCAAATGTGTTCTGAGTTGTGGCTGCAACAAATCAAGTGGATAATCTAGATCATTCACCTGCCATGTTGGGGAAATTCCCATCGTTGAAGATCTTTTAGTGGGGTCCTGAAAAAAAAACAAAACATGAAAAACACATCATGACCCACAATCACATGGTTTGTGTATTTCCGTCCTTGTGGCACGACACGTTGACACGTTCACCGTTTTGGTCCCACATCACACCCGCACAACCGCAGAACCAAGGCGCTAAACCCCATGATGCATCCGACAAACCCCAAGCAGAGAGGTCCTGGTGAAACCAGCAATCAAAATTGGGATGCATTTTTTTACTGGGAAACCTTGAATATGTACGGGAAACACAATCTACAACATCTTCTGTTTCAATGGACCCTTCCAAATCCATCCAATAATGTTAAATCGGGTGGAAATCATTCAACACCCACCTACCTACAATGATCTTCTTTTGCATGTGGGAGCAAACACGCTTGGAAGATACATGATTTTGACGCTCAGAGTTTCGCAGAACACAATAGAATTGGGCTTTCGTCGGACATTGGACTATAGCCCTATCATGTATTGAGCTTGACAAATCTTAGCTGCCATGCACAAAAAACTATATATGCAACTCGTCGCCAACCAGTTTGCTTGAGCTCCGGTGCGAAGAAGGACCATTTGAGAACCTTGCATATGTGAAGCGCTGTTGGTTAGCGGAGCCACAGACGGTTGCCTTGAGAACAAAGGCTACAACCACGGCACACTCAGCACCACTCATAGTCAGTAATACACGTATATTCAATATATTCGTCTGTTACTAAATTAAGCAACTATTTTGACAGTTTAGTCTGGCAAAAAACGTTTGGCAATCCTTGTGGCGGCCGCAGAGTCAGCCCACACCTCAACGCTAGTTCCCAACACCTTTACCTGAGCCTTTTGCAGGTAGTTTCCGTTTTCAAATTTCATACGTATTATTTGGATGTTTGTTTTAGATGTCGTTTCAGGATACCGTTCCCCACCAAACAGTTGAAACAAAGAATTAGGTTTGGTGGTTGCGGCGAATTATGAACTAAGGATCGCCCAATACATGGCTAAGTATTGCGTTTTTTTTCGGTTCAGCTGATACCATCAGATTTGTTGGTTAACATCCAAGTCCAATGGACCCTCCACCGTTTGCTCCTTGCACTTGGCTCTCAGCAGCTGCAGCAACCGCGGAAAACGCTGATCCCCCAGCGCTAGCTTTTGTTCGCCTGCCTCAACCTCCGCCGCAAAACTGGGTCCATGTCAAGAACTCCAAACGGATTGGATTGAAATCTTTGTCGATAAATGGTCTTGAGGAACAACGTGCAGGAAACCGTTGTTTTTTTCTACACCTATAAATATAAGGTTGTCCTGTGTTAAACCAATTCTAGGACTCTCGGTTCTCTTCATTTTTAAGTATGCACCAAAGGCTGACGAATTTCACAACTTGGATCTAAATAAGATTGCGTGTGATGTGAGCAACACTACAATGATATTTTGACATAATGGTGAATCTCCCCAAGTATAAAGCTGATCGCCCCAATTGGGGAATGAACGAGGAAACGTCATATTTGGGGGCCAACTGTACCCCTCAGAATGGATATATAGCCATAGTTATCAGGGTTGTACTGTAATTATCCCACTTAATGAAATTTGGTTGTCAAATTTGATGGATATTTTGGAGAGGTGCATGGACCAACTTGCAACTAAGTTCTTGGCCAATAGAAATGCAAACCTGAAAAGGGGGGAACGAAAGCCAGCTCTCACAATGAAAACCCCTGCGCACAGCACATTGACCTTCAACATTGAAATCCTCCAGTTGTAGCGTAGCCCTAGCTGCACAGAAAGTTTTGAGGCAGACATCCTGAAACTCTGTTGGTGGTTTACGTATCTTCAGTTTCTCGAGCAAAATATTGTTCTCCATCTATTTGTTTAACTGGCTAGAAACCGGACTGAGGGGGAATCGATACCCTACTGCAGCAAATTTCCTGCGCAGAACACCTTCAAAATTGGAGTTCTCCAGTGGTCGCCTTCCTAAAACTCTTTTGTTCAGCTACGTATCTCTAGTCTTTTAAGCAACATGTCCCGCTCTATCGATTTCTCTGACTGGCTACTTAGCTCACAAACGAAAACCCAGACCGAGGGGGAACGGATACCCTACCGCAGCCAATTTCCAGTGCATAACACCTTCAAAATTGAAATTTTTGAAAGGAACACGTCGTTCTTGGCTTAACATTAGCTCAACATGGCTCTCCCTATACGCCCAGCATGGTCCTGACATGTTCCCATGAAAAAATGATGTTCGATCCCTCACCATAACCTCTCCAGGTGGCGCTGAATTTAGCCACGCGGTGGACAGCTGTGGAGGTATTCCGGAAATCGAAGAGATCTCCCAGGTTCTCCACTGTTGCCAGCACCTCCCATGGGGAGCATGCTTTATCCCAATAAGTGGGTGACAGCCATTTAATAACCCATATGTATACTGTATGTATGGATACATGGTATTACCACCCAAAGATGTACATATATATATATATATATGTATTGAATGAGAAAACAAGTGCTACCTACTAACTACCAACTGGGATGCACAATTGAGTACCATTGGGGGGAATAAAAGCTGAACACATTGCAAATCAACAGCGAGCTCAAGGCCGGTAATCAAATGGTTATGGGCCGAAAGTGTTAACAGGCCGGGGTTTGGGGTGTACAGCCACAATCTGGTCCCGTCATGGCCGTACTGGTTGCAACTTGGTTTCCCCAATGTATCCTTAACCCGACCATGCTGCATGCATACATCATATATATACTTATAGATATGTATTTAAATAAATGTATATATATTTGTATATATATATGTAAATAAATGTAAATATAAATACATGTATGTAAATGTAAATAAATCAATGTAAAAACATACAAATACAAATGCATATATATATATAAATATACATATATATATATACATACATATATATATATACATATATATATATATACATATATATATATACATATATATATATACACATATATACATATACATATACGTATAAAAATATAAATACATATATATTTACACAGATATACATATATATATATATATATTTACATATATATATACACACATATATATATATATACATATATATATATATATATATATATATATATATACACACACATATATATA
>Ga0126342_10005146_pt1 | contig 22682 bp, 28 predicted proteins | sample Cyp1metagenome_FD_92528 | JGI IMG/M metagenome (GOLD analysis project Ga0126342, IMG submission 92528) | Coral microbial communities from Lord Howe Island, Old Settlement Bay, Australia - Cyphastrea 1 metagenome | ecosystem: Host-associated > Invertebrates > Cnidaria > Coral ...
CAAGCACCTTTCGGTCCATCAGTGGCTTCGCTCTGCCATCCCTCATTCACAACAACCAAGCTCTCCTATAGGTTTCCTATTTTTGAAACTTCCGCCACCGCCTTGTGCGGTACTACTGGTAAACTTACAAAAAGCTATTGAAAATGGTTATTTATAGTTGATTTGCCCATTAAAAATGGTGATTTTCCATAGTTATGTTAGTTTACCAGAGGGTATATTGGATGGTTGCCGCCATAAAGTGACCATTTGGCCATGCCCTAAAATATGTTCACAGTGCCAGGTGGCCATGATGTCCCAGCTGGCCATAGGCGTTGCCCAGATCCACCAAGAGGTCTGGGTTCACCCGCCCCGTCTGCTCTTCCAACGTCCTCGCTGCCTCCAAAAGATCTTTCTGCTTTTGCAAATGGCCTGCGGACATCCAAGGTCATCAAAGGGAGCTCGGAATTTTAAGATGTGCCCTGAAAAAGAGGCAAGTGATAATCCCCAATATATGGGGTAGATTTGGGTAGTATAATCGTATGGCCCATATATAATATACATATAATTATATAATATATAGTAATCAACCAACGCAGGTTTGAACACTTCAAGTGCACGGATGCACAAAGATGTGCAGAATGTGTGGTTGCTTGATCCATGCAATTTACGAGTCTTGCACCTTGCCCCGGCCTTGTCGTCCAAAAGCCGCCCCCAAAGCAGCCAAACCCAGGGGAATAGCAGGCCTTGGAAGTTGCACATGAGTTCAGACTTAAATCAAGTCCTGATGTGGGTATGGGTCAATACCTATAGATACATTTTTAGGGGGATGAATCGGGATGAACATCCATTTGCCAGCTATTTTGATGTTCACCAGGGGTACAAGGTTTTGACACACTGCCATGTCTCTTCACAACACATGAAACACTTCTGAGTCTTAATTCCACTCAGTGAATTCAGCAGCACAGTGTAACAGTTACAGCGTGTCTCGCCAGAGTGCTGAAGGTCCAGTTTGTACAACAAGTGTAAGGCTTCTTCGGCCACCTGCCGTGTCACAGCACGGCTCAGCACGGCTCAAATCATCAGGTGCCAATGATGGGACCGGCGGATCCATCCCCCAATGATTCCACCAATTTCAGCACCTTGATGCCCAAAGCTCCTCCGTAGCACTCACCACAGGTGAGGCAATTCAGATTCACTTTCGCGAAAGTTGCACTCGATAGCACGAAACGCAAGGCGCAGGACCTCGGCTCAATGAGATATTTCCGCTAAGTTTTAAGATGTTTTAAGTGTCATTTCACATCCAACTGCAGTACCACCCCCAAAATGCCAAAAAAAAAAAAAGAGGTAAGATATCCCACTGTTTTTGCACTTTTAGTAGGATTTGACAAAATTCATCCAAATTCCCTATCTTTTTTGGGCTTGAACTGGTGGTGAATCCTATATCATTTACGTCGGCCAAGGAACTCGTGAATCCATCCTTAGTCTAGGATGATGCCCGTGCAGGAAACTGTCGTATTTTGAGGACATCCTGCGGAAATAAATAAATAAAAAAATAAATATAAATAAATAAATATATCTATATACATATTATATGTGTGTGTACATGTACACAAGCATCATATAGATATATATATATATATATATTTATTACTATTATCATTACTATCATGATTATTATTCATATATATATATATATATATATACACTATCTGTGTGTGTGCATCTTCTACTGTATATCAAATATATGCACATATGAGTGGACTACATTTGCGTACGTCTGCAGTGAGTGCTTTGGTACCTTGGAGTGTGCTCAATACGCTGCCGTTTTTTTTTCCCCACAGCTGTGCTGACAAGATTCGTTGCGAACCTGCAGGGGGCCCAGCTACAAGTGGCAAACGTATGTTGTTTGGTGGTCTCAACTCATCCCAAAAGATGTGGCCTTTCGAACGACTCTCAGACGAGGAAAAAAACAGTCCAAATGACAAATATATAACTCTGCACAATAGAATATTGATATAATTTAATACATATATATATATATACGTTTTTTTTCTTTTTTTTCTGCGACGCCTTTTTCACCACGTTATATCATATTATGTTATATTATATTATATTATATATTATATTATACTATATTGTATTATATTTTATTGTACTATATTACAGTATATTATATTATATTATACTATATTATATTATATCATACTATATTATATTGTGTTATACTATATTATATTATGTTATACTATATTATATTATGTTATGTAATATTATATTATATACTACATTACATTATATAATATCATATTATGTTATATTATGGTATATTATATTATGCTATACTATATTATGTTATATTATGTTATATTATATTATGTTATATTATATTATATTATATCGTATATATTATATATGATATATTATATATTATATATGTCTGCGTGTCCTGAAATCAAGGCACGTAAAAACACTTAAAGTTGAAACCAACATCCACCAACTCGTCATGTTTTTTCCCGGCACCTCTGCACGCGCAAGGACTCACCAAAGTTTCCACATCTCCTTCCAGGCAGACGCGGCAGGTCGGGCCTTCGCCTTCGGGGCCTGGGCAGGCCTGCCAGGTCAAAGTTAGAGCCTGGAGAGCGGCGACCTCAGATACCTCAGCATTTCCATGATTTCAGGTTTCTAACATATCTAACATGGTGAAAGGATGTGAAAGATCTGTGATCTGCTCATTTGGATTTAGATCCGTCAACCGGATGAATTCGGCTATGATGGCCTCTTCCATGACTACCAAGGTAGTCAGAGCATGAGCATGGCTGACACATGAAGCCCGCGCTTCATGTTACCGCAAGCAGGTGAATACAACGCAAGCTATGCTGAAAAGATGGGAGGGCGATTTTACATGATTCTACAAGCAGTTTTGATCATTTTTGGGCATCATGTTGCATGTTGCATGTGCATGGGGGTTCGGCATCATCGCTCACCATGAATGGCATGAAATTGTTGCGTTCCTGATCCCACAGCTGCAGTTTGGCACTCTGCATAGAATATGGCGAACGAAAATCCACGTCCCCAACTCCCAAACGAACCAGTGGAAAGTAAACACGGAAAATCCATAATTAAGCCCCCCCAAAGTTTAGGATTCCACCATGTTCAACCCCTAATTGGGACTCTAATAGATTTACCATCGATTCGAACACCCCCAGCCTGGTCGTACACGATCATGGCGCGAACCTCAGCGAGATATAGCTATATAAGACTCCCCAAGAAACCAGTTGGTATACCCTCTGGTAATTTAACATAGCTATGGAAAATCACCATTTTCAGTGGGTAAATCCACTATAAATAGCCATTTTCAATAGCTATGTAACAAATTACCAGAGGGTAACCCCCCAATTTTCGGAGAAAAAACATTGGAAAAAACAGGAAAAAATGGATCTTCCAAGGCGCCCATTTGCAAATGCCACAAGCTGCCACAGAGGCCTCAATGGAATCGGCGTGCGGGCGTTCACAACTCGACGCGTTGCGTGCCAGTTTAAGCGTTTAAGCAGCAATGGACAGTGGCAAGTCCCGGCCTTTTTGATGGCATCAGGCTCAAAATCCCTTAGATGCAGATGCACAGCATCATGGCCACCATGGATGGCCTTTTCGCTGTAGCTACACAACCAAAAACCTGACGAATGTCATTTGAATGGGCGGCTCGCTGTGTCAAAAAATCCATGGACAGCAAAAATGACTTCTGCGGTAGCAAGTGTCGGATCGGTTTCCAGCGGCAAGAGCTTTGTCATGACCTGAACGGCAAGGCGACTGAAGCTGTTCACACCTTTTTCTGCCGTTCCAAATTTGGGAAAGAGCTCAAACATCTGATGAAGATATGGGAGGATTTTGGATGATTTGGGGTACCCCCTATTTTAGGACACTTCCATATATGAAGACGCATAAGCTGCAGTGGCCCAAGCTTTCCAAGACCGAGCGCCAGGCATCTCCTGGGATGTTGTCCTTGTCAAAGTTCAACAGCCGATCCAAAAGCTTCGAATCACCCCACAACTCCTCAGCCAGCATCTGGACGCTTCTAATCCATTCCAATGGTTGATTCAAGATGATTTTCATTGATTTTCTAGGGGGTTCTCAGTTCAGTCATGGCTTTCTAATACAAACTGACAAATGTCCAAACCCATGCCAGTGAAAGGCGCTGAACAAAAATGGATAAGTTCAAAATCCATGGTTGGAGAATAGATGCTGTAAATGCTTCAATCCCAACCCACCAAAAAAAAAAGGATAATTGAAATGGGAGAAAAAAAACACATAAAAAATGGAAGTAAGTGGGCCATCAGTTGTGGCAAAGTGGCCATCATAATTCTAATCCACCAACAAATATATGGTATAGGTGGTACAACCAGTGCAACCCCTCTACTGTGGTCACCAACCGGGCTGGCCGTGCCTTCTTTGCAGGATCCCAGTAGTCATCTACCTTGGACCTGCCATCTGGCGCTGGCACCTGCGTCATGGTCCAAACGAACAGGGCTACCACAAGTGAAATGCGGTCCAAGTTCCATGGTTTTCAGTTGATTTCAGTTGATTTCAGTTGATTTCAGTTGATTTCGGTTGAGTTTGGACACATTTGGCACCTTCTTTGGCTTGATTCCGAAGCACCAACACAGCGCTTTGGAGACCAACACCACGCCTGGCTCAGTGGACACGGAGACGAATCAGAAGCTTGGGACTTCTGGTAGTTGTGGATGTTCCGTCCCCCCAGCTAACAATGATCCGCTAAGCAACGACATAGCGATTGAAAAATGGCCTAGTTATCGTTGATTCCACCGTGTGGTTTTTCCATAGCTCTGTTAGTTTACCGGTAATGTGCTAAAGCCATCGAAACGAAGGTCCCGCAGGCCGGGCCTCCTGGAGGTTTGCCCATGGCCTTCACCTCCACGATGTCACCCTTGGACAACTGACTCAATGCCTGAGCGATTTCTGATTTCTGATCATGAGATGTACCGGTAATTTCTTACATAGCTATTGAAGCCATGGCCCAGTCGAAATAGTGGATTTACCCATTGATATCATGGTGATTTTCCATAGTTATGTATAAACGTTTACCAGAGGGTATATCCCCATGTAAATATATTTCCAGACATATGGGATTGTGATCTATGATCATGTTCGAATCAGATCACAATCCCATTCCACAAGTTCGGAGTAGAAATGAATACGGATATCAGATGGATAATAGATGATAATAGATCATATACAATCATAATATACAGTTGGTAGATCAAAGGAAAACCATTGATCTACTGTCACTGGGAAGGGGGTGGACCTACTATATCACAATAGACGATAGTAGATCATATACAAATATATACAACTGGCTCGTGGTTTCAATCCCTCTGAAAAATATGAAAGTCAGTTGGGATTATTATTCCCAATTGAATGGAAAGTCATAAAAAATGTTCCAAACCACCAACCAGAGAGTCATAAATATTCACAATTATAATCAGATACAATTATTGATAGTAGATCAAATACAAATATTGACAATCATATATAATATATCGCAATCCGATTCCCCTAAGATAATTCCCATCATGCGCCTCAATCGCGGAGTTCAGTGCCGGCATGGCTTTGTCCAAATCGCGCCTCAGCGAGGCGCGATTTGTAGCAGTGGAAGGGTCTGGGAGAATACGGCAGACCATGGCAGACCTCATTTTATCTGTGAAAAATGATGGTAATATGAATTTGATGGAGTTTAATGGAGTTTGATGGATTTCGAATGGATGTTGATGGATCTATGTCCATAAGTTGGGGTAGGACCGGAGTTCCTACCCATCTTGGCACAATCCAATTAGGGTGGTGCAGCTGGGTATGGGTATCCTGGGTATCCTGGGTACCCTGGTGCAACACCTGGGTATCCTGGGTATCCTGGGTGCCCTGCTGGCAGTCCATTTTCATGTTATTGGCATTCTCAGCCACTTTCGCGGTTTCGGCCGCATCCTGACCAGGCCAGAGCATCCCATCAGGCAGCATCCCATTTCGTCCCCAGTGAAAAAAGGCACATCCATGTCAATCCCTTCTCCTATGTAAACGTACCAAATATTAAAAACTAGGGGTCCGTTTTCAATTTTGGGAAATTTGAAGTTGGCCAATTTGACTTTTTATTGATCCCCTGTAGTTTTTTTTGAAAAAAAATGAAAATGAAGGTCCCATTTGAGTCCGTCCTTTAAAAATTAGGGTCCGTCCTTTAAAAAATTAGGGTCCGTCCTTTAAAATCAAAAATGTTAGCTTGTCTTTGTCTTTTAAGGTTTTAAATTAATATTAGGGGAAGCTTCGAAATCCAATATTATCCCATATTTGGCTATATGTTAACTAGATTTTAAAAAGGCATCTAATCGATGTTTAAATAGAAGATTTAAGTGTTTTAATTGAGGTCTTTGATTGAATATTAGGGGAACCTTCGAAATCCAATTTGGCAATGTTTTAACTTGATTTGAAAAACGAGTTTAGTCGATCGTGAAATCGAGAATTCTAGGTGTTTTTAATTAAGGTTTTTGATTTAGTGTTAGGGAGAAGCTTCGCACACCCTAATAATTCCCAATTTAATTTTTATACAGTTAAATAAACTAAATCCCAATTCTGGCTGGGAAAAAATATCCAGTTTCAGACATGAGATCCCCATGTTTGATGATTAGAATAATGTCCGTTCAATCCCCCTTTTTTTGGTGAAATCGGGGCCTTGGAAACCACTTCTTCTGTGGCAGCTGCTTCTTTTTGTTTGCCCTCAATCACCACCATGAGTTGCGCCTTAGCGTTGGGAACATGGGATGGAGATGATGAAGGTTTGACTGGGACATTTCGAAGTACCGTCCCTACGGATCCATTTCTGGAAGCACCTTGCTGACCCCCACTTTGTTCAACCCCACGATGCGCAGATCGCACCCTTTCGCGCTGCAAGATGTACATAAGTCCAGAATCAAAAGGCAGGAGGAGGCTATTCTTTCATCACCCCCTGCCGGGACTTGTGATATTGAAATCTCAAATTAAGACAGGCCCCTGGGAGACTATGGGCGTTTATATGGAAACTTGGAAACAAATCCCACTTCCCAGGCCTGGCAGGAGTGGCATGCATCTTTACAAAGGGATTTACAAACATGCCCCGAAGGGAAAACTGTTTGATGGTTACATAAATTACATAAACGTTGCCTGCTACACCATCTGAGACGCTGTACAACCGTCGATTCGCCTCAAGATTCCTTGGTTGCAGCAAACAAAGGACAAGAACGCGGATTGTCATGACCTATAAAAAGTTTGAGAATTCGAGAGCTACCACGATGAGCAATGCAGCAATACCTGATTGGTCTCTAGCCATAGTGGCCCAAAATGTGCTAAAGTTGAGGCAGGATGTCTGGCAACCAGAGAAGTGCGCCCAGGTCCATCAACCCACTCACTCAGCAGCCTGTAGTGGGGCGGTAGAATCGTAGAAGATGGTGCAAAACTCTCCACGTCTGACACTTCACTGGGCCCCTATGCAATCATATGCTATGGATCAAAAGCCATTACAATCCACAAATTACATCAAATTACTACATTTTAGGGTGGATAAAGCCCCCAAAATCCCCCAAAAATCCCCACTATTTAAACATTGCCGGGATTATCGGATCGAACTCAGTTCCCAAAAAAAAACACAACGCAAACTGTTCAGATTGGTCTCAGGGACCCTTCTGTACCAAAAATGGCCAGCTGGAGCTGCAAATTGAAAGAATCCACATCCATGATATGCGCAAGGATCATCTCTCGGTCCTGCCCAATGAGAAGGGGGACAAGTCTGACAAGTCGGCAATCTTCTCTTGACTGGCACATATTCACTTTATAATATATATATAGAGAGAGAAAGAGAGATAGATAGATAGAGTAACACATGTTATTATGAATATCTATGAATCTCCAATATCAATGTCACGTCACCGCCATCCCAACTCTGGCTTCTGCTACATCTTCAGCCGTCCTCTGATCGGGACGCTCTGCAGTCGCGGACGTCGATGCAAACGAGGGAGTTGTACTTCTCGTCCACCGCGGTCTCAGAATGGGTCATGATCCTCGCCCCGATGGTGCCCCCAAAAAAAAAAACAAAAAGATGGCCATCCGAAACAGTTGAAATCCGCTGTTTCAACATCACTGCAACATCATGCCATCATGCAACGCGGGCTTATGACATGGCATGACATCAAGCCATCCCGAAGGCACCAGTCCTCTTGGGAATGCAGGATGCCTCTGATTCCACAATTTCGGCGATGCACCAAGCGCGTGTGAAGACCTGTTCGATTGATTGATTGCCGTTTTGGCAATGGCTCGGATGGCTACCGGTGGCACCGCCATCTTGGCAATTCTTATGCGTTTCATTGCGTTTCTATTGGGCAGAAACATCAGTGCGCCCTGGAGTGATGATCCAAATATATCCAAATGCCTTGGCACCACCCATCCCGGCCTCAAATTTCGCATCGGCCACGACTAAATGGGAAAAGCCCTGGTGCTCTTTTCCCAAGTGCCCTCAGCTGCGAGGGAGGCAACATACGGGACAAACCATGACTCGCAATGAAGAAAGGAAACTATGGAAAGCTGCGGGGTTGGAAAATCTAGAAGAATCGGTTGGATTGATCATATCAATGTGAAAACTAGCTGAAGTCATGCTGAGTGTCGCATCATCCAATGGAACTTGTTGAGCTCGCAGGTGTTTGGCTCAGTACTGAAGACCTTTCTTTCTTTGCAGTCACAAAGTGGTAACACCTTACCGGTCACCGTGTCATGGCGCTTCTCATCCCACTCCTGAAAATCCTCATCTACTGGTGGGTTTCCAAAACTATTGCGAATGCACCCGTGCTGGTTGATGGAGAAGGCGCACACCCAATACGTCAAGCAGGACACATCCTGACAAGGCAGGTACTGCAGGGGTGAAAGGTGTCAGAGCAGGGTGCAGCTGCAATGCCCATGATATCCCTCCATAGCATAGCTCCAAGACCTTACCCTAAAGATATCTCAAGACTGACTTATATACGGCCTTTTGTTGGACATGACAACGTGAAACATCGTGAAAATCTTCAGTTTATTCCATGTTAGCACTCTCCGAATGGATGGAGATAGAGCTCTTGCCTGCTCTTGGATTGAAGCCTCCAACTCCCGAATACCGTGCTTGGTGAGCAGCTTTTCAGCAATCCCCGCGTAGTACTCTTTGCCCAGAGCATCAGCTAGAATTCCAGCAACCAAATGCAAGAAAAGGTTGGACCAATTGTGCGTCACCATACCTTGCGGGAGAACACATTCTGGCTGGTGGTTTCAATCCCTCTGAAAAATATTTGTCAGTTGGGATGATTATCCCATATATTATGGAAAATATAAGATGTTCCAAACCAGCAACCAGTAATTAAGACTTAAGATTCCTAGGACAATGGCTGACAGGAGAAGGCACAAGATTCTGACAGCATAGACATGGAATGTCTCGGCAGTGTTGGATACTCCAAGCTGAACGATATGTCATCTATGCCATACATGGGCCATATATGTCATATGATGTTCTATATGGGCAACGTATGGAAATGTCATGTATATGTCATATTATATGATATTATATGTCGTATATGTCATATATGTCATACATTGTCATATTATATGTCATAAGTTCATGTCCAGGTTGCACTTAGCAGGCACAGGCGCACCTTTGGACCAGATCGAAGCCAATGCTTGCCCACCACCTGCCAACATCCGCACTCTCTCATTCTTTGTATCCCAGGGCTCCTAAAGACATCTATAAAGATCATGAAAGATCCACTTAAATGACTTAAACATCAACGAAAGCTGCACCCCATGTATTTTTGCACATGGCAATGCCTTACCTTGATGGCGCGACAGCGGTATGATGGCCATGCGCACCACATCATTGGTCGTGGAACGTTGTGGGTCAAAGGAAGGCATGACGGATCCCAAGGATCGCCAAAAGGACAGCAAGGAGCTCAAGGTAAATCCTCTGTTGGCCAAGACCTTTACCTGTGCTGCCCAGATTTTGGCATCTGCGCCAGGTGGAATTGACATCGTTTGGACTCGGGAGGCTTCTCTTTGCACATTTGGAGCGCTGGGAGTCCAAAGCAGGCCGGACAGGGTGGCGACAGAAAGCGTCTTGATGAGCATGTCACACCGCTGACCTATCACAAGAGGAACTGAGAAATAATCTTCAGCAACCTCCCGGTCCAAGATCCACATGACCTTGTAGGGGATCCATGTGAATGCCGTGCAGGAAAATGCAATTGCTAAGCAAGCTCCCAGTTCGACTGAAAGCACACTTTTCGCCCACAAGGCTTCAGCACGAGGGGCGCCTGTCACCATCTCAGCTTCTTTATGCAGCTTTTGCCGGCTATTCTGCAAGCAACTTGCTATACTCATGCAAACCAGCATCCATAGGAGAAGAAATGTTCCAGCTAGTGTCAACTGACACGCAATCGACTCCAGCGTATTGCCAAAGAGTGTCTCAATAGCAATCTTGATATGGAAGCACAGGGTTGCCTGGTGGGTGGTTCCAACCTCGAAAAAAATGTGAAAACATGGTTGGATCATTATCCCAACTGTTGATTGGAAATGTGATTTCACAATCTCAACATATCTCAACGCCAATTTAAATATTGGTCCATTCAGGATCATCCCAACATAAAAAAAAGGGGGAAACAAAGAAGTTTGAAATCGCATCCAGTTGCAAGATTCACAAAGGTGCTTGAATGAGTGATCACAAAGGAGGGTGCTTGCGGCAGCAGGGCTGTGGTTCGGCTCAGCATCAACCAGGCACACCATCTGAAAACGGTGGCCTGGCTTTGTCAAGAAGTAGAGAGTATCTCCCTAGTGCAAAGTTTCACACTGACTGTCCACTCCAAGTCTGACCAAGTCAAGTCTTTTGTAGAAACCCCGCCTCCAAATGCCGTGCGAAGAAAATGGTAATCGGATCGTACTGGGGCTCCAGGACGTTGGTCAGCATCAAGCCCAGAACAAGCATCCAAATGCCCCAAATTGACCAAATGGCATGGCGAATGTAGGTGGATGGAGGATGCCGCATTGAAACACCGACCGCAGCCACTACACTGATGCTCACACATGAGATAGTATCGACCACTCTTAGCCACGCCCGACTCTTGAACGGCAAAGGTGAGTGCCACTTCACACCTGGATGATTTTTTGGATGTGAAGAGAAGTCCGCAGCAATTGAAATCATCTTCATCAGTAGGGGTACCCCCATATATATATATATACATACAGTATATATATATATATATTATATTATATCATCCATTATAGATTAGGATTCTCCACTTTAAACCCTCCAACTATTGGACTATTGAACCCCCTATGGATTCATGGAAACACCCAATCCATACCCAACTGATCCCAAGCTACACGGTATGTATGCCAAAAATGACAACGATCCAAATGCTGTGATGACCAGAACGCTCAACACCCGCCAGATTCTTCTCGGAGGCGTCTGCGTTTGACTGTTTCGGAAGTGTAAGGATGCAGGGATGAGACCCAAAATGCTCCCACCAATGCCGTACAGTCCTTAGTTGACTTCGATGTGGCGTGTCGCTATCCCCGAATGAAATATCATCATGCTCCAATCAAATCAAAATGGCCAAAGATGATCAAACATTGGTGTATAATTGTATATTGTATATGTATACATATGTATAATATATATGTGTGTGTGCGCATTCTATATATATATAAATAAATATGTATATATATATATAGTTAGTGGCATATTATTGGCATTGGGTTCACCCAGTTTTGATTGAAAACCTTCTTATCAAACTGACTGCCAGATTCGTTGCGGTGCCAGAGCCCCAGCAGCGCAGCCTGCAGAGAAAATGAGGAAAACTGTCAGCCAAAGGATGCAAAGGCCTATGCGCTTCAATGCCGTCATGGCCGATGCTTGTTGATTCGATGTCGCGGTTGAACGGTTGAGATGCCATTGGCCAAACAGTTTTCTCCCAATTCTCCTTGAGCCAAAAACAGCCAAATGGTGTTGAAGCTGACAATCTCACTCTGCAATCCACCGGATCATTCCAATTCGCAAGTGTTTTTTAACCATTCATAGTGATGGTATTTCATGGGGAAATCATGGTAATACATGGTATTACCATATTTCCACGAAAGACCATGAATACAACCACATCATAACCATATTAGCATATTATAAGCATTATAAGCATATGATCACCATATTTCCATGGCTTTTCTCCCAGATCTTCATGGAAAAGGTAAAACCTCTAGGCTCCGGCGGTGTCTTCCGCGGTCTTCTTCAATGTGGGCTTCAGCTCTTCGAGCTCGGCCTGGGCTCGGCGGAAGGGGAGACGTTCCCCAAAGGCGTTGAACGGTGGAATGGGGTGGGAAAAATGGCTTTCTCAATCCTGGAGATGTTTTTCTGATTTGGTCATGTTCGTGTATATATTTGATAAAAAAAAAATGGATATATTTGGCGATATGATTTTTTGGACCATGTAGGATTTGGGATGGAAACGATGGGAAACGAATCAGAAAGTTAGAAAGTTGATCTCTGATATTGGAGAGAAAGAAAACATGGGTCATTAAATGTCCCCATTGAACATCACCCAACCATTAGGTATATGGTCTATAATGGCTACTATAAGGTGATGTCCAATATATCCAAAATGGGACAGTTACCAACCCCTGGAAAAAGACTGGGGAGAAAGATGAATCGGAAAGGACTTCAACGTTTGAAATATGTCGACGTTTTCGTCGAGGACCTAAGCACAGAACATGGCTCCAATAACCTTCCTATTTCGGCCCCCAGAACTCAAGCCTGCATTGTGGTCACTTGCTCTTCGGTACTCATGATCTTGTCCAGACCAACGTCATACCTGGAAAACAGTTTTCTAAGAGCTCCGTTCTGTTTCATGGCAAGCATCAGTAGTGTCAACCCAGCAACCGATCAAGCCATGGCTTATCATGGGGTGGTACAGCTGTACCATTTCGAATTGGAATGGCTATCACATGTGATATTAAAGTATTATATAATTGCCGCAATCGCGATTTGAGAGAGAGAGAGAGAGACCCTATTCATCATCTGGGGGGTTCCTAAGTCATGGGGGTAACCCCCCAAGGGCATCATCCCCCCTGCATCGATTGGGATTTTCCCATGGAAAGTTAAGCACCATCCGGCGAGCACCTGGACTTGATCTTTGAGACCTCATCTTGCTTGATCGAGAGGAGGCCTGGATCGGGAAACGCTTCCCCAACACTTTATGGGTGAAAACTTCATGAAACCACGCCAAAAATTGCAATATACATCGGGTATATTATGTAGTTAGGTATGTATGTAATTGTAGCAGACATCCAAATCAATATCAAAGTTCTTGCAGTCTCCGCATATCAGGAAAGTATGTTCTGAGTGGCATGAGACAATGTCAAGACAAAACGGCCTTTGAAGGCATTGATGAGCTCCAGGTAAGAAGTTGGAGTGACCTTCCACGATATCATGAGACTATGTGCTCAAAAGGTCACACTGACTGTCAGCATGGCAAACTGAGAAGTTGGCGTAGTAGTACCTCTGCACTTCTTTCTGGAACCGCTCCGCCAATACAAAGACCTCACATCAAATTGGTTCCGTTCATAATGTTCATAAAGGAAATCTACAGCGTAGAGAAAAACCTTGTTGATTTTACCATGGAAATTTAGGTTTCCTGCGGTTTCCCATCATCCAATTCAGACTTTGCAGGCCCCCCACGCTCTTCTGCATGGCCACGCAGATGTTCACAACACCTGCAGTGCACAAATTTTCTGTTTTTCTCAAAATGGTGATTTCCCAAAACCATTGGTTTCCCAACTCAAAAGATCTACAGTAAAAAATAGGACTGCCCTTTGGCAATTTAACATGGCTATTGATAATGGTCCATAGAAATAGTTGATTTATCTAATTTACCTATTAAAGATGGTGATTTTCCAGTTCGCTATGTAAACGTTTACCAGATGGTAAATCCCAATCATTTCCCAACTCAGTTAACTATTTTTTCTTTCCCAACTCAAAATGGTGATTTCCCAACTAGTTTTGGATCAAGGCTTGGAAGATCTTGGATCTCATGGCCCACAAGCTAAGCACAAAAATCGTGCCATGTATATATGTATGTGTATATGTGTGTCTGTGTGTGTGTGTAGGTATAAATCTATATATATATATAACAATAATAATAATGATAATAATAATAATAATAACAATAATGATAATAACAATAACAATAACAATAATAATTATTATTATTGTTATTATTATATATATACGCAATATAATGTATACTGGGAGCACCAGCCCCCAGCACTTACCATATGCACTGGATGCTTTTTTGTATGTGCCGATATGGCCGATATGCATCCAGTGCCTTTCAGAACTTCATCTGGCATTCCAGTCTTTCCCAGGAAGTGGTTGGCCACACTCTGCAGGGCTGCATCAGGCCATTCATGGAACCTACAGGTCCGAAAGATCCCGGGCCGGCCCCGGTCCTGCTTCCGTGAAGAAAAAGTCTCCCAAGCGCTTCACGGATAGAAACGGATAGAAATCACATAATGGTTGGTGGTTTCAATCCCTCTGAAAAATATGAGTTCGTCAGTGATGATTCTTCCCATATGGAAAAATAAAAACATGTTCCAAACCACCAACCAGCATAGATAGAATCAGATAAATAGAATCAAATAGTATGTGGAAGATGTGGAAGGGACATGACCTGAGATCGCCACCAGTCGATCGTGCAGCAGTTCACCAACGATGGGAACATGCGCACCTCAGCTGCGTTCGCTGCGAACAGCTCGTTGCTGGATGATCCTTCAGGTGACCTCACGGACATCACGACATCCTGGGCCCCCAACGCGACGTCGGAAGTTCTCACCAATGGGCGAGAAGGCAAGGACCTTAGCGGCTGAATCCCCCATCATCCCCCATCATCCCTTTAATTCCCAAGGCCCAAGGTGGAACAAGGTGTCTGGTATTTTGATGCATGTCATTGAGCTAAAAGGAAGCCTGGTTAGCCTGTTCGTGTGCCTGAAATGGTGCTGAGGGCCGGCAATATGCATGTTCTTCATGCACTGCTCGACAAAGAAGGCCATAACCTGACGGATCGTGGCACGGATGGTGGTCTTCCGTGCCCACGAGGACTAAAGAAATGTTACTGGGCAAAGATGCAGTAGGACTCAGTAGGAAAAATGGACAATCCGGAGATTGCTGGACTGAGAAAAAATGGATAAATATATGCTAAACAATGGAAAAAGAGATGGGAAGGAAGGTTTATCATTGATAAGGCAAAGATACAAAGGAATACAAAGGAGACGAAGCCACGGAAATGTGAGTGACTAGACTCGTGCCTCCGCAGGACCATGTCTGCCCTCTTTCGCTGCGACGTTCGTGCAAAGCTCCAAGATTTGAGTCTTGTCCTGGAAACATCTGACAGGGTTGCAGCAAGTGAAAGAAACATGACATTGTAGACATCACTAGGTTCTTACACATTGTCACATACGAGCGTTCAGAAACAATAGAAACATTAACCGCACTTCGATACCAAGTGGTCAGCCGAGAACAAGATCCCAACTCACTTTCCACGCATTACGGGTGCTCATGGTGCCAATGATTTCTCGGCACAATGAGACTAAGATGAGCTGCGGGATCTTTGCCCATCACTTAAATCCTCCAACAGTGTCACACATCAAATTGCACACCCGAATTACCCGAATTCTCGGTTTCATCTTCTTCGCTATCTTCCTCAGCATCCGAAGTCGCGTCTGAATCTTTGGGACGCTCCGAGTGCTCCAGGTGTTGCGTGCTGGGTTCAATCTCTTGCATCGCTTTTTCCGACAATCTCTCCAGAAGTGTTTTCCGTGGAAGGCCAGAATCCAGTGGCACCGGCTCGTTGGAAAACAGGCCGCTGTGCACTTGCAATCCTTGGACTTGCTGGCCTCAAAAAAAAATACTATTCCCATTCAAGTCTCCGTTTCTAGTGGATCTAGTGGATTAACAAATGGCAAAATGGGGGGAAAAAATGAAAAACAATAACAAAAACACGGTCGCAAATCCGAGAATCGCAGATAGTAGGGCGAAGAGGTCAGGTGCGACTCACAGCCCGAACGCGCCATGACAATGGAGACATAGTGAACAGCCAACACAGACATGAGGCAGACGCCCAGACTCACCATGAGCCACACCGCCCAGTGGGCGTTCTCAGAGATCAGCGCGACCATGGTGAAGATCACCTGGGATTTCTCGGCCAAAAAATGAAAAGCATAATCCCAGACAATCCCAGTAGATTCCCCAGTCATAGTGGACTAACCAATGTGAAAATAAACATATATCATATATATCATAGATCTAAAAATGTCACCCCGCCAAAAAAAAAAACATAAACATAAATTAAGCAAATGAAGGTCACCCAAGCAAAGAAGAGGAAAAAGTTCAGGGCAAACAGAGCTCCCAATTCTGTGAGGAAACTGATGCCGATAGACTCCAGGAAGAGCTTCAGATTGGGATTGCTACAATCTGCCACCATGACACTAGTGATGTGGGAAAAACCAAAGTGGCAGTAAAGCAAGAAGCTGAACCATGAACTGAAGACCTTAGTTCACTATTCATGTTCATCGGTCTGAAGAGGGGCAGCAAACTTTGGTCCTAAAAATGGCTAGCTATCTGACCTATCTGTGTGCCAATGGTCATATGATGAGGATGTGTGTGGGGAAAAAAACATGTGCGTAACAACGACCCATCGCACCTCAGGCTCCATTTCTCATGGGAAGAAGAGTGGGTGAGTGCTTCGGCCAGGTGTGCAGAAAGGACAACCAACATCAACCAACTTGCAGATAAGGTGGGTTCGGTTAATCATCATGAGACCCATTAAACATTGCCAATTTTTGTGTATTTTTGTGGCAATACCATCTCTCTCCAGAATAAGCCGAGAGGCCAAGTAGGCGAAGCGAGTCCTGCTCAGTGGCCAGCCATCCTCATCCCAGCGCATCTCTTCACAAATGCCAGCGGCAGTGGGAATCACAGTAGCCTGAGCGACCGGTCCTGGAGACCCTGCACAAGTTCTGTGAGAGAGTTCTTTAGCCAGGTCATCTGCATGATATATGCATGTATGTATATGTACATGTATGTGCGGGGTACCTATATCTATATATATATTATATACATGTGTGTGTGTATGTATCTGTTATAATATGTTATAAATTACTCTCTATCTCGCTCTTTATCTAGAGATATGGGCAACTACCTGCAGCCATTTCATAGAAACGTCCAAGAAACACTGCAATACAAGCCAGATGCCCGCAAAGCCATCTAAACCCGAGGAGAAAAAAATGGTTAACATGGACTTAGCTTTGATGTGATGAATAGAGGTACCCCTCCAGCAATCAAACATTGCAATGGATTTTTTGCCGTTCAAACACAATTTTCCCCCTAGAATCTCCATTCAGTTCGGGGATTTTCTAGCCGGAGGACCAGCAGCAGCAGCGTCAGCAGATTGTAGGAGTCCATCTGGGCAGACAGCGATTCTCGGATCTCCTCTGGCGCTTTGCCAGACCTGTCACCATGGCGTTTCAAAGGAACCAGCCATATTTACAGGTGTCCTAAAATGGTGGTACCATGTGGTACCCCCAAGTCACCATGGGTTTCAATAGGGTGACTCGGATATACTTGGGTGCTTTGGGGTGCCCTTATTTTAGGAACCCCCTTTTTTTGGGTTGGAATCCCAGCCAAAATGGTAACATTGGGAATGGTGGATCCTAGTGCTTTGATGTGCTTTACCATTGGACCATCTGCTTTTTCCGGCGGCCTTGTCATCTTCTCGAACCAGATCCTTTTGTGGTCCACAGGAGTCAGGATATCTGTCTTCCGGACGAACTGCTTCAACCGGTTCCAGTTCGACGCTTTGGAAGGCGAAGCTGGATCTTCTGCCCTTGGAAGCACGAAGCACGAAACCAAGCAGTACAATTCTAGTTATGTATTCGCCATGTTACACCATGTTGTTCTGATGGACAAATATGGTTGTTTCCTAAAATGGGTGACCAATTAAAACCATGGGTTTCCCATCAAAAAATTGCCGTAAAATGGATGATTTGGTGGTCCCCCATTTCAGGAAACCCCCATGTGGAAAGGAGAGGGCTTCAGTGTTCAAGCGCAGCCAACTGGGCTCCAGGACTTTTTGTTCTTCTGCTCTTTGTGACTGCCACGGAGCTCAGAAGCGTAGCCTTAAAGGACAGCCAAACCAAATCCACAAAGATTTCGATGGTTCTAGGCCGCGAATGGAAAAAAAGGCCCCCCAAAATCCCATGGTAATCAAATCATAAAATGTAAACTGTCATTCTCCATCGAAATTATCATATTTGGGCGGGTGTTATTCTGCAATATTCTGGAGCACCCCCGATTCTTGGACAAACCCGCCACACTTCAAACATCTGCAAACTCGAAAGAAACAGAAATGTTAAAAAGAAAAACGACACCCCAAATGCTTGAGTTTCCGATACAACTGGAGTTTTTTATCGACTGTCAAGGAGCCCATCACAATAGCGCGGTCCACCGCACTGAGAATCCCAAGTTCTTCCCATCCTGGGTGCCCTAAATGGGGCAGGGCGACTCCGCATACTCTCTTTCTCCTGTGCAGATGGCGCATAGCCATGCCCCTTAAAAATGGGGATGGGGCCCCCAAATTTTGGCCACCCTGGTGTGGGGAAGAAGGTGATAAATCAGGGGAATATCAGTGGATTTGGGATCATAAAACACCACTTGGAAATGAGTCAAAACGAGTTCAGTTTTACCGTTTTACCATGTTTTACCCATTTTTCTCCCCCGAAATGGATGGTTTAAGACACGGTTTCTCCCCAACTTTGTTGACCCACGGCCACTTGAAGGCATGGACGTCCTGGCTGCTTTACCAACTTCCGGAAAGCCGAGGGAGTTGAGCCAATCCTGCCAAGCACCAGGCAAACTCAACTGCTGAAGCACCAGACTCAAATCGTGTACTACTTACATCAATCATTGATCAATCATCGGTCATCGATCATCATTCATCATTCATTATCATCATCATCGTCGTCGTCGTCGTCGTCGCCGTCGTCAACGTCATCATCGGCATCATCATCATCATCATCTTCTTCTTCTTCTTCTTATTCTTCTTCTTCTTCTTCTTCGTCGTCATCATCATCATCATAATATGTTTCTTCTTCTTCTTCTTCTTCTTCGTCGTCGTCGTCGTCATCATCATCATCATCATCATCAGCAGCAGCAGCAGCGATAGCAGCGGCGGTATCATCTAAGCTTACATCTAGTAGCTCAGCATGGCCAAAATATATGAAGCTTGTTCTCAACACTTGTATCGGGAATATCGTTTCCACAAGATTGTACGAGTTTGTTCTCAAATGTCCTTATGACATATGAAATCATATGAATGCTTTATTGCACCCGTGATTTCTTGGCACCTTTATCTTTGGATCCTTTGGCAGTTGAAACCGGAAAACCTGTCCTGCACATCCTTCGGAGACAATGCCAGTGGTTCTTGACTTTCACCACTCGGCTTCTGAACAGGATGGCTGTGCCCCATGTTGTGATGCCAAGGCAAATACCCATACTCCAGCCATGTTCTCTGCGAAAAACCTACCGAATCCTTTACAAACATCATTGAAAAAGAATGAAGGAAAAGGCATCTCAATCAGAAGGGTCTGTATATGTAGTTATTGAACTTTAGTGGTTTATGTAAAATGCTGCAGCTATTCTTTATCCTTGCTGGCTGGTTGCAGCATCTGAACCCTTCACCGAGCCTTCGGAACCCGCTTCGCACGCTTCAGGCCCTTCCGCTTGCGGACGTGCTGGGAGAGCGCGACCGGACACTTTCCAGCAGCTGACATGGCGAAGCATGGCGGTCGGCTAAACCCTTCTTCCAACACCTTGAGACACCATACAACATGGATACTTAGTTCTACCGTGATTCCACACCATCACTGTGAAGCAAGAGATTGCAGGAAGCATAGCCCTGGTTTGCGGTGCTCTGAGGCTTTTGCTGGAAACATCCCTGTTTTCGGCACACATGCGACATGCACCCTTCACAGTCCACTACTCTTTCGCTTGAGCCAGCCATTTACAACGAACACATTTGCCATGTTTTCCATGCCATGATTCCATCGTGGCAAAGCCAGGATCGCCAGCTGCTCCTCTGCATTGAAGAGGTTTGGCACCTCGCCTGTGTTCAGGAGCCCTGACACCTGCGGTTTTGCGGTTTCACGAACGTGGCGCAAGAGTCATGGGGATACCAATGGGGTCCACAGAAGTAGCTCTTGTTGCATCTCTTTTTATCTAATCCTGGAAACTTGGGTGTGATAATGTTAATAGTTTATATAATGTTAATAGTTATAGCCGTTATAGCATGTTTTGGCTATGCCTCGCAGAGGTCAAACCCTGCCTCTTCCACAAAGTTTTCGTTGGCAATCTGTGTGTCAGGCAGCAGGAAGCAAACCTGCATTCAACAAGAGTCTCAAACACCTTAACTGAAAATTTAACATCATTTATCATTTCTTAACTATCCTTAACTGCTTTTAATATGATTTAACTGCCTTTTGTTGCTGGTTTCATCCCCGTTACCGTTTGCATCGTTAGTAAAGCTGCACGCGTTTCGCGAATCCGCGCCTCTTTGGCCTGACCACCACAGCGAATCAGCAGTCGCTTGATGTCTTCGTGCCAATCCTTGATGTCGCGCCGGAGAAGGTGAGACAGAAGCAGCCAACTTGCGATTTTAGTGGATTTGAATGGATTTGAATAGGTTTGAATGGATTTGAATCATGTTTCTTCTCACGTCCGACCTCAAAAATTGGGTAAATTCTCCTCTCAGGATACAAAAATCCAGCTTCTCGTCACAAACAGAGCACCCGAGCACCCGGCGTTCATGCCATAGCTCTTGGTGATCTCGATCTGAAAGGTCTCCTGGAATGTGAAAACGCGCATGCATCATCAAGAACGCCAAGAAAAAGCACGTTTCAGGATAGTTAATGATAGGTTAATGATAGTTAACTTTGAGATAGTTAATGTTAACCTATTTCTAACGTTAACTATCTCAAAGTCCAAAACTCATGTAACATACCAGTAGCATACCAGTATCTCAAACTCCATCGAGTTATCTCCAGCTCATGGCCGTTGCACGCCTGCTCGGCCACAAAGGCGGCTAAGGTTGCCAAGCTCTTTCGGCCACTGCCGCCAACACCCACCTGGCATGGCATAGTTATGTAAACTACCCCCTATAGTTATGGATATCATCGGATAAATGGTTATGGATAACATAGTGATATGGTCTATATATGTCTATATTATATATATATATCTCTCTCTCTCTATAGATATGGGTTCCCGTAAAAAGGAGATATATGTTCCCCCTAGTTGTGGAGAGATGACCAAGCCCTTTTGTTGAGAAAACAAACCTTGGTTTGACCATGGCACATATGGTTTTCAGCAAGGCGCTTGAGCGATTTTCTCCAAAACCCGGCAGGGTGGCCAGCAGTGCATTTCCCAATGGTGTCTTCAAGACCCGGACCTGGTTGCAATGCGAATGAAAGCATTGGCAAATAAGAAACACATCCCATTGGAGGCTTGGAGATGCTTGCTGCGTTCAAGATGTCCCTGGGTTCCCCCAGCCATTTGGCTCACGTGCTGCGCAGCCGCCATGAAGAGTACCAACTCCATTCCTCGCTTGGCCATGGTGTTGTACTCCGCCAAGAAGCTGTTTAGCACCTCAGAGGATGAAACTACCACCGAGTCCCCTGTCCTCCATCTCCATCCCATCACCAGCCCTTTCCAGTTTCCCCATGTTTCCCCGAAGATGGGAAAATTGTCCGTTGAAACCGAGTTGAAACCGATGTGGGGGCTAAAACATGGTAAAACCTTAACGTTTCCGGTCGATGTTCCATGATTTTCCATTGATCGTCCATAATTTTTTCACTGATGTTCCATGATTTTCTATTGTTTGTCCATAATTTTTCACTGATGTTCCATGATTTTCCATTGATTTTCCACTGATTTTCCATTAATTTTCATTGATGTTCCATGATTTTCCACTTCAACCAATGGATTGGTAAACCACCACTGAATCTCTTGACTCTTGCCACCGTGCCACCTCCACCAGTTGCGGAGGGTCTTCGACCTGGTGGTAGTAGCTCGCCTGCCGCATCTCACGTCGGGAGTCGTTTCCTGTAGGTACAAGGTGGTTTATAATCCCATTAACTATAGATATATCACCTATAAACCATAGTTATTGGAGTTATAAACCAACTTAGCTATCTAGGGGGCACCACCTAGTATGTTCCTTTCTGATGATTGAGACTGTGTCCAACTTGGTGTTTTTGGCTGTGCTGATTGAAAAAGTGGAGTGGATTTATACCCAGCACCATACCATCATCCATCCCATTATTTTCGGGATTTACGAGTACGCGGATTTACCACCATAAATGGCCATATAAATGGCATCAAAATGTATCATGCAGATGTCTATAACGATGTCTAAACCATATATAAACATATGTATAAACCATGTTTATGCTAACGGGTGCCAAACCGTACGTGTAGTTACACACATTTTCAACATGGGGTGGGGTGGGGTGGGGTGGGGTGGGGATGTTAACGTTCGTTAGCAGTTGAAGACGCCACG
>Ga0126342_10005147_pt1 | contig 22680 bp, 25 predicted proteins | sample Cyp1metagenome_FD_92528 | JGI IMG/M metagenome (GOLD analysis project Ga0126342, IMG submission 92528) | Coral microbial communities from Lord Howe Island, Old Settlement Bay, Australia - Cyphastrea 1 metagenome | ecosystem: Host-associated > Invertebrates > Cnidaria > Coral ...
TACCTCGTCGCCGATGTATTTTTGATGAAGATCGTGGACGTGGAAACTATTTAGGATCAGATTTGCATGTTTCAGGATTCAGTTCCTGCCGGATCATATAATGATCCATTCTTGTCTAGTGTGTGACAATATATGTAGAACACACACGACCCCCAAAAAAACATGTTTAGAGATACACTCTTTTTGTTCCAGCTTTGTTCTAGGAAGCAACATGTGCGGGATTTCCATGTTGAAAAAACTGCTGAGCGATCCCAACTCAGAGGCATTGTGGCTATTTGTGGCTGATAGCTCCGCTACACGTGGCTACTCCACAAACAAGCCATTAATGATCACTAATTTTTAATAATTAATATGTCTGTGTATGTCTTTGTCCAATGTGAAATAGTGAGGCTACATGTCATTAGATGGAAAAGGATTTCCCTAAACCCGCCAGTCACCAAAGATCTACCTGCAACTGTCGCAGATCAGCAGACTCATATTTCCTGCACTGGCCATTCTTCGCCAGAGCGATTCCACATGCACATGCCATGCAAGTGCACAAGGGGACCGAGCCGTGGGGATTGAAAACCCCACAGCCAGACCCTCCAGGCCATCCATGCCTTTTCACCAGCACTCTAAGTTTGAAGCACCCAGCTGGAAGTGGTTGTTACCATCTGGTTATGACTAACAGTTCGCCATGGAAAGATCCACCCATTTTTAATATATAGGTAAACCATCTATAAATGGACCATTTTCCATGGCTATGTTAAATAGCCAGAGGGTAATCCGCCCATTGTTTTAAGGCTGGAATCTGGCGCTGGATTTTTCGGAGGTCCATCAGGTCCAAATTCGACACAGCGACTGTGCATCGATGCTTTCCTTGGGGCACTTGTGGCCCACTTTCCGGAGAGTCAGGACAAGAAACAAATCCCAACTTGCAAACAAATCAATGTGACTGCAATCATATTATGGCTGACCTTGACGACCCTGGCAAACATATCAAACATGTAATTCTTGAGGAGGATGTCGTGCATTCCTCAAAGCAAGGAACATCATGCATCAAAACCAACCATTCATTCCCGAGGTTTACCCAATTTGCAAATCGAAGCAAAGGTGTTCATACCCAAGTTGCTCGAAACCGTTAGAGAGGCAACTATCGCAAACATAATATGAAATAATGTTCGTGACATCAGCGCATTTATGTGTATATATATATATATATGATTGCGTATCTTATCTTATATGTATAGTGTATGTTATCTCAATACGTGTGTTGCACCTTTCTGTATATTGGGATCTTTCTGAGGGCAGCGGGTATGAGAGTTGGTGCTATGGTCCCATTCACCTTCACTGACGTGTTTTTTTCACCATTGGCTAAAGGTCATTGTTTATATCCTCACTGGTGATGTGTTTCTTTTTGGGGGGGGGCATCTGAAGAAAAGCCATGAAAATGATGTGAAGTCAATAAATTCGATGGGCTTAGATGGAGTTCACCTCCGGAAATTTCTTACAGTTCGATATGGTACTCGGTCGAAAGCCTCAAGGCGATCAAAGCTCTCAGGTTGCCGCGGAGCAGCAAACCTGGTGCTGGTTGCATCGAAACATCCTGGTTGTACAAGGTTGGTGGTATACCAACTGGTTAATATACTGTTAGATAATAATGGTTAATATATGGTTATTATATATGGTTAATGATGGTTAATAAGAATCTGGTTGGTGGTATACCTACCCCTCTGAAAAATATGACTTCGTCAGTTCGGATGATGACATTCCCAATATATGGAACAATAAAGGCCATGTTCCAAACCACCAACCAGTGTTGGTTCATAAAAAGTGACTTTGTTGATATATTATGCAGGTAATTCACGGAGCTATAAACCAGCTTAGCTATCATTCGTGGTGGAAAACCTGATCTTGGTGCTTTGTTGATTGCTAAACATCGACAACCTGAGGCTCAGAATCTAGGTGCATGGCTGCAATCCATCAGCGTTGAGCTGTGGGTTGGAACACTAGTTATCAGTTGCAGTTTCGTCTGATATCCATGAAAAACATGCTTGACATTGCTTGACACAGCACAAAGGTGCCATTGAAAAGAGACTGAGAAAGCACAGTTCATAGGAGGCAAACATCAACCAGTTGAAACGTCTACTGATATCACATCGTGAAACAACCCAGCGTTGATTCCATGTCATGTTTTTGTTTTTACCAGTTATTTATGTCAGAAATAACATGACTGGTTGGTGGTTTCAACCCCTCTGAAAAATATGAAAGTCAATTGGGATGATTCTTCCCAAAATATGGGAAACTAAACAATGATCCAAACCACCAACCAAATGATAACCCTATTTATGGAATGATAAGCCCATTTCTTTCCATAAAAACCACTGGTTTTTAGGGCTGACTTTCGCTGGTCATGTCACCAAACGCACCCCCAAAATGTCGGCTGAGAGCCAAGCGGGGAGTCATTGCGAAAGGGTCCTCAGCCGGGCCCAACACACCAGTTACCCGGCCTGGTAAACATACAGAAAGCTATTGAAAAATTGCCATTTATAGTTGATTTTCCCATGAAACATGGTTGGTGATTTGTTGAGGTAATTATACACCCAGTGTTTTATACATTTTATGATTCTCTTATACATTATAAAGTTGATTCCAGTGCAGTGTCGTATACAGATTTTGTGCAAAGGTACTGCACATCATGTTCAAATCATGGAAACCCCGAAGATGAAAAGTCGTCACTGTCAACAAAAGTTTATGGCAAGCGAGTGTAGGTCCCAAATCCTGAAAATACTGGATCTGCCTCTCGTTTCCATGTATATTAATGTATAAATATATATATATACATATATAACCCTATTCAATCCATATTCCATGGTGGATTTTCCGCAGAACATCACCAATCACCAGCAAATACACAAGTCAATCCTACATGGCGAGAATCCAACATCCTTTTGGATTCACTTCCAATAAAAAACAACCATTTCTAGAGGGATATTCCAAGAATTTCCCATTCTTTCCTATCATTCTCCCATCAAAACCTCCAAAATACAGCAGATTCGAATCTTAAAAAAATCACCATCAAACCCTCCATTGAGTTCTCAAAAATCCCAAGGACCCCAAGATCTCAACCCCACCCCTTTATCGATTTTAGGCGAGAGTCAATTGCCTGGCCCCACTGTGTATCGCCAGGATTTCCCCCTGTGCCACATGGCCTTGCGTCGTTTGCTGGAAACGACGAACTCAGGAAAATTAATCGGAAAACCCATTGGGAAAGTCATGTGAAACATCCATAAAAATCCATCAAACATGGGAAATTCATGGACATTCATTCAAAATCTATGTTTTTTTTTTATTATGAGAACTTATAGCAAGCATTTCATATCTTTCATGATGATTTTACCTCAATTTACCCCTCAAAAATGTGGATTTTCCAGTTTCCAACGGGGGCCGCGCCTTTCGTAATGCTCCCGTCGTCGTCGACGTGCACGGTCCGTGGGCAACTGGAGCCGTCCCAGTTTTTCTGCGTCCGAAGGGACGACAGGTCCTTGGGGGGACAGGCTGAGGCTGGAAATCTGTGAGAACCTGGGGAATTTATGGGATTTTGCCATCTAACATAGGGGATTTTCATGGATTTTCATGGATTTTCATGGATTTTGATGGATTTTGGGCATATCCAAGTGAACACACCAACTTTTGATGAAAACATGTGGGAACAATTTGATGATTGTGGTTCGGAAAGACATTGCAATGGGAAATTCATCTGCGAAGAGGATAAAACAAAGCATTGAATGAGGATATATAACGGGCATGTATTAGGACAAACATGTCAACACTATATCATAATTGGTTTGTCTAAAAATCAGGGTACACCAGAATGATACCAGAATGAATCACACATTGCATGGGGGTATTTTTTCTGCATAAACCGTCAAAGGTTGCGGCACCCCACTTTCAAACAAACCCATGGAACAGGTGAGATTCGCCTCGAAAAATCAACAGTCTGGTGGATTCAAGCGGCAAAATTTTGACGTTTGACGGGAGAAAACTGCACCAAAAAAGGAATGAAGGATCAACGCGTATTATCCCCTGCTACTTTGGGCAAAGTAAATGCTTAATTTCAAACAAGGAAACATCAAAATGCCCATTGTCTTCTTGGACCCCCACCCTTCGTGGTGTCCCCCAGTCACAACTTGGTTTATACATACCATAACTTACAATACCATACCATACCATACCATACCATAGCTAACTCCTTGACCTCCATCGTTATATATATATATGTTAGCTGTAGTTATAATCCAACTTGGCGATTTTGCTCACTGGGGCACCACCAAGTCAACCCACCAGTCTCCCGAAGGCGGCCCGAAAAGGCCCTTCGGCCCAGTGTCGCAGTAGCAACCTGACGGTAGACCGATCTGCAAGCCCTTCAAATTCCAGGTGCCACCCACTCCGACCACCTTTGGGTCGTCGGTTTCACCCTTCCTGATGTGGAAAGGTGGGGGAAATGAGCTGAGGGTAGGTGGATATTTCTTCACTTTGGAAAATTAGTTTGCCCTCAGACAGTGTAACTTGACCAAAAAACGAGGGGGTGCATGAAAAATATAAACACTGTAATTTAAGAACCATGCGCCATTACCTTGCTCATTTCCAGCCCTCAACCGTATAGTGGAACTGCAGAAAATGGGGAACCAATAATTTAAAAGAACACATTATAATTCAAAATTAATGGCTAGCAGCTAACCCTATGTGCCATACGAGAAGATTTATTGCATGGGCATACTTGATGTGCTCCCTGATAAATGACAAGCATACACCTGCATACACCATCAACCTGCCATTTGCTTGTGGTTGCACGTCAGCTGCTTAAAGTTTCAAGCTCTGCAAGTTGCACTGCACTTCTACATGTTTGCAACAGCTGAGGGCCCCCAAAAAAAAACAGGAAGTCTCAAAGACTCATGGTTTACCCTGGGTTAATTGTGGATCATCACTACTATGGTGGGTGGAACGTGCCATTTGACTTTCAGGGAAATGATGTAGCCTGATATAGCTATTTCATTCAAGATCATTCAAGCAACAACAATTTTTGGGAACAGGCTGGGTAAGCCAAGAGAGATGAGCAGCGCCCCAGTCAGTAGCTCAACTATAGGATTTCTTGAGGCATCGAGGAAAGCACCGTCCTGAACCCATCAGTTGATATTTCGTGAGATACTGTAAATTACTTTGCTACTTAAAACATGTGCCAACATGTTAAAATCCAAAAAACGAAACCACTATAATTACTAGAATTGATGGTTGAAATCATGGCAAAACCTATCAAAATTCCAAATTCCAAAACCACTTAACTCACTATAGTTGATGGTTAAATCTTGCTGAATCCCATTAAGTGTCCATTAAAATCACATTAATTAAAAATAATGCATGTTCCCATACGATTAAAAGAACACACTATAATTGATCGTAAAATCCCGCCAAAATCCAAATCAAATCTCGTATCCAAATTCCAGAAATTCCCAAACATGGACATCACATCAAAGTTCATGGTTAATTCTATAAATCCCATGAGAATCCCATGAGAATCCCATGGGAATCCCATTAAAATCCCATTCAAATCCCATGAGAATCCCATTAAAATCCTATAGAAACTGGTGATTTTTCACACCCTTTGCTGCCGCGTCTCCGCTTGCCCCGCACCAACGCCACGAAGCATTGCTCGCCCAGGCGGAAGGCCAGGCGCCCCAAGCCGACCCCGTCACCGCCCGTGGTGTCGTTGGCGGCGACACGTCCTGTCCTCAGTGAAGACACGTTCAGAAAGTGTGACAAAACTCGAAATCTATTAAGTCAGAGGGTTTTATAGTGGTTTTATGATGGTTTCGTTTCTGGTTTGTGGGATTTTCACATGGTTTTGAATGGTGTTAATGCTGAACAGGTTTGGAAAGTCCATCTGGATAGGGATAGGGATTATGTCGATAGGGATTATGTCGATGGAACTGGGGTTTAATGAATGGGGTTTTGTTTTAGATATTATTTGATAGTTTTAGACATTCAATTTGAATATTGGCATGGTCAATTCTCTCCCTCTCCACTGCCCATAGTCTACTTTTTCTTAGCTGGTAAGTATGCGTGTGCTAAAGCATAAAACATACGCCCAAAGCTTACCAAGTAACCCAAGTAACCAAGCAAAAAATAAACATATAAACATAAACATATAAACAGAAACATTATATATATATTACATATATAATGTGGCCTTTGCCAATACAACTTACATAACTTACCTATTTAGGGATGGTTTCCACCATGGTTTCACCCAGAAAAGTTCTCATCCAAGGTGCCAGGTCTCTGTCACTGGATGTCCTCGACAAACCTTTCGAAAGTGCACCAGGCCTGCGGAAGGAAGGTACGTAGCTGTCCAGTACCCCAGCTTACGTGGCCACATGGTCCTAACCCTCAGTTGCTGGTTGTGCCGTCGAGCTATGGTGCGGAGGGTAAACATCATATATATATATATATATCGATTACTATCAGCTGTTGCTGGTTATACCCTATTTTTTGCCCCCCCATTCAAACACAATTCATACTGTATGTGGTTTTCCCATGGTTTTCCTGCTGAAACTCCACGAAGTAATCTTTGATAGCTCACATGTTGATAGTTAAAACTTTTAAACCATATAAACATGCAACAGTGCTGGTTTAAATCCCATTCAAATCCCATTAGCTAATCAGCTTTCCAGTGGATTTCCCATAGAATCACTAATTGATACTAAAATGTAGTTATTATATTATATATGTGCATATATGTGCTATTATTGATATTGTGTTTTATTGCTTGGTATTGCAAAGAGCTCCCCTAAATGACATTAATTCGTTAAATGAACATCTCTTGAGCATTCCTCGAACAATCCATGACTAGAAAAATACCACTCAAATCCCATCCCATAACTATCCCATGACGGATCCGGTAACGGTGCTGCCATAGAAAAATGCGAACATGACGGGGGTTTTTGTTGATGGGATCCATGTCACCATATATATCCATATATAGCATACATTGATGGAACCGTCATGGGATATAGATTCCAATTTTATGATTCTACTCAGAATTGTTTTAGGTAGGTCAGTAGGTCATCATTTTTATTTTTTTGATCATTTTCTGGTTGGATCCTATGGGCATGAACAGTCATGAACATCACAACATTCGGCACCTGCCACGCCCTGCCAGCGATGTTCGCAGATCCATCGCCGCTGCCGGGCTTCGTCGCGCGGCATGGGCGACGCCGTGGGCGCCTCCGAGCACTGCGGCTGGCCGTCCGGACCATACACCTGGCCCGTGGTACCAGGTGAAAACCATAGGAAAACCACAGGAAAATGGCAATTTCACCATGAAAACCATGGGAAAACCAGAGGAAAATGGCGATTTCACCATGAAAACCATGGGAAAACCACACAAAAATTGTGATTTTTATGTCAGTCGAAAAATGGGATTTAATGGGATGATTAAGGGATGCATAGCGTTTGATTGGGGCGTTTATAACTCCATTTCCCTTTGGTTTATGATACTTACAACATCTGAAAAAACTATGTTCTGTGGGAAATGCTGGGAGATTTCTGGGATAGGCTGATATGGTGATTTTTATCATTTAATGAACTGATTTATGGTGGATATATCTACATGTATAAATAAGATAAGATTTATGGTAGATATTGGTATATGATCGAGTGGTTTCTGGGATTTTGCAGAAACCATCGTCTTCGATCACTAAAAAGGATTAAAAAGGATGGTAAACACCATGGGTTACCATTGGAAAAGGAGGATCATTCCATTTCTAATTGGTGCTTGACCTACTCCTCTGAAAAACATGAAAGTCAGTTGGGATGATGAAATTCCCAATATATGGAACAATATAAACTGTTCCAAACCACCAACCAGATTTAATTAGTAAGTTTTGTTTCACATTTATACCGATTCCTCAGCTATCAACGGGATAGCCACTAAAAAAACATCATGGAGAAGGTCGGTGCGACTGAAATCGATGGGAATCCCGCTAACTGCCCAATTTGTGGGGCTGATTCCTGTTACCACTACAAGGTGGTGATAGATGTATCTACCGTAAACCCTATACAAGTACTTATAAGATGAGTTAAGTCAATCGGAAAAAAACAAATAATCAACTTTCTGGCATCATACCCAATCATCCCAATCGGATATTCCTATTGCAACACCTATTCATCATTGATGTTCATAACGGATCTGCTATTTCGGCATTGCCTTGGGCCCAAGGCACAGCTTTGGGGGTGCAGTGATCGCCATCGGACTTGTCGCAGCCGGGAGGGCCGTGGTTCAAGTCGCGCCAGCCGTAACCGCCCCAGATGAGAACGGAATTGCCTGGCAGTGAACTGAACAAAAACCGGCCTTGCGTGGGCCCCAAAATGTGGGCCGCTTGCTTTTATAAGCTATCATAAGTGGGCTGCGTCGTAGTTATAACATGTTATAACTATAGTTAGATGGGTTACTAACTTATAACATCTTCTAACTGGTGGGCCTCACCTTGTGCAAACTATGGAGATACCCCATAGTAGGCGAAGGATGAACATACCAACGGAACTACTGGTACGAGGGGATGTGGGTGCTTGACCGAATTGGTGATTCAACCAAGCAATATTAAGAAGCTTACTACTTGGCTAAGTTACGCTAAGTTGTTTTGTTTCGAAGTAGCTTCAGTGCTGGGCCTGGGCTGAAATGGTTGCTATCTCTGAATCTCTATAGTTGAGATTGTTAGAAAAGAAAACCATACACATAAGCTGGGGGCACCACTTTGTGAAGATCCAGTTGCTAGAGTGATCTCAAAAATTGCTGCAGGCATGGGAATCAGAGTGTAAGTGGTGCAACAGGCATGGGAATTGAATCAACAAAATTATCCTTTCACTACCAACAACACAAAATGACTCATCTAACATGGCGAAGAAATCCCCTTCACTACATGGGCATCATCACAAATGATGGGAAAATCATCCGCAAAAACATGGGAACATTTTCCAGCCATGATTGCTGAAACCGGGTAGGTCATTTTGGGAGATCCCACCCAGGAACTTCCACACGGTTTTAACCACCTGGTTTTTTCCACAGAGAAAAAGCACCAAAACGACAGGATTTGCGACGTTTTGGACCCCGGTACGAAAATCAACATATTCCGTACAAATTCCCGCAGATGATTTATTGGGAAAATCAACCAGCATCATGGCACCTACAGGCCACGCCAAGAAGAACTTCTGCTGCTGGTGAAAGGCCTTGCCGTTCCTTTGGCGCGGGGTTTTTGTCGTTCCGCTGGGAGGTGCTCTTTAAAGTCTCTGTAGTTGTCCTTTGAGCGAAAAAATGGAACCTGTAAACTTGTTAAAGCACAGTTTACCCGGTAATCTAATTATGATTACTGGGTAAATCATACAGTTATTGGGTAATTAATCATACAATTCAATTATGATTCACCAATTCATTCCCGGTAATTTGGCGAATCATGATGAATTGGTGCATTCTTTGCAAGTGCTGAAAGCGCAGAAAATCGCCAGCTTAGGATGTTCCATCACGTTCCATGATGTTTCATCTTGAGGACCTTGATTTCGACAACGTGCCACATGCATCCAAAATGTATTGCTTAAGTTGACTCTTCCGGCATCAACTAAGACTGGTTGGTGGTATACCTACCCCTCTGCAAAATATGAGTCAGTTGGGATTATTCTTCCCAATATATGGAAAAAGTAAAATTTATGTTCCAAACCACCAACCAGTGTTGGTTCATAAAGAGTAACATTGTTGACATTTTTTATGCCATAAAAAAATTGTTTGAAACCACCAACCAGCTTAAGGTATCAACGAAGACCATCAAGTTACCCTCTGGTAAAACTAACGTCCCCATGGAAAATCACCATTTTTAATGGGAAAATCCACTATTTCAATGGCCATTTTCAATAGCTATGTTAGTTTACCAGAGGGTAGTTGGCACCGCAGCCCGCACCGCAGCCCGCACCGCACGCCACGTGTCTTGTAGGTGGCAATCTCTGGATCTGCGTCACGACTACGACCATCCTCTCCGACGCTAAGCCACGGGACCGATCTATGGGAGGTACGTATACCATACATATATAGATAAATATATATATATATATATCCATAAGGTACTGTTAGTACCTCCAAATAGATATATATATATATATATAAGGATCCTGATTTATTCCTATTTATTCCTATTGAAACATATAGGTGTTCCATAAACATGTCCATTCAACCACCGTTAAATCACCATATGTCCCATGGTTATGTCCATTAAACATGGCGTTCATCGAAAAAATCAGTCGCTAAGTTCTTTGACAGAACTCCATCCGAGGTTACCAAACATTTGAGAGGAGGAAACAAATCATCAATTTTTGGAGCTACGTTAAGCATCGTAGTAATATATATATATATATATAATTATATATATATGATAAATTATGTAAACAGCCATGTTTTGTGTGGATATTCCATGATATTCCCTTACATCCACTTATATATGGTAGTTAGCTATAAATCGGTACCTGAAATGGCCATTGATATCCATTGATACGCAGATTGGTTATATTGGTTGGTGCTTTCATTACATCCTTTAAAAGCATCAATTGCTTTTCTTCAGTTCCACGCTAGATTTAAGAGTTACAAACCCAGCTTGGGATATGGCTTTGTTTCCCTGCACAAAGGAACCTTCTAAGGCCTGTGCTCCATGGCTATAGCTGTTACTTTGAGGCTCATCCAACAAATCGTAACTGGTAAACAACCATATAGTCATAAATACCATCTGGTTATGTAACATAGCCATGGAAAATCACCATTTTTAATAGGTAAACCCAGGTAAACCATCTATAAATGGGTCATTTCCCATGGCTACGTTAAATAACCAGAGGGTATATTGAAATTTATACCTGGGATAACCCACTCATATCGGAGACTTCCTCGCCAAGTCTAGTGGAACCCCAGAAAAAATACTTCGCCAGTTCGTTACAAACACATCCAAATTTGCCGAGTGCTGACTTCGAGTTTCATGCAGGGCATGTTGCGGGGGTCCTGACTGACTGGGTGTTTGAAACATCTAACATAATCTAACTATATTTACCTGGTTGGTGGTTTCGAGCCCTCTGAAAAATATCAGTCAATGGGAAGGATTACCCATACATTATGGAAAATAAAACATGTTCCAAACCACGAACCAGAAAATATCTAACCTCCCTCAAAAAACACATAGACTCCAACTTAGGCGTTCACCAACTTACCTATCCTTTGGGGCTCACACAAAGGGAGGACAAGGCCAGGGCGGCCAGGCAGCATGGTATGCGAAGGGGTAGACCGCCATATCTGCGCTGATGCCAAAGACACCCCCACTGAGATCCAGCAACCTGGATGTTTTCGCCGGCTGTGGATCCATCTTTTTCTGCGAAAATCTCACATTTTTCCATCATGTTTCGCATGAAAAAATGGTAGTTAATTACAGATGTTCAGCCTGAGGTTTCAATGAAACTCAAGGTTTTTTTTGTTTTTTGACTCACTTGATTGAGCTCACTCCTTTTTTACTCAAGGCACTGGTGAATCTATGATTGACATGTTGATTGATCACTGGATTCTGCCAGAAAATATGCAAAAAACGTACCTTCAACAACTATTCTGTCACATCATTCTGCTAATCTGCTAACAGTTTAGAGTCTTCTGAATGGTTTTATCAAGAGTATAACACAGCAATGATAATGGGTGCTAACATTCTAACGTCCATGATATTTCTAGCGTCTAGAGTTGTTCAGCTAAAAACGCTTAAGTGATGATTCGTTGATGGTATGCTGGAGGAAACCATCCCAAACTCAATGGTGTCCAAGGCCCTCTATCCTGTCCAAAAAGCCTTTGCAAGAGTGTAACAATATGCCAGCTTCAAAAAGATCATCGTTCATTTTCCATCTTTGAATCATATAATATCATATAACATCATGAAATATCATATAACATCATATAACATCATAAAACATCATATAAGATCATTTCACCAACACTATGAGATGATTCCACGATGTCGTGGAAACCCCTTTTTCACCGCTCGCTCACACGCAGCGATGGCTGCACCGAAGGTCACTTCGTTGGGCGAAAGCTGCGTCCTTTCCATGGCTTGAAGCACTGCCAAGGCTTGTTGCCATTGGCTGCCCTTCTCACATGCACTGATGGCGGCACTAAAACCTGGGAGGCTTTGAACAAATTCAAAACCAAACTTAAAACCCAGGTTAAAAACTGGGAAGATACCCGACTAATCCTGTCTCTATATAGTTATTATATCGATTACTAGTTACTAGTTACTGGTGGTTGTTACCGTTGTTACCTACCTGGGATTCTTGTTGCACCATGGGATCTTTATGGATGGTACTCGAAAGGCAGAGAATCCACTGCCTGAGGTGACAGGTACCCACTTCATCCCACTTCTATGGGCACTTCATCCCGCTTCATGCAATAACAATTGCCGGTTTACTGTAAGTCAAATAGAGGATTTAAGTGAGAAACACTGATCCACTTGCTACTTCAAGCAAACAAACATTTACTTCAAACGAACCATCTTTACATCTTTATATAGAAAAGAGAAGCATAAAATGACAACGCCGTTGCATCGAATTCATAGCTACTCTCGGACACGTGAACTCTCCGACTCGCCCGTTTACTGTAATCTAACCTTACAAAGTGGCGCCCGCCCAGTTGTACATAAGGTGGTTTATACCACCATGAACACAATACATACCATAAACCATCACAAAACATAGAATTGATCCATGTACATCAGCACCATGGAGCTTGGCTTGGAAATGCTCCATATTAGCAACTTAGATAAGGGATGCTAAGGGCTTAGGCATCAGCTCAAGAAACTCATCAGCTCCGGGGTCATCTTCATCTCTTCCATCTCTTTTAATAAGCCCAGCGCTTCCTGCCATTGACCTCCCTCACAGGCGGAGATGGCAGCGGTGAAGCTCATGATGTCGCTGCTTCTGAGGGCCAACAGGGACCAAAACAGCTGTAGGCTGCGGTCCCACCTGGTATCTGGAGACAGCCGGTTGCGGATCTATCCGGTACAGGCCGTACAGGCTGGGGGCCCCAAAATCCCCTAATGAAAAAAAGCGAAGTTGGTGCAAGAAAAAACCCTCCAATTTCGCTCTGGTTGACGATACGGATAACATCTTGTATCTGTAACCATGACTGGCTGGTGGTATACCTACCCCTCAGAAAAATATGAGTTCGTCAGTTGGGAGGATGAAATTCCCAATATATGGAAAAATAAAAATATTCCAAACCACCAACCAGTCATTACCCTCTGGTAAACTAACATAGCTATAGAAAATCACCATAAATGGGTAACCATGAGGTTTATAATCCAACTTAGCATTGCTTAGCTATCATTTGGGGGCCCCTTGGTCTCAATGCCAGGGCGCTGCGTTTCCAACGCACTGATGCTGGCGTTGTAGCTGACCACGTTGCGCCGCAGCGACACCTGCGGCATTTCCTCGAAGAGATGCAACGCCTTCTGCCACTGCGCACCCGTGCAGGCGCTGATGGAGGCCTCACATCTCCAAATCTTTGAACTAAGAAAAAACTATTTTTTAATGGTATATCACGGTATATCCAAAGATAGTTGGTTGAAATCACTTGGAAAAAACGATGGTTATTTATATTTACCATAATTTGGATAATTACCATAATTGGATTAGTTCAAAGATAGTTATGGTAAGATAGTTATATATCAATTACCAACATTTACCAACTATCTCTAATTATGGTAATGTCCAAAGATAGTTGGTTGAAATCACTTGGAACAACTATGGTTATTTTCATGATCCAATGATTATGAAAATGTTGGTAAACCAATGCCATGTTTACCAAATTTACCATCCCCAATGACTCACCATTTTTTTATAGGTGGTATAAACATCTATATAAACCATTTGGGAATGGGTGGTTTATGACATTGTTTGTCCCACATTATGGCAAACCTTTATCCAAAGATAGTTGGTTAAGAAATGAATTGAAAAAACTATGGTCTATGGTAGATAAGGCTCCTTGGATTTGCTTGAGGAAATTCCGAATGGTGGATTCCTCCGAATGGAAAACACATGTTCAACAAATCCAACGATATATCTATAGTTAAGAAAGGTGCGCATGCAAAAACAAACAAAAATACGGGGCGGACGTTTGCCCAAAGTTTCAGTAGGTCTTTAGTTACTGTAGGGTTTCCTGTCTATGTTTGTCTTTTGGATTTAACAGTTTGTTGATCAATATATGTTGGTTCCTATATGAAAAGAGCCAAACAGTGATCTTGGATTTATTTGGATTGGCTCTGGAAGCATTAACAAGTTGCCATCCAGCTGCACTGTAGGTCACCACATTGCACTCCCTGGCACTGTAGGCAGCTTCCATCAGCTTCAGTGCCTGTTGCCATTGACACATCTTCTCACAGGCACTGATGGCTGTGCTAAATCCGTAGACCTCCGGCGACAACTTCACATTCGTCATGTCGGCAATCAACGCCAGTGCATGTTGCCATTGACCGCCCTTCTCACAAGCACTCATCGCAGCATTGTAGCTCACATTGTTTGGCCAAACCCTGTTTAAACTCATTGGCTCGAACAGATTTAGCGCCCGCTCCCACTGACTGCCCTGCGTGCATGCACTGATGGCTGCGTTGTAGCTGATGACATTGGGTTGCACATCGGATGCGGTCATCAACTCCAAGAAATTCCATGCCACCTGCCATTGCCCAGCCTTTTCACAAGCACTGATGGCAGCACTGTACGTTACAACATTCCTGGTAGTTTGAACTCAAACAACGTCAACAAGGATCAACCAGAAATTCTGAAAATAGGGTACCACGAAACTTGATGGTTAAGCCCGCCATCTTCAGACAGATTCCAAAACACAATTACCAATATTAACCATATTCAACTATATTTCTGCTGGATTCTCACAAGTACCACCAAACATCGCCAAACAACACCATATGACCATATTGGTTAAGCCCCATTAAAATCATGAAATCCAGAAAATCAGCAGCAAACTGTCCTTTCCATCCACATCATCCCCATGGACGTCAGCAAGGCCAGCGCCCTCTGCCATTCTGCGCCTTTCTCCAGGGCGCTCAGCGCCGCGTTGAAGGTGATGCTGTTGCCCTGCAGGCTCGCCTCGGGCATGGCTCCTAGGAGTCCAAGGGCCTTCTCCTGAGTTTCGATGTAGCCCAGCAGGGGCTCGATGTTTGGTGGTTGAAGCCAGGAATTCATGGGAATTGCAGCAAGAAAAATGGAGATCTTAAAAGAAACTAGTATTTATCTGGTTGGTGGTATACCTACCCCTCTGAAAAATGATGGAATTCGTCAGTTGGGATCATGACATTCCCAACTGTTTCTGGAAAGTCATAAAATTCCATGGTTCCAAAGCACCAACCAGGTATTTATAGTTGATTTATGATAGGTTTCTGTTGGTTTATACAGTTACCGTAATAGAAAGAAACCGTTGGAGCTATGATGGGTCCAACGGGTACTGTCATGGAGATTTTCCAGTGGTCACCCTGGGGGCGGTTGGCTGTGTCTACACAGTCAATAGATGTCAATAGCCATATCTTATTGACTGCAGTTATGGCCTTTTATATACCAGTTATATCCAGTTATAAGTACAGATTAACCCCATTTATAGAATGTATAATCCAAACAAATAACATTTTATAAGTGGTTATAACTATAACCATGGCCATAACTGTGACAAAGGAGAAAACTCATTGGCTCTTTTTCATCCCAGGTCTCCCATTGCCCAGCCTTTTCACAAGCACTGATGGCAGCACTGTAGCTGATCACATCAGGTTCAATCATAGCTGAAGGCATTGCTTCGAAGAAAATCATCGCTTGTTCCCATTGACAACCTTGAATTTCTGGGATTTGCGTAAGGAACCCCAAAGATTTTCGAAAATATTCCCGCTGGATTTCCGAAGTAGTGGATTTCCCACGTAGTGAATTTCCCATTGGGAAAAGAACAAATCATCTTCAGCAAATTCAAGATGTTTGCGCAAAATCCAACCCTGGAAAGCTGTTGTCCCTGTGGACTCAAAGGTAGACTTGGAAATGATTCCCAAGTCAACTTAAGAGCAATTGCGATTACCCTTCGACAGTCCATCATGGCTTAGCGATGGGAAAAAGCACTTTGATGAAAGAGAATTAATGAAACAAGGGAGTACTACCAGTGCCCAATTTCATGCCCGGGAAAAAAAAGTGCCATCAGCCAAGCTACCCTTTTCAAAGCAACTTAAAGCACTGTTATATGTAACCACGTCCTTGTCCACCCTTGCCGTTGGCATTTCTTCAAAGAATGCCAAGCCCTGTTGCCTGGGATAAGCCAAAGATTTTCAACATTTCCTAGTCATAGTGGATGTTCCATAGGGAAAATCAAACATCATAATAAACCATCACCAAGTCAGCAAATCACCAAATATCCCAAGATTTTCCATATGTTTGATGCTCAATCTCCCCACTTCGCAAAAACCGTCGCTGTCAGCTGCCTGGTTGCCACTCTTCACCCCGCTGGCAGGCACCGATGACAGCGTTGTAAGAAAAGATCTGCGGCTGAACAGTCAACTGTGACATCTCCTCAAAAAGATTGCAGGCATAGGACCACAGGGATGCTTTCGCCTGGCGGCTGGGGTACCTCAAAGGTGTCCCCCGAAAGAACAACTGGAAATGGCTGGAAAACAGCCGCCCAAAATGGAGAGGTTTGAATCGGACAATCAGTTATAAATGAAGGACACACATGTAATTTTCCATTTGGCTGTGGGTGAAAGGTATAGGATGGTGGATTTATGGTGATATATCTCTTAGCAAAGTTATTGGGCATCACATTGTGGTGTTAAAAAAAAACCTGCCGTTAAAGTTACGTGAAAGTCAGGTGGGATCATCATATCATGACCTCTATTCTCAGGGATGGCCAACAAAAACAAACAAAAACTGTAGACAAGGTTGGTGGTATACCAACTGGTTAATATACTGTTAATAATGGTTAATATTAATGGTTATTATATATTGTTAATGATGGTTAAGAATAATCTGGTTGGTGGTTGAGCCCTACCCCTCTGAAAAATGATGGTCTTCGTCAGTTGGGATGATGAAATTCCCAATATATGGAAAAATAAAAGCCATGTTCCAAACCACCAACCAGAAGATCTCTGGCCCCATCAACGAGTCGCACAGTATGAGATCCCGAAACTGTAGTCGCGCTCAGAAATCCGACCACCCTCGGGTGGTCGAAGAAGGGCTTCAAAGATTTCTGCCGCTTGCTTAGGGTTGGCTTTCCTGGGTGGGCGCAATCCGAACTAATGGGAGTAAAACAATATTAAACCAACCATTTGGGAATGTCTTATACAACCTATGGTGAATCTATAGTGAACCTATGGTGAACCTATGGTGAAATTGGGGGATGGTGAAATATTATTGTTTTGCCCACGTTAATCCGGCACATCACAAAAATATGCGTCATGTCAACCATATGATTTGCCGGAGCCCAAACTTGCTCCAGTAAAGGGCTGGGATCTATTCTACACACATTCGCCGAACCACACACATTCGCCGAAACATGCCGGCGAATGCCAATTCTATGTCGCTGTATCACACGGGCATGTTTATAGAAAAACCATGGAAACCAGGATAGAAAATGGTGATTTTCCATAGTTATATAGGTTAGTTTACCTTAAAGGGTTATTTTTGGATGATGATTTTCTGTGGTACCCTCTGGTAAACTGTCACAAAACTATGGAAAATCACCATGCTATTAATGGGCAAATCCAGTATTTCAATGGCCATTTCAATAGCAAACTGTTAGTCATTACCGGAGGGTAATTGACATCCCAGCGTGACGGATTATTAAAACCAATCATATCATCCCCACAAAATGTGTGTTTGCCATATGATTGCCACATGTTCCTTGGCTAAATATGTTGTTAAGCCATATTTAGCCAAATAGATGATCAAATATAATCAAATAAAAATATATCCATATTCTACTGCCATGAGAAAACATACATCAAAAGCCTCAGAGAAGACAACAAAAACTACGTATGATCATATAAAAAATATATACGTTAAACCGGTTGGCCCAATATAAACCTTTTAAAGCCCACAGTTAACCACAGAAAAAGCATAGAAAAACCATACTTCAAAAGCACAAAAGCGTTGAAGTTTCTGTGCTTCCCTCGCCTGTCGCAACAAGACCTCAACAGCTCCAGCAGTTGCGCCACATCGCGTCTCCACGTGAACCATGTGGCTGGAAAGCACCAAAGCACATGGGACCGCTTGGACCAAGGCATGGGGCGTTCCCATATGCTGCTGGATGGTGGGTATTGCTTGGTGCAATATGCAGAAAAAACCCCACCCAAAATATCCCAGTTTAGATAATTTTAGATATAGGCTTTCCAGAATTCCAGCCTGTTCCGGGTTCTATACGTCAACTGCTAAGGCACTTACCACCATGTTCCAGCGATCACCTTTTTCTGAGGGTTTTTTTAGCATCTAAAAAACAAGTCCAATTCATGGCCTCGAAAAAACCGTGTGGGTCAAAATGGTGGCAGTCCCAAACTGATATGGACTCCAAATAGCTCAAATCTGAGGGTGGCACTTCGGTGAGCTCATCCCGATTTTTTGCGTGGGTTACATGTCGACTGACCTAGCCCACTTAGTTTCTCCATAGATCCTGTCTCTAAGTTGGAACCATCCCAGTCACCAAACATGGTCATTTTACATCCCAAGGGGATGGGTGAGTAATGAGTTTACCACATCTGTTTTTTTTAAACATGTGATCAATAATACACCTATAATTTTCCATAAGTTATCAGTCTATGAACTATTCAATATGATTGACATCATCCCAAGAAACTGAGAAATCTCGACAGCAAAGCACTGTCCAAGTCCGTCAAGTCGCTCGGGGAGCTCCGTGGCATTTTTGTTGGAGAGGCGATTGACCAAGTGCCAACGATAGGCCACATCGCCTCGGAGCACTGACTGGGAGGGTAAATCTTGATATCATTTGATATCTACGTTTGATGTCTTGAAAATATCTATGTTTCTTCAAAGCTGGCATTGACGGATTTTTTGGGACCCCTTTTTGCTTCAAACTTGGCAATTCACTGACAATTTGGGACTCTCTGAAGATGCCAAATGTCCGGCCCTAAGGGCTCTGGAATTTCGTTTCGCGGAAATCCGACTGGGAACGTTCCGAGACACCACCACTTCCAAGACAGCTCCTAAAATTCGCTGTGGCTATGTTGCAAAACAAACCCTCGTCAAAAAATGATACAATATGATATATGTTTAATCATTTATTGCATATGCATTGCAAATATCATCAAATATCTAAATTTCCTACGTATGTTTATCTATCATTCATATCTTTAAATTCTATGAGTTTCTCACGCTCCTCATTCGTTGACCCGGCGATCCCAAAGGTAGCGGTCTTGGCAGGTCCAAGGGGCGATACAGACCCACCTCAGGCTGGGAAATCTCCATCAAACATGGAGCTGGGTTGCAATGTCACAATCTTACATGCTGGCGATTTGCTGGCTTGTTTGACCATCCGGTATTCCAACATGGCAATAGGAAACACCCCAGAAATATATAAATAAAATAAATATATATATATATTATATATAATATTAAAAAGAAAGGATTTCATGTGGAAAAAAACATGAAAACCATATTTTAAAAAACGTATCAATGGTGGATGTTCCAGGCTAAGCCATGACCTAACCCGCCACGGCGTTTTCCGTCGAAGCCACATAGTCCGTGCGTTCCTGTGGCGGATATTCGCCCCACCATTCCTGAGAGCCAAGCAGGCCATCTTCAAACCAAAAACCCATAGAAAATGATACAAACAACTGTACCCTCTGGTAATTTAACATAGCTATTGAAAATGGTCATCTTTAATGGGAAAATCACTAATTTAGGACACTTACCCTCTGGTAAACTAACATAGCTATTGAAAATTGCCCATTTATAGTGGATTTGCCCATTGAAAATGGTGATTTTCCATAGCTATGTTAGTTTACCAGAAGGCACCACTGAAAATAATCATCCAAAAATAACCCTTTAAGGTAAACTAACCTTAACTATGGAAAATCACAATTTTGAATAGGTAATTTTCAATAGCTATGTAACAAATTACCAGAGGGTATATTCAGTATATTCCTGGTTGGTAGTTTTAACCTTTTAACCATCTTGAAAAATATTAGTCAATGGGAAGGATTATCCCATATATTATGGAAAATAAAAAATGTTCCAAACCAGCAACCAACAAAAAATGTACAGTACCACAGAAAATGATCATCAACAAAAAACTGGTTGGTGGTTTCAACCCCTCCGAAAGTCAGTTGGGATGATTATTCGCAATATATGGAAAAATAAAAAAATGGTCCAAACCACCGACCAGAAAATGATCATCAAAAAATAAAATGATGACCTACCTAAAACAACTCTATAGAAGCATTTTTGGAATCTATATAAATCTATGATGTTCCGAATTTTAAATCAATGGCTCATCTTTGGGACGCTGGTTTCAGTATGCAATGTGAGGTCACTTCTAATATTCAATTCTCCAGACATTTCCGGTGGCCAAAACCGCCCTGTCTAGGTCCTGATAGGTCCTGATAGGTGGTTGATGATGTTGATGGCGAAGAAATATCCAAACTCATCCAAAAAATCCATCCCGATCTGCCACCAACCTTCCCAGAGACGGCCTGATAGATCAAATCCCAGGGCAAATGATTCAGCATATCCTCAGCTTGGCATTGTGCGTGCCGAGGTCGTTGAGAGTCCAAGAAGTGCTTGGATTTCAACGAACCAATCACTGGTTGGTGGTATACATTGGTATACCTACCCCTCTGAAAAATATGAGTCAGTTGGGATGATGAAATTCCCAATATATGGAAAAATAAAAGTTATGTTTCAAACCACCAACCAGATTAGGATCTGAATGGATTAAGCTGGCACTTGGATTAAGCCGTCAGGATAGCTAACTTTCCTTGGAAAGAACGACTGGGAATGATTTCTAGATTGAAATCATGTCCCAACTCAAAAGATTGTGCCATAAAGTCATAAAGCATCATGTTCCTTGGGCCAAATTAATTGGGCATCTCCACGGTTCTTGCTTTGGTTATTCGCCTGGGCACCGCTAGCTCGTAGACATGATGATAAATCGCCGCATCCACACGCAAACCGGTGACACCAATGTGGAACAACTCCTGCCGAGAAAATCTTGGGGCTGGGGAGGCCTCACCTTGCTGGAAGACATTGACAATGGATCCCGAAGTGGGAGATCACCTGGTTACAGTTGATTACACTTGGGAGATCACTGGTTCAAGTATTCCCCCTTGCTACTACCTAGCAAACATACCAAAAGTATGGTTAAAAAAAACTGGAAAGATCCAGGAATATGAATATGATCTGCTTTCATGGTGGATTTCTTGGCTTGACATTTGAGGAACATTTTTCAGACATGTTCAAGCCTTGTGCTTCAGCTGGATGTTTCCCGTTATTTTCAAAAAAAAAACTTCATCTCGTGGTTTCAACATCGCAAATCGCGTTGGAAAAAAAAAACATAAGTCCCATGAATACGTAGTAGTAACATATACTAACCATAGATATATCCAATATAAATATATACCATCTGGCTATTTAACATAACCATGGAAAATCACCATCTTCAATAATTGTAATAGGTAAACCATCTATTTCAATGGGCCATGTATACCATGGCTATGTTAAATAACCAGAAGGTATAAATATCCATAAACAGAAACGACCAGTCGCAGTCTCATGTCCCGGGCCTCCAAGTGCTTGAACTGCATCGTCCTGACCTCTTGAAGTTCCTCAGCCAACTCCCTGGACGACTCGGGGCGATTCGTCGAAAACCAGAGCCATCCAGAAACCAATGGAGCACCAGAAAATATCAGAAAAAAAACCGGTGAAATCTATGGTTTCTGGATATTTATACCCTCTGGTTAACATAGCCATGGTATACATGGTCCATTTATAGATGGTTTACCCATTAAAAAATGTGATGTTCCATGGCTATGTTAAATAGCCAGATGGTATTTATGCTGGATATATCTATAGCTAATTTTCTATGAGCTCTGATAGACATATCTATATGTTACTATACTATAGTATTTCTATGGCTACTATATGTTACAGTATTCATGGGAGATATGGCTTGCGACTTAGATCTGGGGTGGAGCACCAACCTTATCCGGCGACAAATAGATGCAACGAGCTGGCTGGTTACATATCACCATTGATGGCCGCAAGTATGGCACCAGGCTGCCCCAAAAGAAGCTTTCGCCAGAGCAACCGCGCATTGCTATGGAGATCAAAGTGCGCATGGAGACTGCAGTGGTCCTTTGAAATGTCCACAGCAATGGTTTTTGAAGGATCATCAATGGGAATTCCATATGTGCGACGGTCAAAACTCAATTCATGTGGTGAGGTCATGGCATCGCTTCATAAGGCCCCCTGTCGCTACACACAGTCCCAGCACCCTTTTCACCAACTAGGCAGAATTGCTGCTAGAAGAGGAGGATCCAGATGAGGAATCGGATTCTTATTCCCCTTGCGATGGTATCTCCAGGGAAATTCAAA
>Ga0126342_10005148_pt1 | contig 22679 bp, 21 predicted proteins | sample Cyp1metagenome_FD_92528 | JGI IMG/M metagenome (GOLD analysis project Ga0126342, IMG submission 92528) | Coral microbial communities from Lord Howe Island, Old Settlement Bay, Australia - Cyphastrea 1 metagenome | ecosystem: Host-associated > Invertebrates > Cnidaria > Coral ...
AGTAGGTAGTAGTAGGTAGTAGTAGGTAGTAGTAGGTAGTAGTAGGTAGTAGTAGGTAGTAGTAGGTAGTAGTAGGTAGTAGTAGGTAGTAGTAGTAGTAGTAGTAGTAGTAGGTAGTAGTAGTAGGTAGTAGTAGTAGTAGTAGGTAGTAGTAGTAGGTAGTAGTAGTAGGTAGTAGTAGTAGGTAGTAGTAGTAGTAGTAGTAGGTAGTAGTAGTTAGTAGTAGTAGTAGTAGTAGTAGTAGTAGTCGTAGTCGTATCATTATTATTACTATGTACCCGTATTAAGCCACAATACTAATGTACCACAATTAATCAACATTGTAATGTCCAGCTAGAAACATCGGCTTAATATGGTTTAATCTTGGTTCATATTAATAATGGCATTCAAAAAAAAAAACTTCTTGTGAATAATGGTACATAATAAAGAATAATAATCATACCATTTGGAAATTGTTACACCACGAATTTATGGTTAAGTGAGATCGGTTTTAGAGATTTCAAGATGGCCTATAATTCGGTCTACACATTATGAGTTTTAGCCATCATAGGCTGAGTATGACTGAGTGTGGTAGTGAACAAACAATTTGTGTTGGTCCAGAATCCCAAATTGTTATGTGGGATATGTGGGATGCTAAAATGGACAAAAAAAACACAACAATTGGGAGTTGTTGCCACAAGGAATGCAGAGATATTGCCCGCACTAGATTGTTTTTTTTTTTCTCAACGCGAGTGTGGATTCAACCAACAAACATACTTGGTGGTTCATCCCACGAATCGTAAGTGGGTTATAACCCCAGTTATAAGTGGGATAAGTAGGGTTAATCCACTTATAACTGGGGTTATAACCCACTTACTAAGTGGGATGAGCCACCAAGTAGATTTAACATAGTTCATCACCAGAACCGAGGACCCTGGATACTGTTTCATGAAAGAAATGTCAATGGGAATTATGTCATAACGAGCCCAGCGCCGGAATTTAGCTGTATAGGGCATAAGATATTCCACCAACATGTGTTGGCTTCTGTTTTACCAAGAAATACACTCGTCAAGCCAGCGGTCCTTTCAAGATGATATCACCACGGGAATCCAGGCAAGAAACAAGAACAAGTGGCGCCCCATCTTGCAGAAAGCGGCCGCAAACAAGAATAAATGGGAGCAGTTCATCAGAGGTATGGCTATCTTGATATGGCAAAATTAAGACAAAGGTAAGCACTTTTGTAGACCATGCTGTTTTATCAAGATGCCAGTAAATCAATGGCAAAATCCACCAGTTTCTTCATGAAAAATCATTGATTCCACTGGCTACCCAAAAACGATTCCACGGTTGATTCCAAGACATTTCTCCACGTGTGCTAGCTACATCACCATGTTTTTCTGTTGTCACCACCAATTTTTGCCGCGGAGCCTCCTCTGGGAGAAGCTTATGAACACCTCGAGTTTTCCAAGTTCGCAACTGACTGGACCCTGCCTCAGCAATCCGCGTGGGGGCAATGGTCTGGTTGAACGTTTTTCACCATGGCTATCTTTCCTGATTGAGTTGATACTGATAAAAATGTTCAAATCCCATAGCAGATGACTATTATCCCCCCTAAAGATGTCCATGATCCCTGTAAATACCATGATCATTGCATATCATTGCCAATCCTGGATACTCTTCAAAAGAAAGCTCATCTGAACCTGGTTAGAATGTTTTTCCGCTTACAGCACAGCAAAAGAATGACCTACTGACCTACTCAAACACCATTTATCCAGATGTGACGGTGAGCAATAGTCAAACAAAAATAACCTTCATGTCTTTCCTTTCCATACTTCTGGGTAAATTATAATATTTCACTAACCTGAATTAAGGCCATTTTGGGATGATTCCCCTTACTAACTATGATTATAGTGAGGTCGCAGTGAGGTCGTTATAATTTACCCAGATCATGTCTTTCCTTTCCATACTTGCATACTTTCTGATTGAAGGAAAATGTCATAAGAAATCATGTTTCGATCATCCGAATCAAAGGGAATCATACTTAAACAGTTCCGAATCATCGAACGAGTTATCACTAGTTGTTTCACCCAACTTAGTTAAACAGTGTTCAACCCTCCCCTGTCAATTATACTGGTTGATCAAGAATGGGATTCCCAGTTCATGGACTGTGATCATCCCCAATATATAAAAGATATAAAGGGTAGTATAAGCCCACCAGCCAGCATGTTGGTTCCTTTCTAACCTCTATCCCCATGTTTGATCACCTCGGGCATCGAGACGCCATGGTGTCCCATGGTCAAGGTGGACCAGCACGGAAACAAAACAGGTTTTGTTCAAGGGAATGTTTATGATTCTTGGGCAAGGAATCAGTTGATTAGTTGCTTTCCACTTACATCACTTACCAAATAGTTACCTAGTTATCCACTTCATTCTGTGCATTATCCTGGGAATCCTTAAGGGTTATCTACCAGCCAAAGGCAGTTGCAAATCCACTTACAACTGCTGGGTCGTCTTGGTCAAATCTCATGACTAGAATTTCACGATCTCATGGTGGAATTACCCTCTGGTAAACTAACATAACTATGGAAAATCACCATTTTGAATGGGTAAATCAACTATAAATGGCCATTTTCAATAGCTATGTTTGTTTACCAGAGGGTATGTGGATTGCCCATTGAGAAGTAAGAGAAGATCCTCCATCGCCGCATTCTGCGAAAAAGAGACACCTCCACCACGTGACATGAAGTTGGCACGGCCAGCAGGGCGAGAAAAATCCACCAGATTCGCGGCATGGGGAATTGATTACCTGACAGAGTGAAGATCATTTGGACTCCGGGAAGATCTACAGATGTAATGGTTTCAAATTAGGCCCCTCAACTCTTGACATGAGAAACACCCATATACGCACATAACTCCGTCCTGGAATGATAGAACTTCCTGCCAAATTGATATATATATATATATATGTATATATATATACATATTTGGACAGTTTTGGTATTGAGGCTGGTCAAATTCCTGCATGTGCAGTATCTGCAGGTCATGTATCCACTGCAGAATCACCCACTGTATCCATGGGTCCTTCAACGATACCAACTGCAAGAGTCCCCTGAAGGATGAAAATTACCGCCTTTTCCGCAACGGAAATTCATGAAATCCCCTTCAAAATAGTGGGGATTTGTTCTTCTTCTATTGTAATTCAGTTGTAGACATACATGTATGTGTGTATGGATGGATGGATGGATGGATGGATGGATGGATGGATGGCAGCTCCGATACAAACAGCTCCTGGGTGCCAAAGCATCACCGCCCGGCAGCCGCCAAGGCACCCACAAGGCTCTCCGGTTTCGTCGGTTCACTAACGGCCACAGAGTGGGGTTGTCATCGGAGCCAGTTTTGGAAACGGCTGCATTTGTGGACTTATCAATCACATACATCTATGTGTACATATGCTCATATGCATATCTATGTGTGTTTTGATATAAGTTTGGATAAGCGTATATATGTATGTACATGTACATGCACATGTACATGTATATATATACACATACACATATGTATAATATATATATAACGACTATACATACACATATACCTATAAGTGCTACGCATATATTGATACTTATGGACAGATCATGTCAAATTGTCACTGTCATGAGGATGACAGAGGGCGACTCCAGGCTCAATATATATGTGTGTCGATGTGAAATGTCATGGTCATGGACACAACTCTGCGATTTTTACCACTATGGGTCGATCAGGGTTGGGTTTTTTCACCGTACAAAAGCCACGTGCATGATGATGATTCCTGGAATGCATGCCTCAGATTCATTTCAGGGATTTTTTCCATGTGTATCGATTAAATATGATTAAACCATGGAATATGTTCCCATTAACATTAGGATTCTCTGTCGCGTACGAAACCGTTTTCTGTTGTTGATGCAGCCCTCATTTCTTGGGAGTTTTCCGAGATCAAAATCCCCATGTCGAAAATACTTGAAATAGTCGATTGATCATATATCCCAATTTAAACCCAATATCAGGTTTACTAAACCATATTCAGCTTAGTAAACAAATTCATTTATATACTATATCCATTTATCCCATATTTATATAACCAATTCAAACCATAAAACCAGCTTAGTAAACCCATGCTTTGTAACAGCCCAGCCGCAGCAAAAAAAAAGGCGCCTGCGCGGCGTCCGGCAGGCTTTGTTTCAGCTGGGCCAAGGAAGTTCCCTGGGACCATGGGATCTTTAGACATAGCCATGGACGAAGAAAAAACCTCCAGAAATAGCACTGAATTATATGGTACATCTATATATCATCTAAATTTCTAGAGTGAATTTTGGTTATATCATCTAAATTTCTAGAGTGAATGTTTGGGTTATATTTTGGGTTTTATAATAGTTATATGATGATGTGAATGGATGTATCATGGGTTTTATTTATTATCTCTACAGTAGGTCTTTTCTGTAGGTCGTGAGAAGGATGAAAAAATCCTATGGCACGATGGGGTGAATTGTGCGACTCAAAAAAAAAACACTGGATGGCAATCAACCATATATCACACCAGCGAATATGCACCAAAATCAGTGAAATACAATCTATCCCATATGCTCCATGTATGGAATATTTACCTATATACATGTCCCCCAAAAATGGCCCAAATGTAGGAAAATATTCCATACATGGAGCATATGGGTATCCAAATACAATACGAGTCTATTCCGTGGGATAGAGCAGGGATATCTGATTCGGATTGATTCGGACTATGTCGCCGACAGGTCCAGGAACTGATCGGCTGGCCTTGTGGTTAGGGACTGAGCCAGGAACATGTTGGGAACAAACTATCCAGGGATAGATTCAGAATCACAAATTAAAACAACATAAAACAACAATATCCCCAGCCTGCATAAGAATGTCACTTGAGATATGAAATATGATAAAATATGGACCCGCCACACCACTTAGCTATACAACCAGCACTAAAAAGACAATGGGCAGGGACATAGATGACTTACAGTAAGATGACTTAAGCTTGTTCCACGAGGAGAAAATAGCTCACATCTACATCTGCGGGGCCAACTATCAGCTATTTTGCCGTACCCCGTTTAACTGAGCTTCTACTCATAGTCACCTCCAAATAAGAATATGTTTTTTCTTAGGGAAGTTATTTACCAATGGTTTTAGTAGTCTATCTTTTTGGGGTTGCTATATATGTGGTGAGAATGCCTTCAGGTTGTGTCTCTCATCATCATCGAAACCTGGTCGTTTCTAAGACATAACATCCGGAAAGCATTGGCTTGTGGTTTACATGAAAGGAAAAGCTAAACAAAAATACAAAAAACATACACCTGTAGATACATATGAACTGTTTCAAATTACAAATTAAGGGACCTGAAAACCTTGGCATTTAGATGAAAAATCATGAAATTAGAACACATGAGGCTTTCCTGAAATAGGGCTATCCTAGATTTTCCCATCAAAAAACCATCCATTTTTGGGGTACCCCCGTGACTATGGAAAGCCTCCCGTCCCCGACGGCCCGACACCATCCGGCACCTCTTGCAGCAGGGCGGGCTTGGCGATCTGGCAAAACGCCGAAACGCTGGAGGATTTCACCGTAACAAACAGATAGGGGTTTTCTACTGCCGTTGGTATATTAATTATATACTGTTAGTATAATATAGTATTGGTATGTTATACTGTTGTAGTATTGGTATAATATAGTATTGGTATGTTATATTTTATACTGTTTTATACTGATTATATATGTTGGGATAGTATTTTACCAATTATACATACCATTAGATATCTTGATTATACTGTTATACTTTCACCAAGCTATAGTCAGAAGTATGATATCAAGATTAATTAATTATATATATACAGTAATATTAATTCAGCATCAAAACAGGAGATTTAAACAAGCTCTAAATACGTTGCAGCAATACCATCTGGTTATGACTAACAGTTCGCCATGGAAAATCACCACCATGCTATTAAGTTCGGTAAACCATCTATTTCGATTAGGGCCATGGCTTAACCATGGCGAACTGTTAGTCATAACCAGAGGGTAATATCCCATATCATCCCATGAATTTCACCATTGTTAACCATAGAAAATCACCATTTTCCTAGTGGTTAGTCATAACCAGATACCCTCTGGTAATTTAACATAGCTATGGAAAATCACCATGTTTAATGGGAAAATCCACTATAAATGGCCATGTTCAATAGCTATGTTAGTTTACCAGAGGGTAACCATCATAACATATCATAACCAGAGGCTACTTGGAACAACTACTCCTGGTCTGTTGTTTTCATCGAGTAAATCGAGTCATGAGGATCCCCAGGCTTCGCATCACAACCCAGGTCAGGCACTGGTTGCGATGTGTTTATGCACTGTACCCAGGAATACTAAGCCATCCCAAAAAAAAAAACATAAATGGGTGGTATAAAAAATCCCCAAATGGTAGGTTTCTTGTTGGGTTTCCCATGTTACAGTGGTTGCAACCCAATGTTGTGTCAGCAGTTATGTCAGTTGCTCACGCGGTCTGCAGCAAAAACCAACTGGGCCCACCACAACAAATAAAGACGGAAGATTACCAAGCGTTGAGATACACAAGACTAGTGAGGGACCCTACCATTTTGATTGTTTATCAGTTTACTACATTACCAATGTTTGCCTATATACCAGTATGGCTGTAGATAAAAGAACACGTTACTGCCAATCAGATCAGCATCGCCAATGCTAATGAGCGGATGCCACTTATCCCCATAATATCCCCAATTCTCCAATTCTGTTCCCATGACATTCCCACCAACTGTCAGGCGCCTTTATGCGCCCCACTGATTAATAGTTCCCATTTATGCCATGAGGATAACCTAAATTAACCCAGGTACTTGCGCCAATTTAGCCATCAAAATTTGCACCATTTCGCAACTATTTCGTGTTGGTTTGGAACTGGGGAATTCCTTCTTAACCACTCCAAAAATTAATTGTCACTGGAGCTATTCTCCTATTGTTTATGCTATATCAATCATAAATCATTGGTTAACGATTAGTTCACCATCACTTCCCATAAACCATGAGTTAATCATATGTGCCATGATCTTGTTCTGCTGGTCAAAATTTTGACTTTGTTTGGCCACAACCTCTTTAAACTGATTGACATCCTTCTGGAGTTGTGCAACCTCCTTGACAGCTTCGACCTGGAATTCCTGAAAACAGGACTTCTGTTGTTCTTTGAATTCTTCAAAATCAGAGGACTGCTTCTTCAAGCGCTCTTCAATTGGCCCTTCAAGTTTTCGCGCAGCCACTGCATGGATGGACCCTGCGGGGGCAGATGCGTGTGCTGGTTGTGCCTTCTTGTTTTGGTTGTAAAAAGCCCATGGGTCTTCAAAAGCACCACTTGTTTCTCCACAGCCAGTTGTTTCACAGGTTTGATTTTACCAGTATTGCCTGCGATGACAACCTGATTCCGAATGGGCTTGGGATCAAGGCATTTGACCAAGATAGGATGTTCATCCCACATTTCGAACGTTGAGTCCTATGGCGATGCAGCGCAAAGCCACACAATAGATGCCAACAAATCTCATGGGCTTAGCTTGCCAAGACAAGCCGTCCAACCAAGTCTGCGCATTTTCACTCGAAGCCCCGGCATAGGTGAAATCTTGAAAAGGCGGGGGAATGTCACTGGGAAAAGTGTCTTGTGGACGAAGTTCACTTCTACGGAATCGTAGGCCTCTGGCAATCTTCGAGTCACCGCCCTTCATGCTACGCATGATACCCCGATGACCCAAGTTTTGACCATGACACATGTCAATAAACTCACCTCTTATTTCCCAATTTCTTTCTGGGCTTTTGATGCTTAAAGCCCCAACACCGCCGCCTCGCTCATCGCTTTGGTGGCTTCTTGAATGGCCACCAACTCCTCACTCCATGTGAAAAAAAAACGAGTTCCCTTTCAAAAAATGATGATGAACTAATTAGGGTTTATGGGGAATATAACTATAGTTAATTTGGGGTTAGTGGGATTTATAGCTGATTAAGCACCAAAAATCGTTGTTTAACTAGAAAAAAACTGTGTTGAACCAAGAAAATTTACGATGTTTCATTGACGAGAGAGTACTTGAGTCCGAGTCCAAGAGTCTGTGTTTGACTGTTTGACCAGCAAAAATCAGTGGTTAACCAACAAACAAAGGGATTCAATCGGAAGGGGGATCCAGGGGATTGAAGGGAGCCCTGCTGTGGAACACAGATTGTCTCAACTGGTTTCCTACTTCCTTCGAACTATCATAAATGATTTAAAATTAGATCCAAAAATAAATTCAAGATTACTTGTCAAGCATATCTCCAGGCCATCAAAATTGCTAGGTTTCCACTATATGCGCATCGGGGTTTTGTATGTGGTTCATATCGGTGATAAAGAACACCAATATCAACCAGCGATATATATATATATATATATAATACATATACAATCAGAATCATATACATTATGTATATGATATGTATATAATATGTATATTATAAATATTGTATGTGGGTGTGTCTGAAAACAGAGTATTCTCCCCAGCTATTGGGATTGCAAATGCGAAAAACAATGATAAACCAGTTGATTTAGGGGTAGCCATCTTCAGACAAATCCAATATGTCAAATATATCCACATACCACATTTACAAAATGTTGCAATAAGTTGTTACATCCACTTATCATTCCTGGCGCCCACACATCCAAGTTGTCCAGTGCATTTCCGACTTTTGATGTGATGATCCTGAAGATAGGAGTGATGCTTTCATCTCCTCTGGTACTCATGCGACGTCGCCACATGCGGGGTATGGCAGAGGGACAATTTACAGCAAGCGCCAAGCGCCCAACTGAAACTTCCCATGGCAATTTCCAACTCGACTACTATCTTCCAAACTCAGCAAATTATTTCTGGGGCTCCTGTCTCAGTTTACACAGGGTTGAACCATGGCTTCCTGCAGAAATACTTTGAAATCAACACTTCTTGGTGCTACATCCTATAGTTCGTGGGTACAGGCTACAACATATCATGCGTACGTATGTCATCATCGCAGTTACAAGTAAACGATCAGCATGCTTACCCCCCCACTAAGATAGATTAAGACCTAGATTAACCATGATTATATAACCCGGTTTTATGAGCCTGGTTGGTGGTTGACCTACCCCTCTGAAAAATATGAATTCGTCAATGGGAAGGATTAATTATCCCATATCATATATTATGGAAAATAAATGCCATGTTTGAAACCACCAACCAGTGATTATTAACCATGATTAACCATCCATTAAACCATCATTAACCATCATTAACCATCATTTTCAGTCATTTTTTGGTGACCCACCAGTTGCTTTTTTTTGGGCTCCGGTCCGCAGCCCAAAAGCAGCTGACTTGTCCTCAGCCCTCACCTTCTGACGATCCTTGAAGTCTGCAGCCTGCTCAATGGATAGATCCATGGACTACCGTTGACCGACTGTTGGGAATGGAAAATCACCATGAAAACCATGGGAAAATCATGGGAAAATGATCGGCAAATATCAAATCCTCTCTGATTTAGAGCTTCTGATATGAGAAAATCGTCATCGATTTTATGGGATTTTCCATTGCCCTCTTTGATTACCAGAGGCTAGTAGTGAATCTTAGCTGGTTGGTTTGTGAGCCACCCCCTGAAAAATATACGGTAGTCAATGGGGATCATCATCCGGTTTGTTGGATGGGAAACAATAAATAGTTCAAAGCAACCACTAGGACAACCACCAACCAGAGATTGAATCACATATTTTTGGGGTGATTTTGAACCCATACCCATATCCACCTGTGAAATTTACCCCACTGGAAACTAACATGGTACAGTAAAAGACTTGTCTTACCCAGGAAAATGCAAAGTCATGCACAAGTCACGCAAAAAAAAACGCTTTGCCCCATGTGACTATGGGTCAAAATTAGGTACCCCAAAATTATGGATGGTTAATACTAAACTAGACTTTTCCATCTGTGGTTCCACATCGGTCTTCCATTTTGACCCACATCCATGTAGTTTCAGAGGGTTTCACCATTGAAACCCCCGAAAATGGCGAAGTCCAAGTGGTCCAAAAGTGGTCCAAAAGTGGTCCAAGTATGGACCCAAAAATCCTTCGGATGCCTTCCAGGTGGCCATGGCCACCTTGGTGCTCCCGTTTTTCACAAGTGGTTACCCGGCCTGGTAAACTTACAAAAAGCTATTGGAAATGGCCATAGAAATAGTGGATTTTCCCATTGAAATAGTGATTTTCCATAGTTTTTTGTATGTTTACCAGAGGGTAACCGATGTATAACTGGGGTATGATAACCACATATAACCACTCACCTAGACTTGCCAAGCTCACAGGGAAGCTGGATCATGACATTTCTTTGCCAACCAGATAGGACTGGGACTACCACATCAGCACAACCCGCATTGCTGGAAGAATCAGCAAGGTCTCCCAATTTTGTAGGGTAACATGTGGTATAATTTATCAAAGTAAGATCAGGTACATGGTACACCACTAAACTTAATATGGACCCCAATCGATGCCCATGTCGAATGGTAAAATCATCGACCCAATTCACAGACCCAAAAAACTGTCACCGTGGTCGTCCAATTCGGTGCCTTCTTGGTACAGGTGGTCGACAATTCGGCCAAATATTCCTCATCCTTGGAACCGCGGAACCAGTGCCGCAAAAAGGGGCACCTAATCGTCCGGGTTGGTTAGGGTTGGTTTATACCATCTGGTTATGACTCACAGTTCGCCATGGAAAATCCCGAAAATAAATGGAGGTTTCTAGCTGGGAAAATCATCTATTTCGATTAGGGCCATCGAAAAACCATGGCGAACTGTTAGTCATAACCAGAGGGTAACATTTTATAAGCCCATCCAACTATAGTTATATCATGTTATATCCCGATGGAAAACCCAAACGTTTTTTGGAAGTTACCATGAGATTTTGTGGGGCTGACCTTTCCCTGAAGCGTACAAGCTGGTTGAAAGATTGGATCGAATCAAATTGTGGGCCGGGGGGTTATCATGGGTATTTATATAATGTTATTGGAAAGGGAAATAGTTAGAATAGAGTTAGAATGATGTTCTCGGGAAGGGAAATAGTTTTATATGTTATCATGGGCATCTATATGATGTATTATAATGTTATGTTGTTATGTTGGTTGCACCATGTAGAGCTTCTACACCCACTCTTGAACGACCGTCACTGTTTGCCCCAGAATCAAAAAGTCGATTCGAGTTATCTCTTGCTATGGGTCGAAAAAAATCTGGGATACCCTCGCTGTTCACATAAAAATAGCTGGGATTTACGGAGGTTTACTACGAAAAATCTGGGATACCCTTCTATTTTAGCTACCAAAGATCTGGAGACAGAAACCTATTTGCAGATCATTTCTCTGGGGAGACATCTGACATTTTTCATGGTTTTCCACATGTCTTTCTGAATTTTACCGCAGGGATTTATATGTTTTGACTCACATTGTCCATGTTCAGTTGGCCTAGGTGACCAAGTGTTTCTGTTTGGAGGCAATTCTGGATTTCTACTTAACAATATATATATATCTATCAGGCTTAAAATATGTACGATGTACATACATTATCATACATGTACATATATACATATGGCTAATATCCAATGAACCAATTGCCCTTTGGTAGGTAATCATGGCTTTCTGGAAAATCCAACTGTTTTCAAGATTGAAATCATCTAGAGATAAGAGAGTTCCCCCTGCCAGGTTAAATGAAACCGCAGAGTAGTCAAAGTAGATCTGTATCTGAAGTGAGGCTATCATGGCATCATGGCTTGATCGGCTTGATACGATGCAGACCACAAAATATGTAGTTGTTCATATGAATAATATATATATATGTGTATACCTCTAATACCTCAATTAATTTTGCCAAAAGAGGGCCAACAAACTCAAACGGTTGGTTTACCAGCTCCATCTTGCTGGTCATGTAACCAGGGATCTGCTTCGATCTGGTAGTTGTTTCTGCGATCGAATTAGTGTCAGTAGCCAGTGTGCAGTCACAGTTAGGACCCAACATGACGCTATTCTCACGCGATTTCTTGCGAGGATAGTTTCACCGAACAAGTTGGAGAACTTCGTGTCCCATCTCTGAACCTTTAATGGCGCAGGCTGTAACCTTTCTGGCGCCGGTCAAGAATACCATTGCGTGAATGTGAATAAGGAGGATGAGGTAAACCAAGAAATAAACCATCGCATTAGCCAACTAGGCTCATTTTAAACATCATCCCAAATAGGGATATATCCGGGATATACCATGATATACCCAACAATATTGCTGATGATTTATGGTCCACATTGAAATAGCTAGATTTTCCAATCCTGGTCAAAGATGCCATACGTTTCCGTGGCTTGACTTCTTCAATCCGTTGACAAAACGACCGCACTTGGTCAAATCCCCCATCAACTTGTTGGTCAAATCCCCCATTCCTGGGCGATGTCCAACTTGTTTCTCATGAACATCCAATACCCTCTGGTAATTTGTTACATAGCTATAAAAAATGGCCCAGTCGAAAGTTCCTTGATTTTCCCATTATATTAAAAATGGTGATTTTCCAGTTCGTTATGTAAAACGTTTACCAGAGGGTAACATCCGCGTGTTTAGCAACTCATCGACTCCAAAATGGGCTCCCGACGGTCTTCAGCCCAACCTGCGGTGGCACAACCGGCCGGCAGTGTGTCACCACGCAAAATGTGGATTGTGCGATAATCATCATTTTTCATGGGAAATTTCACTATAAATGGTGATTTTCCATAGTTATGTTAAATTACCAGAGGGTAGATTTACCAAACAAAAACCAAACATGAAGATTATCCAACAATGAAGATTAACCAAGATAAACTTGGACTAAGTGACATAACTCACAAAATGAGCATTGAATCAGGAAAATTTGGGGGATTTTTTTGGGCTAATTTACCATCCCCGAAAGGAAACCATTGGTTTTTCACATTTTTTTGTGTATTTAGTCTTCTTGGTGGCGAACTACCCACGGCTCGTAAGTGGGTTATAACCCCAGTGATTTACATGGGATAAGTAGGGTTAATCCACTCAAAAAACTGGGGTTATAACCCACTTACTAAGTGGGATGAGCCACCAAGTAGGGTAAATATTGCGGTATGCCGGGTATGCCACATTTCTCATCCAACCCGGAGCCTCAGAAAAGACCTCTACCAGCCACGGCAGGCTATGGAGAGGATGACTCCCCAAAAATGGCTGGAGCATCTGATCTTAAAACAGCTTGATCATAGCTTGCACCCTAAATTGAACAATAATCGCCAGCTATGTATATATATCAATATATCTATATAGCGGGAGGGAGGGAGAAAGCAAAACTGCATACATCCACCCGAGACCGAGACGGTCCTTCTTTTGGACTCTTGATCCTCCATTTGGTGGCTCTCAATAACTGTGAGCAAAACTCAACTGATCCCCGACTGCTTGGAGGATCATTCTGTGTAGCAACCGGTACCGAAAAAACCCTGGTTAAGAAGTTTCCTAAGTGGGGTTACCTCATACAAAGGGGTCACAACTATGATTGCCAACCACTAATCATCTTTGGTCGTATCCCCATCTACCCTCTGGTAAACGTTTAGCCATGGAAAATCACCATGCTATTAATGGGAAAATCTACGAACTAAATGGTGATTTTCAATAGCTTTTTGTATGTTTACCAGAGGGTATATCCCATTACATTCCCATGTTATGCCCACGATAAGCCCAACTTCTATTGGTCACATTATTTCCCCTCTGGTTATGACTAACAGTTCGCTATGGAGAATCACCATCGAATTAATAGGTAAATCAATGAACTCAACGGCCATGTTCCATAGCTAACTGTAACAAATTACCGGTAAATCCGATATCATCCCATGAAATTCACCATTGTTAACCCATTGTTAAACCACAACAAATCACCATTCAATCCCCATTTATAGTGGTTAAATCACCATTTTCCTATGGTTTTCCTATGGTTTACCACTATTTTCGTATGGTTTTCTTAGGGAATCACCATGAAATCCCCCTCGTTTCGGACATCGTGGGAAGATCCGGCTTTTTGCCAGGCCTTCGTTTCGGAAAGATCTCCAGAGGCAGAAGCCTTCAAGAAGCTGGGGCCAAATTTGGGACACCCCATGACCTGTTTTTTTGTGGTTAGTTAATGTTAGTTATGGTTAGTTAGTTTATGATGGACAAATCATGGCGAATCTATAGTCAGGCCGGTAATGGTTGATGATGATGGGTGAACATCAATTAACTAAAAAAAAACACAAACATACAATGTGAGGCCCCCAAGATAGCGTTCAGTTGGTGAACATAACTCCAATGTCACTATGGTTTATGGTATTTATAACGAACTAGTTACTGGGGCGAATCTAAACCAACTTATAACTGGGGGGCCTCACATTGTAGTTATGGTTGGATATGGTTAGTTATGGTTAGATGTGGTGATGTTAGGCTAGATGAGGTTTTGGTTTCGTATTCCCATTGGTGGCAAACGATTGTGATGATTTGTTACTACCATTTTCCATCATATATGGCAAAATATGTTGATTTTTCAGGCATTAAAGCACCCATCGAGTTGGTTGAGCCAGTGAAGAAAACTGGGGAGATGTTTAGCCATTAACATTGGGGATATAGCCTATACTGCACCCACCAATAAATCATCCATGATGTATCGCAAGCCTTATTTCATTTACCCCCCCCAATCCTATCGAATCTCTGAAGTATGCAGGCAGCTATATATGAGGTCATCGAACCTGGCACTTGAAAATCTCTCGTTTTAGGAGAAACATGATCGAATGTTCAGAATAATAATCATATAATTAATTATATATGATAAAATCGGCTACTTACAGGAAAAAAAAACTTGTACAAAACATTACACATGTAGAATGATGTGATAGAAAGTCAGTCAACTTGTGGATCCCATGTTCCGCCAATCATGGGTGGCTACTTTTTCTTATTGTGTCCAAAATGTCAAGGGGAACCCCAACCTTTTTAGGACAATGCACGGGGAAATCATGTGCTAAGGCATATGGGTTTGTCTCAAAATATGGTAATTGCCGGAAAACCAGGTGGTTCAAAGTATTTCAAAGTCATGTTTCCCATTGTCTGATGGTCATTTGGGGTACAGGCCATTTTCAGACACACCAAAATATCATATATCAAGTTGGTATTATTCGCCTGAAATATCCATGTTATCTCATTATTCCCGTCACCCCTCTTGGGAGTTTCCGACCAACCTTCACTACTGTTGGTGGGAGGCTATGTACATCCAGTTGGTTCCCCAGTTATGTCAACGATTTTCTCATTTTTTGTCTACCCCATTATTGCTGCTTTGAATTGCGCTAGGGACCGTTTTTGCAACCAACAGCTCGAGGGTAGTTTGAACATGTTTGAACCGAAACCCACAACAAGGAACATGGTGTAAGGATCTAAATAATCTCAAACTCACACTGGTTATATCCCCACAATTCCCCCATGAAACCATCCAGCCGTTGGTCGCCGTTGGTCTGCCTTGTCGTGCAGCTTCTTCGCCTGTCAGGGGAGCCCCCCCACAAGGTGGTGCCCCAGTTGGTTAGCGTGGTGCAAATGACTGGTTTAAGCATGGTTTATGGTGATTGAAACTATACTTAGATGTGGTATGATGTGGTTATAAACCAACAAACATATCTGGAGTGCATCACCTTGTATCATGAAAATTATGGCTGCTATAGCCAAATGCCAGGCCCTAAAGTTTAGGGCCTGGCATTTGGCAGTGGCAACCATATTTTTCATGATACCTCTTCTAGGCAAAAGATATCTTAGTTGATGGAGGTTTTAAACCAACGGACATACCTGGCGGGCCCCACCTTTCAGTTTATAGCCCTCAAAGCCCTTGAAAGGGGCCATTGAAAAAAACTGAAAATGAGGATCGACCAAGTCGATGAAAGAGGGTTTTCCCAACAATTTCAGAAACACAACATAGATATTGTTAGATCTCCAACACACGAAACACGTTTAACTTGGTCATCATTGTAATCCGTAAAGAATAATAGCGATTCTGATATATTGTTCTGGCAAAATCAGATTGTAAGATATCCAACCAGATTCGTAAGCTGGTTCTGCCTTCTATCTTTTGTGGTCCTTGTTCATGGTAAAATTGAAGCCCGACAAACAACCCAACCAAGGTTTAACCAGCAGGTGTTGGACTTCCAAATGGTAGCCTCTGGTTCTTTAACATGGCTGTGGGCTATGGAAAATAGATGAGAAAATTCCATTGATACAGTCTGATACAGTGATACATGAGTTCATGATGATTTACCTATTGAACATGGTGATTTACCAAAGAGTATTCGAGGATGTAATGTATGCGGTGATGTCACCACGATTAAAAGCAGGCAATGAAGAAACACAATGACTCTGCCTTCAAAGTTGGGTTTTAATTACATATGCAAAACATGGAATATAATCTGATACAATGGGATATATCATGATATATCATCAAATCAATTTTCTGGGTAAATTAGAATAATTCACTAACCTGAATTAAGGCCATTTGGGGATGATTTCCCTTATTAACCATGATTCCAGTGAGGTCGCAGTGAGGTCGTTATAATTTACCCAGATATATCATCAAATCATCAATTTTGGTGGAATTTGAGGCACCAAACCATCCAAAAACTTTCTGGATTTTTCGCTCCGAATCCACCCCATAAAAAATGGTGGCCTTGATCCCCTCCTTCTGCTGCTGCTCCTTCGTGGCCTCGACGCAAGCGGTGAACAGCGGATAACGCTGAAGAAACTTCTTTGGGAAGAACAACGCTGACAAATCATGGTTGGTAATGAAGATAATTCTGGGATATTTTGTGAATTTGTTGACAAATATTGGTTACTATAATGGTATTATACGAAGAATTGTAATTGTTCGCTAGTCAATGGAGGTAATTATGGGATATTATGGGATATAACAATGGCATAATTCTGGGAGATACTGATATATATGGCCAATGTGCTTTACCCAATGCCATCAACAAGGACCAGTTGGGGATGGTATCACCCACATGGGTAGCAGGCCATAACGGAAGGATTAGCCACCTGCGACGAGCTGGCCAAGCTTCCAGGTGCAAGATTTAACGCCCATGGTTTGAGCAGACAAGTCTGGGCAAACTATAATAATTCACTAACCTGAATTAAGTCTATATTGGGATGATTTCCCTTACTAACCATCATTCCCAGTGAGGTCGCAGTGAGGTCGTTATAATTTACCCAGACAAGTTCAAGTACTGTAATGGACCACTTCAGGAAGGATTCCACACGTGGAGTGCACTCCAGCATGTACGAGGCACGCAACAGATATGCAGCATGCAAGCCATGCACAAAGGTCAAGGCTCTTGGAGGTTTCCTAAAATAGGGGTACCCCCACTTCTCATCCATTTTTGTTTGAATTTTCAATGAAGTAAACCAGCCAGCTATTGGGGTTCCCCCCCATTAGATGTGGAGCCAGTGAACCAGCAAGGCTCAAACTGTCGGAATGTGACGGTGTAGAACTCATGAAATAATGGGACCATTATGTGATATGACCAAAAATATAGGATTTAAAATGGGATTTAACTGGGAACATATTAACCATACTATGGTTTTGTCCGAAGATGGAACATTGAGTGAAAATCATGGTTCCCTATTGCAAGATTGTTCCCAACACCCCAAGTACAAAGAAAACCGAGCAAATAAACGGGTAAAATGACCTATTTCTCCTTGTGGATATCACTTGCCTTTTTGATGGGTCAACCCTGTTTCTGCTGGTTAAACCTCATTCAACCTTCATTGTTGGTTATATAAATACCCTCTGGTAATTTAACATAGCTATTGAAAATGGCCATTTATAGTGAGTTTTCCCATTAAAAATTGTGATTTTCCATAGTTATGTAAACGTTTACCAGAGGGTACATAGTAATACATCACTATGTATCCGTGATATCCCTATAAATCCTCTAAATCCCCTAAAGTCGGTTGCTTAAATCCGCGAGCGTATTTGTTGGCCAAACACAGGGTTTTTTTCATCACGTTCCCTTTCAAAATGCTATTTATAAGCCATGAAAGATCAATTACACAATGATTTAACTCAATATGGCCATGGACACTTGCCCATTTCTAAATGATTTACCTTTTAAACCGCCATGTTCCGTGACTTTCGCAGCATCTTGGTCTCAGGATTTTGGCCCGTTATTTGAAACCAGTTCACCAGTTCTACATCTAACATCATCTAACATCATCTAACCGGATCATGTTTCCATTTACCCAACATCTTTGGTTCAGCTTCTCATGCAACATGAAAACATACGGCTTCTTGAGTTGCAAACAAGTCCTCATGACTTGGCGTTTTTTTTGCATGGGAAAATTGAGGGATTCATGGCGGATTACCCTCTGGCGTCGTGGCTGGGAAAATCCTGAACTATGGCTGGAGGTTTCTACCATCTGGTTATTTAACATAGCCATGGAAAATGGATGAAAATGGCCCATTTATAGATGGTTTACCTATAAAAAATGGTGATTTTCAATAGCTATGTTAAATTACCAGAGGGTTTCTGGGAGAATCATCGATGGGGGATGTTTCATATTGCTATGTTTGATTACCAGGGGGCAAGCATGTCTGATAACACAACAAAGGAGGGGTAGAAACCTGGCTTGCGATACCAAAGCAAGCCAGATCAGAGTACCAAAGGGACAACTCAAAAAAATCATCCATTTTTGCTGGCAAAATCACATGAAATTGGTTGATGGTTTATATTAAACCCCCACTACAAATATGCTGGTCAGTTGGCATTATCATCACATTTCTATGGTTAAACATCAAGCAAGAATTGAAACCACCAAAAATGTTGAATCATCAACCCTAACTATCCTCTGGTAAACAAACATAGCTATTGAAAATGGCCCAGTCGAAATAGTTGATTTACCCATGAATAGCATGGCGATGTTCCATAGTTTTTTGTAGGTTTACCAGAGGGTAACAGCCCATGTCTGATCATCGAAACTCCACCATTTGTTACCATCTGGTAATTTAACATAGCTATTGAAAATGGCCATAGAAATAGTGAGTTTTCCCAATAAAAATGGTGATTTTCCATAGTTTATAGTGGATTTTCCATAGAAATCGTGGATTTTCCCATTAAAAATTGTGATTTTCCATAGTTTTCTGTTAAATAACCAGAGGGTAATTGGGCACCTGCTCGATCTTGCGCGTCAAGGTGGCCGCCAGCAGATCAAAGGCATTCTTCTTGGAGGTCTCATCCTGCCAGACCACTGGGCGACATATAGGTCATTCCACCATGACTTTTTCATAGGTGACATACATATGTACATAATTATATATATCATATATGTATACAGTATATATATATATGCAATATATATATATATATCATATATGTATGTATATATATACATACATATTTACATATATGGATAACTTCTCCAGGGTTAAGCAGTTGGGCAAAAACAGGGCGATTTCTGAAATTTGATGTTAAAACGATCGCAGCAACGACCACTACCACTGCCACTACCACTACTGATGCTGCTGCTACTACAACTACTACTTTTGAAAAGGTTGATACAGTAACGACTATAATGATAATGATAATGCTACTGCTATTGCAAGTTCTGATCGGATTTTGTTTGGATTTGACATGATTTGACAAACACAACTAGAACAGAACTGACCTACTTTGGGTAAAAATCAGTACAAACACAATCAAAACGACACACAGCAAAAGAAATAGACCCAGAACCACACGCACTGCTTCTACTGCTGCTTTTCCTTTTGCAAGCAATCACAACCCAACCCACAACCAAGAATCAAATGTCTATAGATACGGGTGTATGAATGAATAATCGATAGTTTGTGGTACTCTTACATCATCGACACCATTTTCCAATTGTGTCATGGTTGGTGGTTGGACCCCACAATTCAAACATGGGACGAGAAACATCAATACAGCAGCAGTTTAGAATGTCAGAAACATGTGTATCTATATATATATACAATTTTATACATACATATAAGTACTACATTGCCCAACTAAGTAGTACTATATCAATATATGTTGCCTTCTAAAGAAGGTCTAGTGATCGATATAGTCAAGAAAGTGTCCGAAATGACAGGTGAATATCAACATACATGATTGGCCTTCTAAGTCGAATATCCCATCAGTTTGCTACTGTATACTCTGATCAAAACAAAGTCTGCATCAAACATCACTCACATGACTACATAATGTTCATCATGCAGCGGTATGGCGGTATGCCCTTAGAATATCGATTTGTCTGACTGTCCCCATGATTAAGTTGATTCTTCTACATCCAATTTGTTCCTCTATCAAATTGGCTAAAACATGACCCACACAAAGAACAAATCAACAACCATCATTCAACGCTCCATTTCTTCAGCTTCTATCCCACCTACCTACATTTACCTCAGCTGAGATCAGCTAAGCAAGAGGGCTACTGATACGAACCTATCACTGGCCCCGATCTCACTGCCAGCCACACAATGGAAATTTGTAGGAAATCTTCCAGGAAACTGTAACTTCTACACCTTCATAGTTTCGCAGCTGTCGATGTTTCAACTCTGGAGGGACTGGATCATCATTTGCCAAAAAATGGATCGGCATATCTTGACCCATGGCCATATCCTATTCCCTTATTCATGTGATGTCAAAAAACTTGGAAAATTATAATATTTCACTAACCTGAATCTTGCGGCCATAAAAGGGGATGATTCCCCGAATCCTAACCATGATTCCCAGGGCTCGGGAGAACAGTGAGGTCGTGATTAAATTTACCCAGATATATCATCAAATCATCAATTTTGGTGGAATTTGAGGCACCAAACCATCCAATATCCAAACCATTCCTTTATTCATGTTATGTCAAAAAAGCCGGCAAGTGCAATCGAAATTACGAGCTAACAATCCTGGGGCTCAGTGGAGCCATAAAAGAGTTAAACACCGGTTTTCCCATCTCATTGTACTGGTTGCCGTGCCGAACATCCTAAGAACGGTATCCCTACGAAATGGATTACCCGACCTGGTAAACATACAAAGTTAGCTATTGAAAATTGCCATCTATAGTGGATTTACCCGTTAAAAATGGTGATTTTCCATAGCTATGTAAACGTTTACCAGAGGGTATAAGCATCACAAATAAACCAGGTAGCTTAACTTCATCCGCTTTTTTACCAATCCACATGCGTCAGTGCGTAGTAAAATACTGGTCTCAACCATTCCTTATCAATTTTTTTGGCCCATATTCAATGAGCAAAAGGGTAAATATCAAGGCCCAGCCATATATCACATGTTATATCCCAAATGGTTGTTGGCGAAATCCCAAATTCATCCTGCTTAAATACACATATTTTGACGGTTTAATTACCCTTAATGCTGCCGTTGAACATCTCCCTCCACCCGTTGTCTCCACTCCACCCGTGCCCGGGGTGCCTTCTCCAACTGCAGCCGTTCCTCCACGAATTTGTCCTCCAACTTCTCGAGCATCGCCACGACGCCTGGTTCTTTTTGGGGAAATCAACAGCATTTTGGAGGAAAAGCTATGACACTCACTATATGGATGGTAGATAGGTAGGTAGATAGGTAGATAGGTAGGTAGATAGGTGTGTAGATAGGTAGATAGATAGATAGATAGATAGATACATAGATAGATAATCCCAGATGTAAGCAGAAAAATATTATGTGATTGATGATACAATGGATGTCAAAATGGTTGAAGGGGTTCCCAGATATGGAGAGTTATATGGGCAATATTAGGCAATATTACAAGGCAATATTACAATATCTGTGTGTGAAACTGGGAAGCCTACACATTTTGTATGGCAAAAAAAAAAAGCGGGTAGCCTATTTTCAGACAGACCCATATAGATCCACAGAACGAAGAAAACCCGCCCGGAACGATGGTCTGTCTCACCCAAATCCTCCAGATATCTTGGTGAGAAACGCACCTGTTGGGATTCCAATTTGTAAGGACTTCTTATCGAGAAGGGTTATCTCCATATGCCATTTAAAATGAACAGGAGAATAAATCAAACTATCCCGGGGCAATGGGGATTCCATGTATGATTTTTGGCATGTTTTTTTTTGTTTTTGTTCCCATGAATCGTGGGTGGTTATCCCTTCTCTCCGGGTTTTAACGACTAGTACTGGTTGGTGGTTGACCTACCCCTCTGAAAAATATGAGTTCGTCAGTTGGGATGATGACATTTCCAATATATGGAAAGTCATTCAAAATTCCATGGTTCCAGTCACCACCAACCAGTGATTATTCACCAGCTACTGGGATGATCCTCCAACAGAAGCCAGCACCGGCACAACGGGCGCAACGACCGTCTCCGTCTCCTCCAGATTGGAACTCGTAGCTGGGCTCTCCAAGTTGCTCCTGAACCGATTGGGGACCCCGTTGGTTGGAGAGCGTGAACCGTTGCCGAACAAAAAAGTGGCTGAATTCTATGGTTTATGGTAGATATGGCAGTGTGTCAAAACCTTGTACCCCTGGTGAACATCAAAATAGCTGGTAAATGGATGTTCATCCCCCTAAAAATGGTATTAATAGGTATTGATCCATACCCATATA
>Ga0126342_10005149_pt1 | contig 22678 bp, 15 predicted proteins | sample Cyp1metagenome_FD_92528 | JGI IMG/M metagenome (GOLD analysis project Ga0126342, IMG submission 92528) | Coral microbial communities from Lord Howe Island, Old Settlement Bay, Australia - Cyphastrea 1 metagenome | ecosystem: Host-associated > Invertebrates > Cnidaria > Coral ...
CGAACCTCCAAGCCCTTCATGGTCGCTGAAGAACCGATGCGGTTAATGGAAACAGCTTTCTTTTTGAGGGCCGAAGGAAAAACTTTTTGGTCTGTGAATTTGAGCAACCATGTGATCCCATTAAATCATCATTAAATCATCATTAAATCACCATGAAATCTCATAAAAAATCTCATAGTCACCATAAAATCACCCTGAAATCCCAATAAATCACCATCAAATCACCATCATTTCGAGCCATCGCTGAGCGCCCTGGCTCCAGTACGCTCTGCACCGCCTGCTGCGCAATGTCCGAGAAGTTCGACTTCGTCGCCGCGACGTGCACGCCGTGGCCCTCGACCAAGTCGGCCAAACCTCGGCTCCCAGGGGTGGAGATGATGGGAACATCTGAGAAAGAAATGGGAAAATACGGAGAAAATATCTTAGGATGTCATGGGATTTCATTGTTTTTTTCATGAACTTGAAAAAAAGACGGACCATTTATGTTGGGGAGGTCATGATTATTGTAATACTGGTGATATTGATAATGATGATAATGATGATAATATGACGATAACTATAGTAACTATAAGAATCCCTTCTCCCTATTGCTAAAACTCTTCTAAATAATAAAAACTACGCCAGATTATTGGTTTTGGGAAATTTCAGATTGGTCAATTTAACTTTTAATTGATCCAATTGAAGGCTAATAACAACAAATACTTAACCCCCGGGTGTTTTTTTTTCAGGGTTCGTGTGTTAAAATCAAAAATTGTACTTCTTAATTAGGATTTTCAATTATATGAGGGGAAAGCATCGAACTCCAATGTTTGGCAAGATGTTAAAAGGGATTTTATCGATATTGAAATTTGGTTTACTGTTTTAAGGTTTTGAACTTAATATTAGGGCCAGCTTCTCCCCCGAATATTAAATACCTCCTAATAATAAAAGTACCCATAGGTTTTATTATTTGGGGGGACCTCTAATATTAGGGCGAAGGGATTAATGATAATAATGATAATATTAATAATGATAATAGTGATAATAATGATATTCATAATGATAATAATGATGATAATCAACAATATTTTTGGATATCTTTGGTTAATAAACCACAAGTCATGGGGGTGTCTTAAGTCATGGGGCATCCGCAACTCACCATGGTTTGCAATACTAGTTCATGGTCTAATGACTTGGATGATCTGGGGCTATATACCCTTTTTTGGGGACACCTCCAAATGGGAGTGCAAACTGAAACTGATGGGGAAAATGGTGATTATCATCATCCATAGCAAGGAAACCTATCAACCAACTAATATAATGAGATAGGATAGGTGTATTTTTAATGGCTAAATTCAAACTGAAACTGAGAGATTAGCAGATTTGCAAGAATTCAGATTTCAGACGATGTTAATGCGATTTTGAGTATGACAATTTGGCATTTTAGACAGTTTTCAGCAGCAAAAATGGTGGATTCAAACAATGTTTTATGAGCAAACATGGAGGGAGTTGACATTGGTAGTTGACACAGAAAATACCAACAGCAATAACTTTCTGATCATCAATAAAGTTAATGAATATCAATAATCATCAACAATCATATCAAAAAGCATAACAATGACAATAGTATACCCTCTGGTCATTTAACATAACTACTGAAAATCACCATTGTTTCCCATGTTTCATGGGGAAATCCACTATAAATGACGATTTTCCATAGCTTTTTGTATGTTTACCAGAGGCTATATCCCATTAAATCCCATGAAACCACCATTTTCCTAGGGTTTTCCTAGGGTTTTCCTATGGTTTTCCTATGGTTTTCCTATGCCTATGGTTTTCCTATGATATCACTGGCCCCCGCTGGGATTCGCCAAGTGACCCTCGGCCCCCACGGAACTGGACTGCGAGTCCCGCGAGTGGCGCCGGTGTCCAAGATGCAAGGCCTCGCGCTGGTGCACCTGGAGCCCGGAATAGAGAGGTCAACCACTGCCATGGGTATTATGGATGGTAGATATTAATGTAGATATATGAGTTAATATATGTTACTATAATTTACTATACATATAGTTATAGGATTTACTATACATATAATTATATATATATATCATATATGTATAATTATATATATAATTGTATATACATATATTATGGAGAATCTATAGTTAACCCATGATATAGTTAATGGGGCTACAAACCAACTTAGAACTGGACACCTGGGCACCACATAGTAAGTAGATAGATCGATCGATCGATAGACATATATAGATAATATAGGTATAGACTCGGTATAGACATTATTGAACAATTATATACCCATAGATAGATAAATATATGGATGTGCTTGAAACATGTCTTATACCAGGGAAACATGATCAACTAATGGAATCAGGGATTCCCAGGCTAGCCTATTTTCAGACAAAACCATATATGTATATGGGGCCCCCACACGAAATCGCGTTCAGTTGGTTTATTTCAGTGGCTGAATTCTATGGTTTATGGTAGATATAACGAACTAGATAACTATGGTATTCATGGGGTTTATAAATCAGCTTATAAGTGGCCCATGTATATTAATTGTATGTGCTGTAACACCAAAAAAGACCGACCCGCATGTCTAAAACTGGTATATGGATGATATTTTCCACGTAGTCTTGTGGCTTTCGTTTGTTCTCTAACACATTTGGATTTAAAAACTTTGATTATGGGCGTTGCAAAACCATATAATCTAGATTCTACACGTATAAGCATATTCCAATACTGGATGGTGCCCCTAGATAGGTAAGTTGAGATATAAGTATATACAAGTGGCTGAATTAACATGAATTAACTATGGTTTATGGTAGATATATATAACGAACTAGTTTTCATGCGGTCAACATATTCCAATATAAACCCATAGCTCTTGGGCGCAAAAAGTCCACCAAGTCCACGGAGTCCTATCCTTTCCCGACTCAGTATACTGATAGGACCTATAGGAATTACTGTTGTACTATATCAAATTGAGTTGTGCTACTATAGTCATTCCAACTACAGTAGTTATTACTCCTATTCAACTTACTAAGAATATGTATATTATATATATAATTGTGTATATATATATATGTAGTTCGTAATAGCACAATAATAAAAAATATTGACAATGGTAGCAACGATCTATTTTCAAAGTAGAGACCATCAATATGAGTAGCTATACCAATTGATATGTTGATTCATCAAGGCAAGAAATACTTTGACAATGATCAAAATAGCACTACGTAATAGTAGTAGTAATGATACTGATACTAATAGTAACTATAGTTTGGAGCGTGTTTCAATGGGATTTCACGGAGTTGTGTAGCACAAATCAGGAATTTAAAACCATTGCCCCTTATCGCCATTTAATAGGGAAAATGATGATTAGGCATTGGCTTTAGGGGTACACTATTTTAGGACAAAACCATATGCTGGGGGTTTCCATAGTCATGCGGATAATCCCGGAAAAAATGGATAGCTGGGTCTACCCCGAAAAGACACCTCCATATGCTGACTTGTATCAGCAATACACGTGTCGCAAGGCGATATTCATGGGATTTCATGGGGATATGTTCAACTTTCAACTCTATCATCAGTCTCTATGAATCAGAGTGATGCTTCCCCAAAAAAACGCGAAATATCTGAGGCGAACCGCATCCAACCAAAGCCATGCCAGATGATCGAATCTCAGCTTAGTCTGGCTAACCAAAACAAAAACAACATCATTCAACCACTTTTCTCAATGATTGGCTAGTCTTGTAACAAGTTGACTGAACCATGTTCACCACGCTCACCTGTTTTTAAAGAATTGTCTCCAATTCTGAACATGGCTATGGGTCAAAATTAAAGACCTGGGGGACCACAGACTTAACTTAAGTCTATTTTCAGTATCAATCATCCAATTCTTGGCGTGCCCAATTTTGACCCATAAAATCCCATGAAATCTCAGCGCATCCCACCAGTTGTCATAAATCACCATCAAATCCCATTAAAATCCCATCAAATCACGATCAATTCTCATGAAAATTCCAGATTCACCATGAAATCACCATAAAATCACCATTCAGTCAACATGACATAAATCACACGATTCTCTTCCCGTTCAAAAAAAATCGCGCAGCCAGAATTCTCGGGTGCGGCACCGCATGATGCGCGGTCTTGTGCAGGACACCTCCACGCTGCCTCAGGATGGTGTATTTCGATGGAAAATCACAGATTCTGAGTATATGGGAATTTCATGGAATTTCATGGAATATTTATGGAATTTCATGGAATTTTATGGGAATTTCATGGAATTTCAGGATCCTAAAATGGAGGTAATGGAGGTACGTTAGTACCATATAGGCCTTAGAAAAGGCCTTATATATGGTAGGTACTTCCAATGAATCGGTTCCTGAGTCATGGCCATGGTGCAGGATTTCGCACCCATCCACAGTAAGTCATGGGGGTACCCCAATAGCTGGATGATGTTCCCTAATGTCCCATTTCATGTGGGGAAAACAATGCCATTTTTACCACCCATGACTGGGAATGGTAAGTTTATACCACCTATAAACATGGTGGATTTTCCTGAAGGATGGATTATTACTGGTTGGTGGTTGAGCCTACCCCTCTGAAACATATGAGTTCGTCAAATGGGATGATGAGGATGATGACATTCCCAAGATATGGAAAGTCATAAAAAATGTTCCAAACCACCAACCAGTATATATATACATGTGATAACATGACGACTGAACCCAACATGTTGACCAAGTATGTCCAAGTAGATGTCCGGAAAAATCCATGGAATCTTTATATATGAAACCAGAAAATCCAAAGCTATGTTAAGAGGGTATAGCATTCTATATACCCTCTGGTAAACTAACATAGCTATGGAAAATCACTATTGTTAATGGGTAAATCCACTATTTCGACTGGGCCATTTTCAATAGCAAACTGTTAGTTTACCAGAGGGTATCTATGAACAACCATGATTCTAACTATGAAGGGCCATTTTCCATGGTTAAATCACCACAGGCTTTGAAGGGTCGTTCATGATCCCCAATACCTTAGTACTAGAACTCCCAAGAAATTCACCAATTCAACCAGGGTAGAATCTTAGCTCAGTTGGATTCAAACGAAATTTGCGCATTTTTCACGGTGCAAGCCGCAAGCCTTTCCCTTTACCTAAAGAATGGTGATGTTCAACAGCAAACTGCCAGATTACCAGAGGTTAGTAGGAGCCCAATAAAAAACTAAGTTACTGGTTACAGAATGGGGCCGCCAAGATAGTTAAGTTGGTTTATAAGTGGTTGAATTCTATGGTTTATGGTAGATATTTCACGAACTTGATAACTATGGTATTCATGGGGTTTTTAAACCAACTTACAACTGGGGGGCTCCATCCTGTAGTGCAGTTCGATATCCCTAGTTGGATTAGCGGCCAACGTCACAACTCGACGACTGTAACTTTCTCAGAAAGGGATAACCATCCAGGTACGGTTCCCCATGCGGCCAAGGTGAAACTATGCTGTCTTCCTTTTTGGAAAATGGTCTCAATTCTTGGTGGGCTTACTGGAGGGTATATGGAGGTTTCATAAAATGGGGTTACCCCAACTCATCCATTTGAGAAGAGGATTTTCCACGAAGAGGAGACCATCCAATGCTCGCTTGGGCTATGACTTAGGACTAGGAAACCGCAAAATATCCATCCCAAGTTTTTCTGGGTCAATTTTGAGCTCTACTACCATGGATTATCAAGGTGCTAAACCAATGATTCAACCAAGCTGGACCTATCTATTTTTCCCACTGATGTTTGTTTTTGGGACCTCACAAAAAGAAGGTACCCTCCGGTTTTTTATCAAACATGGCTAACTGGGAGATCTCCTATTGGCCAACCATGAATCTCTTCCCAAAAATATGGTGGGTGAACCCTAAAATGCTGGTACCCTCTGGTAATTTAACATAGCTATTGAAAATGGCCATTTATAGTTGATTTTCCCATTAAAAATGGTGATTTCCAATAGCTATGTTAGTTTACCAGAGGGTACCCCCATTTTAATCATCTGGTTGGTGGTTGAGCCACCTACCCCTCTGAAAAATGATGCTTTGTGAGTGAGTTCGTCAGTTGGGATGATGACTTCCATTCCCAAGATGATGGGAAAGTCACCACCAAAATTCCAGTCGGTTCCAGTCACCACCAAACTAGTATCACCATCATATTCCCATTGTTGTTGGTTTATAGCCTATTAACCACTATTAACCATCACTATCAATCACTATTGACTGGGATAACCTATTTATAACCCATTTACCACTTTTCGTATTGAAACGTTGCCATTTTTGACGAGGGATCACCGAAAAGTGAATTTTTTGAACCCCCCAGCCGCTGCTGTGAAAATATTGTGGCCACGTCCTGGACGACTCATGGCCGGGCTTTTTTTCCACCAAGTCATTGACCTTGGGGCACCTATAGCTATCCTATGCTATCTGGGAGGGTAGTTATAAATCAACTTAGCTCATCAATCCAGCTAGGAATCCCATGGAAATCCCCATTTGTTTGTTGGAAAATGGTCACCTTTTTGCATCCTAATGTCTACAGACCCAGTGCCATGGAGAAATTTTCTGCCGCCCAGAGACATGGTGGCGACCAACCCACCAGCGTGTTTCAGCTTCTTCAGCAAATCCCTGAGTTCCCAGCAGAGTGCCCGAGGAGTTTCCAGCAGAGATCTGAGATCTTCATTTGACATTTTTTCGAGGGACCTCGTGGTGATTCCATGGTGATTCCCAATGTTCCCATGTTTTCCCATAATGGTTAATATATGGTTGATAATGGTTAATACATGGTTAATACATGGTTATTATATGGTTAATGATGGTTAATAATAACCTGGTTGATGGTGCAATAACTATCTTGAAACATATGAAAGCCAATGGGAAGGATGACATCCCATCCAAATGAAATGGAAAATAAAATTCATGGTTGAAACCACCAAGCAGTTTCCCATATATCAGCATATATCAACATCTTCCATGGGGATGCTTCCAACCCTATCTCCGACCGTCCGACCGTCCAAGCATCGTTGCTTTTGGTGGAGCATTTGGCCCCTGGTCGGTGCTAAGGCGCCGGACGGCTGACACCTGACAGGACAACGCGTCGCCATAAATTTACCTCCCAGGGTCCGGGGGATGGTAGACATACCACCCACAAGGTGGTGCCCCAGTTCGTTAGCTAAGTTGGTTTATAACTCCAATAACTATGGTTTATGGTAGATATATCTATACTTACTAATTACTATGGTTTATAAACCAACTTCTAACTCGGGGGCACCACCTTGCATTTATGGTGATTTTGGGGATTGTTCGGATTGGTTGCGTTTTGTTGTTGGATTTACCACATTAGCTATGGATAGCTATGCCCCTTTTGATGGGATTTTATGGTGATGAATTGGGGGTGTCAAAACATGATTCAACCAAGGGGATATTCCATGAGAATTGGCGGTAAACCAACATAGCTACGGTGTAAATGACGTTTTTACCTATAAATTGTGATGTTCTAAGGTGAGGTCCCCCAACGATAGCGAAGTTTGTGATGTATAACTCAAATCACTAGGATTTTCATCATGAAATTAGGACCTCAACTTATAACTGAAAAAAGTCTCATTTGGAACATGGCCCACGTACCTCGATGATTTACCACTAAACATGCTGACTTTCCATAGGATTCCATAGGAATCCATAGGTTGATTTTCTGTCGAGCATCACCTCCTGGGAATTGGCTCAGTTCCAGGTAAACTAAGAGTTTGCGATCGAGAATCACAGGTTATATAATTATATAAATACTATGGTAAACCGGTAAACTATTTTACTAAGAGTTTGCTATGGTAAGCTTTCTCATGTTTACATAGCTGGCTATGTAACAAATTACCAGAGGGTATCAAATTTGGGCGCCGCATGTTCATTTATGGGCTAACCGACGAAGCACATCCAAGCACTATTGAAATCATAACCATAATGTAACTAGCTGTTGAAAAGGCTCACAAACATCAATAGAAATCATCACTTCTTGGATATTGAATACGCTCCTAGAAACCATAGTGAAGTATACATTGGATCTGTCCATTGATTGGGCCCCTAATGGGGTGGTATTGTATATTTGGAGGATGGGTTTTAACTCCTCATAAATGGCATTTCCCGGAAAACCCGGCTGCTAACCTTATCGTTGTTGTTCCATCCACTTCTAAAAATTGATATTTTTCTTGCAGAAAAATGCTTGGTTTTTGTACCTAAAATCCCATCAACTTTCGTTGCAACTTGGGTTTCCTATCCATGACCGGCAAACAAAAAACCAAAAGGACCTAGATTTTCACCAGCGGAAAATGACGCCAGGGAGCTGGAGGGAATCGGAATCGGAGAGTCTCCCCTAAATATTGAGACAAAGCCTTGAACTTTTAATGTGATGTCCAGGAAAAGAACATGTCAAACGCTCCAATTCCACTCCCATTTCCATTTGTTTAAGAATGGGGCCTGAAATTTAATCCATATTTCTGGGTAAATTATCATATTTCACTAACCTGAATAGTTCGACCATTTGGGATGATTTCCCTTAATCTAACCATGATTCCCAGTGAGGGAGGACAGTGAGGTCGTGATCAAATTTGCCCACTTATAAGTTGGTTTATAAATCCCATGAACCATAGTTATCTAGTTCGTTATATCTACCATAAACCATAGAATTCAACCACTTATAAACCAACTTACTGTAGCTATCCATATTTTCTTTGCCCAAAACCTTGACCTCTCGGCTAAGCGAAATCTCGCACCTGCAGCCCTGGCAGCCCGGAGGCTTGGAGGGAAGGCATCCTTGGTAGATGTTGGTGAAGAGTTCACACATGGCGAACTAAGTTCACAGAAATTAGTTTGCAAAACCTTCATCCTAGAGACTTTGGATGTTATCAAACTAAGTTGTCTCTCAAAAATAGGCAAAAAAATAGGCCTTGATTCATCAACCTGACCGTGAAATGTGAACTCCAATGGGATGATTTAGTGAAAAAAATCCCCTCTAAACCAACAGTTCGATGTGGGTTTACCCACCAGACATGTAGATCATTTTCCAGATACAAATCATGGGTGAAACCCACATCTTTTTGTTAGTTTACTCTAGGGTAAACATGTTGCTATGGTATAGATGGCCCATGGATAGTTCGATGATTTATCAGTTTGAAAGATGGTGATTTTCCTATGTTATATTAGCAGAGAGTATGGCCAATCATGTTCGAAACTAACAAAAATAACTGATGGGAAGAATCTTGTAGGTATTAGGTGTGTCCATAAAGAAACTCAAGCAGTGACACTAAGAAAGAAATCACTGCTGTCCACCCACCGTTAGTTCACTTGTCAGATCATCTTGTTGCGGGTTAGACACTCTGGATATGAGCCGTCACCGTGGTAAGCGAACATGACTCTTGAACACAATCCGTTCATTGATATTTGCAATATATATATAATATTATATATACATGTGCAAATCTGCAAGAAATAACCATTGAACGTCGCAATCTATAGATATTCAATGATTTGTAGATGTGTTTGCCCGTTCGAGTCATCAAACCAAGGTCATTCCGACATTCCCGCTTCCAACAAGGTATATGTATATATACATATATACCCTCTGGTAATTTAACATAGCTACTGAAAATGGCCATTTATAGTGAGTTTTCCCATTAAACATGGTGATTTTCCATAGTTATGTTAGTTTACCAGAGGGTAATTATTTATATATGGGCTATAACTTGCAACCCATCCCCCTCGTTGATTGATCAACCCGTCCAAAAATATTTATTGATTGTCTCCCTGCTGTTCCTGCGCCCAAGAAAAACACCAGGTCTCAAGACTTTGGTCTTGGTGATACCGTACGTATGTGTAACTGTTGGTTGGTTATAGCAACATCCAACCATAGGAAAATGGTGGTTTAATGGGATTTAATGGGATTTAATGGGATTTAATAGGATATAGCATCTGGTCATTTAACATAGCGAACTGGAAAATCCCAAAAATAAATGGCGGTTTCTAGCTGGGAAAATCATCTATTTCTATGGGCCATCTATACCATGGCTATGTTAAATAACCAGAGGGTACTGAGTTGAATTATTATATGGGTCCTTTAGCTATAGTAAAGAATTAAAGAATAGAATCGGTGATCATTTATATCATGTATATCCATACTTGATGATGTTAAATATGTTCTTACTATAGTTCATCTTACCTTCCAGTAGTCAAACATGGCAATGGTGCCCCCTAAAATCCCATTTGCTTCCCATGATTTTCCAAAGATCTGGGTAAATTACAATATTTCACTAACCTGAATTAAGGCCATTTGGGGATGATTCCTCTAAAATAAACCATGATTATAGTGAGGTCGCAGTGAGGTCGTTATAATTTGCGCAGAAAGATCTTCTCCGACGGCCTCTCCACCAAGCGACTGCCCCACGCCCAGGCCGAGGCCGGGAGCTGTGGGATTTTCCGACTTGTGCATGATGACGCCGGGCGGGTCGTGATCTGAGAGATCCTGGGTCCCAATGGCATTTACCGGTAAATCCCATTTAATGACTAGAGATTGAAACTTTATAAGATCTAAAAAGATTTAAAACTGAGTTTTAGTAAAATCATTTCACCCTAATAAGATCTATGTTTTTTTTGATCTTTAAACCCACCATCCCCCAGTCATTTTGGCATTTGTTTGGCATTTTTAATGGGATTAATTATGAGGATCTTGAGTATAATGATGAATGGATGACCAAAAGAATGGAATTTCATGACCTTATTTAAATGTCAGTGAATTTAAGCAAATTAGTGGATCTTAATGGGATTTAATGACTTTATTAGTGGATCTTAATGAGATTTAATGACCTTATTAGTATAGTAGTGAATTTGAATCGGATTTAATGACCTTATTAGTGGCTGTAATGAACTTGTTAATGTGATTTACTGTAAAAAGATCCATTTGAATTCAATGGGATTTGACTGGGACTTCTTTCATGGGAATGCATGAGATCCATTTGGATTTAATTGGAGTTGACTGGGATTTTACTGGGATGTTCATGTAAAAAAATTAGACAATGGTGTCCCATTGTCTCACCTTGTTTAAAGAACAGAACATCATGGTAGATATATGGGGTTTCGCACTAAGACAATGATGATTTTTCGCCATCTTCGACATGATACCCTCTGGTTATGACTAACACTTCGCCATGGTATAGACGACCCTAATCGAAATAGATGGGTTTTACCGAACAGAAAATCGCATTTTCCATGGCAAACTGTGAATGTCATACCCTCTGGTGAACTAACATAGCAATGGAAAGATCCACCATTTTTCATGGGAAAATCCACTATAAATGGCCATTTTCAATAGCTTTTTGTATGTTCACCAGAGGGTAACCAGAGGGTTTTAGACATTGGGATTGGACCAATGTTCTCCCCATAGTGTGGCTTCAACTTGCACGTGGAATTTTAAGAATTTTTTGTGACAGCCACCAATATTAACATTGGCACATTTTAGTCAGATACCGTGGAAGAAAAAGCTGGCTCTACTAGTCTACCATATACATATACATATACATATATATATAATTAAACATGATTAAGGTATTTGAGGTACCGAAGCAATGTCAAACCCGGTTCATAAACACTGGTTAAAAAAAACTAGGGGGTTCCCATCAATCCCATCAAATCCCAATAAATCACACCCAAATCCTCTGAAGTCTCAGTAAATCACATAAGTAAATCCAATAGAATACCAATAAATCCTAACAGAATCCCAACGAAATCCCAAAATCACCATCAAATCACCATGAAATCACAATGAAATCACATGAAATCACAATGAAATCACATGAAATCACCATAAAATCACCCTGAAATCACCATGAAATCCCATAACCACCATGAAAAATCACCCTGAAATCCCATCATCATCATCAAATCAACATCATTTCGAACCATCGCCCATCGCCTAAAATGGTGCTCCGCCAAGTGACGCTCAAGGTGCCACTGGACTTCATCCGTGACGCGGCGGACTGGCGCCAAACTCCACGAAGTTTGGGTGGATTTGAGTTGTGAAAAATACGAAGAGATGGTGATTTCATGGGATTTCATAGGGATTTAGTTATGAAGAATAGGGATTTCCATCAAACTTAGTGATTTTAGGCCATGAGAATGGGGGATGTTGCTATCAAATGGTTATTTAACCATGAAAAATTGGTGATATAATCGTCATCAAACAATAGGTATTTAACCTGAAAAATTGATGATTTAGCTGATTTAACCATCAACAATGATTCAATCATCAAAAATGATAGTCCAAGGATTGATTTCAGGGAAAACAAACAGGAAACCGTGCTCATTTACATGTTTTTGTCCCTTAGGGGTAAAAGCAGGGTGAAACCTCGTAGCCGGGGTGATGAGTTTCGTGATAGCTATGGTTTATGATAGTTTCGTGATTCGGAAAAATCCGATATTATACGTAAGTATATCATAGTAGATCCCATGGGCTACATATGACTATCGTATTCATGGGGGTTATATTATAAACCAACTTATAACCGGGGGAGCCACATTGTATGGGTCTATCTACTGTCCTGAATCGACAACAGTTCAAATCAGGCCAAACAAGGAACGAAATGGTTGGTTGAGGGTGGGGTTCCCAGAATGGGTCAGTTTATAAACCCAACAAAGAATGTGGGTTAATAATCGGTACAATCATCAACCAACCAAAAGTTCTGTACAGGATGGGGCCCCCCAGTTGTAAGTTGGTTTATAAACCCCGTTAACCATAGTTATCTAGTTCGTTATATCTACCATAAACCATAGAATTCAGCCACTGAAATGAACCAACTGAACGCTATCGACTGGGGGCCACATCCTGTAGTATGTACAATATATATATATATATGGGTAAATTATAATATTTCACCAACCTGAATAGTTCGGCCATTTGGAGATGATTTCCCTTATTAACCATGATTCCAGTGAGGGAGGACAGAGAGGTCGTTATAATTTACCCATATATATATAGTTGGGATTATGGGATTATAATGGGAGTATCAAATTGGATTTATAGTATCTTTGAATCAGGTATTATGATTCAAAAGGATTTCTGATAGTATCTATGGTTTATGGGTACTTGGTGGCACATCCGGCTCATCCCACTTAGTAGGTTATATATATATAAATTAATATAATGTATATATATATATATGATTAATATATAATTTACCCAGATATACAAATTGCCAAATTATATGGATATATATATAAATTATATAAATGGATATATATCATAAATCCATATATGGATATCCATTTATTATATATATATATGGACTTAGTAGGTTATATATATAAATTAATATAAATAAACATGGTCCTTAATTGTCGATTTCGAAAAGGCTCCCAGGACTTCGAACAAATACCCGGCCTGGGAAAACCATAGGAAAATGGTGGTTTAATGGGATTTAATGGGATTTAATAGGATATACCCTCTGGTAAACAGTCCCAAAAAACTATGGAAAGATCCACAATTTTCTAGCGTAAATGGCGTAAATCCACTATTTCGACTGGGCCATTGAATCAATAGCTTTGATCCCCATGGTTTTGATGCTTCCAGCAGCCTGCTGGTAGCCATGGATGTATCGCCATGAATCCCAGTAGACCACACCCCCCCATGATTCTATATGGCCAGTAGGGATACTTCAATCATCATGTGGTTTTCCGGTTGGTGCTTGACCTACCCCTCTGAAAAATATGAAAGTCTATATGGAAAAAAACAATGTTCCAAACCACCAACAAGGTTTTATATCCTCCATGATTGATATCTAGTCATTAATCACATGAACTCATCTAAGGGATACGAAAAAAAAATGATGCTTATGGTTACCCTCCAGTAAATTTACATAGATGCCAGAGATTGAATATGGTTCCAGTAAATTTACATAGACCCATATAAGGGTCCACTCAAAAGTGGCGATTTTCAGGGTCTATGTGAACTTACCAGAACAACGCTGAGGTGAAAGTAGATAGGCACAACTCAAAACCATCTAGACGGCCCAAGTCAAGAATTTAAGCTATCTACTTTCACCTTGGAGTAAATGTGTCATGGTTCACAACACATCAACGTACCAAATCAGGCCTTCCATCTCGAGCTCGTCGCCGAAGGCGAGCTTGCCACGTCCTGACGGCAAGCTGGGTCTCTGACAGGCTGAGATAACACTGGTTAATAGTGATTAATGGTGATAAATAGTGATTAATGGATATTAATGGTGGTAAAAAGTGATTGATAGTGGTTGATAATGGTGGTAAATAGTGATTGATAGTGGATGATAATGGTTCATGATGGTTTATAATGGTTCACAATGGTCCATAATGGTAAATAATGGTGAATGTAGCAATTATGATTCATAATACTGAGAATTATTGACTAAGAATGGTCAAAAATGATAGTAATATAATGTTCATATGATCATATGTTCATATGATCATATATATATAATTGTCATTAACCCGTATTACGGTCCATTACGTAGATCCTTTTGTAGTGTGCTATACCACTCCACGACTGATGGATCAAAAATCATCAACCAAACCAAGAATTGCCAATGTTCCGCATGCGTTAAAAACGAGGCCATCACTCCAAAAAGGTGAAATTCCTGCACTTCTCTCATTTGACCAAGCGGGTTTTGACCATCATATGGTGGTTTCCTGAAATAGGGGTACCCCCAAATCATCCAAATTAATGTGATTGTCCATTATCAACCAACCATTTTTGGATACCCCCATTTATGGAAACCCCCATATGTCTATGAATGAGTCTTAAACACTTTAGGATAACTACTTCAAATGTCTTCACGAGAAGGGTGCTTCAACTCTCATTTCTGCTGGCGTTGGATGCAAATAACGCGATAGAAGATGATAGAAGTATCAACTAAACATCAGCTACTGCACGAAGTCCCATGTTTTTTTTTTGTGAAGCTTGGAGTGGTTGAAGGGAACCACCATCCTGTCAGACTGGTCACTGGTCCGTTGATGGGGATCCCATCAGATGGGCGTTTTGCTCAAATATGGCATCTCCGGGAGATCCAAAAGAAATGTGTCCCCATGAAACTTGCCTTTTCACTTGGGGGGTACCCGGCCTGGTAAACTCACATAACTATGGAAAGATCCACCATTTTCAATGGGAAAATCCACTATAAAATGGTGATTTTCAATAGCTATGTTAAATTACCAGAGGGTATACACCATGTTCAGACACACCCAGGCCACAATCTTCGTTGAATTCGTTGAATCCGTTGGTATTCCATGCCATCCCATTGTGAAATCATCCTTACAGGCGCAATCAGGGCATAAACCGCTCAAAAATCACCGTGTTTTCAAGCAATCAGCAATGGTATCCCCAATAGATTACTATTATACCCACATGCATATCCCAATAAATCACTAGCATAATATGATTGTTCCCTTTTTCCGCCGGTTGAATCAGTCCTTTTTTGGGTCAGACATCAACATTAAATTACCAACGAAATCACCATGAAATCATCATTAAATCCCATTATATTTAAAAAAAAAAACGTTAAACCACCATCAAAAAAATCCAATAAATCATCATAGAATCCTATACCCTCTGGTAAACTAACATAGCTATGGAAAATCACCATGTTTAATGGGAAAACTCACTATAAATGGCCATTTTCAATAGCTATGTTAAATTACCAGAGGGTAAAATCACCATAGATCATCATAGATCATCATATAATTCAAACCAGTGAAATCACTCCATTTTTGGGGTCACAACTCTTCGACAACGCGACTTGTCCTGGCTCGCCCTCGAGGAAGTCTCCGCAATTTCTTCTTGCACCTTCCAACGGTCAAAGTGAGGAACTGCGCCATCAACAAATGGTGGATTTCCCATAGGGGATTTCCCATGGGGGAATTTAAGGATCAACGATAGGGAGGTCATCAGACTTGAAAATTTTAGTGTTTCTAGGAATCAACAATTGGGATTTGACCATCAAATCATCAACACATTCGGGATTGCGGAGAAAACTTGAGCTAATTAGCTGAAACATGAACGAAACTCGGGCTTTAGATTGGGTGATTAAGATTTCATCACCCCAATCCTGCCCCAATTTTTTCAGCATCCAGATGTTGCCTTCATTCATTCCATGGAATGACCTTCCAAGGTCAAAGATGAAATCCTCATGCTATGGACATCATGAGGGGAATCCTGGTACCATTTCTGAAGGATCCGGGATTGGACTGCTTCAAGATTGGCTAGTTAGTAGTTCTTTATCTGCCTATAGGTGATCATCTCCAATAAGCCAACAATACGGGGACCATCTATCAATTGCTAACTCAAATGCAAGGAATAATTCATGACCAACCATTATATCAACATTCCCAGCAACAAGCCAGATATTCGTTTCATCATCCATATATAAACACAGAAGTCTCAACTGCCAAGCTGCTCCGGGTGTGGTCTGTGGCCTGAGACCCAAGATGATAATCAGCCATGGCAATGGGAATGTATAGCTTAGCAACCCCCCAAGAGAATGGAAAAGTAACATCCAAAAAATCCAAAACGGAAAGGATGGGGAAAAAATAGGATACTATAGCCACTAGAATAGTTATGACTTGCTTTTTCCAATGGTGGTTGCTATACTACAATACTACCGGTGAGGCCCTTAGATACCCTCGAAAAAACTGTCCCAGAAAGATGGGGAAAACCCCACCATTGATTGAGGTCATCATTGAGGGCATCATCCTGTGCATTCCCGTGCCCTGGTTGAACAAAAAGCATGGACAGTAATTCAAACCAACAACAGTTGAACATGGTGAATCTATGTGAAGCTATCTAATTTTATCTAATTTTCAGATGGTACATTTTCATAGCAACAGATTATAAAGTAATACTTACAGGATGGGGCCCCCAAGATAGCTAAGTTGGTTTATAAGTGGCTGAATTCTATAACGAACTAGATAACGAACTGATATTCATAGGCTTTATAAACCAACAAACATCACTGGGGGGCCCCATCCTGTAGTATCTAACAAAGGTTGGCCCAGAGTATATAGAGGTCTATGCGTTTTGGGGATGTACGGGGTAGGATCAAACTGATTCGAGGACCGGAGGACCGCGGCTGACCAAAATCCATCGCTTACATTGCGACGGTTCGATACTCCGGTGGGCGTAAATGTATCCCCAGGAAACAAGGAGGTTCTGTTTGATTAATTCCCACTACACACATAATGTAATATTATATGGAATATACATGAAAATAATGGAACTATATTATATATATATATACTATACACATGCATTCCTAGATACCCTCTGCTGTGACTTCAATTCACGACAATCCTGAATGAGATCTAAGCTACAAGCCCTTCGGATCTCTCTAAATTGACCATCATAAGCCCAAACATCTATGGGACCCTACATGGATATAGGTCAAAACCCTGGTACCCAAACAGTACCCAAAGTCAGAGCTGGCTAATGGATGTTTGTTCCCCCAAATATGGTATAGGGTTTGACCCATCCCCACATGTGTTTCCACCTTCACATGGCTGTGACAATGGATGTCCAATTGAGCCATGAACAATACCCTATCACATCGCATGATACTGGTTGGTGAATAGGTATACCTAATATGGGTTAGCATAAATCACAATAAATTAGATGGGTATGGGTCAATACCTATAGATACATTTTTAGTGGGATGAACATCCATTTACCAGCTATTTTGGGGTTCACTAGGTACCAGGGTTTTGACCCATCCCCAGATAGTGCAACCCATTATTTCACAACAAACTAACAATGGTACTTTTAAACTTTTAACGCGCTAAATTGGTTTCGAATTGATACGATGTTGTCCAACAATCAGCTCTTCCATTTTGGGATCTTAAATTGTATAGTATCAGTAAGTTGGAAAAAAAAAAAACGGAACAAAAAACGAAAGCGAGTGGCAGTGGCGGCCCTTCGATCATGGCATTGAACTTCTGCACATGGTTCTCCAAGCCTCTGGCTTGGCTGTGGATCTGGGAACAAAACTATGATTCTTCTCATTCCCGGACCTAAGACGATATGCATTTTGAGGATTTGCGCATATATGTATACATAAATATAGTAATATATATATATATACATACATACATACATACATGCATTATGTATCACGTGTGTATATATAATTATATATACTGTATATACATGTATGTACGTACGTACGTACCTACATACATACATTACATTACATTACATTACATTACATTACACGACATTACATACCATACTATTCCATACCATTCCATACCATTACATACCATACCATACTGTACCATAACTGTACATACCATTCCATACCATACTATAGCATACCATTCCATTCCATACCATACACTACACACACATACGCTGAAGTTCTTGGATTTTCCCAACCATATATATCAACTCTAACTCTGGTTGATGCAGCTACATCCTCAGCAAGGGGCGCGTCTGCCAGAAAGCCACCGACTTCTTCAGTGTCTCCAGTTTATTCTTCCTGGGCAGACCGTTGGGGCTTGGTGCTGTCACATATCAATCCCCAAATGACTCTCTCAAAAAACGAAGACTTATCACACAAAACTATATCTGGTTGGTGGTTTTAACATGTCAAATATACGAAGAAAGAATTGTGCTGAACCACTGCCACATCACAGACCATATGTATGGTATTGTATGGTATATGTTCTACCTTTGCGCCGAATGCATATTTTTCCATTTGGGCTTCAATTCAAACCCTACCTTGTCTTCGTGTATTGATGCTGATGGTACATTAATATTATACCAGACTTGGATGGTTTGTGTGTGCTTGGAACGCACCAAAATCGAGCCACCAGAAAATCCTGCAGGTTATTGAGCATCAAGTTAGCGGTATCTTCTCCGAGTAGAAGCGTCTAGAGATTCATAGGTTTATAGTAGATGTATCTGTACTTCATGGGGGTTATAAACAAACTTATAACTGGGGGGGGCACCATGGCGGCACCTTGTAGAGAGCCATCCCGAATACCACCATGAATGCGTGGTCAAAAAACTTCCCCGTTTATAGGGTTTACCCCATTTTGATTAGTTACGGACCCTTTGATTAGCTGTCAGGATGAGTAGCGGCCTGCAGCTGGTTACTGGTTACCCTCTGGTAAACTAACATAGCTATGGAAAATCACCATCGTTGATGGGAAAACTCACTATAAATGGCCATTTTCAATAGCTATGTTAAATTACCAGAGGGTATATCTGATTATAAATACTAATCCAGCACATCAAACATCCCTGACTGACTTGTACCGATCATTTCTAGCAGAACTTCAACAACTTCAACATGCCTACCCTCTGGTAACGAATATGTGGCTAGTTGGGACCCCCCAAATTACCATCTAATTGGTGGTTAGTAGATTTTAGTAGGGGGATGGAATTATATATTCCATATGATCCATATTATTCCCCTTGTACTCCCATTATATCCTCATGTATGGACAAATCCCTCCAAAATTCTCGTTCATCTCCAAGGGGCAAAGATGAAACCTGTTTGTCCACAGAGTTATCCTGCCAGGGGTGCCTTTCCCCTCTGAAAATGGGCTGAACATTTTCAGGACTTAAGACTCAAGCATCAAAACATATCAAAACGAACGAAATATGTCCGTAGGGACTTTACCATCAAAGATAAGAATCTCATCTACCCCATAGGATCCATGTATGGTATATATGCTAACATGGATCCCATCAATATATACCATACATTGCCATACATGGATCCTATGGGTACTGTATGATGGATTTTGGCTCGATGGGGATCTGCCGGAATCTTTAGATGATGACCCGGTGACCCATCAAAAACCTGGAGGGATCAAAAAGCATTAGTGTTGTGGATGCCGCTGGTAAACGTTTACATAGCCAGGGAAAATTAATATGTCTAACAGGGAAATCAACTATAAATAGCCATTTTTCATAGGTAAATCGGCTATAAATCACAATGTTCATAGGTAAATCAACTATAAATAGCAAATTTCATTAGCTATGTAACAAATTACCAAAGGGATCCAAAGGGTATTTCCACTGAGCATGGTGGGTTGTCAATCGGGGTTCCAGTCTTAATCTGTGCCCTCTGCTTTTTATATGTCGTATCCCATTGAATGGCTAATTATTGTACCGCCGTTGTTACGCAGTGAAGAATCCTTGCTCTCATCTGCTATCCCCCATAATACATCAACTTGTAACATTCTATAAATCCCCAGAAGCCGACACACATACAGCAAAAAGAAACAAGAGTAAACCATGGACACAAATTATAAATGTAAAATTATGAAAATAATTTGGGAATGCTTAAAAAACATTAAAAAACCACCTATAAAAATGGTGATTTATTTGGGGATGATGGGTGCAGATGACATTGGGATGAACACCACTCCCCAGCACCTGGGCTTTGGGAGTCTTTTGTTCACCCGGGAAGACGCCCGCGTTGATCCTTGGGCGCGGCGCCGCGCGCGCGTGGCTCTCGAAGGGAAGCAACAAGAATTAAGGGGCAGAAGAATCTTGAACACCAAGGAACATGATGATGAACTATATTCATAGTTGACTTGACTTATGATAATTAAGTTGATTCTAGATTCTAGATATGATAATGGCTTAAAACCCATGTTGTACCACAAAAAAGGGTGATGCACATCCATCTGCAAATGCTTCCGAAATACAAAGCTGACACAAAATCAACAGTAATATTTTATCTACAGTATGACATTGCTTTTGATGATCAACATATGGACAACACCGATTTAAATATGTATTAACATAATCCATTGTCAAATATAAGTTGACACAATATAAAAACCACACATAATATGATCTTAACCATATATAGTATGCCAAGGATAAATTGACATCCAATATGACATTATTGTATCTAATTTATAGTATGATATGAACAACGCTCATGGACGTATGTAGCAAAGATTTTGTTCTGAGAAATTCAAGCATAGTTGTCCTGGATATCGTGCATTTTTTCATCCCAACATGTTTTTTGTTGCTGCAGTTTACCTGGTTAACGTATGTTAACGTCCCATTTTTCATGGTCAAACCCATGAGAGTAGCCATGTATCTGGGTAAATTAAAATAGTTCACTAACCTGAATAGTTCGGCCACCCATCTTCCCAAGCGCCGGCCGTACCCCCGCAAGCAGAGCACGACCGGTCTGAATAGTTCGGCCAATTGGAGATGATTTCCCTTACTAACCATGATTTTCAGTGAGGGAGGACAGTGAGGTCGGTACAATTTACCCAGATGTATTGAGTATTCCATTTCATTTGTGATATTTTTTTTTTGGCGAAAAGAAATCATTGCTGACGCTCTCTGCCCAAGCTGTGCTTAGCACCAGGGACGTACACCAAGACACAAAACCTAAAAAATATAGCAGCAAACACTAGGAAGAATACAACGGAAAACATCATCCATCAACCATCAACACAATACAATACATCAAGAACCATCAACCATCAATCAAGTTACCATCAACAATGCAATTTCATATACACCAGTATATACATTGCATTATACATGATCATCCATCATGTTACCATCAGGAAGAATAGTATTCACCATCAAAACATCATACTACATCATCATGATACAAATCCCCAATTGAAATTCCGCGATTTATAACTGATTTTCCCATTAAACCCTCTATTTATGTAGCATGTGTGATGACACCAGAGGGTACATCTACTAACAGTCCATCAATATTCCATTGCATCGAGGTAATATTCCATTATAATCTTATATATAAATATATTATATGCATGATTATTCGCCATAGATTATATATAGTTACATATATATATACACCCTCTGGTTATTTAACATAGCCATGGAAAGATCCACCCATTTTATAGCTAGGTAAACCATCTATTTCTATGGACCATCTATACCATGGCTATGTAACAAAAAAACAGATGGTACATCAACCATCACCATGAACATCAACCTTCGCAAAAATCCCCCGGCTTGGCCCTGCGGCCCTGGCTGTTTTTGTTTCGCCCAAGGATCAAGTCTTGCAGGTTATCCTTTGGCACCATCGCCATCAGCAACCTGAGGCCGTCTCCCGTGGCGAGTCGCCAAAATGGAGATATGCTATATAGATGTCTCGGAAGTTTTTAACTGGGAAAAAACCTAGGCTTATATTTATATCTATCTATCTATCTATCTATCTATCTATCTATATATATCATTGAAACAGAACGAACAAAAAACATGATGGAAAAACACCATAACTCAAAAAACATATCTATCCAACGTTTCGATTTTCTTCGTTTTAGATCTATCCATTACAAGTACTGTAGCAATTATGACACAAAACTGGACGGAACCACCTCCTCCGGGACAAGGCGGAGAACTCGCTGCGGTCATGGTAATGTTGGCTTCGAACTTGGAACGCCCCATGAAAACTATAGTTGGTTGTTGATCAAAATTCCTTTATCCCGGAACGGCCATTCTTCGCGAATAAAAAAATTTACTTTCGCGAAACTTTCGCGAACTCCATGTTTATCTTTCGCGGGGCCCATGTTGGCCAACAACACCTCTTATGAAGATTCGTTCACCACCTGCCAAATTACGCCAGAGAATCAC
>Ga0126342_10005150_pt1 | contig 22675 bp, 23 predicted proteins | sample Cyp1metagenome_FD_92528 | JGI IMG/M metagenome (GOLD analysis project Ga0126342, IMG submission 92528) | Coral microbial communities from Lord Howe Island, Old Settlement Bay, Australia - Cyphastrea 1 metagenome | ecosystem: Host-associated > Invertebrates > Cnidaria > Coral ...
CTTCGTGGGCACCAGAAAAAAACACCAGGGAGCATCCTGGGCACCATGGAATGTGGGACGTTTTTATGAAAAACAGAAAAACCACCATATCTGGTATGAATATGATATATGATATATAATATATATATATATATATATATATATATAGATATATATATATAGATATATATATATATAGATATATATATATATATCTATCAACACCATTCAACAGCATCTCTGGTACTGTAAGACCATATAGTAATGATAAACCAAGCCATGTTTCATTTGATGAAACCCATTAATCATATAGTAAGACCATGGGGAAACACCACCATGATTGGAGCGATCATGGCCGATGCCCTGAGGCGACACCGTCGCAGTTTCTGATCTGGTGGCTGACCCGTTCATTTTTCGTGGTGGCGAATCCAATCTGCAAATTCAAAATCCAAAATTACGGCATGATATTTTATTATTTAATTGTTTATTTATTTATTTATTTATATATAATCAATAGATAGACACATATGATATATCCATTTACAGATGACGTTTCTGCAATTCGTGGCATATGGATGTTTTCGAGGGGATGTCGAAGCACCGTGTTTGATAACTCTAAACCTGTTGCCTTGACTTGGACCTGTGCCCAGGCATTGACAAGGAAATGTCATGAAAACGTCATGGAATATATGTGATATGTGTGTTTATTCTTTACATCTATAGTCTATATTTGTATAATATATACATATATCATATATATATGTGATATATATAAATATAGATGATATATATATATATACATATGATATATATATATATGTTAACCCAAGCAAAATCCAGCATGCCCCGTTCCATGAAAATCCACCCCAGAACAACTCACCAGCTCAGCCGCAAGAGACCACCGTCACAAAACCGTCACGAGCGTCACTAAACGCGTCCCGTCACCACGGCGAAGTCATCCGGCCAAATGGATGGGATACTCATGGGACACCCCAAGTATCCCCAAGTTCTGGACTATGATGATGAAAATGATGATGAAAATGGATTAAAAAGGAGAAAAAAGGATGGAAAATGATGGGAAAATGATGGATGCTTGACTAAAATCGAAAAATTGTGCTGCATTTTTCAAACCACCAACAACTATTCTGTCATCACCTACTGAAAGTTGTTTCAAAACTCGACAGTTTTAGGGATGGGTTTGGGACCGCACCTCTCAAGGAGCCAAATGCAGAGTCTGAGTCGATGATACGGTTAATACGGTTGTCAGATTTCACATCTCACAGCCACAGGCATAGCGTTGGTGCCTCTGCTTGTGGTGCTCACTAGCTCCAGATAAAATTCAGGCTACCTTCAATCGCAGCTGCTGCGCGCTTCGAGGCCGAAGCCCACCAACAAATGCCCATTTTGAAAAGCAAAATCATGGAGAGCTAACATGGCGATTGGAGCAAAAAAAAAATCATGGGGAGTTAACCAAACACACGTGTTTGCAGCTGCTTACTTCGTACAGGTACTGCTTTCCTTCGGCCTTCTCTGGATTTGTGGCCGATAAATTCCATCAAACAGCGACAAGAAGGCAAATCCCATTCTCATAAACAACACTTCACCCCCGAAATCAAGCTTCACACATTTTCCAACATCGGTCTGAACACTTGGGGGAAATCCAATTCCATCCACTGGTGAATAGTTTTGTTTCAATATCATTTCACGGCCATTTTTGCGTCCTTTTTTACCCTTGACCCCATTGACCCATTGATATCACCAATTTCATTTTCACCGCGCACTTGCATGCAATAGAACTCAAAAATGGCATGACTCAACAACTGCGCAACTCAGGCAGAGGCAGCAGAAAATCAAGGCGCGTTCATCAAAGGGTCGTGCAGGTCACATGCGGACCCAAACTGAAAAGCAAACACTCACAGCTATGCAGATATATGATTGCCAAAAAAGTAGTACACCAAATATTTATTCCTATTGTCAACTGCAATGAAGGCATGCTGAAGCAAGCTTTTGGACTTCTAAGTTTTCTGGGATTTGCTGTGCAACTTCCGCAGGCATACTGATGTGGTCTGGCTCAAGTTGTTTGAATGCAACTGGAATCCCTTGATTGGAATGGTTTGGATGCTGTCAGGCAATGGTTGGGCAAGGCGAATGCTGACGGCGTCACCAGTGGGCTCAACCGACAAAACAGGCACTTTTGTTGTCTGGATGACAGTTTGGACCGGTTCGGCTCTATCTCTCTGGATATCTTTGTAGGTTAACAACGGATCCTGGCTTCGCCGTTGGACGGCGTGGATGATTCTTGCTTTCTGCAGGCTTTGTTCCAAGGTACGTTCGTGTTTGGAAAACTCAAGGAAAATTGCATTTGCCATGTCAAGATCTGGCAGGGTGACTGGCAGCAACGCTGGGGTGTTTGGAAAAATTTTGACCTGCATTGCCCACCAAACTGGAAAACCTTGGTGGAATCCGGGTGCTTGTCGGATCTTTCTCCAAAGGCTGGCTCGATGCTCCATCATGCTGGCATTCACTTCAGTGTCTCCTGTGCATCTTGTGAAGTGTTGGAGACGTCTGATTTGCTTTGTCCACCTGGAGTGGGTCAAGTTTGCACCGGCAAATTCTGACTGGATGTCACCACGTCTGTTGGGTTTTACAGGAGCTATGGTTTTATCGGACCACGTAGTGTCTTTGGTATTTCCTCTTCCCAATTGGTGCTGCTGTGGAATTGGGGTTTGCTGCTGCTTACACTGCTGGTTGGCGAAAGATTCAACATCATGCCAAAGTGATTGATACCATTCATCTGAGTCATCAAGATGCTGTACTGTGGTCTCCCAATCTGCGTGGTTAACTTTTGGTGGCCAAATTATAGGTTTGGGTTTTCTCCATAGGGGTACAAGTGGTGGTCTATCAAGATCACTAACTGTTACCAAAATCGCTGCATGGTCGGCGAAGGTTGTGCTGTCAAGCTGGATATCCTGCACATATGGCAGGAATTCTGGGCTGAGAAAGAGGTAATCTTTGATAGTCTTCTTTTTGCAGGTGGGCTGGCAAGGTCTTTGCCATTTCAGGTACGCAAGGTGTTGCGCTTCAACCCATCCCTTGTTTTCCCACTGGTCTACTTGGGGAATACATGACCTATCTAGATTCCAATCTCCACCGATCATCCTAAGGCCATGGGCCGCTTCGACAATCCGGCTGGATAGTCCGGCCAGCATTCTGTCAGTGTGCTGCTGTACCTCTATGGAGTGTGAACCTTCACTGAAACCATATACCGTACCCATTGTTATCCATCTTTTTTGAACAAAGGCTGCAGTGGCTAAACATCTACCTGTTGCGTAGTCCTCTGAGGACCAGTGATGTGCCAAACTTCTCAACGCGTGGTGGCTCAAGAAAGCGACACCTGTTTGTTTTCCTCCTAGCGTTTTGATGGACTGATTCTTTGGCGGCGCTGGTGCGCCGTGGGTCATCTGGAAACCTGATTTCTGCCAGGCAAGCTCCTTTTTGAAACGTCCAAATCCTTGGCCTGTTAGATGCGTCTCCTGCACCGCCATGGTGGCACTGTACCTGGACAGTGCTGCAAGGTCAGCTGTCTTTCCCATCAAGCCGGTGGGATTGATCGTTCCAAAGGTCTCAGGGCCTGGGTTTGCGGCCTCCCCTGCCTAAAATGAACTACAAATACTGTCAGTAGAAGACGGATGAATCTGGGAACTCGGTTAACCACTGTTGGCTTCGCCAGTGGATATTGGCATGCAGATGAGGATTTGGCTTTCCGGGCCGGTCGGCTTGGCTTGACAAAGTCCTCATAATTGATCTCGGCATCATGGGATAGTCATTCGTGCCTGCCCCTTTTGGACAGCAGGGCCTCGATTTTGTCCATCTGTTCACTCAGCTTTGCGTCCAAAGTGCGGCCAATTTGGATATTCTGTTGGTCCAGCTGGGTATGCAGTTGGGTGACTTTCGCCTCAACACCTACCTGGGAGTGTTGGACCTGCTGGACATGGTGTTCAATCTGTGCGACTTTTCTCTCAACATCTGATTGGCTGTGCTGGACTTGTTGCAGCTGGTGCTCTAATTGGACAACTCTGGCTTCAAGCTGTGACTCCATTGCAACATCAGACTCTGGTTGGATCGCTGCCACTGCCTGTTGGACCTTCTTGTCCGAGGCAGATATTCCGCTCGGGCCGCTGCTGGTTGGCACTGGCTTAAGCTGCTGTTGCCAGGGGTCTCCATATGAAACCCATGGGTCTTGGTCTTGGCCATGGAGGTGCTGCATGGTCTTCTTGGATGCGATGATGGAATACTGTCCAGTGACGTCTGGCTGCTTGTCTTCATGCAGTTTGCTGACAAGAACATCACCGTGGGCTAGCACAAAGATCCAGTGTGATGGGTCTTCAGTGGCCTGAATGGTTGAGTTGATACCATTTCCATCTTGGCTCCTTCCACGTGGCTGGAGAGCCCTTGCTTCCCATTTCCAGGTTGCCAGAAGCTTGGTGACTGCTGTTTGGTGGTGGAATATGGAAGTGGCCCAAGGATGTACAGCTTCTTTGTGCGCCCCAACAGAAGTGGGGTCTCAGGCCGATGCTTGGTGTGGATTTCGGATGCGTTCATTGTGTCACTTCGGAGGCCGTATCTGTCTATATGTCTGGTCATGGTGGTTGCTTGGGCGATGTCTGCTGAGCATACTTGGCATCTTGGAAGCCTGCTCCAGGCAGCCAGGTCACGTGATGATCTTGGCTCGGGTAACGGCCGCATGGGGATCTTGGTTCATAGTAAACTCCATTGGCACTACTTGTTGCAATCAAGGCTTCGGCTTGGTTTGCCAACATACGGTAGCTTGTTTGGTCTTTTCAAATCTTTTTGATACCCATTGCCTGTCCCAAACGTCAACCACCACTGGTTCAGATTTGTTCGCCGGCTGGAGGAGGGCTTCTTTGCTAAAGGCAGCTTTGACAGGATGATTTTGCATCGGAAGGTGGGACATCTGATGGCTACCGCGTCTTGTTCTTCAACGGCTAGCTTTGTCGCAGGCCCATGTCTTTGCACTTGCTGAGCTCCAAGCTGGTGGATGTATCCTGCTGCAATCAGTGGCTCTCCTGTCGAGGTGCACATGGCTGGGAACCTGGTGGGTTCTACGGAGTGCATGTGAGCATTGGCTTGGGTGGCAAGGATCATTACTGCAAGACCATGGCTGGAGATTGGGGCTGGCAGCTTCAACATTGCTTGTGGTTCATCCTGATCAACATGTACAACTCCACTGGCATTGTTGCCCAACTTGATCCCCTCTCAACGGCCCCAAAATGGTACCGTCTTGCTGCTTGAATACCCCTTGCGGTATGTGGAGGTCTTTGGCTGTAACGATGACATGTTCTTTGCTTTCTTGCTTTTTCCCCCCTTGCTTGGAAGGCTTGCGTCCAAACTGGTTTCTGTGCTTTGATCGTGCTGCGATCTGCGCATCTAGTTCATCTTGCATGATCAGCTTAATGCCTGGTTTGGCTTCATTTGCTGCTTGCTTCATGGCAGGCCAAGGGCGAGCTGAGGTCAGGACTTGGCGTATGGTTGTACCAGGCACCCTATCAAGGATTGTGGCAGCCCTTTCATTTGCCCTGTCAGTCCAAACACCATGCTGTTTGAGCAGTTCAGCCAGTTGTCGAAGTAGATCAGGTTCAGCTTCGTGCCTCCGAGATAGATGATGTCAATCTTGTGCAAATGCTGTTCTGTGTGCAAAAGATGGGCTGCAAAAAGATATCTCCATTCGGCGGCATGCTGTGGTGGCATGGGCACTGGCATTTGTTCTGAAAGGATGGCTCCTATCCATGCAAATGCTTGGAATCCACAGTCAGCGTTGAAGCTCTGTGGCATTGTTTTTTGGGTGACTTTCAGTGTGTACCCTTCATGGTACGTGACCAATGCAGCTGCATCAATCAGGCATGATCCCTCTGGCGTGGCTCTGGAGGTGGAGTAACCCTTGATCAGTGAAAATTTCGAACCCTCATTATCTATATAAACCATGAGTTGCACCGACTCCAGGAGGTTCTGCCAAACCAGTAGTGACAAGGCAACTGCCAAGGTCTCAAGCTCACCTATAATTGTTTGTTGGCCAGCGCTGAGAAAAGGCGCCAATTGTTCCTGGTTCAAACACATCCCAAACCATGCTAAGACCTTCCCGGCACCGTTCACCAGTACCGCACCCAAACCAGCTTGACCATTCTCCTCAAAGCTAGCATCCGTGAAAAGAAATAAAGTCTCCAACAATTCGCATGTCAAGCGTCTAGGTTTCCCTTCTGCAATCCGAGATCTCAGCAACTTCATGGAGTTCAAAGTGGTGGGAGCTAACTGCTCTCGAAAGGGGTTGTTGTACGCATGTTTCGTAATGTCCTGCAAAGCAATCTTCCCAAGTCTCCCAAAAACAAAAGCGTCACAGAAAGCCAATCGCCCTCTAAGAGTTAAGGCTTCACGTTTCTGCAAGGTGCCCTTAGCCATGACCTCATCCAGGAGGGTCAAGGTTTCGCATATCCTTTTTTCCGTGTTGCAGATATTCAAAACACCACTGCAAGTATCAACAAGGAGGAATTGTACTCCCAGGGCGCTGACCACATCAGAAAAATCATCACTCTTTGGGCCCTCGCGATCAAAGCTCCATCCTAAAATGTCCAGCATGAGAGGCACAAAGTTGATTGTGTGTTTTCTTGCAAGCTCCGGACAAGCGAAGGAGACAAAGTCATCGAAATAACATGACAATGGCAATTTGAAGCAACGCGCTGCCGCCCAGTGCAAAAACCTGGCACATCGTATGAAAGCATTGACTGCCGTCCTAGACCCAAACCGTAATGCCACTTGTTGAAACAGTGCAGCCGATTGGTGATGTGGGTCATATACCGAAAGAAAAGCATGACAAGCTGAATCGTCCGACACCGCAAGTTGGCGGTAGGCCGACGCCAAGTCCAGAGATCTTCCGACCAACTTGGTAGCCCTGCCATGCCCGCAAGGCAACGCATAAGAAAGGTGCAAAAGGCACTGATCACATCAGGGCCATCCACTGTAGCCTGCTCGTAACAAGTCACTGTAGAGTCGATTTGGCTCTGGGACAAATCGTCTATCGGTCTCACCTTTCCCGACTGCTCCAAAGGAAACCTCCTAGAAAGTGTTGCACCACAACCCAGCTCTTCCCAATTCAGTGGGCCACGCATCCAGCCACGCTCTGTTTCAAGCAACGTCTTATCCCAAAGCTTTTGATCAAGTTCACTGTCTCCACAACTTCTGGCCATGTACCTTAGGGCATCATTGGAGCGTTTCGAGTTGTTCTCAAGATCCTGCCTAGATAGTGTAGCAGGCAGTAGCTTTTTGGGCAGCACATGCGACTGCGGCACTTCACCAACCAAAGAAAAACCACTGGATAGGTCATCCGCCAACGCACGATCATCGTAACCTTCTGACTCTATGATATGTCTCATCAATCTCAGTTTTTTGCTCTTTAAAATTCTCCTTCTGCAATCTGGCATGGACGCCTTCAAGGCCTCCTCTTCCAACTGAAAACTCTTAGACAACTTCAGCCACTCCCCCAATTTCGAGCACCTGTTGTTGATCACATCCACAGGTGACATGCTAGCAACGCACTCACAAGCCCAGCGCACTTCATTCGGTAAACCAGAAAAAGTTGAAAAAGGTTGACCTACTGCAACCGCCTCTTTGATGAAAAACTCCGGTGTCCACCTAACTCCAAAAACCCAATCAGTGCAATCTGTCTCAACCTTTGTCGTTTCCAAAACAATCTTCCGAGCATCGCATGCTTCCTTCCCATGTTTATGACAGACTAGCATGTCATGTACATCCACAAATCCGGTCTCACAAGTCTGCAACTGGACATCCGACAAAGTGTGAAGAGACGGTGTTCTCTCCATTGAAATCTTCGGAAGACGGCCATCACCCCCTTTTTTCTTGGTCTTGCGCAAGAGCTTGCTATGGCATGGAATCAAAAATGATTGTCCATTGTACTGTATTGACACACAACGCGCCAGCGCTGAGTCTTGCATTGAAAAAGTGATCTCCTGCGGCACATTTGAGAGGACAAAAATATGTGAAAAATCCGGCACCACCTGCATGCTGAGAGATTTCGAGGGCTGCTTGGCTGAGGCTAAAGCATGGAAATGTGACAATTTCAGCTTCTTTGAGAATTGAACAGTATTCTTGAGTTTGTACTCTTTGGCAATGGCCTCCGGTATGGTGGTTGCCAAAGCTTTGGCAAGTGTAGGCGTATATTCAGCTTCCAGAGAGGTGTCAAAGACGCCATTTGTTCTCGACCATGCCGCATGCTCGTGAGAGCCATCGCAGAGCACATTCAAGGCCATGATAGCACTGCAGTTACTTGCCAGGCAAGTCCGTTTCAAGCGTGTCCCACCAAACATGCAATTATGCAACTCACAGTAATAAGGGTCCGTAGCCTCTGCAATATCCAACCAATAGGATGTCTCCCAAAGGAGACTCGTGAGAGGGTTCTCCACTGTCCAAACTATGCCCATTTGATGCATCTTCTTGATGAGCTTCCTCATGAAACTGTAAAGTCTGTTTGCTGCACGTAGTCCAAATGCAGACCTGAAACACCTGGGATCCCGTCAGGAAATCTAGAGCTCCTCAATGGTGGTGGCCCATGCACTTTCTTGTTCAAGCGCCTGAGCCGCGCTCGTGAAGCAGTGCCACATGGCACACCGAAGTGCGCCCACAAGCATTTACCTGAAAGGACCCAATATTCCACCATTTTTTGGTGATCAGCCTTTGTTAGGTCGAGGCAGACCACTTTGATGCGTTGTTTGCTCACTTTGTGATCCACACCAAAGCTGTCTGGGAAAGAATGTTTCATTGCATAGGTCAGGTTACCTGTACCATAAAATAATTCGACACAGAAGAAGCCGTTCTCCCCAAACTGTGGTCTCACAAAATCATCTGTTCTGATTTGTTCACTGTCCAAAGTTGGAGACTTACGCTTGACTCCCTGTGATGAAACTGCAGCTTTGCCCAATTGTTATCACTGATGTTCTGTCTGAGGATGTGCCTTGTAGCAATTGGGCACCGCACAGACATGCTTACGTGGGCATGAAGTGCCCTGCTTGCAAGTCCCAAGGTTATAGCTGAAACAAATCGGCTCTCCTTGAGGTGTACGTGAGTGCATGCCTATCAACGCTGTCGGGATTGGGTCCCGTTTCTTTCGTTTGTTGGATCCCTTCGAAGCCCCTGGAACTTCGTCCTCCCTTTGTATTGGGAGCCGCGGCACGCTTGGTGTCCTTGTCCACCTTGTCCATCTTGTCTGTTGAACCTGCACTGTGACTCGTTGGCACTGGCAGCATGAAATATGCCACGGCCATGTCACTCTCAAGCTTTTCCACATGGGGATCCAGAAACTTCCCCGCAACCACCGCTGCTTTAAGTGAGCCCGTAAAAAGCTCACTCAGCCTGATAAAGGCTTGCCGGTCTGCCCGCAAAAGTTGGGCCTGTGAAACTTTTTGGAAGCCTGGTGCTGGTGGTTGAGAGTATAAAGCAAACAACCTGTCGATCCATTTTCGCATCACCTCATAGGTCACCAATCCGGTGAGGTCCAAGGCCAGGGTTCTTCGCTGCATAGCCTGGTACAGCGATAAGTCAAACGTAATGTTGATCTCGGCTGTACTGTTCTGTTCTTTGATGACCAGGGCCGTCTTTGTTGAATCCAACTGGATTTCTTTCTCAGGCTTCGTACCCATAAGTTCTTGCTGCCTCGAAAGGCACTTCGAAGGATTGATGTATGCGACCTCATTCTTCTCGATCATGCTTGCACATAAATCATGAAGTGCATGGGATGGTTCCAGGGGTCCTTGTATGTCCAAGCCGCGCAATTCCTGTCTCTGTCTTTCAAGTCTGGCCTGCCTTTCAGGTGCCAACAGCTTTTTAGGCAAAGCTTCTTCTCCTCTGGCTGTTGCTTTGAAACTGTGCATCATCAATGTCTGACTCTCGAAAAGGATCCTTTTGAAGGCTGAACGATCAGCAATTGTTGGTGCCACACCCGGGCGTAAATCGCCTAGGAACCTGGTGATCTGATCGTCCGTGGCCACTACTCCAGGGCTTGTTACAGCAAAACTCAACTTGGCGAAAGTCGCCAGCGCTCCATTTTTGAGCGCTTCCACCCAAGCCTCTGACAATCCTGCATCTTCTGCCTGCTGTGAAGCGTCGCTTCAGAATCCAGAAATGAAGCTGAAGCCATGATACCACCGACCCGTGGAAGTTAGGCTGAAATAGTGCCAATCCACCTGCTTTTGAGTTTCTCTCACTGCTTTGTATTTTTTGCTTTCTATGCAAACATGTTTAACTTGTTTGCAAGGACTTTGCATGGATCTCGATTGAAAGCTCAAAAAGTTTTTGTCAAAAATATCTACGGAAAATTCTCCAGGTCATTACCTGTGATCAAATCACCCAATGATTCAACGCCAACTGCATAAATGAAAATGCATTGAAACTGATCGACTCAAACGTCGACGTGCTCCTATGCGCCACATATCGCACGACTGCATTCAATCATGCCTGCTGCTTTCAGCCTTATACTGCATTCAGTAACTTTTGGAGTTGCATTCAAACTCCCAGAAAAATCGATAGAATCTGCAACAACTCATAAGCTGTTACAATACATGTTGCATTCAACATACCTTCAAGAATCTTTGCTCAAGCAGGCTCAACGTGATTTGCGAACATGCTCAAAAATGAATCTGGATTCAAGGTGAAACGCAACGCATTCGTTATCGCCCAGCTTTCTGATCATCCAAGTTGCATTCAACACAAATGGGTTCTTTCAACAGTCGTACTATTCCAAAAGAAATGAAAATAACTCCAATGGATCTCAGTCTGAACATGCTTTCACCACTCAGACTTTTTTGCCCACGCTCAAGGTCACTTTGCCCTCTGGCGCTTCGACCTGCTCTGGTCAAGTGCCTCTACAAGGCCTTCAACACTGGAAACCACTTCTCCCTTGAAACATCTGCTGCAATGTGCATTGATGGTTGAGCAGCCCTCCGCCATATATTCAAAATGCTCATCATCGATCAGGCGACCACACAATGTCTTCTGCTTGAAGGAGGAGCAGCGGTGAACTACATGACCCCGAATGTTGCGCCAAACTGGACCCGGGATCCAACACGCTGGCTGCGCAACATCATCTTCATCAGAACTTCCAGAGCTAGAGCTAGTGGAGGCTATGTCACTTGACTCCTCCTGCTCCGGTGCTTGACATGAGGCTGGTGCTGCCTCTGTGCCCAAAGGTGAGGTTGGTTCAAGCTCCTCTTCCGACCTGCCTGCATCAAGGGTCACTTTGCTGTCAGCCGCCACTGCATTCGGCCTCTCTGTTGTCGACTGCCCCACTGTAGACAAACGCAACAAGTCAACCATGCGGGATGTCCTGGACTCATCTGGCCGAAAGTGGTCCAACCTGATATTTGCCAGCATGCTGCAAAACAACTGCAAGACAACTGCAAGGGCCTTGTCAACAAGTCCCTTGAGTACACTGTCATAGCCTTTGCACCCTGCAATTCATGATGCCCCAGCAACGTACGTGCCGGCTCGTCCATACCGTAAGCTGCACACCAAGACAGAGTTGTATGTTTCAGTGAATGCGATGTGACACATGTCTCTTGATTGGTCTTCAGCACCTTGTTCAAGAAGGTGCCAATCTCCTCTGTTGAACATGAACGGCGGCAGAGGTTCCCATCATGCGATGGGGCTTTGCACAAAGCCCCAAAAGGTTCAGCCTCCATGTTGACTTCCAGTGAATTCATTGCCTGAACCCAATACTTCGACCAATCAATGTTTGTCACACCCAGAACCGGTGCCACCAGTGGCATATACCTCTGTTTCTTTGCCAGTGTCGTTGCAGTCTTGTGGTACCTTGTACGTGCCTCCACAAAGCCGTAAAGCTCTCCATTGAACTCTACCTTCTCTATCCAGAGCTGATGAATCATCTTCAGATCCGACCATCTGGATCTTGAAAGCACAGCAAAAAGAATCGCACCAAGCATGTAAACATCTATGGGATTGGAATGAGATGCAATCAACTTCTCCAATGCAGCTACCTCCACAACTTTTAGGGGCCTGGCTGGTTTGTACGTCTCCTTCTCCGCCAAGAGCCGCTGTGCACGCCCCCGCAGCTGTGGATCACTCAACAACTGTTCAGGAATTGGAATCTCAAGCACAAACCTCGCAAATCTAAAAGACTCCAACAAAGTCATGCCCCTTGAAGCTGAAGATCTGGCATGTTCTTTGGACTCAAATACTGTAAGCAATGCCTCCTGTCCCAAGGTGACCAATCTGGCACATGCATCTGCAGCCATGAAAAATACTGTAGCAACGTCTGAGCCCTTTTAATGGCAGTTCGAGGTGACTTGATCCCCAATGAGTCTCTCAGCACCGCACTGCGCTCGTCTGGATCTGTCTCCAACTGCTCCTGTAACAGTGCCTTTCCTACAGCACCGGGGTAGCTGAGGATTTCAAAAACCTGCTGCCACTTGTACAGAGCATGCAACCATAGTTTGCGGTCTTCTTCCAACGCATCTCTGTCAGGAAGTACCCTAACTGCAAATGAATAAAAAGGTAGTGTCGTTTCAGTGGCAATCAATTCCCTGGGGTGCATGCTCTGCTCCATCGGCTCCACATCATCATGGCCTGCCACTTGTGACGGTGACGGAAATAAATATTCTCCGCACTACAGTTGGAAAAATGTCGTCATCATCATCATCATCATCATCTGCAAAAATACGTTTCCAGACTCCCTGCTCCCAGGGCAATTTCATCTCTGCATCTCCCATTGAACTCATGCGTGCCTCAAACAATAACCTGTTATATTCAGACTTGGAAAGCGGTACATCAGGTCTTGTCTGTTTGTCGGAGGTTTCTGCAGGCACTGACCAAGCTTGTTCATGTCCCCAAAATGGGCTAGGAGATGCACATGTTACCTCATCGCCTCCAAAAAATTGCAAATCTGAAGCCGAAGGTGCCGACAGCTGTTGCCGTTGCAAACATGTTTCAGTGTCATCAGTAGGATCACCAGACTGTTGCAAATGACTTCCTGATGAGGTCCCGACAAATTCTGCAAAGCTATCAGACATGTCACTGTTGAATGCCTCTGAACTGACGAATCCTGAAGAAGATGTCCTCACTGTCCAGATGAACTGCGTAGCAACAACTGCAGAAAATTTGAAGATCGGAAACCAGCAAAAAGCTCAAAACCCTGACCTCTGCAAACTCTGTGTAATCCCAAATGCTCCAGGAAATCAAAAACAGTCTGTTTTCACTCAAATAATCGTACCTATCCGGATCCCATTCCAACTCAATCATTCAGCACCCATGGCTTCTCAAAAAGCACGATCCACAAAAGAAGTGGAACCCACCCGCCCTCCCTTGGAGGCGATACCTTGAAATGGTAATGGCAACCATTGATATAAAATTAAGAACTGTTACACTTCTTTATGTGTGTGTCATCCTGCGCAGAACAGTGTAAGAAAGAGAAACTCAGTTGCTCTCAACAAAAAAGAAGATTGGGTTTGTGGAAGTTAACTGTTCACAGTTCACAGAGGTTTACTGCACAAGGTTCACAAACCAAAAGAGCACCAGATCCAAAAAGGTGCAACACATAAAAACCAGAGTGAACCCAGACCACAAACCCAAATGCACTGAGCGCAGGAAAGCGAGAGACGCGAGCGTAAGAGGGAAGAGGAGGGCGACTAGAAGTTGCATTCAACTTCTTTTTTACTAGAAGGGAAATAAAGTTTCATCAGCTCGCTGAGTCGCAACAGCACAATCAGAATCCCGTTTGGTCATGGTGAATGCTTGAGCCGAAAAAGAACTATGAGAACGAAAATTGGTACAATAGTGACAGATAAAGAAGGTGAGACTAGAGAGAAAGGAACGGTACGGTGCAGCAAGAGTTGACAAAATGCAAGCAATTCGGCTGAGAACCCCTTTGGCTTGTTCAAGATCACGGGAGCATGTTGCGGTTCGGGAGTGCTTTGTGGCAACTCAGCCGCATGATGTAGGGTTGGTTTGGATTCACGAACGGGCTCATTTCGTTGGGGAACAAGATTCCACGTTCTTGACCCTCAGTCCATTGGGCGGTGTTTTGAAGCAGGTCGAACAGGAGGTGCTCGTTCCGCAGGACGAATGTGTCGCCCGTGATGTCTTGCCAAAGAAGGTCCATGGACGTGTGTTCCACGAAGCAATCCCAGGTGTGATGGATGTGCTGACTGATGTAGTAGAGCAATGTTTCCACTGTGAGAGATCGCACATGTGTCGCATGGATGAGGACATTGAAAGTGAACAGGGCAATTTCCTCGAGGCGACCCAAGCCCGGAAGTTCACTGCAGGATGTCATGTCCATATGGTCATGTCCCATTTCAGACAGGACAGGACGGACTTGATCCAGGTTGGCAATAATCAGTACTCGGCGAGTGTCCCTCACTGGGGGAACATATCGCCAGGCATCCCTGTATTGGTAATTCCGTGGCCAAGGCTCGTTGGATTTTCTCCACATGGGTGGGTCGTCCCGAGAGCGGGAGCGATTAGGTGGGGTACGTACGTAATCAGTTGAGTAAGCCATAATGTCTCAGATACAATGCAGGCGACCATGCGGGACGGAATGCCCCCATGAGAAAGTAGTGTTGGAGGTGTGGAGGGAGCAGGCATGGGGACAAAGGTGTGAAGACTTCGTGTGGCTGGGTTTGGACGTCCAACCCTCAGCTGATGGTTGTTTGGTGGATCTTCCCATTCTACACGACTCCAAGAACGGCAGGAGACTAGCCAGGTAGTTCAAATGCATGAGGGCCCGAGCCAGATGGTGGAAGGCTTGTCCTTGAGTATGATCCATGTTAGACAAAGAATCACAAATGCGAAATGTGGGAACAAGTTTGAGCCAGGCTACAGAAGGTCAACAACTAACCAACAGGAATGAAGACCAAAAATGTACCCAGGGAGGTGAATCTAAAACTGCAGGGTCTCACATCTTTTTGCTCATGCGGCTGAAGGTTCTGATGCTGGAGCAAGATTTTGTGTGAGATTGTCAAGAGTTCCTCCTTGGGAAATCCAGCAAGAGTGTACAGATGAATTAATTGGTCAAGACCTTGTTTGACCCTAAGGGCTGGAAATGCCCCTTTGACCACAATGTGGCAGCGGGAACGGAATCCACTCAGAAGTACTTGGGGAGGAGATGCCGAGAAGGGCGACAAGACTTGGGAGACGTTGGTAGGCCCTTGGTAGATCAGTTCAAATGGTTTCGTCTCCAACATGAAGCCCAAAAATTCTTGGTCAGGTTCGGTTTCTAGGATGATGGGCTTGCCATAGAAACCATCGTCCAATAGGACGTCGTATGGTGTCAAGTCTTTGAGACGTGAGTCTCCAAAGATCAGGCAATTGTCGACGTAGCGTTTATGGCGAATGAACAGGTGGTGATTGGAGAGGGTGTGTCTGAAAGTGGTGGACCAGACTGCTCGCTAATGGAGACAACCATAAGGCATAGTGCTGGAGAGAGTGGACTGCCCATTGGGCTGCCGCGGCATTGACTGATGCACTTCTGACCCAATGTGAATGTTTGCATGTCCAAGGCGGATCTAATCAAGCCCGGAACATCTTTCACGATGATCTTGCGTGTGACATTAAGACCACGGAATGTACGGCCTTTGATGATATCACCTGGATTGTTGGTTTTCCCGGGATAGACCGAGAAGGCTGCATTGTCCGACACATTCATATGTTGACGAAGGAAGTCCAGTAGCATGAACCAGGCACTCACGAACCGTTCTTGGTCAATGCTGGTGAAGAAGCCTGCCAAATCTTGGTTTGCCAGGATCAGATCTGCGTCAACAGGCGCCGACTTGAGGATGGTCAGGAGAGTGTAGGCATCCCCAGACGCAAAATGATCAGGACAGGCCACTGGGATCAATTGAAAGGTGAGTCTGGCCAAGATGTTGAGCATGGGTCGAAATGGAGCATCAACGAAAGAGATGATGTGTCGACCACTGCGAAAGGCCTTTTTCCGTCTGGCCAGAATATAACCTGCTGGGAGTTGGCGACGATTGCCAACGGCCCATGGGTATGCTTTGCCGTGTTTGCGCTGGAGGGTAGTCACGAGGGATGTGACCAAGGACGAAGGATCCAAGGACACAGGTTCGAAAATGGAAGGGTCTTGGAATGTTTGTTCAATGGCTTGATAGTAGAGACACGGACATTAAATGCGGAGGGATGAAGAGTGTTTGCCTTCACAGTGGAAGATGGCCCCTTCAAAGGTTGATTGAATTCTCCAATAGTGGATTTTGTAATGTGGCAAGTGACGTGGTTGGAATGCTCGGTCCAAAGTTGGTGGCCGAGTTCCGAGATATCCGATCTGGGAATGGATGGTAGACCGTTGCGTTTGGTCCACGTTGAAGACCTTGGCGAAGTTGATTGTGATATTCCTTCTTTGACGGAAAGACCTTGTTTAGCAGGGAGCCTTCTGCAATGACCGCAAGTTCTGCCGAGACGAGGGATTTCAGCAGAGATCCTGCTAAGACCCAATGAGGGTCAGACGGGTTCAAGGCTGCTGATTTGAAGGCTTTCCAGTGTTGACAACAGCAAATGGCTGAGTTGGAGGTGGACCAGTCAATAATGGCTTGTTTGCGATTGCAAAGTTGATCAAGAACTGCGGCATGTTTGATGAACACTGTTTTGAAGGACGGAGTGTGGCAAGGAACCTGGTGGTTACAATTGAAGATTCGGGGTCAAGGACCATGGGGCCCGGAGTGCTGTAGCCCTGGGCGCAGGTTTGCCATTCCACCATTTGATGGAGGCATCGATGGCATTCAATAGGGTACGGAAAGGTTCCTGGGTGTTGTTTGCCAGTCGACGAAGAGCATAGCAGAGCGCAAGACCACCGTCATTGGACCGCCGCACTTTGGTTTGTTCGAATCTGGCCTTAGTGTTGGACCCCAACTCGTGTATGATGGTCCAGGGGCCCAGACGATTCTGAAACCTTTCCGAAGTGAGGATGTTACGGACAAGGTGTGGACTGAACTTGTGCTTGGCACGACGCCAGAGTGTGGCCAGGCCACATGGGGCGTTCGTGTTCATGGCTGGTTTTTTGAGGATGCCTTTGCGTGGGTGGAAGAATTGACAGATGAAAGGATAGTTGAGTCGTGGTTGCCATTCTTGGATGATGGCCATTTCAAGACTGCGATAGTTGGAACGATCTGTATAGATGGGAATGGGTGCCCAAATGTAAAGGTTGTCATGTTCACGCCAATATCGCAGGGCAAGTTCTGCCTGGACAAGTCGGTCCTTGGTGAGTTGAAGATATTTTCGAGAGCGACTGTATTCACGGTCCAAGGTATGGTGCATTGCAGATCCAACGTAGAATTTGGGTTGCATGTTGGGGATGTGAGTGAAACGGATGTAGACACTCTGTGGTTGGAAAAATGGTCGAGAGAAGAGGTTGTGGGCGTGGAGGCTGGAACCCCATAAGTGTTTTAGATCTGTACATCCTTTCAAAATTGAATTCAGCTTCTGATTTGGACGGAGTCCGTGGATGACAGCGAGCACCATCATGCGTGTTTGGATGATGCGGAAGCCTTGAAAAAGATGAATGCTGTGAGCCATTGTGAAGGGGGACAAAATGTAGATGATCAGAATCATTGAATTAAGGATTGCAAGATGGGATTGAAGCACTTTGTGCTTGAGCTTCCTTCGAAATTGAGGGGCTAGTCAGTTCGTCAGACTGATGGCTGCAGTCATAGCCTTCAAAAGGTTCAAAGCATCGTAGTTCTTGCCCATAAGGCTCACGGGGATGCCCGTTCCACGGTTTCAATGGCCTCTGCGGGTTGATGCGACCACCACTCTTCGGTCTTGGCGATGTTGTCAGTCAGAACCTTCCTTTTTGGGTCAGACAATGGCAGTTCTTTGAGCCATTTGTTGAAAGCACGTACCGCCAAAGTCGTTGGCATATGCTGGGACAGCCAAGGATTGACCGTAGATGGGCAAACCAGGAGACTCGATGGCTCGAACTTGGGTGGAGATGGTGGTTCAGAAGAGCCCTCTGAATGGGTGTTGCTGCCGGGCTGGATGCTGAAGGACCTGGAGCCGGTGAGTGGGTGGTATCACCGGGATCTTCCCCAATTTTCTGGCGCAACACTGCCAGTTGGCTGCGCAGTTGGGTTAGTTCGTGTTGGGTGTCAGGATCTGCCATGCGGCTTGGGACCCAACTGTGGATGATGTCCGCTATTTGCTGTGCCGCATACTTGGTGTTGCTTGTCTTGTCCATCATTTTTCCATCTTGCCGAGCTCGGCTGTGGGAGACCCTGCCCAGGTCGATGCCTTTCGCTCGAAGCTGTGTCAAGAGCTCCGTAATGAAGACAACAGCTGCGATGTCCCCTGTAGGGATGATGTAACAACCATGAGCCAGCTTCCTCAGCCAAAAGTTATTGGCTTGTTGATACAGAAGAGCCGCCAATGGCAAGCTAAGAGGATCACACCCTTCGATGTCCAACTCTTGAGTGAAGGCAGATTGACGAATTGACTTTGGGAATGTCAATCCATTGACCTTTTGGTTGTCGTAATGATCCTTGTCTTCCTGCCATTGTGGATTTGGATCAAACCCATAAGTACGAAGGCCCTCTTGGGTGTCCTTGTCTTTCTGTGGAGTGCAAGACGGTGATTCGAAGCGACGAGGTTGCAATGATGGTACAAATGGAGTGCTCGGAGAGCATGGTTGTGTAGGTGGGCATGGGAGAGTGGGTGAGCATGGTGAGTGAGCCGGACGAGGTCGTGGATATGGCAAGGTTGGTGGAGGAGATGCTGGAATGGTTGATGGAGGTGCCGGTGGAAACTGGTGGCCAGACCAGTTGGGATGGAGCATGGACCAGTTCAGATAAGCTCCTGGCTGATTCAACATCATCTGAGGTCGAGACTGAAATCGGGACATATTCTGAGCTTGCTGCATCGATGCTTGCATAGGGCCCCGCCAACGTGGAAAGAATGGCAGATTTGGTCGATCTTGCGGAGGCTGTTGTACATAAGGTTCAGCTCGGTTGCGCCCAGGCGCGGGTGAGCGAGAGCGACCAGAGTCCGCCATGGTCTGATTGATGAAACTCAAATTGGGCCTCCCTTGGAAAACCTACGGCATATCACAGATGGCATTGACAGTTTCACATGACTTGTCAAAAGGCAAAGGCGAGAAAAGCACTCAATACAGTTCAGAAGAACACCCATGAAACCCTGAAAACCTGAATGCTCAATGCGACAATAAAACACCAAGCGATACAAGTTATGTAAAGTGAAGTCAAACGACAAGAGTCGTGGAAGGAGAATCATGATACCTCAAAGAACTGAAGCAGAACTGATAGAAGCATCAGTTTGAAATTGAGTGCAAAAGCAAGTTGAGGCAACCGTACTATTTTGCAATCCAATGCTCGTCCAGGTGTCCCTAGAAATGGTCATTCCGGTTTCCGGAAATGTACAAAAGATTATATCATTCTGGCCAGGCCTGTCAGGGTCCATCTATCTATTCGTGTCTCGACGTCCCGTGTGGCGATCCTTAGTTCGCTGGTTGATGCCTCGGTAAGTCAGGTCGTCCGATGAAGACTCATCATCCCCTGACTGAGGTGGTAAGTTTTGCCATTTCAAGGCGACGAATTTCAAGCCCACATGGTTGCTGTGGGCAATCGTGTACTTCTCCGACGTGGTCGCCACCGTGTTCAACTACTGCGAGCTGTGCCCGCTCATTGCCTCCAGCTTTGAATGCAATGTGGTCACAGGCACCGGTGTACATCGCACCAATGCTGATTTCTTGCTGACCTTTAATGCCCTTCTTTTGACTGGAGCCCATGAGTTCCTTAATGGCCCAAGGAGGGATGTCAGTATCAGTATTTGAGATTTCTCTGCCAAGAAAGAATGCCCCAAAGGATGGGACGTCGCACTTCTGGTGGTTTCGATTGTACTGCCAGTTTGCCGGTCTGATCTTTCCTTCATGCCGTGGATCAGTGCCCAGGTGTGATTGTGTTTTGACCGGAAAGGTTTTGGCATTTGGTATAGACTGGAGGATGGGAGTGGAAGGATGAGTGTGTGGACGTTAGTGCTGGGAAGTTCGAGGACATAGGCATTGTTCAGCTCGTACCCCGGCAAAAGGTTGGTGCTGAAGAGCAAGTTGACCGCTTTTTTGGCGATGTCGGATGGTATGCGTCCATCCAGGTGGTGCAGTGTCTTGACTGATACATGGAACGCCTCGACATCCATCGATAAAGTGGGACGAGGCTTGAGATCTGGTGGAACTTCTGAAGCCGCTGGCATTCGGTCTTGGTGTTTGAGGCCGAATTTGACCCATCGTACCCATTCGTCTTTGAGACCTGAGTGGACATTGATGAGCATATGTCCTGAAGGGATGTTGACAGAAGTGATGGAGTGGTCGTCCCCAGATGCGGCAGGAGTGGGTTGGCGTTGGTGACGTCGGGATGGTGGGTCGGTGGAAGAGTAGGCAGTGATAGGTTTACTGGGGAGGTCTCGTATGAAGTGTTGTCTGGGGCATTGGGTTGTGGGTAGTCGATCCAGCCTGATTGATGTGACTGTGAAGGATACTTTGAGTAGTCCTTCCACCTGCCCCGTGACTTCCACTTCTCGAGGGATCTGATGCCTGATGGTAGGACTGCGGGTAGTGACTGGTAGTGAGATGGTAGTCCCACCATGATGAAGAGTGAGGAGTCGGTGCTGTGAAGGAAGTGTCATGTGGTTGATGGTGTTCTTCCGGAGTGTGATGTTCTGCACGTCGTCGAGGTGAGGCCGATCGAAGGTGGACTGAAGATGCTCGTTCACGAGGTCGAGACTCTTTTCGACGGCGAGATTGGTCCCGGGATGTCGTTCTCGGTCTGGATGATCTGCGTGGACGACGGGTGTCTCGTCTGCGAGGGCTCCGGTAAATGGACACCGGGCGCTTATCATGTCGTCTGGACTGAGACCGATGATGATGGGATCGAGATCTGCGTGAAGAGCTTGCTAATGGCTGTGGTTGTTGTCGATCCATGGTTGGCAAAGGAAGAGTAGCAAAAGGAGTTGGTGTTGGTGGAGCAGGTGGAGGTGGTAACGGAGCAGGCAGTGAGGTGGATTGGATTGGCTTCTCTGCTGGCTTGTTTGCCATCGCTTGAAGGCTGGACTCCACAGTGTTCTTGACCTCTTGAAGAAGCGCTTCTGGGCTCAAGGATGTCGCAGGACCAGATGGCGGAGCTGGCGTGACCACTGGTGTGGGTGGTTCTGGAACCGATGGTTGTGAGGGCATGTGGCTTGTGGTCACTGGAGGATTGACAGAAGGTGGAGGCTGATGAATTGAGGAGAGTTGTTGAAGATGGTGGATATGAGATTGAGCTTGAGTCTGAAGTTGTTGATTGAGCATTGAATTTTGTTGCTGAAGCGCAGCAAGTTGTGCCTGAGTTTGGGACTGCTGTACCTGAGTCAAAGGGTCCCCACCGCAAAATTGGCCAGTAAAGCCCATAGTCTGAGGATTCCATCCAAAGTTCCACATTGTCTCAGGGATGTTGGAGAAACGTCCAGGGAACATGGCACGAAAGTCAGGTGAGATTTATAAAACCAATTTGGAAATCACATGATGCATCCACATTACGTGCAAAAGTTCGTGATAAGGCTCAAAGGCCCTCAGTGTTCAAATCAACCCCATCGACAGCTGCCAGTGTTCGAGTGAATTAGGTGCACAATTGAACCTCACCAACGACCATCAAAAGAAAGAAAGTACCACACCTGGAAAGCATGTCCTGTTGCCTGGATTTTCATGTGAAAAGGGCTGCGGTCAGTCACTTGAGAAAACAGAAGGAAGGTTGTCGCGGCTTCGCGCTTTGCAGCGAATGGTCAATCTGAAAAAAAGGTGATTCCCAGGCGCAGCGGGCAGTGGTTCAACACTCACTCGACCGACGGGTGAAAAACGAAAAAAGGCCAGCTGTTTCACCTTACTTAAACGAATTACTAATTCAAAAAGGTAAATTCGGATTTCGTTTCAAAGTGTCAAATCTTTACCTGGAAAGGTATTCCCCGAGGGGTTCATGCCACCTTGACGAATCCAGCATGAATCACACACTTGCTCAGAAACGTCTTATCGAATTATTGATGTGGAATGCATCGCACGTGCAAAAACACTTCAGTTAAACCTGACAGGAGAAGTGGAATGACCCAACGTGATAGTAAGTGCGAAGTAAGCTTTCTATGTCCTTGCTCGAGGATCCACTGGTTCTGATGCAGCTCAATCATCTTCTATTGTTCATGGAAAAAGAAAACAAGTTGTTTGGAAACGGCAAGGTGGTTCTTGGGTTAGCCACGTCCCATTTTGACATGAAATTGAAGCAGGTACGTCGATGAGCGTCCTCATGGATATCACAGGCAACTGATGAGTGTCTTTGTTAGTGCCCGTCTCATGAGTGCCCCCGGCACCCCCTGCTGGAAATCAAGTGAACAAAAACAAAGCTACCATTAGAACATTTGACGAAAAAAGCCAAAGCACAGATTAGAAGTTTTACATCTCTTCAGATGTTCCACACAGACACACACTTTCACACACAGAGGCTTTTACACACAGACGCTTTTACACACAGAAGCTTTTACACACAGACGCTTTTACACACAGACGCTTTTACACACAGACGCTTTTACAGACAAACACTTTCACACACAGAGGCTTTTA